>JACCDG010168533.1_pt1 | contig 34269 bp, 41 predicted proteins | sample 7442471 | NCBI WGS metagenome assembly JACCDG01 (sample SAMN15323444, study PRJNA562643) | freshwater metagenome | isolation source: river surface water | place: USA:Blue River Watershed | collected 2017-08-17 | reverse complement strand
CCGGCCTGGATCCGCGAGGCAGTGTCCTTCGCCCACTGCTGCTCCTTCTCGACCACCGGGGCGTAGCGTTTGGAGAGCAGCGCCGCGCGGCGCGTGCCGATCTCGTTCGCGCGGCGAGCGTAGTTAGTGCCCACTTCGCCTGGAATGCCCGCCGGGCCTCCGTATTGCGCCGAGAGCCCGGCGCCTTCGAGCGCGTGATCCTCGCGTTCCTTGTCCAACGCCGCGAGCGCCCGGTCTTCCTCGGCCTGCGCATCGAGCTTGTCGACTCGCGCGTTCGTGCGTTCGGTCTGGGCTTGCCGCTCCGTGTCGAGCATCGCCTGCCGGTTCTCGGCGACGGTCGCGATGCGGCGGCGCTCGGCCGCGTCGTCCGCGCGCAGGCCCATGTCGAAGCCCGCCTGGAGACCCGACGCTGCTGCACCCCCTACTCCGTAGCCTGCCATGTCGCCGCCTCAGTCGAAAAGGGAGCCGCCGAGCGCGCCAAGCGCGCCGCCGACCACGGAACCCCAAGGCCCGAAAGCCGAGCCAGCAAGGCTGCCGATCGTGCTCCCGAGCATCCGGTTGCCCTGCTTGGCTTCCGCTTCGAGCATCGTGTTCTGCGCGTTGCGCCGGGCTTCCTCGCCGGCTGCCGTGGTGAGCTGGCCGATCGCTTCCTTCTGCTGGTCGAGACCCTGCGCGACGAGGGGCGTGCCGACCGGCCGCTTGCTCGCGTTGGCGATCGAGGCGCCGATGCCGTAGGTTGCCATGCGTCAGATTCCTTGCGGGGCCGGGTTGCCGAGGATGCTCTGCTGCCGCTGCGTGGTGATGTCGCGGGCGACGTTCTGCGTGCCGACATCGGCAAGCGAGCGCGCGAGCCCCATGCTGCGGGTCTGAGCTGCCTGCTCGTCCTCGGAAAGCGTGACCCCCAGGCCCTTGAGGTTGCGCTGCGTGGCGCCCGCCTGCGCGTCGAAGGCTTGGTTCACGTTCTGGCTCGCCTCGGCCATTGCGTCGTTCACCACGGCTGGGTCGGTTGCGTACTTGATGAGGGAGTTTTCGATCGGGATGAAGGTGCTGACGTAATCCGCCCACTGCTGGCGCGTGACCGCGGCGAGGGTGTCGCTCGCGTAGGTGGGGGATCCCGGGTTGGCGTATGGGTTCATGGTCCGACTCCGTAGCCAGAGAAGTCCACCGCAGGCCCGACTCCGTAGCCTGCGCCGCGGTCCATGCGCGTGAAGTCGCCAGTCGTCAGCCCGCTCGGGGAACTGGCGGTCATGCTCGGGAGCTGACTGAGGCCCTGCTGCAGCCCGAAGCCGACAACCTGCGCGCCGAGCGCGGCGTTGCCCTGCTTCTCCATGAGGGAGGCGGAAGCGTCGGCCGCAGCCTGCGCGCCACTCTGCGCCGCCTGTGCGGACAGGGACGAGCCCACCGTCGCGCGCTCGCCGCGGCCGATCGACGCGAGCGCGCCGAGGCCTTGGATGTAGGCGTCGTCGATCATCTGGTCCGACATCATGCCGCCGGCTGCCGTCGAGGCTGCAGCGTCGGTGTCCAGGCCGGTGTAGGCGAGGTTGGCGCGCGAGGATCCGGGACCGGCGCCCGCGTTCGACAGGGACGCTTCCAGGCCTTTCCCGGCCTTCTCGAAGGCGATTGCAGTGTCCGTCGAGGCCTTGCCGGCAGCAAGGCGGCGCGCAGCCGAGTCAGGGGCGCCCTGCTCGGCGATCTGGCGTGCGAACTGTTTCTGAACCGGGAGCCACCGCTGCTTGTAGTCCTGCAACTGGTTGACTGCGTGTTCAGCCAAGGCTCGCTGCGCGGGTGTCTCCTGTACTTGCCCTGCTTTCGTTCCCATGCACTGCTCTCTCGAAAGCCGTGTAGCTCACTGACCACTCGGGGTTGAGTACCTTGTGCATCCCCGGGCGGCGCGTGTGAAACACAAGCCGGGTGGCCCCCAACTCGTTTGCGATCGCGTCCAAGTGCGCGTCGTTGCGTTGGATGGAGCCCCGCTCACCCCTCGACACGGCCATCCGCACGAAGAGATCGAGTTCGCCGTTTCCGTACCGACTGGGCTGCAGACTGACCACGAGCAGCCCATCGTCAGAGATCAAGCAAAGCGCCCGGCCCTCGCGGCAGGAGGCGCGCAAATCGTCGCCGGCATTATCACTCGGATCGACCCCTTCCACTAGAGGGCCGATCCACCCCCAGTTCGCGTCGATGTCGGCGATCAGGAATGGGGTTCCGGAGATCACTTCTTGGTCAAAGTCACGATCAGATCACGCCAAGCGTTCGTGTAGTGGTTCATCGCGAACTGCTTGTACTCGGCATTGCGCACGTTCAGGATCTCATCCCACGACCCCGCGACAACATGATCGAAGTCGCAGATGAACCCGACATGGGGGGCATTGAGCGAGCGCCACTCGGCATGCAGGTACAGGGGCCACCACTGCGACATCGGGGGCCACTGGTGCGTCGGGTCGCCATAGGCGCAGGCATGGCTCCAGTTCGGGGTGACGATGAGTGCCGTCGCCTTGGGCTTGAGCACGCGCCAGAGTTCATTGAAGAACGTCACCCGCTCTGCCCCCGTCAAGTGCTCGACGAAGTGCGACGACCGGGCCTCGTCGACCGAAGCATCGGCGAACGGCAGGCCTTTGCGCACATCGAGTACGTGCTTCTGGCCGAAGTCGATCGCGTCGATCCCCTCCCACCCCTCGGGGGTTGTCTTGCCGCAGCCGATGTCCAGGCGCAACGAGGCGGGGACGGCTTCGCCCGGTGGCGGCAGCTCGACGGCTCGGAGTACGTTGCCTTTCATGCGTTCACCATGTCATGTCCGGGGGCCCGAACTTGCCTTCAAGATCGTAGTGCCCGACGAGCACGGAGCAGTCCACCGCGCAGCGATAACCGTTCTTGCGGAAGTCGGCCCATGCGTACAAGTCCTGCGTCGCGCAACCGCCCTCGGTCTGCGTCTTGAACCACGGCCGGCGCAGATCAGGGTCGCGGAACATATCGAGGCGCCATAGGTTGAACCCCATGCCGGTGCCGCAGCACTCGACAAGCTCGTTCACGCGCGGCGGCTGCGGGCGGAAGTTCGTCAGTGGGTCGCGCGGGTCGCCCCATATCTGCGGTACACCACCTTCGCCTTTGGTGAAGTACAGCCCGCCGATGCAGTCGAATTCCGGGTGTGCTTCCATGCGCTCTTGCAGCTTGATGAGCCCATCGGGCGGCGGCACGTTGTCGTGCTCCATCGTCAGGACGTACTTGAACTGCGAGAGTTGCGGGTGCGCGAGGATCGCCTCGATCGCTTGCGAGTAGGCTTCGCCAACCTCCATCCCGACCGCGAACATGCGGAAGACGGAGTTGTTCGGTGGTGAGTAGAGGTTCAGCCACGAGGCAACGACCTTGGTAGGCACGGTCCCACCGGCCGGGATGAGGATGATCGTGTCGAGCTTCTTCCACGCGGACCCTTCGCGAACGCGGGCGATGCTGACTTCGAGATCGGCGTTGTGCTTGCCGTAGTCAGGGGCGATGAATTGGGGTTTCATCAATTCGTCCCGAGCCAGAGATAGGGGTGCCCCCCGGTTGTCCACATCGACATCTGAGTCAGCCCGATGCTATCAGGCGGATTCGCAGTTGTCGTGCTCCAAAAACCCCGAAACTGACGGAAGCCCAGCGTTCTCAGTGCGGATGTCGCCGTGATGTTCGAATCGCTCCCCGGCCGGATCATCCCGACAGGCGGCGCTGCCGTCACGCCACCTCGAAGCGAGTAGTTCATGCTGGCTGTCGAGTCGCCAAGTGCGCTGAACATCAGCGCCGCGATGTAGTGCCCCGGCGTGAGGCTGCTCGCCCCGGTTCCGATGCCTGAAAGTTCGAACACCCGGATTCCGCTGACGCTTGCTGTCGCCGTGTTCGAAAAAGCGTTCGTCAGCGAGCCCATGAGACTCAGTTGCGACGAGTTGGCGAACGAGTAGATTCCGAGCCCGATCGTGAAAGCGTTTGAACCGGATGTTGCCCGGCTCATGATGATGCGCGCTTTGTTCCAGGCGAGGTGCCCGTCCATCTCTATCGGGACCAGCAACGGCCTCCCGCGCGAGAAGATCGTCGCTGTGATGTTGGAAATCAGATTCATCGACTGGATGACCTTGGCGTTGTCCCAGTCCTGCCAAGTCGCCCCGCCGCCACCGCCCGGAGCCAGTGATGCAGTGATGGTCGACCCATCGAGGCCAAACGAGACCCCGTTCGCATCCCCGAACGTCAACGCACTGAGGTTGTTCGATGTCGTGCCGGCCGACACGTTGACCGCAGACAGCAGGCCAGCAACACTCGGCACGGTGTAGCTGCCCACCATCGACCCGTTCGACGTGTAGAACGACAAGCCGTTCAGATTTCCGAGCGTCGCCGTCGAGAAGGTGAACGATCCATTCGATCCTGACAGGGCCGGTGTCAGCCCCCCGCCGCCACCCGTCGCCGAGATGACGACTTCCCCGGCCGACATGCCGACCGACACGATGCCGCCACCGCGAAACGTGAGCGAGCGTGCATCGACGGTCGAAGACGAAGACTCACCCGTGGTTTGCGAGGAACCGTAGACCCCGAGGGTCTGCGCACTCTGCGTCGGTACGGTGTAACTCGCTGTGATCTGACTCGATCCACTCATCCCGAACGTGACACCGTTCGAATTGGCGAAGACCATCGTCCCCGTAGAGACGGACTGCGTGCCCGCCGACAAAGCCACCCCGCCACCGCCCCCAGCCGGTGCTGAAGCGGTGATGACCGAGCCATTCAACCCGAAGGAAACGTTCCCCCCGTCACTGAAGGTGAGCGCCGAGAGGTTGTTCGATGTCGTGCCGCCTGAAATGTTGACCGCCGAAAGCAACCCTGCAGTGCTCGGCACGGTGTAGCTCGCTGTGACGCGTGAGCTATCCGACATTCCGAAGCTGATGCCGTTCGAATTGGCGAAGACCATCGTTCCGCTGCTGGCGGATTGCGTACCGGCGGACAGGGCCCCGAGACCAACACCATCAGTGAAATAGGCGAGCGAAGTCCACGTAGTAACCCCGTCACCGATCTTGAATCTGCCGGTATCGGTCTCCAAGCCTGCCTCGCCTTCGGCAAGGATGGGGTCCACCGCGGTCCAGTTCGCCGCCGTGTCTCTACGCCACTGGATCTGAGTCGCCATCAGGCACCCCCGTAGGTGCTGCTCGCGTCACCCCCGTCAATGTGGGAGAGGGCGTCCTGTACGGTGAGATAAGTGACAGGGAGGTAGCGTTGATACTCGTCCGCGAAGCCTGACGAGAAGGCCGGATAGAGGACCGCGGGCCAGTCCGGGAGTATGAAGACTTGCGACGCTGACACAGCCACGCCGATCGGCAGGGCAGTTGCCTCGTAGTCCGGGGTCTGCGTGAAACTCGAATCCCCGATGTAAACGGCCCGGCCGGTAGCATAGGCCGGCGAGCCCTGGACCGTGTAGACCCCACGACGCTGCACGCGGATCGCCGCCCCGGCGGAACCGTTGTCGAGGGCGACGCCGATCAGACCGAACATGCGCGTCGGGTCGCTCGGGTCGGCGACGCCGATCGTGCTGCTTGAGATACCGACCACGCCTTGCCCGGCGAGGATCGTCTCCCCGGCTGTGTAGCTCCCGATGTCGAGGTCGATCGCGTTCTCAAGAGCGGTGACGCGCTGATCGAGCGAGTTGATCTGCGACGCCAGATTCGAGACCTGCAGGGTCGACTGGTTCGCCGCAACCTGGGCGACAAGCTCGGTCTGCCCGAGCGCCGCCTCGATGGCTTCGAGGCGGCGCCGGATGTTGTCGATCGCGCCGTTGACCGCCCGCGGGTCGGTCGTGCGGACACCCGAGACTGGAGGCTTGCCGAGAGCCATCAGCCCAACTCCGTCACGTCATCCGCGGCTTGGAGCACCTTGACGGGATCGGTCCCGAGCAGCTCCATCTGGAAGGTGTTGTAGGACGCGTCGGGGGGTGTGAGGGTGAATTCGACATCCCCGTCGATCAGGATCTCGTCGAGCATCACCCCGTCACCGTAGAACCGGGCGATGAGGTTGCCGGTGGCGCCGCCCGCGCGGCGCACCTGGGCGATCGGGTGGAAGCTCGGGTAGGGTTCGTTCCACTCCTTGCTGCGCCACCGATAGTTCATCAGGTCGTCGGACCCTTCGAATTCGTAGATCGTGCGCGAGTCGACGTAGGGCGGCGGCGCGGCCGGCACGGGCAGTGCGTCATCGTCGGGCTCGTCATCCTCGTCGAGCACGAGGTAGAAGTTGTCCTCCAAGGGATCGACATAGACCGCGCAGGCGTGGAATGCCATCTGCACGATCCCGAACCCACCCGAGCGCAAGTCGACCGCGTAGCAGCCCTTGTCCGAACCGTTCTCCCACATCATGAAGTAGATGTCGTTGTGGGCGACACTGACGATGCTTGTCGGGTCGAGGGCCTGCCACTGCCGGCGCGTGAAGACCTTCTCGGTCAGGTTGCGCACCTGACCGACGCCCGTGCACGCGAGCAGCCCATCCGGGCTGCTGAAGACCACGCCGAGCCCGATGATGTAGGCGAAGCTCAACTTGCTCGAAGCCGAGATCGGCACTTCGAACTTGCTCATGCTATAGGCTGCCGGATCGTTGCCGCTGGCGACGTAGAGGAAGCTGCCGGTCCCGATCACCACCGTGGTGTCGATGTTGCCGATCCCCACGATGTCGGTGTCGGTGTTCAGCCGGTATTCGACCGGCCACGCGTGCGGCTGATTCTGCGCACTGAAGCAGAGCTGATTGCGGCGGAACCCGACCATCACCCCATTCGGCAGCGCGAGGATGCCTTCGAGGTCGTCGGGCGGCAGGGCCCAGATGTCCGACTCCAGCACTTCGCCCAGTTCAGCGTCGGTGAGCACGTCGATGTAGTCGGCCTGTGCGAGCGGGATCTCGGCGACGAAGCGGAACACCGTGCCGGTGTTGCCCGTCACCGCACGGTAGATCCTCTTGGTCTCGATGCCGTAGTCACCACTGGTCCCCGAAGGCGAGTCGGTGGCAGTCGTCACCGTCACGCTGACCCCATCCGGCCGCAGCACCGTGGCGCTCGGTAGGCTCGGTGCACTCTCTTCGCCCAGGTCGTTGACGAAGGTGAAGACGTAGCTCGTAGCAATGCTCGTGATCGAGGTATCCAACGACCCCCCACCCTGGATCAGCAGGTTGTCGTAGAAGGTGTTCTTCTGGTCGTCGCCCGTGGTGCCGAGCAGCGCGCAGTAGTCCCCGTCCGTGAAGGTGCTCGTCGCAGTCACGGTCGCGAGCTGGCCGGAACCGAGGTACACGGCTGCCGTCACCGTAGTCGAGTTGTCAGCGTTGACCGTTCGCTGCAATGTGAGGGTGTACCAGACCCCGCGCGTCAACCCCGAACCCACAGGGATCGAAGACAGGATCGACTGCGTACCCCAATCTGAGCCGGCGAGCACGGCGAGCACGGGGCTGCCGATGTCGCTGAACACACCGACGCGCGGGCCCGAGCCATTGACATCGAGCCCCAGGCCGATCTCGACCACAATGCCGTTGTCGGCTTGCGCGGCCGAGATCGAGAAGTCCACGCTCATCGTCGAGACCAAGCTGCCAGCGATCCCCACGTTGCGGTAGGCGTAGGCAGGCGCCCCGGCGTTGTTCTCGATCGAGACTTGATAGCTCGGTGCAGGGTTGCCGACGACGGCATCCTGAACGACATTCGACGTGAAGTTGAGCTGGTTGACGAATCCCGAGACCGTCCAATTCGACGAGAGCACGTCGCCCTCGTCGAACACGTTGACCGAGAAGCTCGTCGGCGTCGGATCCACACCGACCACGAGCGTCGGCGGCGAGTCGGGCGGCGGCACGCCGAGCAGGCGCGTCGTGACGGGGTAGGGCTCGGGGCCGGTGGTCGCGAGCGCGAGGTTCGTGAAGCGCGGCGCGTCGAGCCCGGTCAGGTAGGTGCGGTAGGTCGTGTCACCCGGCACCGTGCCGCGCGCCACGTCGACTTGCTGGTCCCACGAGAGCCAGTATTGCCCCGCCATGAGCGAGATCGTTTGCACCGGGCCGGCGTTCGCGAGCCCGTGCGTCATCGCGAACTGCTTGAACGCTGTCAGATCGCCCGTGTAGAGGCGCGTGTTCACCGCCGCGGCTGCCGCCTCGTCGGGCAGCAGCCGGGGGGCCAGCAGCGGCACCTCGCCGCGGAAGGTTTCGACAGCGCGCCGAGTCATCCGCAGACCCCGTAGTTCGTCACGATCGTAGAGCTGCCGGCGTTGCCGACCGCCGCATAGCGGTACGGGCTGGCGTTATTGCTCCCCCACTCGACGCTGAACGATGACATGTTGACAAGTGGGTTCGCGGATGTCCAGTTGATGCCATCTGATGACTTGAAGCAGTTCAGGCCACCGACACTGGCGACGTAGAAGATGCCGCCGATGAAGCGCACACGCTCAAACACAAGGCTTCCGACGACCGTAAGGGGGGCTGTCATCCCCCACGTCAAACCATCGTCGAGCGAGTATCGAACTCGGTTCTCGTTGAGGTTTGCAGTTCCGATCCAGACACCATTGCCGTAGGCGAGCGTGTTGCATCCGCCGGACGGGCTCCCAAGTGCACCACCGGCTGACCACGTGACGCCACCATCGACGCTGCGGGCTGAATTCGTGTTCGATGTGACGATCCAAGTCCCGTTGCTGCCATACCCGACCCCGCCCCAGGTGTCGGACGCTGGGAGCGCGCGAGTCGACCACGTAACACCATCCGGGGAGGTGTAGATGCTCGACGAGCTGGAGCGGACTGCAACGAAAATGCCGCCGCCGAACTCAAGCTTTGCAATCGTTGCAATCGCAGGGGTTGGCACGACAGACCAGTTGATGCCGTCCAGGGATCGAACCATGCTCACGGCGTTGATGGCAGCGAGGAAGACTCCGTTGCCGTAAGCCAAGCAATTCAACGCAAACGAGTAGCCTGCCAGCGACGCAAACGATGTCGGGCTCGTGCTCCACGTGTATCCGTAGTCCGTCGAATACATGGCGCACGGGTAGGTCGTGCCCGGATCGTTGCCACCGGCGGCGACGAGCCCACCGGACCCGAAGGCGAGCGCGAACCATCGTTTCGACGATGGCGCGACGCGTTCTGTCCAGAGGGGGCCGCTCGGGCACCCCCCGTGAGGGATCCGCGCCCCGACGCAGGAGATCAGGCTCACAAGCCGAGATCCCCGCAAAGGATGTAGTCGGTCGTGCTGCGGCGGATGATCGTCAAGGTCGCATACTGCCCTGCGGATTCGGGCAGTAGGCCGTCGCGCACGCGCAGGTTCAAGCCCGAGGCAACAACAATATCCACGCCGGCCGCGCCTTCGTGGTAGATCAGCACCATCTGACCGACTTCGATGTCATCTCCCGTGATGACGATGTTCTGGCCCCCTGTGGTGCCAGTGGTGACGATCCCGTTGCCCGCATCGGCCGCGAGCAGCGTCGTGTCACCTGCCGCCTCGCGCCAGGAGAGCGTCGTGTCGCCAACATCGATGGTCAGAACGTTCTCGTTCTCCCCCGTGCCGACCGTGACAGACACGGCGCCAACGAGGTTGACCGTATCGACCGCCGTGCTGCCGATGTCGTCCCCCGCCCACTGCCACTGCAGGAAGTCGGGGAAGTCCTCGGGGTTGACCGGCGGGAAGGGCCCGACAGGGGTGACGCTGAATCCAGGCATGGTGGGCCCCCTAGACGATGAACTGGCGTGGCCGAACCCGCTGCGACCCCACGTTGAAGTCCCGCTGCGCCTCGGCCTTGCCGTTGGAGATGCCCGAGCGGAACACCTTGCCTTGGCGCTGGGCCTCCTGCAGGTCGCTCCACGGCTGCCCAGGCAGCGCGAGCAGGTAGGACAGCGCGCCGGCCTCGATGTCGTTGCTGTACTTCAGCAGCGGCGCCTCGGGGATCTGCGTGGCGCCTTCCTTCGGCTGCACGATCAGCGTGATGAGCAGGCTGTAGGCGTCGTTCGGCAGCGGATCGACGGCGAACTGGGCCTCGGGGAGGTACTGGTAGCGCACCGGCATCCCAGGCTGCATGTTCGGATCCCACTGCCCCGAGTCGCTCGGGACGATCGGCCAATACTGGATGCCCTGCGACTGGCTTTGCGAGCCCTGCATCGCGAAGACGCCGATGACATCGAGGTAGGGGTCGTTGCCGAGCGAATACTGCCGGCTGTCGGCCACGGTAGCCCCGGAGACCGCGGTGCGCAGCCATTGGGTCTGCTTGCACCAGTCGCGCAGCGCGCGCACGTAGGCGCGGCGCAGCGTGATCGTGGGGCACTTGCGGCACACCTGGGCCACGTTCACGAGCTGATCGAATGTGTCGACCATGTTCATGTCGTGACCCCCGGCGAGGACGCCACCTTCGGCGACATGGCGAGCTGCGCTTGGCTCGTGGCGCCCACGTAGCGAGCCCAACTCTGCGCGAAGTTCGCGGCCTTGGTGAGGTCTTGCCGCTTGCTGTTCTTCGAGTAGGCGCGCGCCAGCACGAAGTCGAGCAGCGGGGCTTGGTAGGACGCGGGCACGGGGATCTCTTCGGCCGCGTACATCACCTGAGGCGGCGTGGCCCCGTAGAGCATCTCGACGGAGCTGGCGCCGTCGCTCGGCGGGAACACTTGAAAGCGCAGCGGGTTGCGCGGGTCGACCGTGAAGTGCTCGATCACGGTCTCCTGCGTCGCCGCCGGCCAGAAGCGGTTCGCCTCTTCGAGCAGGCTCTTGTCGACTTGCGTGACAACCCGGCCGCCCGCGTTGCGCACGATGTCGAGCAGCGCCACCCCGTCATCGGGGATGGTCTGCAGCACGCCCGCCGCCAGGGTCACGAAGTCCTGCACGGTGTAGAAGTCGTGCTTGACGAGCGCCGTCGCCGACAGCGCCTCGTTCAGAAGGTCGAGCAGTTCGTCCGCCGGCCACGTCCGATGGGCAGTGTCGAGCAGAAGCTCGGCTGCCCGATCGAGAATCGTGGCCGCGGTGATGCTCATGCGGGTTCCGGCACCTTGCTGGCTTCAAAGAGGCGGATCACCTCCTTGCGCAGCTTGCGGATGTCCTGGGTCGGCTCCAGCACCGCTCCGTACTGCTCGAAGGCGAAGGTCACGATGTCCTCCTTCGACGCGGCGCCGAGGTCGAATTCAGCCGCCGTGTCCGCGGTGTTGACCACGCGGATCGGTTGGTGCTTCACGCCGGTCAGCCAGCGCATGCGCTCGGGGAGCGTGGCGTTGATGTCTCCCGTGAAGACCCGATAGTCCTTGTGCATGCGCAGCCGCGGCGTGTTCGGCATCAGCCGCCCATCGTGGATGTTGATGACCATCGGGTTCGTCGCGTCCTGCTTGCGCTTCTTGCTCGCGGCTGCGGCTTGGGAGAGGTTGCTGTCTTGCTGGTCAGAGATCATGGGCTGCTCCGTTTGATCTTCAGTTGCAAAACCGGCGCCACGAGGGCGCCGGCTTCAGGGGTCGCCGGTCTCAGGAACCGGAGGGGGTCGTGCCCGGCGTGTAGGCCGGCCGCTTCATCTTCCCGGCCGAGCCGTTGCTCATGCTCGGGCCGAGCGGGGAGTGCGGGTAGCGGGCCTTGGCCTTGCCCGACGCCTGGGACATTTCCTTCTGGATGGTCTCGGGCGGCACCTTGACGGGGTAGTTCGCCCCGTAGGGATTGCTGGTCTTCATCGTCGATTCTCCTGTGAGGGTGGAAGGTCGCGGCAGATCGGGGCTCGGTTACCCACCGAGCCCCGATCTTACTGCGATCAGGTCACGCGGACCACCGCGGTGCCCACGTAGTTCGGACCGATCACCTCGTAGCCGAACACCATCAGACCGCGGATGATGTATCCGAAGTCGTTCGGGTTGTCGATCATCTGGCACTCGATGATCTGGCTCGCGAACGTCAGGCCGGCGCTGTGGCCGAACATGACGTAGGTCGCGGGGCCCGGCGAGGTCTGACGCAGCAGGTTGCGCGACTGGTACAGGGTGAAGCGATCGATCTCGCCCACCTTGCCGTTGCGCGCGATCGACACCCCATCACCGGCCAGCGATGCGATCCGCAGATCGGACATCTTGATGATCGCCATGAAGGCCGGGTGGGCCACCATCCATCGGCCCTCGTCGCTGACGTTCTGCTCGTCGAGCACCTGCCCGCACTGGACGATGAAGTCCACCACGGTCGTCTTGCTCACCGAGACAGGCGTGGTCGAGTCGCCGAGGTTGATGTTCTGCGAGTCGGCGCCGGCCGTGGTGCCCGAGTTGTCGGCGGATACTTCGGCCGGGATGGTCTCCAGCATGTCGGCGTCGGCCGAGATGCGGAGCTGGATCGAGCCATCGTTCGCGAACACGTCCGCGAGGTCGAGGTCCGACTGCCGGCTGTCCACGGTCGACAGGGCGACGGCGAAGCTCTTGGCCTGATCGATCGCCAGCGTGACGCTGTTGTTCGTCGGGTATTGAGCCGTCAGGCCCGCGCCGATCACGTAGTCACTGACCGTGACATCCGGGATGGTGCGGATCTTCACCTGGGCGCCGAAGCCGGCGATCTCGCCCTCGTAGTCGGTCGAGGCGATCTCGCCGAACACCGTGGTCTTGTAGAACTTCTCGACCAACTTGCCCGAGTACAGCTCGGGGTCGAAGTTGGCAGTGCCGGCCGGGCCATAGTCGGGCACGCCCGACGCGCGGGGCACGCCCGCGAAGAGCACGAGGCCGAGCCCGCCGAGATAGGCGAACAGGAAGGCATTCAGCTTGGCAGCCATGCCTTTCAGGAAGGTCTTCATGGTGGTTCTCCGAAAAGGGTAGAAGGGCTACCCCGCGCCGTTCACCGGCTCGGGTGCGCCAACCTCAACCGCGCTTCGAACGCCACGCGCTCTTCGTCCTTCACCTTGCCGAGTGCCGAGCGAGTGAAGAATGACTTCTTCTCGGCAGCCGTGGGTGGCGTCAAGGCCTCCACTGCCGCCGGGCTCGCTGGCGCTGCATCGGACGTGTGCGCCGCACCTGTGCCATTCGGGGTGACAGGCGGCACGGGGCGCGCTACCTGCCTCTCCCAGGCCTTGAACATCTTCGCGACCGCATCGGCATTGCCGCTGCGCACATGAATGTCCAAGAGGGTCTGACGCTGCACATCGTTCTCGTCGATTTCAGCGAGCCACGCGATCCACCGGGGATCCTGATCGATGGTCATGTAGTCCGGTTTCAGCTCGATGAGCCGATCCGTGAACTTGCGCTTCGCTGTGGTGGCTGCGTCCTCGCGCTCGCGCTCGCGTTCTTCACGAAGCGGCTTGACTGCCGCATCGATCATGCTCTGCGCGGTCGTGCGGGCGGCATCCATCGCTGTCTGCGCCATGACTCGACACTGCTCTTCACCGTAGGCTTCGATCTGCTCCGGGGTGTAGAACTTGGAGAGGTCGATCTCGGCGGGAGGCGTAGCTGCAGCGGTCCTCGAAGCGAGATCCTCCTGCAGTTCGGTGATCCGCTGATTCAACGTCGCAAGCCGTGTCTGGTTGTCCGTTCGCTCGCGGGCCAGGAGGCCCTCGGTGACTCGGAACCGCTGTTGCCAGTAGTTCGGGTCGTTCGCGCGTGGATCACCTTCGACGGGGGGCGTCGGAAGAGCGGGGGTGCCACCTTCGGCTGCTGGCCCGGGGGCCGGTGCGGCTTCAGATGCGGGTTGAGCTTCCGGTTCGGGCGGCGCGTACCGGGCGGCGATTGCAGCCGATCGGCGCAGCACTGCGCGAGGGAGTTGCGTTTCGTTCTGGGCTTGGGAAGCCGGCATTCGTTTCTCCACGATCCAGAGACACCAGGGTGCCTGGGATTCGATTGTTCAGGGATGCGCGGCGCGCGGTTCCCTCAGACCGGCTCGCCGGAAAGCGTCGGGAAACGCTTCGGCACGACCGGGGCAGACAGGGGTTGCGACAGCCGCGAAACGAGATCGTCGAGGTAGATCGCCTTGCCCTGCTCGCGCAGGAGGGCTTCACCCGACAACTTGCGTAGCGACGCGTTGCACTCCGCGATCTCTGCCGAGATCAACGCTCGAAGCTGCTGCCCGTCCGGGGACTTCCCGAGTCTCGCCAGAAAATCGAGCTGCAAGGCATTCAAGCGCATGGCGCGGAAGTATGCGCCCACTCCACCGGGGCTGTCAATTGAACGGGAGCTTGTCGACTTGCACCACCCCTTGTCGTGTCATCGGGCGATTCCCGCCCGAGCTGAGAAGACCCAACACCTTCTGCGAATTGCCCGAGACCGTGCCGGTGTTGAATCGAGCGGCAATAGTCGTAGCGGTGCCCGCCACAGCTTCACCCCCGGCTCGGGTGTAGCACTCGATTGCCGAGGCCCCGGTGTTCCACCAGTTCGAACGCAAAGTCTGGTTCGCACTCACCTCGTTCCCCGCCCCCGCGGTCGGGCCGCTGAGTGCGCGCACAGCAGCGCACCCGCTGTCGCCGATGAGCACGTTGCAGTCAAGCACAACAGAGCCCGCTGGCATCGGGTTGCCGTTCGTGGCCTTGAACTGGAACACCGAGAAGGCCTGCGTAGCCCCGTAGTCGTTTCGCCCCCGGCCGTCGAGCCAGTTATTCGAGAAGGTGACACTGAGCGTCCCTTCACCCACGTTCGCCGGCACGTTGACCACCGAAGTGCCGTCGTTCTGGTTGGCGAGAGCGGCACCGCACTGCGACCACTCGCATTGCGTCACCACCGTGCGATTGCCCAAAGCCTTCGTCGCCACCGACTGCCCGGTGAAGATGACCCGACTGATGCGCACGTCGTCGGTGGTCTGCACGGCCATGCCTCGGGCGTTGCGGGCCTCGCGGTTGGTCCGGACACGCGTGCCGTCGACCGTGATGCGAGCAGGACGGGTCTGCGCCCCATCGGCGCCCCCACTGGAGGGCGCGATGCTTAGAGCGCCGTGCCCCGCCCCTTGGACGATGAGGCCGTTGGAAACGATCACGTCCTGCGCGCGGTTGTCGATCGAGATACTCTCCCAGTTGTTGTGCTCTTCGGCGTCGACGTTCCCCACCGAGGGCGACGTGTCCGTATCGATGTAGTCGTCGCACACCCATTCGCCCGAAAGTTCGACGTTGCGGATCAGGGTGCCGGACACGCTCGACTGGAGGAACAGGCCCCGCTTGCTTCCGAGCATCTGCACCGAGTCGAACAGGAGACCGTCGACCGTGCCATCGGATCCCTGGTCACAACTACCCATCGCGGCCTTGCGGAATCCGAAGGCCGCGATCTCGTGCACCTCGCTGTCGCTGGCGGAAGCGCCGATGAAGACGAGTCCCAGTTCAGGGCAGCCGGTAGCCCCGTTGCCGTCGAGAAAGCGCAGGCCCCCGTAGACGGTGATCGGGTCGCCGCCCGCACCCGAGTTGCCGGTCCACACCTGAACGATGAAGTTGCTGCCGGTGTTGAAGGAGTACCAGATCCCGTTGCCGTTGAGCGGGTTGTTGCCGTTCACGAACCCGCTGGCGTAGTTCCCGTTCGCCTTCCGGTACATCGTGCCCCGGACCCACGAAGACTTCGAAGTGCCTGGGCGGGTGGCCCCGATCCACATGGTCTGCGAATTGGCAGCGTTCCAGCTATCCCCGGTGTTGACGGTCTTCTGCCACACCCCGCCACCGATGTGACTCCACCCCGATACCGTATCCTCGTAGTAGGAACCGTCGATGAACGGCATCTCCGACCCGTTGCCGTATCGGCCGATGATGAGGCGCTTGTTGTCGATCCCCGCCAGGGTGAAGATCTTGCCCCCGTTCGGGACCCACACACGGTCATCGCGGAAGTAGACGTTATCCCCGTTGGCTGCCGAAGCCCAGTATTGATCGGGGCGCGTCCAGATGTGCCCGTTGCCGTGCCCCAGGTCGCCACTCACGGCGCCCTGAGAGCCAGCGTAGGCCGAGTCGAGATAGACGACAGCCATGATGGATCAGCTACTCTTGACGAACACGTCGAATTCGGTGACGACGACCCACTCGGCCGTGCCCGGTGCCCCGACCGCGAAGAGCGACAGGTAGTTGGTCACGCTGTCCATGTCGCCCACGGTGATAGCCGTGGGCCGTGCGACGTTGAAGTTCGTCGTGTAGCGGGTACTCTGCGTGATCGCGCCCGACCCGGTGAGCCGCACGGTCGTTCCCGTCACGCGCGTGAGGCCGATGGTCAACGATTGACCACGCGCGCTGCCGGCTGTCAGGGCGTAGTCCCCCGCGAGCAAGGCGTCAGCCGTAGTGCCGGCCGAGCCCATCCGCACGCGCAGGACCGGCGACTCGGTGTTGCCTGCTTCCTTCTGCACCGAGGCCACGATCCAGAGCTTCGCCCCGGTCTTGGCGAGGGCCTTGAGGGGCAGCGCCAGTTGACAGCCCGCGAGCAAAGTTTCCGTGGTGCCCCCCGGCGGCGCGGTCTGCCCCGCATCACCGTCCTTCAACGAGTGGACGAGGTTCCATCCGGTGAACGGGAGCCACAGGCCCGCAGCACTGTAGCGCCAGTAAGAGATGATGTTGCCCATGTCGGACACGGAGCACGTCATGCCTTCGACGGCAGTCAACGCCTGCATCGCGGACCACGTTTTCAACCCCTGGTAGCCGTCGCTGATCGCCGCCGCTTCCTCCGGGGTGACAGCCACGAGCTGCTGCAGCTCACCGACATACTCGTTCCAGATGTAGTAGCCATCCTCGACCACGACACCCGAGGAACTGGTCGCGTGGTAGATGACCCCTTCGTCGCCAGTCGTCAGGGCGAGGATCTCGGCCGCGGTGGCATCCGTCGCGCCGCTGGCCGGCGGGGTGTAATACTCCAAAGCGTTGTTCGCGGCGTTGCGGCGCAGGGCTTGCAGCGCAGTGCCCTTCGCCAGCCGCACGGCAGTCGACACGCCCGAGCCGACAGCCAAATCGCCTTCGGCCTGCCAGATCGGGTCGGTCGCCACCGAGCCGCCGCTGGCGTTGATCTGCACGAACGTGAGCGACGTGGAACCGAGTGTGATGGGGCCCGGGGTGTTGCAGGTGTACTGTCGATTCGCGTTCGTCGTGCCGGCGGTGACGAGCACGCTCGCGTTCAGGATCTCCGTGCCGGTGTCGGCATCGGTGGTGCGCGTCGGCGCCCCGCTCGCGTTGACCGTGTAGAGACCGTTCTCGGCCCCCGCAGCTTGGTTCTTGATGAGGATGCGGTCGTTCGTCGCCAGCACCACGCCGTCGACCGTATCACCGTTCTCGAAGGAGCTGGCGAGCGTGCCCGCAACGGTGGTTGCAACGCGGCACGGGCTCTTCCAGGAGAGCCCCGTCACCGCGTCCGTGATGTTGGCCGTCGTCGCGATCACGCCGTCCGCGGCCGGGGCCTGCAGCGTCACGGTCCCGAGCGCGCCCGTGACCGGCTGGATCGTGACCGACCCGCTGGTGCCGTTGCGCAGCTCGATGCCGCCGACCGACGAGCCTGCGACGCCAAGCTTGAGCTTGCTGGCGCCATCCGAGCTGATGCCGGACACCCGCTTCACATCATCGCCGCCGTTCCCGAGGATCACGTCGTTCGACGTGAGCGACCCGAGGGTGTTCGTGACGGTCCCGCCCTGCCCCGACGTACTGCCGGCAGCCGTCGCCGTGTCGTTCTCCACGTCGACGAAGTAAGGCCCCGCGCCATCACGCCGCCGAACCCAGAACCCCGAGGGTAGTTGTAGGTAGTCGTCGAGTACGCTCATGTGACACTCCTGAAAAGGCCGGGCACCTCGACAGCTTCACCCGTTTCGGGGTCGTAGAAGTAGGGCCCGCTGCCGTCATCCTTCGTCCAGAAACCCGAGGGCAGTGGCTTGTAGACCGAGCCGCTGTCTTCACCGACGACGGTATAGGGCCCCGTCCCCGTGTCCTTCACCCAACCCCCGAAGGGAGTCTGCACATAGCCGGGCAAGATCGTGCTCATGCCGGTTCCTTCGGTTGCTTCGCTGGGCCCTGCTGCGGCGGTTGCAAGGCCTGCATGACAGCCTGTTTCACGATGTCGCTCGTGAGCTGCGCAGCGCGGCCCTCGGCCTCGCGCTGGCCGATGGCGCGTTCCTTCACGACTTCCTGCTGCGCCTGAGCCTGCTGCATCTGCTGGGCAGCCTTCGCGTCGGCCGCGGCCTTCGCGTCCACTTCCTCGGGCGACGGCACGGAGTCGGGCGATAGCTCCATCGACTGCGCCACCTCACGCACGATGTTCGCGAGGTACTTCGGCCCGAGAATGTTGGCGACGATCGGGTTGCCGGCGACCATGGCGAGGAACTGCGTGCGCCGCTGCTGCGCCGACTCCTTGATAAGAATCGCCGCGGCGCCACGCGGCACCACGATGTTGTCCCCCTTGATTGACTCGTCGGGGTTGTAGAGCATCTCGTTCGTGAACGTGTCGTTGATCGTTGGCTCGATCACGTTCAGGTCGATGTTGGAGATCGCCCGGCGCAGCCCCTTCGCTGCGTTGTTCATCAGCATGGACAGGCCGGTGGCCGTGTCGGCGCTGCCGCCCGCGCGCTCGTTGCCGTAGGTGTAGCGCGGGATGCCGGTGGCGTCGTCGGCGCGGATCTCCCACTTCTCGTAGGTCGCCATCAGGCTCGCGCTGTTGTCGTTCGCCTGGAAGAACCCGACGCCCGGGTTCACACCCTGCGTGGGGTCGCTCTTGAGCTGCCACGTCTTCCAAGGGAAGATTTCAGCGGTCTGCTCACCGTCCGCGAAGCGGTCGGCGTGCACCCAAGCCATCGGGCCGGATGCCATTGAGAGGTTGTCGGCCAGCGCGCACGCGATGCCGTTGCAGAACTTCTGGGAGGTCGCCGCCAAGTCCGGGATCGAGCGGCCCCAGAACGCGCCTGGGATCTCGTCGTAGCAGGCCTTGCGGTACGGGCGCTGCGCGAGCGGATCGGGGTTCAGCGCGGCGTAGAGAATGTAGCGCCCGCACACGAGCACGTTGCACTCGTACTCCTTGGTCTCTTCGATCGGCTTGCCGTTGTCGGTGTGCACGCCCCAGGTCATCAGCTTCCAGCCGGGGACCGAGCCCCAGTAGTTCAGCGCGTCGATCACGCCTGGGGGCGAGAGCCACATGTAGAGGCTCTCCTGCTCCAGCCGTTGCCGCTCGGCCTCGGTCCAGAGCCACCCTTCGAGGTGCCCGCCCGAGTAGTCGCGCAGCGCGTCGTCGATCTGCTCATCCTTGTAGTTCGGCATGCCCTTCAGGTCGAACAGTTCCTCGCGGCGGAACCGGATGCGCTCGATGAAGTCGCCATCCTGCGGCGAGCGCGCCGAGGGTGCCGGGTAGCAGTCGAAGGGCGAGACACGCTCCCAGCTCTGCGCCGGGTTGTTCGACACGAGGGGCTTCCATCCGGCACCCCACGTCAGCGTCTTGTGCCGTTTGTAGATCGGCCCCTTCAGGATCGCCGCCGGGTAGGTCACGAAGTCCTCGACGAAGGCGTCCATTGCCTTCTCGAAGCCGCCCTGCGCGAGCCGGTCGGCGATCTGGCGCTCCATGCGGCCGGCGCGCTTGTTCGCCTCCTTGGTGATGGCCTCCTCGGCCTGATCGCGCAGCTTGTCGCCGATCTGCCGGGTGAGGTTGCGGAACTCGTCCCGGGAGAGGTTGTCGCCGCCCGTCTCGGCGATCTGCTGCATGGTCGCCTGCGCGGTCTGGATCGCCTTCACGACGATCCCCTCCTGCATCTGGCGGGGCAACTCAGGGATCGGCGTCGGCTCGACGCCCCACGGCTGCTCGCCCACCGGCAGCACGATCTCCCGGATCCACGCGGACGCGGCGCGGCACTTGGTCTCCGTGAGGTCGGCCCACACGATGTTCATGCCGCTGTTGTTCGCCTGCATGGCGGCGAGCGCGGCCGGGCTGTAGACCCCGCGGCGTGCGCGCAGACACGACAGCAGGTTCAGGTCGATCTTGGTCTTCGAGAGCTTGTTGCGCCCCCAGGCTGCGCGGCAGTGGGATGCAAGAGCCGACAGGCTGCCGGTCTCTTCGATCGTTTGCGACTTCGGGGCCTGCTCGGCGTCGCGCGCAAGCAACTGCTGCAGGCCTAGCGATCGGACAAGCGGATTTGCCATAGGGGCGCGTCACCCGTGGTGAGCATGGGAACGCCCGATTGCCCGATGGCGCGCATTATGACGCACGCCGGACGAAAGCAGCAACCTACACCGGAAACGCAGCAATCCGCTCGGCGAGGATGTCCGAGAGTTGGATCATGATGCCGCTCTGCTTTACGAGCCGGTCCTGCTCGGCCTCGGGCAGCGTGTCGAAGGTGCCGGATGCGAGGAACTCCGTGAGGCGATCCAACCGGGCCTCGTTCTCGGCGCGCTCGGCGACGACTCGCTCTTGGTAGGGCAGCATCAGGGTTCTCCTATCTCGACCACACAACCTGCCGGCGGCGCACCGGCCGCGCGTAGGCGCTCGCCACTTTCCGGTCGATCAGCTCGGGGATGAAGCTCAAGGCCAGGGAGTCGGCGCAGTCGGGTGACTTGCCGCCGTTCTTCTTGATGTCCTTCTTCGACTGCAACTGGATGCGGAACAGACCGTCATGCCCGTAGTCGAGGGACGTGAGCTGATCCCCAAGCTCGTCGTCGTCCGGGATCTCCCCATCCTCCAAGAAGTCGCGCATCTTCCCCCACGCCTCGGACCGCTGGTTGAAATACTGCTTCTGGTCTTTGGCCGGCTGCCCCCACATGACCGGGATCAGCGGCGGCAGGGGGATGCCGCGCGTCGCGCCGATGCGGCGCAGGGTGCTGTCCAAGTCCGCGCCGTTGCCGATCGCGTCGTAGACGATGCACGACACCCCCGAGGCGTCGCGCCGGTCGCGCTCGGCCTTCTTGGTGGCCGTGTCGCCGCGCAGCATCTCGAAGACGCGCCCTCCCAGGTCCACACCGTCGAATCCGCTCATCTTCACCTGCCAGTGCACCTTGAGGCCCTGCCGCAGCGTGATGACGGTGAAGTCGTCCCCGAACCGCGCCGGGTCGATCGCGAGCACCTTCGGGAACGGCTGATAGGCCAGCACGGGCACGCGGCGCGTGCGCGCGCCGTGAACCAGTTCAGGTGAGATGAAGTTCGCATAGCCTGCGCGCGGGAACATGCCGCGCACACGCACGCGGACGAAGTCCGAGTCCTCCCCGTAGTCCTCGATCCAGGCCTGGATCTGTGTCTGGTTCGCGAAGCGGATGTTGCGGGCATCGACGCGGGTGTAGCGGTTGCGCTTCGGCTGGGTGCACCCCTTGAAGAACCGACCACTGGTGCGTGTCGGGTTGCCGTAGCGCAGCCACATGATCTGCGTCTTGGCGTCGGTCAGGGCGCCCTCGGTGACTTCCCAAATCTTGTCGTCGATCGTCGAGGCCTCGTCGAAGATCACGAGGATGCGCTTGCCTTGGTTGTGCAAGCCCGCGAACGCTTCGGTGTTGTGTGCGTTCCACGGCACTTGGTCGATGCGCCACGCCTTCTCGCGCACGCTGTCGTGGGCGAGGTGGATGCTGGTCGCGGTGAACGTGAAGAGGGCCTTGCCGATGAAGAGCTGATACCACTTCGCCAGCTCGGCCCAGGTCTTCGTGCGGAGCTGCGTGTCCGTGTTCGCCGTGACGACCCCACGGCAGTCCTCGAAGGTCGAGATCGCCCACAGGATGATCCAAGACACCTCGGCCGACTTGCCGACACCGTGGCCGCTGCTCACGTCTTCCTCGATCACGCAGCCCTCGGGGCCGGCCCCGCGCAAGCGTTTGCCGATCGCGTCGAGCTGCTCGGCCTGCCAGGGCTCGGGGCCTTCCAACCCTTCGAGCGGAGTGCCCTCGCGGCCCCAGGGAAACGCCCACTTCACGAAGCCGAGCGGGTCATCCCGAAAGCGGACGAGGCAATCGAGAAGCTCGTCCATCGGCGTGCCCTTGATCGCGTCAGCGGCAATTTCCCCCATGCGGACCGGAATCTGTGTGCCGGGCGGGCGGGGACCGTGGACGAAGGCGTCGTCCGTGGCTTTACTGCGGGGGAAGGCCAATTTTCGAAAATCTCTCTGCGAAAATTTTCAGAAAGCGGGTTTTATATTGGGGCGAATATCGATTATCTCGGTTCGATATTCAGAATTTTCGATTTTCGGTTCGGGCACGTCAGACAGGAGAGGGGCAGGAGGGGGTAGAGGGCCTCGCCACAGCGGGGCATCCCCGGACCCCCACCCGGCACCCGGGGGTCACATGCTCCCGTCGGGCAGCGGCGCCGGGTAGCTGCGGTCCGCGACTGCCCGCTGCGCAGCAGGCGCCGCGTCAATCACAGCTTGGGATCGGCGCGCGCCCGTGCGCTCGGATGCGCTGCACGTGCTGCCGATGCCGGTGCCCTGATTGCGGAAGCGCCGGGCGCTCTCGTCACTCACGAGTGCGGGATTGAACGTCGATTGTGCGTCGGGCTTCATGGTCGGGGGTCTCCGGTGGGGGAAGGGCTGCCGTGCGTCTACGTGCCTCCTGCAGCCGGTCGGCGAGCACGTTTGCCAGGGCGTTGAGCCCGTCGCCCTCATTGTCGACGATCTTGAAATGCCGGGCGAGGATGCTTAGGGCTGGGTTCTTGTCGTACCGCTTGACCTTGGCAGTCTGCACGGCGACGAATCGGGGTTTCTCTTCCCCAGTCGCGAGATCGGTCTCCGTGCCGTCGCGCTCGTAGCGGGTCTCTACCTCGACACCGGCAATCGTCGCGGCCGTGTCGTCATCCAGCTCGCGGATCGGCTTCAGGCGCCCCGACTCGTCGACGATGCCCCGCACGTCGCCAAAAGCCACGCGCGCCAGCTCCAACATGACGCGCTGCGCAGTGATGTCCGAGGCTTTCAGCATGGCTTCATTTAGCTCGCGGATTCGGGCCTGTATTTTCTCTTCGGCAAGCAGCATGCGCCCGGTCCCGTGCGTGAGCCCTGCGACTGCGGACGCGTCGCGCGAATTCCACGTACGGACGTAGTTGCGACAAAACAGCTCCCGGCGCTCAGTGAGTCCATGGGCGTTTTTCGGTCGGTTCCGGGGCTTGGACGTGTGCATACAGCCTCGCTCGCGTCTTGTCGTTCCAATCGCTGATGATGCGCTGCACGGCTGCAGTCACGCTCGCCCAGTTCGTACGGTTCACGTCATCCATGCCCCCGGGCTCCGAGCTGCGAGCTGCAAGCAGCTTCGCGGCATATTCTTTTGCAGCGTCGAGCGTCGGCGTGATCGGAGCTTGAGACTTCCACGCTATCGACTTGCGGGTTCCGGATGGGAACTCGACGATGAAACCCGCGGTTTCCGGGTCGGGGGAATCGGCAGGCCAGAGCTTCATGGCGGGAGAGTAAGCGAGACCGCAGAATTTTGCAAGCGCCCACTAACTTCGCTTATGCCAATTCTGTCTGAAAACTGCAGGCCTTACCGTTGACGACTTTCCAGAAAGTCGCCGACACTAGCGGCAGTCTGTATCGGTTGATACAGACATAGACCCTCTCTCATAGGTGAACTCATGGAACTCATGCAAGCATCCAACCAATGGGCAACCCGTCCGGACGATCAGCGTTTCGTTTCCCTGCTCGCGCTCGACGAGCATTGCCAGCACGCCCGCGAGCACTCAGCGGGCCGTGTCCTGTCCTCGCGTGCCCTGACCGCGCTGCCCGCCCCGGGCACCATCAACGGGCTGCAGCTCGCGGGCCCGAACGGTCAACCCGCCGAAGTCTCTCACTGGGCATTCGGTCAGCTCGCCCAGCGTGCCGGCGCCCCCGCGGGCTACCTGCGCACGCTCCCGGCGCCGCTGGTTGCTGACAATCTCAACTTCGGGCTGCGGTTCAATCGCGAAGTCGAGGACATGGGCGTCCTGCTGTACAAGAACGGCGGGCCCACCGAAGTCCGCGCAGTGACCGGCCCCAGCTACGGGCGCGTATGGAACTCCACCATCACGCGCGCACTCGTCCAGCAATTCGGCGACGGCATCACGGGTGCATTTCGCGTACCGGGCGAATTCGGCCGCGCCGTCGAAGTCACCAAAGCGAACACCACACTCTACGCGTCCGATCGCGACATGTTCGTTTTCCTGGCCGACGAGCAGAACCGCATCGAGATCCCGAACCGCCGGGACGGCAGGGCCGGATCGCTGGCGCGTGGGTTCTTCGTCTGGAATTCCGAAGTGGGTTCGGCAACCTTCGGCATCGCCTCGTTCCTCTTCGATTACGTATGCTGCAACCGCATCGTGTGGGGTGCGCAGGAATACAAAGAGATCAAGATTCGCCACACGGCAAGCGCGCCCGACAAGTGGATCGAACAAGTGATGCCCGCCCTTGAGGACTACAGCCAGAGCAGCACGACGAGCATCGTGCAGACCATCGGCCGCGCGCAGGCGCAGAAGGTCGAGAAGATCGAAGAGTTTCTTCGGAACCGCTTCACGAAGAGCGAAGCGACCGCCATCCAAGCGGCGCACATGGAAGACGAGGGGCGCCCCATTGAAACCCTTTGGGATGCCTCTACCGGCGTGACCGCCTACGCCCGCGGGATCAAGTACCAGAACGAGCGCGTCGAGCTGGAGCGCAAAGCCGGCCTGATTCTCGACATGGCGTAACGGCTGCAGCCGCGAAGGGCCCGGGCTGGGCCCTTGCGAGTGCAATCCCGCACTGCTCAACCTGAAAGGCACGCACCATGCCCCGCCCGACCCTAACCCAAGCCCAAGCCCTCTGATGCCGTTGCCCCTCGACCGCGAGCCCTCGCGGCGCTTCACCGTCGACGACTGGGTAGCGTGCATCGCGGCTGCCTGCATGGCTGCCGCGTCTCTTGTGATCTACCTCAACCCCTGAAAGGAATCCACCATGCAAACCATCATCGACACGTCAACATGGGCCAGCGATGGCACATGGAAGACCGCCCCTGCCGGGCTTCCTTGGATCATTGAAGGAACCCGGGCCCGCATCGGCGAGCGGGCCAGCATCGGCGAGCGGGCCAGCATCGGCGAGCGGGCCAGCATCGGCGAGTGGGCCCGCATCGGCGAGGGGGCCCGCATCGGCGAGCGGGCCAGCATCGGCGGGTGGGCCAGCATCGGCGAGTGGGCCAGCATCGGCCCCCGGTCCTCAGATGCAATCGACCTCGGACACTCTGACGGCTACCGCAAGTGCATTGCCCAGGTTCAAGGGGTTGCCTACATCGGCGCCGGCTGCCGTTGGTTCACCCTCGCCGAAGCTCTGGAGCACTGGGGAACCCACGCCAAAGACCGGCGCCTTACGATGTGCCTCATGCAGTCGGCCATCGCAATCGCCGGCCTGAAGGGGTGGAAGCATGGCTAGACCTACGCCCACCTACGCCGTGATGATGGCAGCCGCGCAAGACGCGGGAAACCGCAGCATGCGCGCCGCTGGGGGATGACTTGGCGTGTCACCCATCGAGGCGTGCGGCCCGTGTTCAAGTCTCTCGCCGCCGCGATGAATGCCGACCCCGACCCCGACCCACCTACACCAGTCCCAGGCTAAACCCGAAGCCCGCCCCGCGCGGGCTTTCTTTCGCCTCGGCTGCCGCCGCGTGCGCCGACTCGGGTAAACACCTACTGTCACCTGAGTCACCTCCCCGCAACCCCCTTTCTATATAGTATGTATAGAGAGACTCTCTTAGAGCGATAAGTGGAAATCGACTTGCGGAGAGGGGACTCAGGTGACAACTTGGGTAGAGACCCCACAAGTTTTCGTGTCCTCGCGCGGGGAATGACTCAACCCTGCAAGTTTTTGCATCCTCGCGCGGGGAATCGGCCTGCGCGCCGGCTTGTGCAACCGGCATCGGGGCTTCGCGGAACTGGGTTATTCAGGGAGCAACCGGAGACCCTGAATCATCTTCAGCTTCCGCCGCTTGCCATCCGCGGCAGGTGATTTGCGATCTATCGCCACCGCCCCAGCCACGACGCGCAACACGTCATCGACGAAGCGCAGCTTGGAGACCGGCCACAAGCCCCCATCCTTGCACCACGACACATAGGCCGGATACAGCCCGCCCATGCCATCGGTCAGGGCCACTTCGACCCCCACCCCGACCTCGCAGCACTCTTCCACGAACTGCCCCACCCGGTCCTGCTCGCTTTTGTACGCATCGGACGCAGCCCGGACCCCGGCCGGGGGACTCAACCCGCCGCCCGAGACCCACTCCATAGCCCCCCTGACTCGCCACGCGAGCACCCCCTCCAACTCACCGCGCAGCTTGTCCAACAGCCCGATGTCCTTGACGGCACCGCGCTTGCCCTCCCGTACCTCTTCCTCGGTGCCCCAGCTCCCCAGGTAGGCCACGAGCTGCACGCGGCGCCAGATGCCCGCGTCCTGCCCCTTGATCGCGGGCTTGTGGTTCGTCAGCAGTTGCAGCTTGTGGGTCGGCGCGAAGTCGAAGAAGTCCCCGCGCATGAACCGTGCCGAAAGCACGTCCTCGCCGGTCGCCTGCTTGATGAAGTCCTCGCGCAGCACGACCCCTTCCCCCGACTCGTGAGCCGTGACCATGCGCCGGCCCATCAGCGAGGCAATCTCCGTGGGGTGGCGTTCCCCCTTCCCTGCAGCCACGAGCCCAGGCGGCGCCGTGCAGGCGTAGTCCCCGGCGGTCTCGGCCATCAGCGTCAGCAGCGTCGACTTGCCGTTGCTGCCCCCGCCCCAGTGCACGACGAACACCTGCTCGTTGACCATGCCCGTGAGGCAGTAGCCGAACCAGCGCCGCAGATAGTCGGCGACGGGCGTGCCTCGCCTCCGACCCGCGACCCCACCCGCAACCCCCGACCCACCACCGATCCCCTGCTCTTCCCAGTTCTCGCGCGTGATCTGCAGCAGCGTGCGCTCCCACACCGGGCACTCGGCCCCCTCCACATACCGCACGGGGATCAGCCGAGTCAGTAGCTCATCGGGGTCATGCCGGCGCAGCTTCCCGGTCCGCAAGTCGAGAATCCCGTTCTCGACGTTGACCACCATCGGGTCACGGTCAAGCAACTTCTCGTCGACGGTCAACATCTTCCGAGCCAAACCTATCGCGGCCTCGATGCCGGCCTTCATCTCCGACTTCTGCGCCCACTTGAGCAGCGCATCCGCGATACCGGCCGCTTTCTGCGCCTCCAGGGGATCCGGCTGCGCCGCACCCCGAGCACGCACCTCCTGCGCCTCCTGCTTGATGATCGACGACAGCCGGCACGCGAACCGATAGACATCCGACTCGTCAGCCGCCCACCGCTTGCCGTCCCACACGTGCCACCGGCCGGCAGCCACGAGCACCTGCCGCCCGAACGCAGCGACGAGCCGGTTCGCGTTGGCTTGGTCCGTGGTGAGGTGCTGCGCCTCCGGGATCCCGCGCCGCTTGATCGCCTTCGCAGGGGGAGCCGGGGCGATCGCAACCCCCGAGCCGGCAGTCGCAGGCCCGGCGCCCAGAACGTAGACCCCTGAATCGGCTTCAGGCTCGCGCGCCTCGACCCGGGCCACGAGCAGCGGCGGCGCATCATCCGCGGCGCTCACGTCTTCCCACACGCCTTCGTCGAGGGGTTCGTGCCACCCCCATAGCCCCGCTATCCGTTTGATCGTCCCCAGGCCCCGCACGGCCCCGCGCCCGTCACTGTGCACGTAGGGCCAGATCCTCTCGTCGAGGAACGCGGCATCGTACTTATGTGAGCGCGCACTAACTTCATGCGCCAGCGCGAGCCCCTCGTCGCTGCCGCCGGTCTCGTGATGGATGGCGAACACCAACCCGAGCCACGAGTCGTAATCCAGCTCCCCGACCCCATCCCGACCATTGGGGATCGCGTCGAGCAGCCCAGTAAGTGAGTGCTCACTGACATCTACCCGCTGCCCTGCGCCGGCCCGCGCCGGCCGCTCAAGCCTTGGCACCGGGTCGGACACCCCCCACACCACGCCGAGCGCATCCTCACGTGTGCCGGGCACCAGCGTGTCGGCCAGATCGCACCAGATCAGCGGGACGCTCGCGCCGGCCAGGGGCAGCACGACCTGATTGCCGAACCCGTCAGCCGGTACGCTGTCCTGCTTCGGGAACACCTCCACTTGGCCCTTCCCGAGCCCGCCAGCCCCCGACCGCAGGCCGCAAGACTCCAGGGCAGCCCCGAGCCATTGCCGCACGCTGTAGGCGTCCTGCCCTTGGTCCCACAGGCAGTAGAGGTGCACGCCGCGCCCGCCGCTGCTGCGCCACGCCACGGGCGCCCCGCCCAGCAGCTCCAGACTCAGCATCACGTCGCGCGCCACGCGCACCATCTCGCTCCAACTCACTTCGCCGCCGTGCGAGTCGAGATCCAGCACACCCACCATCGTCACCGACTCGCCGGCCTTGATCTGACTGACCCCGCGCGCCGGCCCGCCATTGAGATGGCGAGCGAGGCGCTCCGGGGTCAGCGGCTCACGCGTCCAGGCCTGTCGCCCGCTCTCCCCCTTCCTCGCTGTCACATCCGTGCGGACACGCGCCACGAGGGGCGCCAGCGCAGCCAGCAGGGGGTCGGTGGGGTTGGTCATCTAGGACTTCCTGATAGGGGCTGCCCACGAGTAATGCCGGGGCCAGCGCGGGCCGAGCGTGCCGTGCCATCCCTTGCGGTCGCAGTTCTCGCCACGGGACTCCCCGAGCTTCAGCAGGCGCTTGCACAGCGGGCAGCGCCACCGGAGCACGTCGCTCGGCGGCACTGGCACCGCGCAACCACTGTATTCGTTCGCGGTCGCCATCTTCGCGCCCTTCGGGCACCACGCGGCGAGTCGACTCACCACCCGCGTCTCGCGTTCGCGTTGACCACCCACGCACTTGAGAAGCGCACCCGCTGTTCCCACGACTTCACAGCCGCGCGCACGCCAACGTCGAATTCGTCCTCGCACTCGAACGTCTTCGCCTCGTTGCAACCCCGCAGCACCTCGTCGGCAGTCGCACCGTGCAGCAGGTTGCCCGCGGCCCAGTTCCAGCCGTGCTCGAAGCGTTCCTCCATCTGGCGCTTGTCGCGCTCGGTCCACCACTTCGGGGTGAGGAAAGCGAACATGGCTCAGTACCCCCTGGTAGCACGACCCGCACCGAGGACCGAACCGACCTCCATCGTCGTCGTTTCCGGCACGTTCCTGCTGCGCCACGCGTCCATCTCGTCCGCGGCTTTCAACGCCTCGGCCAGCTTCGAGGACTCGTGCGCCCCGTTGCTGGACATCGTGATCCAGTGCCGGATCGTCATCGCTGCCATCGGATCCTTCGCGCGCAACACGAAGACGGGTTCATCGGTCGCGGCCTTGTTCAGGCAGCTATCGGGCCGGGACAACTCAAGGTGCTTCAACATCATCGGTCTCCATCGGTCAAAGGTTGAGGAATCGAGCGCGCCCCCGAGCCCAGGCACCATTACCCAGGCCCAAGGGCGCATTTGCTCGCGACTATTGCCCTGCATCAGGTGGACTTTGCTTGCGGCTCCCCCCACCCGTTTCCCCCCGTTCCATACGCGCCCTCATGCAACCAGGGGCAGGCGCGTTCAGGCTGCAGAGCCGTTCTTCACTCAGGCGTCGATCCCTGGGTTCGAATAGGCGGGGAGCCCCCGAGGATGTCAGCCGTGATAGGGCGCGCAGGACGGCGCCGGGCCGACGATGAACCGACCGAGGCACTTCGACTCGACCGGCGGCGCGGCTTGGAACTTGACCTTCGACGGCGCGCAGCCGTGGCAGTCGCCTGCGAACACGGGCGAGAAGGCAGCGGCGCAGGCGAGGATGATGGCGAGGACGATCAGGGTTTTCATGGGGTGCCTTTCAGGGCGGTTGAGGGAGGGGAAAATTCTAGGCTTTCGACTTCTCGACCCGCGGGGGCTTGCGCTGCCCCCTATAGAAGCGGTCCCACGCCAACCCGTCGTGTCTGCCAGCCCAGGGCGGCAAGTCGTTGAGTTCGCGCATGCTCGTGCCGGGCTTGCGGACGGGGCAGTTGACGTGCGAGCACGCGTGCCCGTCCGGGCGGTCCTTCTTGCAGACAACGCAGCCCTTCACTTGACCACTCCCTTCAGGCATCGCTTCGCATAGTCACACTTCCGGCATGTCTCGTTGAGCTGCGTGCGGTCGATCGGCGCGGCGCCCATCAACCGAGCTGCCTTTTCGATCTGCGCCGCAAGCTCCACGTTGATGCCGCGGCGCCCCTCGACGTACTGGCGCAGCGAGCCCACCGAGGTGTCGGCCAGCATCGCGAACCGGGCCCGATGCTTCAGGCTCATCGGCTTCCACAACGCGAGCAGAGCCTTGTTCGGCTTCGCGGGCTTCGGCCTGCCGCCGCGCAGGGTCATGCGGGGTGCGGTCTTCACGGCTTCAGTGACTCCCGGAGCGCGCGCACCCAGGCTGTACGCTGTGCTGCGCGTTCTACCTCGGCCGCGTGCTCCTTCTCGTGGTGGGTGATTTGGCGCACCAACCGCTCTCTTTCTTGCTCGAACCACTGTTGCCCGGTCAATCGGAGTGACGGGGTGTTGTAGTAGCTCTCTTCGCAATCGAACGAGATGCTCTGTTCGATCTGCTCGCACATGAATTCGTGCAGGCCGGTGTGATCTGGCGTCGGTGGCTCCCAGGCCTTCACCTTCGCCAACATCGCCTCGTAGGATTCGCGGAGCTTGCGGTGCTCTTGCAATACTGCAAGGCGGCTTGTCTCAGCGCGGTCCCACTCCTGCGCAGCACGGCGCTCGCGTTGCTCGGGCTCCATACGATGCAGAAAGACCAACTTGACGCGCGCTTCGTTCGCGTGATCCGTGTGGTAGCTGCTCGGCGTGAATTCGTTCGGGATCTGCTCGCCGCCGCCCGGCTCGTCGCGCAGCGTGACGCAGGCGCCGAAGGCGCGGGCGCAGTTCATCACGAAGGTCTCGAAGCTGATGCCATCCTTGATGGCAGCGGTGTATCCGGTAGGCATGGGCCTGCTCCTTGTTCGTTCAGCGAAGTATCATCAGATACGCACTTCCTCGTCAAGCGAAAAATTTTTCACCTTTCCGCTTGACGCGCCGAAGTATCGCATGATACCGTCCCGGCTCACAAACCCCTCCACCACTGAAAGCGAGTCTGCCATGCCCCCTGTCTCTGTGACCCTCACCTACACGTCCCTCGAAGACGCGATCACGGATCTCGCCAAGCTGCGAGTCGGCACCGTCAAGACGGCACCGGACCCGAAGCCCGAGACCACGAAGGCCGAAGCCCCGGCACCCGCGGCCGAGACCAAGCCCAAGGCCACGAAGCCGAAGGCCGAAGCCCCCGCGCCGGCACCCGCCGACCCGCCGGCTGCCGCCCCCGCCCCGGTCGAGTTCGACTACGACAAGGACGTGGCGCCCGCGATCGCGAAGGCAGTCACGGGCAACCGGGCCGAAGTCATCGAGATCCTCACCCGATTCGGCGCCAAGACCGGCAAGCAGATCAAGCCGGCCGACTATGGCGACTTCTTGGAGCAGCTCGCGAACCGGATCGATGCCGTCAAGGCGAAGGCCGAGACCGCCGACCTGACCTGAACAGCGTGCCGGTGCGAGGTTCACCGGACAGCCTTTGCTGCTTCAGGCTGTAACTGAGAAGTAGCCGGGTTCGGCCCCGCCTGTCTCCAAGGGGGCCACCAACATCCGAGGACGATCATGCAACCATTGAGGAACCCGCAACTCAAGCCGATCCCGGCCACGCTCGGGCTCAAGCCCCGCTTCTGGTCGTCCTTCACGTTCATGTGCAAGTGGGTCTACTTCGACTCGCAAAGGAAGCACCGTGGCTGAACACGCCCGCCTCTCCCCGTCAGGCAGCAAGCGTTGGCTCGCCTGCCCAGGCAGCATCACGCTCGAAGCTGCGTTTCCGAACCTGCCGAACACGTACTCCGATGACGGCACGGCATGCCACACGGTCGGGTCCGATTGCCTGATGTTCGGGGGCAACCCGCGCGACTCGATCGACGACCTGATCGTGGTCAGCAACCCGGGCGAGCCCGAGCGGCGAGTCCCGTTCACCGAGGACATGGCCGAGATCACGCAGGGCTACGTGGACACCATCCGCGAGCGCGCGAAGGGCCACGAGCTGCACGTCGAGCAGCGGGTCGAGTTCAGCTACTACGTCGACGTGCCCGATCAGTTCGGCACGGCTGACGCGATCATCCTGAAGCTCGACGAGCGCGAGCTGGAAGTCTGCGACCTGAAGACGGGCTATGTCTACGTCGAAGTCGAGGACAACTCGCAACTGCTGATCTATGCGCTCGCCGCTCTTCACAAGTTCGACCCCGAGCACAACACCTTCGACACCGTGCGCCTCGTGATCTATCAACCGACGCGCGACGATCGCTCACCGATCCGCGAGTGGGTCATCACCGTCGAGGAACTGCTCGCGTTCGCCAAGACCCTGCGCAGCGGTGCGCAGCGTGTCGAGCTTGCCTCGAAGACCTACCCGATCGTGCTCGCGCAGGGAGGCCCGGAAGTCGCGACGTGGGAGAAGACGTTCCTTCACCCCAACCCCAACGACACGGACTGCCAGTTCTGCCGCGCCATGTCGACGTGCCCAGCCTACCGCAACAGGCTGGAGGCCGACATAGGCGCGAACTTCGAAGTCGTCGAGGCCACCGCAGGCATCCCGTCCCCCGACGCACTGGCCGACGACAAGCTCGCACTCGCGATGCGCGTCGCCCCGATGCTGGAGGACTTCGCCAAGGCTGTGCGCGCGGAAGTCGAGCGCCGGCTGCTGCTCGGCCAGGAGATCGACGGCTTCGGCCTTGAGCTGGGCCGCGAGGGGCCGCGCAAGTGGAAGGATCCCCAGGCTGCCGAGACCTACCTGCGCAAGACCGCGCGGATCAAGATCGAGCAGGCCTATGATCTGAAGCTCATCAGCCCGACGACCGCAGAGAAGCTCGCGAAGGCTTCGAAGCTCAACCCGGCGCCGGCACTCTCGGCTCGCCAGTGGAAGAAGATGCAGGACATGATCGAGCGCAGTCCTGCCGTGCCCAGCGTCAAGCCGAAGGCCCAGATCAAGACCCCCTACCTCATCGCCGCGCCTGACGACTCGGCGTTCGGGTCGGTGGAAGAGGAACGACTCTGGTGATGCAGCGCCTAGTGGCGAACAAATGGAGCAGGTAAATGGAATTGCTGAATGAGCGCAATCAAGTTCGAACCGTAGCTAGAAAGTGGCATGCGCAGTACGGAGCTGGAACATATAGCGGAGACAAGAGAGGGCGCGCTGTTGGCGCAGAACTTGCCGCGCTCGATGTTGAAAAAGCCTCGGCCGCAGAAGTGGCTGAGATCATTGGCAATGATTCATGGGTGGCAAAAGACTCATGCGACGAATGCGGAGCCGAGACGTGGGACGCGGTTCAGCTTGGGGAAACTCCAGACTACGGGAGCAGCACGGCCGTTATTTGCGCTGACTGCCTGAAAGCGGCGTTGCGGCTGTTGGGTGCTGCATAACGGTCCGTGCTGCCGCGCCCCGTGGTGGACGAAAAGATTGCTGGCTGGCACGAGGCTGCTGGCCTAACTAGAATTGAAGAGCCCTCACCCGAGAGCAATCCCGCGACCTGAATCGCAAACACTGAAAGGAAAGTCGAAAGTGGGAACCACACTGCTGTTGAAAGACGTTCGCTGCAGCTTCATCACGCTCGGTGAACCGGAGTATTACGGGGGGCAGAAGACCAAGCCCACCGACAAGCGCCGCTGGTCGGCGACCGCGCTGATCCCGGCCGGCTCGCCGCTGCGCAAGACGATCGACGAGATGATCGATGCGATGGCGAAGGAGAAGTGGGAGAAGAAGTGGCAGTCGGTCATGGAGAACGTGCGCGCCGACCCGAAGGCGTGCTGCTTCGTCGACGGCAAGCGCAAGGACTACGAGGGTTATGCCGGCCACTGGGCTCTCACCGCGCACCGCAACGAGGACAAGGGGCGCCCCCTGGTCTATGACAGCGACAAGTCGCCGATCTACAAGCCCTCGAATGAGCTGTACGAGGGCAAGGCGGGCCGCATCTACTCGGGCTGCTACGTCAACATGCAGATCGAGTTCTGGTGCCAGGACAATAACAACGGCAAGGCCGTGCGTGCCACGCTGCTCGGCATCCAACGCCAGCGCGACGGCGACGCGTTCAGCGGTGGCGTTGCGCCGGATCCGGACGCGTTCGAAGAGATCACCGAGGGCTCGGACGCCGAAGACCTGACGTGATGTTGGGGGTCCGGGGGTTCGCCCCCGGGCTTTTTGATGAGGGGGTTTGCGGGCCGTTTCGGCGGCTGCTATTAGAGGCACAGCGTTCCGACTAGGGGCGGTCTGTGCCCCGCATGCCCCCTCTTCAAAGAGCAACCGAGAAGCTTTTCTCATGCCTGATCTGTTTTTGGATTCAGAAACGTTCTGCGACATCCCGATCAAGCACGGGACGTATCGCTACGCCGAGCGCGCGGAGGTGATGCTCATCACCTGGGCGATCGATGATGGGCCGGTGGGGGAGTGGG
>JACCDG012012039.1_pt1 | contig 34278 bp, 62 predicted proteins | sample 7442471 | NCBI WGS metagenome assembly JACCDG01 (sample SAMN15323444, study PRJNA562643) | freshwater metagenome | isolation source: river surface water | place: USA:Blue River Watershed | collected 2017-08-17 | reverse complement strand
TTGTAAGACCATTGATTGTTAGATTGCCTGGTAGATTGAAATTACCGTCATAGCCGAATGTATATGTACAATCAAGGCTATTATTATCATAAGGGTGTACAACAAAGTTACCAGTGTTTGATAGTTTAGCATAGAAACTATCACTACCCATGAATAACTCAGTTTGATATAAGTTGCCAGTGACCATGTGTATATGATCGCCATCACCTGCTGTTGGATATATCAACAATCTTTGATCGGTGATACTACCTGAACCGGCTGGTTGTAATGTGATCGTATTACCAGGAGCACCGCTTGGTGTATATGGATTACCATAAATGATACCGCCGCCCGGCAATGATAAATTACCAGTAGTATCAAATGTCCAATCATAATTTGTGTTGCCATCTGTGGCAGTGACTACAACATTGCTGTTGGCGTTGGCTGTGATATTGCCGTCTGTTTGTATCGTTCCGCTAAACACAACACTATTAGCATTGCCTGCACTGATTGTGCTGTCACCAATATAGATTGTGCTGTTGGCTAGATAGATATCTCTAAATCTGTTTGTGTTGTTACCTAAATCGTAAGTAATATTTGCGTTTGGTATCAAACTTGAAGTTACTTCACCACTGAATGCTCCAGTAGCGCCTACTGGACCAGTAGGGCCTATAATACCCTGTATGCCTGTAGCGCCAGTCGCACCTTCAGGACCTGTGATACCAATCGGTCCTGTACTGCCTGTTGCGCCTATCGCACCAACAGCGCCGTCTAAATTTACATACCATATACTATAACTGCCACTACCTGCTACTGTGATACTATCAAAGATAAGTTCGCCATTAGCACTGTCATATGTCAATATAGGACCTGCCATGTAATTGTTAGGATCATGGCTTACTGTGATATCTTGTCCTACTGTATATGCTAAACCTGTATCTACTGTGAGCGTGACATTACCTGTACTGATTGATAATGTAGTTGTGCTTTCTGTTGCATACTTGTCACCTTGTGGACCAGTCGCGCCAGTTGCACCTATCTGATCTATCCAACCTAAACTGCCATCACCAAATGTAGAAAGAACTTGTCCTGCTGTACCGCCTAAGATGACAACATTGTTAGGATAACCGATATTGGTAGTACCAGTAACTGTTAGTCCTGTTAAATTGCCAACACTGGTGATGTTTGGTTGTGCGGCATTGATAATATTATATGCTAAGTTTGCTATGTTTGCGGATACTACAAGATTACCGCTTTCACTTAAAATGTAATTACCTAGTTGTTGTACTGAAATTTTATCAGTCGTAAAATTGCCATTCGTGCTGACAATAGGCATCAAGGAATTCTGTGTTAGATTACCGTTGACATTAGGAAGTTGTGATATTTTTATATTAGCCATTTAGGTATTCCAATTAAATCAGGTTAGCCCAAGCGCCATTTTCAAAACCCTGAAATTTGTTTAATGTTGAATTGTAAATTAAGTCGCCGTTCACAGCAGTCAACGCATCTCTTTCTGCGGTAGTTAGTGATGCTAATCTAAATCTTGATTGAGATATGTTGACGACTCCTGCTGTGTTTGCTTGTAGCACGATATTGCTTGTACTTGATAATGTAGGTGTTCCGGCTCCGGTGGCTATATAATTCTGAGCAGTAACATTATTTGAAACATTAATATTACCGGTGACATTCAGTAAATTAGTAGTTTTTGTAAATGTCAAATTAGCACTGCCGTTAGCAATGCTAGAGTCATTGAATATGATTTGCGTGTTACTTCCTGCTACTGGACCTGTAGCGCCGGTCAATCCTGTAGCGCCAGTAGGACCAGTCAACCCGGTCGCTCCTACTCCAGTAGCACCAGTTGGACCTGTTAAGCCAGTAGCACCAGTTGGACCTGTAAGACCTGTTGCTCCGGTTGGACCGGTTAAACCAGTAGCACCTAGTCCTGTAGCACCTGTCGGGCCAGTAAGACCAGTCGCCCCTGTTAAGCCAGTAGCACCAGTAGCGCCCGTCGCCCCCGGTACTGTTACTGCGCTAGCAAATACGCCGTTACCGAACAATACATTACTACCATTGCCGTCTCTGTTTAATAATGCTACATTACCTAAACCTATTACATTACCTACTTGTATATTTGCTAGATTTGCACCGCTACCGCTGAATAGATTTGCAGTAACAACATTGGCTGTGACATTACCTGTATATGTTGGTAAGTAGTTAGCAACATTGCTGTTGCCGTAATTAGTGACATCTGCGCTCCAGCTACCATCACCGTGCAAGACATTCTGTGCGTTACCATCTAAATTGATGGGTGTTATATTACCTATATTATTCGCATTGATACTACCAGTTAATATGACACTGTTTGCATTAAGATTACCTGTCAATGTTATATTATTAGGTAAGTTGACGCTGATATTACCGGTAGAAACGATAGGAGTATTGGCTACTACCAAAGTGTTGCTGACGATACCAACGCTAGTTACACCACCACCTCCACCACCACCAGATACGCTGATGGTAATATTACCGGTGTTACTACTTAATGTGACACCAGTACCTGCATTTAATCTTGTAACACCGGTATTTGTAACTGTGATGTTACCTGCAGATGTTACAGGACCACCTGCTATTGAAATACCAGGACCGGGCAACAAGCCCACGCTCGTTACTGTACCTGCTACTGTATTGTTTGATGCTAAAAGTATTCTTCCAAACTGGTCGACGACCAGCGTTGGGTTAGTGTATGTTGCAGGGTTTACGGTACTTGGGGCTAAACTCAATGTCACATTTCCGGATGTGCCGCCTCCAGTCAATCCGTTACCCGCTAAAACTGCTGTGATATTACCACCACCATTACCACCACCGCCTGTAGCGTCAATTACTATGGCGCCATTGCTATTGGTTAGTGTGATATTGTTACCTGCTACAAGATTAGCAGAAATAACTGTATTATTTGTATTTTGTACTACTGATATACCATTCCCAGCAAGAACTTGAGTAGCCGCTGTAGAGAATAGTTTGTCGAAATTAGTGTTTACTTTGTTGAAAGCCGTATATAGACTATCACTATTAGTGCTTTCGTTAGGCAAGCCGACATTGATGGTAAGATTTCCTGAAATAGCCATATTTATACCCTGATACTGTATTTATCAGTATGGGCTAAATGAGCTACCGCATCCGCATGTTGTCTGTGCTTGGGGGTTGTTTATGCTGAATCTAGAGCCTTCTAGATCGCTTTTAAAGTCAACTGTCGCATTTTCTAGATATTGCATGGATATCGCATCTACTAAAACATCGACATTTTCTACTGGAATGACCCAGTCATCTTCATTTTTTTCTTTAGTGATCTCAAAACCATACTGCATACCGCTACAACCGCCGCCGGCTACATACATTCTAACATGTAATCCGGGTTCTTTTTCTTCTGCTAGTATCTCTACTAATTTCTGTTGGGCTGTATCGGTAATAGTAAGCATGTGTATATTTAGACTTAATCTTGTTCTGTTATTGATTTTTAAAGCATTCACTCATACCTTAAAAATTCAAATTCATCTTTAAATATCTTGCGACATCTTTCTGTCGTATCATGGTCTATTTTTGTTATTATGGGCTCTTTGGTAAAGTTTAATTTAGGAAATGCAACTTCTGTTTTAAAGTAATACCCCAAGAACCTACCAAATTGATCTAGTTCTTCATACTTAAAAATCTTAAGGTTCTGAGTGATAGGTTTTTGAATGTATTCTAATTGTCTGTGAAAACATAATATTTTGGGAACCGTGTCAGTCTCAATCGCATCTAAAAATTGATTGATATCTTGATATGTTTTGTGCATTATAAAGTTGTAATAACTCAATAATCTATCGATAGGGTGTCTTACTATCACTATCTCTGTGTATTCACTGAAATCTAGATTTATATCCGTTATTAGATCAAGTATTTGTGATTGAGTTAGATGCAAGAAATCCCTGTCATTATAGGGATCAAGTTTGTGGCTTTCATAATTTCTCAAATTACTACTACTATTTCTAAATTTTTCATAGATAAGGTGAGTAAAAAAATTACTATCTGTACAAGCACTTTGTAAAAAATGCCTGACTGAATTACCTGCTGTTTTTGGATTATGGATAAAGATTAATTTCTTTTCTTTAGATATAAGCATTATAAACTCTTTCCCCAGCGAGTGCTTATTCTATTCCAATCTATGATTTTCCACAACTGCTTTAGATATTCTTTCTTATCACTACCGTAGTCTAATATCCATGCATGTTCCCACCAATCTACTAATAATAGTATATCATCACGCACTTCATGGTTGGGTATGGTTTTGATAGATCCATCTATCGCTAGATAGACCCAACCGGATCCTTGTATCTTCATAGCAGTTTCTTGGAATTTATCTTGGAACTCGCCATAAGTTCCATAATGTTTCTCTATGAAGTTGGCGATAGGTCCGTTTGGTTTATTGATTACTCTTGACTCGCGGAACTGTTCAAACCAAATATTATGCAAGAATGTCCCGGCATAGTTGAAGTCTCTATCGCCTTCTTTATTGTTATAACGCTTGGCATAGCCTTTGGCTAGTTTGTTATAATGAAGGTCGAGGGTATCATCGCTCATCGCAGTCTTCACATCTTTGCGTGTGAATTTGAGCGGATATATCTCTATCTCTGTGGGTTTGCCTTCAAGCAACTGTATGAATTCTAGCATTCTGATATTTAGTATAGAATGCTATTGGCGTCACATTCTGCGGGTGATTCTACCTTTAGTCAAGTCATAAGGACTCAATTCAATCTCTACACGGTCGCCGTCAAGGATTCTAATCTCATGCTTACGCATCTTACCTGAAATGTAACCTAAGATTTTCTGCCCCGATCCAATCTCTACTCTAAAAGTAGCATTGGGTAGCACATCTACTACTATGCCTTCTATTTTGATCACGCCTTCTTTAGCCATACAATTGTATTCACTTCTCCTCTAATTTTACATTTAGATCCTGCAATACCTTTATATACAGGTCTTCACCGGCAGCAACTTGTTCTTTCCAAGTTGTATTAGCATTCTCATCTGCCTTATCGCTAATATACTTCCAAATCTCACAATGTATCCCATTCACCATACATGTCTTTGCTATACTATATGCCTCCATCTCAACGATGTCTACATGTACTCGCAACTTATGTGCTTCGGTGACGAATACATCGCCGCTACCACAAGTCTTGCCGTGACCCGGTAATCTTATCTCGTTCAATGTATCATTAAGATGATATCCGGGAGCCATGCCTACCGCAGTTAAGTTCACATCATGCTGAATGACTTTGTTAATACGATAAATGTCAGGGGGTAATGTGATGCCACCTGCTGTGCCTAGATTGATTATTCTATCAGGACTATAGTTATAGATGAGCATGGTTGTGTTGATCGCAGAATTAACTTTCCCGACACCCACACAAAAAACATTCTTGTACCTTGCAAATAAAGAGGGAGCCTCTTCACGCATAGCGAAAACAATTATATCATTTGACATCGATTAGTGTCTCTACTGTGACTCCGAGGTCTTTGAGTTTTTGTCTACCCGGAAGGAATGTGATATCGACTAATGATGCTAATATCATAGACTGATATGGAACACCCAATTCATGCACTAGTTCGCACATGGCTATAGCAGTACCACCGGTCGCTAATACATCATCAATGATGATCACCTGGATAGGACTGATATCGACTTTTTTAAGTTCTAATATATCCGTGCCGTATTCTAATTGATATTCACGGCTCAACAAGTCGCCGGGCATCTTACCTTTTTTACGGATCACATGCAAGGGTAATCCCAATCTATATGCAGTAACGCTACCCCATAAGAAGCCTCTAGCATCTGCGGCAAACACTTGATTAACATCATGTCTCGCGGCTACATCAAAGAAAAAATCTGTGCTAGCACGAAAGGCTACTGGATCTCTACAAATATCAACTGTGTTAAGATAATCGACACCCTCTTTAGGCCAGTCTTTGTAGATTGGCATCGCATCTCTAACTATCTTTTCTAATACTAATTTCATTTTTTAAGTATATCCCACATCTTTTCTTTTTCGATGATTTCTTTTTCTAGTTCTATATATCGATTGCGCAATTCACGCAATTCTTCCCACTTCTCTTCAAGTTTTTCGTTGGGGTGCAGTATTGCTAATTTTTCTTCAATCTTGTCTAATGTTTCACTAATACTTTTGCCTTTGATTTTTACATCGCCGTCGAATTCAGCATCACCGTTCACTTTGAGTCCAGGTTTGCTGGAACCGAAATCATTCCATGTCAGTCCATTAGTGCCTGTAGTTAATACTTGACCATATCCGCCTGTAGTATTAGATATAGTGATATTTGTCGCGGGGAAAGTATACGGTGATCCTGCGGCTCCGGTCAATGAGATAGTATCATTGTAATTAAAATCGTATGTAGTGCCTGACGCACCAGAACCTAATGTTATTGTATCGGTACCTGTAGAACTGATAGTTAATGCAGGTTGCCCTGTGCTATTCATGTTATCATCAAAGTCAAATTTAAGTTGGTTATCTTCTTCTTGCCACTTGTCAAGCCATTCTTGTAAACTATTATTTTTATTAGTCATGTTATTCCTTTTTCAAATAGAGTTCGCCATTAGGGCCTAGTTCAATTTTGATCTCATCCCCTTCTTTCCAGCCCATTGATTTAAGCACTGGTTCAGGAATAGGTAGAATAACATCCCCGGTCTCGGGATCTTCTTGTGTGATGACTTCATAGCGCACATCACTAGCGCCTGGATTAGGTCTTGGCATAATTTATTTTACTCAATGTCATGGCATTTGTCAATCAATCAGAAACCCAATGTGATAGAAAAATATCTCTATCACCTTCGTATCCTTTTATGAGTTCCTTTACTCCGTGCCCATAATATCCATTGTGAGCAACTAAACTATTTGATAAACAATCTATAGTATGTGTGATTTCATTTTCTGTCAAGCCTATGCTTAACGCACCGCCATATTTAGGATCCCAGTTAGGATGCATATAATAGATCACTAACCAAAATTTACTAGGTTTGATTCCAGCCAATCCATGTTTGTGATATTTTATTTTCATGTTATGTCTATATGCTCGACACATATAGGGTCTAGGATTTTTAACACCATTTGACTCTAAGATATCTTTAAAATTTTGAAGTAACTGCGTGAATTCTTTGCCTAAGAATTGTTCAAAACCTTCTATGGAATATTGATAGTTTAAAAAACTTCCTTTTGATACAACATATTGATTACCCTTTAAGGTATAGTCGTCAGTTACTTCTATATTGGATCTAGAGTCTTTAGTAATAGATCCATCTTTATTCAATGTTAATGCACCGTCGCCTTTACCTATGATGTTTTCTTTGGCTGCTAATATATTTTGGAAAGAGTCAGCATCCAGCACATCACATACATTAATTATCTGCATTCAGGCTCCATTACCAAGCACGGCATGACCAATAGCGTGCCTTCCAGCGTGGGCCTGGATTATCGCAATTGTGTCGTGCGCGGAAATTCTTTCTGCGACCCGGGATGTTCTTTTTGATTCGCATGTTCTTATCGCCAAAGTTGACTTTGACAACATTGCCTTTTGGACCCTTGACATAGACTTTAGATTTCTTGACATCGCCCTTCATTGGCTTACCTAGAGGTACTTTACGACCTTGATACTCGGCTTCGTCTAATTCTTCTTCTTTCTTCTCTTCTTTTTCTTTCTTGCGCTGATATGCGGGCTTATCATAATCAGTCTTATCTACAGGCTTAGTGACACCCTTCTTGATGCGGCTTACTGTGGGTTCGTCATACTTAGACCAGTCAGTCTCTTCTAGTATAACACCATGTTCTGCTAATAATTCTAATACTTTGTCATCGGCAAGTAACACGATACCGTCTTCGGCTAACTCTACAACACCTGTCTCAATCAATAGATCCTCGCCGATCTCAATGTTGAAACTATCCTGTAGTTCTACATTACCCTCGTCTTCGCTCATCTCATTGATCATGTCTAATAAATCACGCATCTGGCTCATGGTAGTAATCCTATATATGTTTAGATATTTATCAGATAAAGCGCCATAAATCAGGATTTCTATCTACAATCTCTTTAAATCCTAGGTCAAAACTCAACTGAAATAGCACCCTAGGACTAGTTTTATCTAATATTCGCACATTATGTAATGTCTGTAAATTAACTAGAGTAGGATGTTCCTCGCTGTATCTTCCTATCTGATAGGGCTTAACTGGCCATGGTTTATTTAATTTCCTATATTCTTGCGGATTACAGTCGGGTATATCATCATAGAACATTATAGGTTCTAGTTTATTGAAAAGTATGGGGATAGTGATACAACTCTCACGGTCAGCATCCTTGTGTACTATATCAAGATATTTTTTCTGGTTATATAAGTCTTTGTCAAATACTTGAAAAATATAGTTTTTAGGTTCTATCTGCATTAACCCTTTGATAGAATCGACTAGGGTCTGAAAATAAGGAGTGAGTTCTTTGGGGTAGATCCTAAAGTCCCAATCTATCTGATTGTTAGATACAAATAAATTCCAATCATTAATCAATCTATTAGAATCTAATCTAATAGAAGTCAATTCTGCTAAGTTACTTAGACGGTCTGTCATCTACTGAACTCCAACCTGATCCAAACGAACAGCGAACAAAATCTTTATCAGGATGTTTGACAACATAAACTTCATGGGCCTCATCTCTGCTCCATATCACTTGCCTATTAGGAAGTGGTTCTATGATCTGTTTTGGAATAACTTCTATCATTCGACCTTTATCATTAAAAACTGGATCTCCGAATACTAATTCTCCGCCCCAGCCTTTTTCCCATTCACTGGTATATAGCATAGTAGTATAGGTGTGTTTCTGTATACTGTGTCTTAATGCGCCATCTCTATGTGCTATATTTCGCATACCCGTGAACATATAAGCGAACCACAGGCTATAACTAACTGCTGGAATATCAAGATTATGAAATGTTTCTATTAACTTTTCTATAGCAGGAAATGAAGCAGGCCCTAAAAATTTACTTCCTTCTTCATAGTTACCAATCCTAGTATGAAACTCATACCTAATAGGTTCTATGGCGCCGTCTATTCTAAATTCATCAAATCTTTTTTTTAGATAGCGTTTAGGAATTAATTCACGCAATTCAGAAAATTCTTTTTCTGATAAGAAATTATCGCAAACATATATCATTTTAGATAAGGTGCATATATCTTTTCGAGTTTTTCTATAGTATGAGAGCCTGTATCTGGATCTTCATACTGATCCTCATGCTTGACTGCTATGCCGCCTGCTTCTTTCCATGCGTTTAGATACTTGCCAAAATCGTCTACAAGCACATTAGCAACACCGCCATCCATAGCATGTTTATATTTCTTATCTGTAAAGATAGCATTGCCGGCAGACCCTGGATGATACTTGTTTAGCCAGTCGATCTTGGCTTTGACGCTTGCATCTTTATATGGACCGCGCAATGGTGCGCTCAACACGGTATAAGGAATCTTGTTTTGCTTTAGCCAAGATATGACTTTCATTCCACCGCTTAATGGGGCTAGATCATGGAAGAAATCATATACTTCTTTAGCAGAACTATTTGCTAATTGATTGATCTCTGATTCTTTATCGGCTATGGCTTTCCAGTGATCAACACCAGATCGTTTGCTCCAAGCACCGAAAAAGTCTGCTTGTACTCCATCCATGTCAAGATACAAGTGTGGCATTTTTTTCTCGGCTTCTTCTTTTAAGATTTCTCTGATTTTCATCTAACTATTTATAGACATTTTTAAACTTTTCGGGGCGTTTAGGATCCGGCATATAGTCTACATAAGGGATAGGGCTAAAGTCACGGATTAATCCTTGCGTGACTAACTCTTCTCCGTATTTCAAGAATAGATAACTTTCTACCTCATCCTCTGGAGTCTCAGTACCCAGCATAATATGATCTTTCCAAGTTATCACAGTCTTGAATTTTTTCTTGATGACAGGATCTTTTTGCATATCAGCAAAACTACCGCCTTCTCTTTTAAAGATATATAACTTCATTTTTTCCACATTAAGAACGCAATATAGTCACGCTCTGATTCAAAAAAGAATACCCAACTAGAGAATTGATCGTCGGGATCTTCCATGTATTTTACATCCCCTGAGCAATTTCTATCTACCCATTCAACTACATCTTTAAGTTCGCCGAATGGAATAGTGATTTTACTTCTATAGGCTGTTGGAATGTTGATGGACATTGACTCCACTCAATTCTAAAAACTTCAATCCTGCATCACTGCGATATTGATCTCTATAGTATACAGTATTGATACCGCTTTGATATATCAATTTGGCACATTCGATACAAGGTGCATGAGTGCAGAATAATGTAGCATCTTTGCTACTCTCTGTGCTTTGTGATACTTTAGCGATAGCATTCGTCTCGGCGTGTAGTACTTCAGGTTTAGTGACTAGTTGCCCGTCAATCTCATGCTCACATATATTTTCCCAACCACTAGGCATACCGTTGTAACCAGTAGCAAGAATCTGATTCTCTTTGACGATTACTGCACCGACATTAAGACGTTTAGCATAACTAAGACCCGCAGTCACTTCTGCGATCTTCATATAATAATCTATAAACTTAGGTTTCATGTTAATCCCAAAGATTTCTAAAATACTTACCGAACAATTCTAATCCTTCTTGAACACGCTTTTCATGTTCTATATGCCCTACTACATCATACCAATGCTCTTTTGGATTTTTATCTACCATCTGAAATGTATCTTCCATCTTACCCGATACAGGATTAGGAAATTGTTTGTCAGTTTTAACCCAATCCCATTTAGTTGTGCCATGATGATACTTGCTATCATCATCTACAATGATCTGATAAAAACTCCAGATCATCTTGTCCAGAGTTTCTTCCCAACGCTTTACACCTTGATCAAACGCCCAATCATGTGATTCTTTGTAAAAGTCAAATAGATACTGATTCTGGCTATGCTCATCACCGCTATGATCTGCGAATTCATTCGGGATACCATGATGATTTTCTTTATATTGTAGTAACAAGGGAAGGATGATGAGGGCTAAAGTATGATCCATGCTCCATGTATCATACCTATCAATGTTGACCGTGATTCTCCTCGGACTATTCTTGGTGTACTTCCCGATTTTAACTTTCATTCTAAGTCTTTTAGATTATCTTTTACTTTACCTTCAACGAACCAGACTTCTTTGCTGTCGTGTTGTACCAATGCAAACTTTACCTTGTTAAACTTATAGAGATTATCCGCTAGGTCTTCAACTGTAGTAGCCTGGCACATAAAACTACCTGTATCTTTACTATACAGCATTATACTATTCCCTGCTGTTTCGGTAAAGAGATTTGGCACATTGATTATTTTTATATTGCTTTGATCTTTATGGCTACCATCTATCACAGAATTCAACTCATCTATAGTAAGATCGTTGTCTTCTGCGATTTTCTTGATAATCTTGCGCATCTTATAGGCCATATAGAATGCATGACAAACCCAGCCCAAAAGAAATGCTTGGAATAAAACTAAAATATCAATCATATCCATATTTATTTTACCAATTCGTTCCAGTTATCAAGACATTCATCATGCTTGATCCAACGATTGTTAACTACAAAACCCCAATCACGCACTTGAGGACCCATGAAGAAAAGTGTAGTAGCATAACCGACACCGGGGTCTAGTTCAAGCCAGTGTAGTGCTTTGCTACTACGCATGATGATGCTACCTGGACCACGCCAGCGAACTGTCTCGCCTACTATGGTATTTTTATTTGACAATATAGGGGTATGTTCAAAGTAACCACCTTTGAGAATGATAGTCATATAAGGCCAAGGGTGATCATGAAAAACGGGATCGTCACTACGAACAATCTTGTGAAGAGTTAGATTGAACGGAAACCAATTACGATCCTTCAGAAATAAATAATACCGGTGCATATAGTTTGCACCGGTCCGTCGATCAGGGATTAAACGATATCGACCAAGTTTGTTGAATAGTTTATGAAAAATATTCATTTATGATTTATTATAAGGTTGGGGGAGTTTATTGCTTCACAGCAAGGGTACTCCCCACACCCTTTCATCTAATCAATGATTAGACGAGACCAGCGGCGAGAGCCTTGTAGCCGGCAGCGACAACAGCACGGCTCGGAGTTCCGAGACGATACTTAGTTGAAGTGCGACCCTTGGTATCTACGCTTGGGTTTGCGTAAACAGCAAAGCCGTTGAAACGCAAGTCAGATACAGTAGCAGTCGGGTTGGCGATGCCAAAACGAGCCTTGATCTGAGCGGCGGTCAACTGTTCGCCGTTACGAAGAGCCTCTAGAAGACGGCCCTGCTTAGTTGTAGTTACAGTAGTCATATTACATTTTCCTCTTTATAAATGCATCGTCTTTCAACGATGTACATATATGATAATACAAACTATGAATGAAAGCAAACAAATTGGTTGCCTCTATCACAGTTCGATTGCCATATTCTTGTCCCAACCTGAGTCGGGCTCATAACCTTCATAACCTCGTGGATTGCAGGCCACTAAGGTTTCACCTACTTGATATTGGAACGCATGATGAGTGTGTCCCTGAGTCCATAACTTGATGTTTGTATGATCAAGTATGAATTCACTAAGATCGCTACAGTACGCGCCATTGATATGATATTCATTGGCATATTTTGGGTGTATGCTCTTATGCGTAGGACCCATATGACCAACGACAACGACCTTATCATATTGCGGGACAGTCTCTCTCAGCCAATTCAAATGCTCATGATGACGCTCTAATGTTTGTGCGGCGCGCAGTCTAGTATATCCTGCCTTATCATTTCTGATCAACCTATGATCGTTTAGCATCTCAGTAACATTGTGCATAGTGATAGGATTGCCTTTGTTCAAGTCAGTCCACAATGTGCAACCAAGAAATGCTATGTCATCTATGACCTTGACATCTTTCTCAAGGAAATAGATGTTAGGCCAATAACTACACTCTTCACGCAGATAATCGATAGTAGCATACCACTTACCATGATAGAACTCATGATTACCTGCTACATAGATCACATGTGGAAAGTTCTTACTGCAACGATCTAGGAAGTTGCGGAAACGATCAGCCTTCTCGGGACGCATCTGTCCATCTTTCCAAAGATACTCTTGGCTTTGTAGCCAGTCACCGCGTGGATGGTCATGTAGGTCTTGAGTGATCAGAATATCACCACTCAATATCAATACATCACAACCATTGTTTGGAATGTCCACATCACTAAATTCTAGGTGTAGATCACTCACTAACTTAATCTTCATCGTCTTCTTCCGTTTCTTCTATGTCCCAGTCATAATGTTGTTCTTTGGCATGTGTCTCGCAAAGTGTCCTGTACCAGCCTTGTGTCAACAGTTTTCCTGGATTACCGCAGTCTTCACATGTTCTCGCAGTCATGCTTGCAGCCATACTTTCCGCTCCGCGGCAGTAATCGTCCCCGCCATAATAATAGAAACGCAATGTGCCAAACTTTTCTTTTACTTGCGTAGCGACCACTTGCGGACATACTTCAGGTACTATTCTAAATGTTGCCTCTTCAACATCGTGTTCGGCATTTCGCGTTGCCCATTCACGATTGCGCTCACTTAGTCCCCAGTCGTAATACTTAATCAATGGAATATTGTCGCCGTTCAACGCTCTTTTCAAAGCACGGTTATAGCGCAATATCCTGAGTCTATTTTTGCGGCTTTGATCGATATGCCATTGTACATTACTGCACATCGCATCAATGATGTTGTACCAACCATCACCGCAATCGAAACCCCAACACATAGCAGTTTGCGTCATGGGTGCATGACGGTCGCGGAAAATCTTTGGGTACTTTTTACAAAGCGCCTCGTCAAGTTCTTTTTTCATGGTGCATCCTTATGAGAGTTATCATTATAACACAATCATAATACGGATGCTTAGTATTCGGTAATTTCTGATTTAATTTTTTTGGTCTTCAGCAATTTGAAGTGCGGCGCGAATAAGAATATCAATAAAAATACCAGCCCCAAAAACATGATGACTGGCAATAATAGTAATTTGACGAAAAAGTTTTTTAGATAGTTAACCATATGATCACGAACAGTAGTAAAAAGATACCTATAAAGAATAATGCAGACTTAAGATCAATGTCTGGCTTAGGATACATAGGACAGCGACCTTGTTGAAAGTCGCAATACTCGATAGGCAAATTATGGCTATCTAATTTCTTCCTGCATCCAGGAACTGGACATTTGACGATTTCTGTGTTCATATTAGATTTAATTGTTTGATAAGACCCACGGTGCAGATAAACAACATGACACCATTGACTAACTGCATGGCTCTATCGCCCCACTTATAACCAACCCAGTACCACCCCAATGCACCGATCCAACTCGCCGCTGTATCGTATATCTGCCATTCAGGATTTCCTGTACCTCGACCAAGTGCCATGCCTACTAGCATGATGATGCTAACAGCCCACTTGACATACCATGTAGCATCTTGTTTCGGGGTGATGCTTCTGACCTCGTTTAACCATTTCATAGTTCGGACATGTACCACTTTTTGTCAATCTTTTCTAAAATAGGACCTAGATTACTAGGATATACCACAGCAGTATCATTGAGTACATCGTGATTCAATGTAAGTTGGCAGACTTCAAAATACATCGTCTTCAACTTCTCAAAGAGTTGAGCCTCTTCATTGCTTATAACTGTGAAATTACCGTCCATCTAAACTCCTGTAATATGATTCTATACTACAGGATCGTTGGTTACTTGTCAAGTGCAAGTAGTTCCATTATTCGATCTACATTGTTGAATGGTATAGTGTAACCAAATGATATCCTGTAATTCTCAGTACCCACGCAATGCCAGAATACATCTCTACCTAATTTAGGATCAGGGAAATAGTTTATCTTAGCAGTCCATCCTATAGGGTCGTCTACGGTGACTACAGATTTAGTATCTACATCATAGTAACGGAAGAATCCATTTCCGTCTATAGAATAACTAAACAGTAAATGATGTCCGGCTGTGTTTGAATTGTGATGCCAACTTAGTTTACTGTCTTTTGGATAGAAAGCAATACCGTCGATCTTTTCTAGACCTAAATAGTGTTTCACCCTATTAACCATTTTTAATATTGTCTCATCCCCGTAGGTACCTAGGTTGATCGCATTTTGATGCTCTGCCCAATCCATATCAGTCAATGGTGCGGGTATGCAATGTTCAAACAGATATTTTTCTGATACTGAATCTAACTCTGAATCTGTCTGCGGGAAATCATCTGCTGCCTTCAACAGTGTCTCGCTAGTCAGCATGTAGGTCGAAATATCATTCAATAATTTGATTGTGGTCTTGCTGTTTAACTCAATTATTCTAGATGTCATTATATTCCTATCTCTGATGGTAGAGTTATTAGTTATTCCTTTCGATCATGGAAAGCATTCTGCCGAACCAACTTATCGAAAGTCTCAAACAGTCGTTCAAACTTTACCTGGTAGATAGTCTCAAGACCAAGAAGATAGTTACTGATCTCATCCTCACTCATCTTGCGACGGTCAAGCATACAACGATTTAACTCTTTGATATCTTCAATCACACTCCAGCAGTTCATGATATCCGTTTCTAAGTCGAAACGGTCGCGATAATATTCACCCTTGAATGGTTTAGTATCACTCATCTTTTTCTCCATAATAACAAAGGATAAGATTAAAGGCTTCGATATGCTCTTTGATCAATGCGATATCAGCAGTCTTATCAGACTCAAAGATGGCCATGCCAGTACCGTTTTTGCGTTTCTTTAGATCATCCTTGAGATTGTTTCTGAGGCTACGCAATCCTTTTCTAACGATATCGTCTACAGCATCCCAGTCAAGTTCTACAGTTACCTTTTGCATATCATATCCTTTTATATGTCAGTATATATTTTACTTCTTATCTACAAGGAATTCAACCATTTCGGGAAAGGTATTTTTAAAACTTAATTTCCTATGCATGTCGTGCCTCAACAATCTATACCTAAATGTTTCAAAATGTTGACTATCATCTTCTGATCGCAATAGTTGAACGAACGGGCTAAGATCATGCTTGCACTGTTTCAATCTTTCTATGATAAACTTTTTAGCATCATCTCGCCAAACTGTAGGTCTAAGATGGCTAGGATTATGCACTCTACCTAAGAATGGAGTAGTGATATCATGATCATGGCACCACTCAACTAATTCGCTTAGATAAGGTATCGAATATGCGCTGACAGTAGCCGATACATTTAGAACAATCTTGCCTTGATCACGCAAAGCAATATACTTCTTTAGATTTTGTTCTACTTCTTCCCATTTGCCAGGATAGCGGATATATTCAAATCTTGAGCCTAACCCATCTATGCTAAGTTGTATCTCTAATCTTTTGAAGTGATTCCATAAACTAAACCATTCATCATCAGGATATACAGTACAGTTGGTCATGTAATGCAATCCTATGTTTTTTGATTTGCCTTGATCAACTAGACGCTTCAATAATTCTTTCTGTTGCGGTACCCCACTCAAGAAAGGTTCCCCGCCGGGTATGTCTAAGTGAATCAAGTTTGGAATGTTATCTAGTAAGTTATCTACGAATCCTTCTTTATAGAAATGATTAGGTCTGATCTCAATACCATATAACTTTTTATATTCTTGGTACCATTTGCTTGATGCGCTTGGATCACAGGTTATGCAAGTAAGATTGCATGTGTTGCCGAATGCCACGCTAGCAGTTATGAAGCCTTTATCTTCTGCTAGATCGTCGGACCAAAGTTTCTGATATTGAATGCGTTTGCTCTCAATACCATTATCTTCTTCTACCTTACAACGCTCACACCCTTTAGGCCATCGACCTTCAGTAAAATCTTTCTTTACTTCTTTGAGTGTAGGATTGTCGATATAATCATCGATAGTTGAACTATTGATGTTCAGTACCTGATTGCTGTAAACACTATTTTTAAATTTACAGCAAGGACTCATCTCGCCTTGCGGAGAGATGTCTAGATTAGTCCAGGGTACATAGCAGTTAGGCATTACCCGATGAATAGCCAGTATAGACCTAACAACACTCCATATACAAATACGGTGTTATAAAATGCTACTTTGAGATCATTGTCCATTGTTATTTTCCTTCACAAGTTGATAAACCATCATAAACTGATTATATGCATCACGGACGCTAGGATGTTCTAGCATCTTGTTTGCTTCTTCCTGCATAGCCTTGATACCTGCTTCTACGATATCATAGTGACTAGGATATGTGAAGTAAAACATATCATCACCAAATGCATCCTTCATTCCCTTCCATGCCTTTTGCTGTGCTTTAGTCAATGCTTGCCTAGCAGGCCGTCCTTCGCTAGCCTTGCGCATGACCTCTAGCATCTTGTCCTCAGCAAATCTTCCTGCCGCGATCATTGGTGCAAGTGCAGGATCGATGTTGAAACGACGGCTCTGCCCACCGGGATAGCACATGACGATATGGTTACCCCTAGTGAAACTATCCATCAGATCACTATCGTATTCCGCTACGGGCTTGTACCTGCGACCTTCTTTTATGTAATAGAGTTTTTTTGCCATGTCAATCTTTAAAAATGTTAGACCAAACTTTAAGTTTTTCAACTTTATTTATTTTGGCTACTTCTATGGCCTCACGATTTACGATATCAAAATCGATCATCAATTGTATCATGGCTAACACATCACCTGCTTCTTGTGTTAACTTATCACGATTTTCGTCAAATCCAAATCTGCGAACCTTGCTCACTACCTGAACTAATTCTCCGCACTCTTCTTGTGCTATAGTTAGTATCTCATCAATTTTATCCACGGCGCATCCTTGATATATCTTGCATCTGTTCTTCGTTGATAACAGGAACAGCATTACTCTTGTGCATAGTAGCGATACCCTTGACAAGAGTACCGGTATACTTGGGTGGCTCTTTCTTTGCACAACTATCGGGACTGCCCATAGTATTCAAACTAGGAATATGTTCAGTGGTGCGGCGATAAGGTGTGTCATTGAAAACCTTAGGCATGGACACTTGAGCAGGCTTCTTACGAATGATGCCTCGACGGTTGTCTACATACTCATCGAAATCGACCTTGGGTAGACCCTGTCGTTTCTGATCACGATTATGTTGCATCCAATCGGATTGCAACTCGGCATACTTAGCCTTAGTCATTTTAAACTTAGGCTTGCGAGTGTTGAGTGTACAGACACCACGGATAAGATGCATCGTCATATTGATATCCTACTATAACTGTTACCCAAAATCAATCAAATTGGTCAATAATCTGACCAACAGCGATACACATAATCAACAAAATATTGCTGATCAACAATGTTGCTTCAATGGTTGTCACTTTCTTTTTCCCTCTCTAGTTGTTCGGCTCTAATGTTGAGATCGTCTAAAATATCTTCTATCTCGTCGGCATCGAAACCATAAAATTCAATCAATGCTCTGATGATTATAAAATCACGGTCTGTGATCTCAGGATCAAGCCTATGACCTATCGCATCCATGTATTCGCCTACAGCGTCTAACATTTTAATATACCATGGATCCCAATCCGGATCAACCCACTCTTTATTGCGTTTAGTTTTCTTTTTTGATTTCGTAGCCATATGTACTATTATAGTACCTGATCGATATGTTTGCAACGACCTCGGAACTGAAAACCACTACAAGTACAAGTTTTATTGTCCGGATCAACAAAGTAAGTGTCACCCTTGCTACCGGTCACTTTGATGAGATTGCTCCCAACCTTGACCTTGAAGGGGTTCTTCTTGAGTTCCAAAAACTTGCGACCACGCTTGTCGATACGCAAAGGCTTACTGAAATAGAATGGCTCACCTTTACCCCACTTGATATAGGCAACAGCCTTGTCACCATCTAGCAAATAGATATGGTTGGGTTGCTTATATTCAACATCCCAAACTGTAGTTTCTTGTACGGCGATCATATTACTTTACCTTCACACAAACATATTTGTTATCGGTCTTGACCAAAAAATCAACTGTCTCTAACAGAATCGGCATCTCATCTTTTCTTACAAGATGGGGATATGGAACGACCTGTCGAAAATAGATATCACGCACTGCCTTGTTGCAATGATCCAGTGTAGCATACTGACCTAAGAACGCCTGTGTAGCAATTAGAATCAGATTATACATCATACACCTATTAAAAAGTCGCGGGACTTGATCGCTTCAAGTAAGCAGGGGTGCCCGCACAACCCATATTAGAAGTATACTACACTCGTTGGCTAATGTCAAGTCTAAGCATGATATTTCATGAAGTGAGTTAATATTTGACTGGCCCTGCTTAGATCAAAATTCTCTTGACGATAATGCCACAATTTTTTTCTGTCTGCGACTTCGAGGGCTTTCATAAGCATAAACTTTTCATCTAAACTTTTGGTACTCATCAAAAGTTTATTCATGTCATGTATATCAATACTATACTCGACCCATTTCATTGTGCTATCAATTCTGTCTCTAGGTACCACCATCGGACCTCTGCTAGTACTAGCAGTATATTTTACAGCATAACGTTTAGCAGACATACAACACCTTTTCTAAATGATAGAAACAGTATTATATACCCAAACTAATCAAATGTCAAGCCTTAATCTCCGCTATCGATCTCATAACTATCACCGCAATCACTACAAGTATAACGGGTAAGACAGCGACCAACAGTCTGGCTAGTGTACCTGTGAGTACAAGGAACGCCTTCCTTGTTCAACCGAACCTCGCCGCGGGGAGTACCGTACATGTACTGACTACCGCAATTGTGACAGCCTCGATGAGTCTTGTCCTTGTTCCAACTATATCGCTTTTCATCTTCAGTCAGTGGTACTTCCTTAGTACCATTACAGACCGGACAGATGCCATAACCTTCACGCATATTAAAACCTTTATTAAGAACCAGTTGTCATATGAAGTTCGTTACCGTTCTTCAATTCGAAATTTTCGATGAACACATGATGCTCATCACCTGAGTCACGGATGCAAGCATTAGCCGCTACATATACCGCCGCCCAAGTACCACCGTAAACCGCGCAATGTACCTGCTTGTTCTCGCCCCAATGATTCTTGTAGACTACAAACGCATCGCTAGGAAACGGGTGACGCTCATTGAGGTTATCAACCTCAGTGATTGACCAAATCGTATCAAGACCTAAGTCCTTGCGAACACTGTCATAATGTTCAAACTTGCGGTCGAACGCCGCACTTTCCTGATCATATGCACCCTTGAGTGCCTCGCGGATCTTTTCAGCACCAGTCACCGCATCCATGCCGTCATATTGCATAGCCCAGAGGGTGTTGTGAATGGTCTTGAATTCTTCGGCAGTCAATGTAACATCGCAATTCATATTGATCTCCTATTAACCGAATTCGTAAAATTTTACAGACGGATCCAATTGCTTGAGTTCCTTAGCAGCCTGTGTCAATTGCTTATGACGGGCACGAATTTGAAATCCATCCAATTCACCATCGCAGGTCAGATTCTCAGGGCTAAGATCGGAATCGATACTATTGGCGATCTTTTGACGGTCGATGGGGTTATTCAGATCCAGGGGCTTGTTTTTGAAAATCTTGCCCCAAGCATTCTTGCGTTCCACATAACTTTCTAGTGCTTTCATTTCTATCTCCGTTTCTCAACTCTATGTATTAATTATAGTCCCTTGGGTACCCAAAGTCAAGCCTTTTGCACCATTATTTTCCAGGAATTTTGTTGTTTAAAAACAACAACTTACATGCGGATTTTGTCGAAAATCTGCTGTTGTAAACGCGCAACATCCTCGCGAGGGACATAAAAGTCCGTAGCAGGATCCCAATAATCTCCTGCCTTAGGGTCGTAATAAAGCACAGCACCACTGGGGTAAAAGAACGGACCCTCGAGGCCCTTACGGGGTTGATACTTGCGCTCCAACTCAGACAAAACTCGGAATCCCATAACTCACTCCTTAAAGAAGGTCAACTTGAACATCGTACTCAATAGTCTCACCATTCTCACCGAATACCCTCTCGCGGCGAAGCAGACCAGTAGAACGCTTACCTTCGGGAAGATATTGATCGAAACCTATCGAGGTCAATACTGAACTGACTGCGATACGCTGGCTAGTGAAACACATATCAAAAACGCCCTTGACGGTCGTCACGAAACCGATACCATTGATAATAACACGAATCTTTTGATTGTTGTCAATACCATAAATATATCGCTTTGTCTTCATCAGAATCTCCTAAAATCTCAGTATGTAGTTATTATGCTCCCTAATAGGTCAAAAGTCAAGCCTTTTACGCCATTATTTTGCCGTAAAAAAGGCGTTGTAAATCAACAACTTACAACGCCTCAAATGTTGTTTTAAAACAACAATTTATAGTCCAAAAATGCTTTTCTTTTTCGTTATGTAATTCTGTTTCAATTGGCCGCTCACGCTGAATGCCTGGCTCTTCAATTGTTCATAGATGACTGGCTTATCGGGCTTGATAAGTCCCAGTGCCTTGAAACCTGCATATTCATAGTGATTCAACCATAAAATTTTCTCTTTATAGTTTTGATAGAGTTCGTCAGCAAAATTAATAGCACCCACATGGTCTATCCATTCACCTTCCCAATCTACTACTACTGTTTCTCTATCACCATGTAGTTCGGTAATAGGTATCTTAGTTTTAAAGCCGTACTTTTCTGGTTCCTGATCTAGATCACTTAGAAAATAATTATCAGTCAATGTTGATGACTTAGTGATGACCAATGGGTACACTTGTATACCCCACAATAGTTTTTCACGGACGACTTTTTCTATCGAATCAACTATTGATTCTTTGCTATCACCCTTAAGACCTACAATCAAACTTCCTATAGTATAGGTGTCCGGACAAAGTTGTTTGATTTCTCGTAGTGTTTCATAGTTATCTATTAGACCAGTTCTTTTACGCATGGTCTTACTTACTTCGGGATTGAAACTCTCTATACCAAAGAACAATGCTCTAAACTGTATCCTTTCAAAAAAATCTAACTGCTGTTTTCTTTTATTGATTAGATCAAGTCTGGCAAAACTTGTGATCTTAGGCTTGTAGTTCAATCCTTCCATAGCCTCAACTATGATTTCTAATTTTCTTTCGCTTTCATTGATAGTGTCATCACTAGAATAAAAATTAGTGATACCATACTTGTTATATGCTTTATCAAAATATTCGTGTAATTCTTTTGGATCAAGGAACTTAGTGATCTTAGACCCTCGCAATTCATAGTTGCAAAAAGTACAATTAAATTTACAACCTACGCCTATCTCAAATCCTAAGATATCGCGCTCAGTATAACAGTCATTATCATCTAATACAGGTATTACTGGGTTATCTATCTTTTGATCAAAATCATGATTGAGCAATACCATAGGATTTTGTCTAATGATGTACTTACTTAAATCATCTTTCCGTACCCACGCATCAAACATTTCCATGCTACGACCTAAAAAGAAAACATCAATCAAGTCTCCTAGTGTCTCTTGAAAAGTTCTGCTACCGCCATGTATGATTTTTAGTGAGGGGAAATTTTGTTTTGCTTGTCTCAAAACAGATTCTATCTTGTATAGATCGCGGTTATCAAAAGGTGTTGATACGGCGATGACTGGTTGCTCTTCGCCCTTGAAATAACGATTAACGATTTCGATTAGGTCATCATTTTTCCAGTGAGTGAACCAGTCAAGTATATCGGCATCATGACCGTGTTTTTTGATGCGCTTTTTAAGCTCAAAGGCGCCTAACCCTCTATAATGCAGATAGGGCCAGGCTCCATTGCTGTTTTCAGATAGTATGAGAAATTTCATCTATGATATTTACACTTCCCTCTTGTCAAGGACTTTATCAGCAAGACCGTATTCTAGAGCCTGCTGTGCGCTCATGAAAAAGTCACGCTCCATATCCTTAACAAGTTCCTCAAAAGTCTTGCCCTTGCTGTTATGTTTGACATAGATGCCGGTCAAGTTCTTTTTCATCTCAAGAATTTCTTTGACTTGAATTTCCATGTCAGTTGCCTGACCACGGGCACCACCACTGGGTTGGTGAATCATATGTCGTGCGTTGGGCAACATAAGACGCTTACCCTTTGCACCTGCTTGCGCAAGCAAACTGCCCATGCTACATGCCTGACCCATTACGATGGTACTCACATCAGGTTGAATGAATTGCATAGCATCATAGATGGCCATGCCAGCAGTCACGCTACCGCCAGGGCTATTGATATAAAGACTGATATCCTTATCTGGATTCTCTGACTCAAGATAGAGTAATTGGGCAACGATAAGATTTGCCATTTGATCATGTACTTCGCCTTCAAGCAAAATTACACGGTCGCGCAAAAGGCGACTATAGATATCATAACTGCGCTCACCGCGGCTTGTTTGTTCTAAAACGATAGGTACTAGACTCATAAAATCTCCTCGACTATTAATCTAGTAATTATACAACAAGCCGCGATGGTGTGCAATTAAAACGGATCATCGACTCTGAAAGTATCCGTCATACTGCCTGATAAGCATTTCTACTTCGGCAGCGTTAGTAGGGTTTCTACTTGCGATATATCGCTCTAACCTAGATTGATAAGATTGCTTTGGGAACATCTCAGCCAATCTTTCTAGGATGTTTAACATCCATTCTGACATTTTATTTTCCTTGTTTACTAGTAAATGTAGGCCATTTACCAATTTCTTTGCTTGCCGCTGTAGCGACATCGGCACTTGTCTTTACTACTTGCTTTGCGAATTCAGTTTGTGCTTCTACAAAAGCAGTCAAACTATTTGCAATAGCCTCGTCTTTAACGAATTGCTTGACCCATTCTTTCTTTGCAGACTGAATCATAGAAATGCCATAATTGGTTGTATCGGTGTAAGTTGTGAACATGTTAAATCCTTTCTTGAGTTTGTTTGTAAGCCATGAGTTCACGGGCTTCATTAACATAGCCGCGATTATAAAGAATCTGTGCGGCTCTTGCTATAGCGAAAATTTCGTAATACTCCATGAAGGAGTTCCATAACTTTCTCATGATAATCCTTTCAAATGGAAGTTACTAGTGAGAAGAATTTCTCACCAGTGTATTTATGCTGCGGTGCAACAATTTATAATTTTATACAAATCCGAATGCGAATTTGCCGCCTATGCGTGAACTATAGTAGTTTTTGCTACCATCAAGCACGACTTTGCCTTGGAAGTTGGGTGGATATACAGCATCCCAACCAGTTACACGGGCATCATTGCCGCTTTTGCCCATCTTACAATATAACTGCACGATACTTGATTGATTCAAGAATGCTATCGCGCCTTCACTAAAAGTAGGATTTTCGTTTACTGCCGCTGATACCTTCTTAGCGAGTAGTGCTAACAAAGCATAGCCAGTATTGAATCCTGGAACATCTCGTCTAGGGGTTCCATAATCAAAAAGTTCTTTAGCGTTTTCGCTTAGTTTACTATAATCAGTCTTTCCAGCATTGATATAACCAGTGATCTCTTTTTCTAGACCTTCTGGTAGTATCTCAAGTAGTTCTGCTAATCTGAATGGGGCTGTGGCTGCAGAACTATTTTGAACGATTTCTAATATTTCAACTGTGAATGGATATGACTCTCTTAACTCGTCCGGTGCTTTGTTAATAGCGTCTGCGATATTCTTAGCACTTGCTCTAGCACCTTTACCACCTTTGCTACTGATACCTACTTCTTGTCCTTTAGGTCCAATGAACACGCTGTCAACAAGGTTAGTGTTCATTGCTTGCGGCCAATATACTTGACATGCTGCCCAACCGGCGCCTTCTAGCAATTGTCTGTTAGCATCTTCTGCTTGACCGCCAACCATGCCTGACATCAATGCGCATGGTCCCATGATCTCACCGAAGTAGTCTCTAAGTGCAGGAAGATTTCTTATTTGATCTTTGAATACAGGGTTTTGTTTATTTTTTATTTGCTTTAATCCATTGACTAGGCTATCATGTAGTGGATTGGTTTGACTATTCTTGTCTACTGTTTTGATGATTTGATCTATGGTTCTAAATTTTCCATCAGTCGCTATCAAATGTTGCGGATCTATCGCTATATCTAATTTCATTGAACCAGACTTTTGTAGTTTCCAGCCCGGTGGTACTTCACCGTTCTTCCAGGCCCCCATCATGTCTACCATCTTTTGTCTGAAATATCTGCCCCAGTAAGTTGGCTTGTCATTCTGCAATGGATCTGTCAATGTTGCGATACCAAATGCCAGTGATCCTTTATTAGGTGTGTTAGACCATATGATTTTTGTTTTTAATTTCTTCTCTATGGCAGCGATGGCAGCATCGCGGTCCTCAGGAGTGTCATATTGTGTAGTTTCTTCTGGGAAGACTGTGACATTTTGAAATTCAAGGACATCGTCACCCTTAGTGAATTTATCACCGGGTATACGACCCATGATTCCTTTGGATTCTGTTAAAAATTCTTTTGCTCTCATGATCTAGTATTTAGTCAAATACTAGCAACGGAAAAGATGTTGAGTATTGAACCATTTGTCATGGTCGTTGAATGTTTTTAATGGGATGCCGTGTTTTTTCAACTTATCACGCCATGAAAAGAATGTAGGGCCATGACTCATGATGCTAGGTAATCCCTGTCTTTTGCGTCTTTTGCTCTCTATATCCCATTGATATTGATGTACCATCTCATGTGCTACGGCCATGATGAGCCAATGACGGCAATACCAGCGATCTGCTAATATGATAGCGCAACGGGATCTGGTTTCTGAGAACGGAATATCTGCCCCATAGCATTGACCCCACATCTCTCTAAGACGGGGTTTTACATATATCTTGGGCATGACAAGCCTATTGCCGAAAATAGTAGCATTTATTAGTCTGTATAATGCTTTGACTTCACGGATATTGGTCCTATAGGATAACTTCCTCTGGAATGTCAAAGAGGGTAAATCTGTGGCCATCAATTCGTTGAGTGTGGTATTATGATACATAAGACTATTGTACAGCTATCCCTAGATATTTAGTACAGTATAGGGAAAAAATATACTATTAGAAATTACCGTTAAATATATTTTTAGGAGATAAAACCATGGAAATTATTATCGCTCTATTAGTACTAGTTGGCCTCGGCGCAATTTGGTACTATAACCGTAATACAGGATTTGACAAGAACAGCGACGGAAAGGTCGACTTTTCAGATGTCAAGCCTGTAGTAGAGAACACTGTCCAAGCAGCGGCAGCCGATCTTAAGCAAGCGGCTGATGTTAACAAGGACGGAAAGGTCGATGTTGCTGACGCTAAGGTAGTCGCTAAGAAAGCATCAACTGTGGCCAAGAAGGCTGCAACTAAGGCTAAGACTGCTGTTAAGAAGGCAAGAACACCTAAGATGAAAGTAGTAAAGTAAAATAATGGAAATAGGGTTTGACCTAATCAGTGATTTAAATTTAGACCCCGAAGATAGTTTTAATTGGGAGGGGAAGGCCACCAGCCTCTACTGTGTGGTTGCAGGCAATGTAAGTCACGATTTAAGAACTGTCTTTCAGACCCTAAGCCATTTGAGTAGATTTTATCAAGGCATTTTTTATGTTCCGGGCCTCGCAGAATATAAGACTTGCGTTGATTACAACCTTAGAACAAAAGAACTAGCAGGGCTAGTTAAGAAATTACCTAAGGTTGCATTGTTATATCATCATGTCGTCATCATAGACGGAGTGGCTGTGTTAGGAGTGAACGGCTTCAGCGCAGATAATCCAGATGATATAGATATTCAACTCATCAATGCTAGGCTTGAAGATATAGCATATCTAAATAAATCCATACAAAAATTACAGACACATTTAGATGTCAAGAGGATACTAGTGATATCAGCATGTATCCCAGGTAAAGGATTATATTTCGGAAAATTGCCTCAGCATGTAGACGACCACATCTACCCTGATTTCTGTCTACAATCAGATACGGAGATGAAGATCACACATTGGGCTTTCGGTAGCGTTGATACAGTGAGTACTACTGTACAATATAATGTGACCTACATCAATAACCCCTATTCAAAAGGGGTTCCGTATTGGCCTAAACGAATCTCTATAGAAGTTTGATTATTTCTCTGCCTCTACTTTGACCTGTAGAGGATATCCCTGACTTCTTGCTTCAAGGGTAACTTCAATACCCTTCTGCTCTGCAATCTCATAAGGCAACACAGCAACGATAGCACTTCCATTTTCATGGATATCGTGCGTGAGTTGACTGGCTGTGTCAGGATTATAATTGAAGTATTCGATCAATGAACTGACAACGAATTCCATCGATGTGACATCATCGTTGATATAGATGATGCGGAACAAAGGTGGTTCCTGCAAGCCGATATTAGGTTTGATCTTTTGCTTAGTTTCTGTTTTATGTTGTGCCATCTTTGTTTCCTTTTATCAAGAGTGTTCGCGACCTAAGCCGCGAACACATCACTTGCTACTATGATATTATTTATTGAAGGAAATTGCAATCTTCTTGGGTTGCAACTCTTCAGGAACTACACGCTCAAGCGTGATTCCCATAATACCATTTGTAACGACTGCATCCACTACCTCGACATGATCAGCAAGCGTGAAAGTACGGGCAAAGTTTCGTGCGCTGATGCCACGATGCAAGTACTCTACATTGCTGTTCAAATCTAGAGCCTGTGCGCCCTCGATAGTAAGCAAGTTCTTGTCCACTGTCACAGTGATATCACCATCCTTGAAACCTGCAACTGCAAGTTCGATAACAAACTTGTTATCGCTATGCTTTACGATGTTATATGGGGGATAGTTATTATCTTTTTGCTGATTGGACAATCTTAGGATCTCATCAAAGACCCCATCGAAACCAACTGCAAATTTGTGAATTGACGGAATGTCAAAGGAACGAAGGGTTAATGTGTTTGTCATTTTATTTCTCCTTTATTAAGCAAGTTAATGACTATACAGACCCGACCATCGGCATCTGTATCAAGTATTTATTATACAGGATTGTGCAAAAAAATATAGTTTTTTTGGGATTAAAATCTTGGTTTAGGAAGATTCTGTTGTGACAGATGCTTCTGCCAACGCTTTTTAGCAATGGATCTGGCCAACTTCTTTTTGACGCTTGGCTTAGTATATCGATCTCTTTCTTGTAGTTCTTGTAAAAGTCCAGACTCAGAAATCTTCTTTTTAAACTTTCTGAGTGCTTTTTCTACATTACCATCTTTTACGAAAACTTTTCTACCGTTATAGTTGGTCATATTAGTTCTTTTGGATTATTAACTTGATCCAGACTAATATTTATCTCGGTAATAGCATTTTTCTTGTACTTTTTGACATAGAACATATGGGGTAAAAGCACTCGTTCTATCTCACTCTGTATACCTCTAGCGCCGGTCTTGAGTTTTATGCAGTTATCTGCCATGGCCTCGACAGCACCCTTAGAGAATTTCAGTTTGATTCCGTCAATACCGAAAATGAACTTATACTGATCTATGAAGTTATTCTTTACCTTTGTCATAACTTCGATCAATTGTTCTTTAGTCAAATCCTCGACATTGATCATGGTAGCGAAACGACCCACGAATTCTGGAATCAATCCAAATCTAGTCAAATCGTCCGGGTTTACTTGTGACAAGAAACTCATATCATCTACCTTACGGACTGTGGCATTAAAGCCCATTCCCGTACCTTGTATACGGGTCTTGATGATATCATTCATACCCACGAACGCGCCGCCCACTATGAATAGTATATTCCTAGTATCGATCACATTCATGTTGCCGTCAGGGTGCTTACGACCACCGTTAGCAGGAATACGGCATTTCGTGCCTTCAATCAACTTAAGTAATGCTTGTTGCACGCCTTCACCGCTAACATCTCTAGTGATGCTAGTGCTTTCACCTTTACGGGCGATCTTGTCAATCTCATCAATAAAGATGATTCCTCGTTCTGCTAATGGTATGTCCCCACCCGCTTCTTGCAGTAGCATGGCGATCATGCTTTCGACATCATCACCCACATATCCTGCTTCAGTCAAACTCGTAGCATCGGCGATGACAAAGGGTACCTTTAAGAATCTAGCGGCACTTTTAGCAAGTAATGTCTTACCGCTACCAGTAGGGCCTAACAATAAGACATTTCCTTTTTGTATCTCAATGTCTTTGCTAGGTTTAGAAATTCGTTTATAATGATTAGCGATGGCGACAGATAAGATTTTCTTAGCCGCGTCTTGTCCTATCACATAATTATTTAAATGTGAATAGATTTCTAATGCGTCAACATCGCTTAGGCTTTCGATTATTTCCGAATCGGGTTTTACATCGTTTATCATTAGATCATTACATAAATCGATGCAATGATCACAGATAGCCACTTCTCCGCTGACTATAAGTTTTTTTCGTTTATCCTTGTGCGTTCCGCAAAAGGAACAGATTTCTATTTGCTTTTCTTCTTCGCTCATTCAATTACTTATTCTAGGTAAATGTCAGTTATAATTTACAATCTCTAGCCGGTACTACATCTACATAAATGTCATAGATAACATCAGCCGGCATAGTCAATTTAATTTTAATAGTGCCAGAATTTCTATCATTACCGAAAATGGTAAGTTCATCGCTGACACCAACACTATAAAATATTCCGCCTGCCTTATATTCAGGATTATAGCAAATATTTATAGTATCACGCCCTCGATGATCCCTTGCTTTTACTTTAAGCCTTAACTCATTTTCATTTGTGAACTTAGACTTGATATAATTAAATCTAGACCAGTCATCAATATAATAATTATCCTTTTTACCTATGAGCAGGTCGTCGGGATTTTTAGCCATGACTCTGATAACCCCGTGTCCTCGCTTGTTTTTTATCTGTGAGAATGTCTCATTCATTGCTACGATGAAATTGTAATTCCAGCGAATCTCGTATGGAACCATGAGATATAAATCTCTGTTATGGTCATTGGTGATATATGGATTTTTAGTCTTGACTAAATTAAAAGCACGATGAGGGTAATCACGGAAAATCTCATCGATCATCTCATCGCCACGACGATGTTCCTTTTTAAGATGTTCTACTTGAGCCCTAACCTGTGCGCCGTCGAATTCAAGGCGTTGATTAGATTCGCTGAACAATCTATTAGAACTTTTATTATCTACAACTGTGACACGAACCTTGATACGGTCTTGCTCATTATCTATGATCTCAAAACGGCTGACTCGGCAAGAGGTATAGACAGATGTATTATTGTGAGTAGTAGACTGATTGAAATGCTCTCTATCACTCAATACGGCTTTGCCGCAAACATTAGTGACAGCAGTATTCAATGCATCCTGCTTGGCAGATTCGCGGTCAGAGCCATAACCATATACGGTTACAGTCGTGGCACCGACCGCGATATTGCTAGCCAATGCGATTGCTAGAATCGCTAGGCGTTTCATTAGCGAGAACTAAAAGTTTGCAACAGGTCAGTGCCCTTAGCGTCCCAACGCTTTGTACACTTGACTTCTTGCTTACCTACAACATCTTGTTGCGCAGTAAACCAACCAGTCAAGTAACGCTTGCTATTGACGCGAACCACAGTAGTTACCTCAGTCTTGATATCATTGAGGTTTTCGCGGTTGCTAGACTCGGCAGCACTTTCATCACGGTTACTACTTTGAGTTTCCTTGCTCTGACTGATTTCAGTAGCAGTACCTACTCGGCGAGTAGTGCGGTCGCTTTCGACACGCTGACCCATCCAGTGACTGACATTAGCAAGAGCCTTATCACAGGCAACAAGCATGCCGCTTTCACGATTATTATTTGAACCACCGTTAGTGGGTGCAGTAGCAACACTATCGATACGCACAATCTTACAAGTACGACCGAACATGCGACTTACTGTTCCGCAACCAGAACTAGTGACCTTGATTCCCTCAGCAACGAAATCGGTGCTAAGTTCTTCTTCACGCACAGTATCAACTTTGGGAGGGGTGCTAGAACAAGCACTTACGGCCAAAGCAACTGCGATAACGACCAGACTCTTTTTCATAAAACGATTGCTCCATAGTTATGAATCGTAGTATAATTATAAGATAATCTAGTGTTTAGGTCAACTGTTTTGGTTACCTTTTAAATGGGCTTCGATCTCAGCCCTTTCGTCATCGCTTAATACTTCCAAATCGTACTCGCCCGTACCGATTCTTTCGATGAGGAATTCGATGTATTCTTTATTATATAGATAACTTTGGCTAGAATTTTTATTCTGCTCTAACCATTTTTTACCATCAAACTTGAATACGCGATTTGGGAGAACATCTACACGGACAAATATCTGGCCCTTTCTGGCCATCTTGGGAAATTGAGTTCCAAAATCAGTACTGACTTCATTGCCCGAATCAACCTTGACTCTGAACAAATCCGGGCGTAGTTCTTTTAATGCGTCTTTTTGGAATAGTTTACCGTCATATTCGACATAACCACCGCCCATGTCTTGCAACGGTGTTATGCCCTCTGTGACTATTTCTTTGGGGGCAACAGGTTCTTTGCTAAGTTTAGCAACGGGCTCTTCGACCAATCGGTTAGGTTTTTCCAACTTAACCTTTCTCTTAGGTTTAGTTTGTTTAGGTTCAAACTTAACTTGTTTAAGAGGGATGATGGGTTTAGATTTTTTAGTCTTAGTGACTTTATTTGATCTAATCTTGGCAACCTTAGGTTTTTGAGGTTGCTCAACTTTAGCCTTTCGCTTAACTTTTTTTTTACAGGATTCTCCTGTATTTGATTTGCTATATCACCATCGGCAGTCATTTCTAAATCACTTGCTTTTGGTTCTTCGACTGATTCTTTTATTTGTTCAATTTGAATGTCTGTTAACGGACCATCATCTTTTTCGTACTTTGGTTCTTCTTTTTTCTCATCGAACTCCCACTTGTAACTGCTTATGGCTGCGATTACAAGCATCAATGCTAGTGGGTCGAACACGAAAATCAATAGTATGATCACCCAGCGAACGGCTCGCTCTAATGTAGCATTGTCAGGATTATCGCCATAAATCAATGCGGCGATATACTTGATAGGTCCAACCTCTGCTTCGATCTTGCGATATTGTGATGCTAATGGGGCTTTTTCTAAACTCAATGTCTGTATAGTAGCATTTGATTTTTCTATGCGGGCTTGTGCCTCATCTATCTCTTTAGTATATGCGGCGCGATCTCTACGCTGTGCCGCACGAATCTGCACGGATCTTTCTGCGCTAGCCTCACTAGTACCGCGATCCAATCTTGCGGACACTTGAGCATCTAACTGTGACAATGCTCTGCGGGCCGATTCTATGTTCTCACGCTCACTCTTTATAAGTTCTTTCTGTATATTGATCTTTTCATCAATAAGTGATATCTGAGCAGCCACATCCCCAGTTGGTATCCCTTGGTCCATGTGGGCTTTTGACAGGAATCCGAATATACCCATGCTTGTGACTATTGCAAGAATTATCACAGCACCGGTCAGATAAGTTTTCATCGCCCACTTACACTTATCCCAGTATCTATGTAACCAAACAGTCGTGACAACCTTGGCTATCTCAAGGCTACCGCCCATGATAATGATGGGTATGACGGCGGCAGCGAATATAGCGGTCAAACCAACAACGCTATACCAGGCTGCTATGGCACTTAGCGTCAATGCTGTGATTAACGCTAGTGTGGATAGGCTGAATATCTTCTTAAATAACTGTGGCATTAATATATTTATAAAAAGAATGTGCTTAATATGTGTATACTATTCTCTAGGCATGGGAGGTTCACCCTCATCGAATAAATGCCCATAGGTACCCAAAAACTCTTGCAACGACAACACAAGTTTCCTAGGTATACCCGGTCCTTGTTGTACTAAGAAACCTACTAGGAAATCTTCGTCGCCTCGCCACTTGATATGCTGTACTTCTAGCCAGTCACCATCTGCGAAAGTATGTCGCAACCCTATAAATTTTTCATAGCCACTAGGCTTATTCATCGTCTGGAACCTCATAACTCACATCATATCCGCCCTTGCGATCAGTCCACCAATCATCTTCCCGATCATAATTGTAGTTTTCGATAAACTCAACAAAGGTATCATTTTCTTCATCGGTAGGTTCGTCACCTTCTGTATCCTTCCAATCACTGCTACCCATATGGCTAGCGATCTCTTTGAAACGCTCCACTGAACCAAATGTTTCAATGATATCCTCTTCAGGGATGTCATATGTGAAAATGCTATTAACTTGATGATGCTCAATCTTATTAAATTTCATGGTATTCTCCTATTTAAATTACCAACTATCTGAATCTGTGATGTTGACACGCACAGTAACATAACGCCCGTGGAGTTCATGATCGAACTCTATCTCCAATGTACTACCTATACCGCTATCGTTATTAGAAATCAACTCAAAAGAGTGTTGGATCTCATTTTCTCTAACGATATCATTGATGATATCCAACGCTCGTTTGGATATGGATATTCGTGAAATCATTTGATATCTACCCTCTCGCCTAGTTTAGCGACTAATTCATCAAAACTACCTTCTACATCAAGATCATTGACAACAAGATAGCAGTTCTGGCTACCCCATTGACTACGAACCTCTTTGATCTCGCTTTCACGGATCGCATATATGCGTGGACGCTGAGAAGTTCTATGTGAATTATCTGCACTTCGTCGGCTTTCAGTGAATACAAAAACTCGTTCGTTCATTTTTTAACTCCGTCTTTCAGTCAAGATTTGCTTTTTATCTGGTCATCAGTTTTGCATGGTTGTTTCATATTATCCCAATAGTTGCCAGTCCATCGATAAACTACTTCGTCATGACATCGGTAATTGGTCTTCACTTGATAATCATCTCGACCATCCATGTAACCTAAACTGTATGACCCGTAAGCAATGAATACACATCCTAATATGGATATATAAATTCTAATTTTTTCGTTAGCATCCATTACTTTACTCCAAAATGTTCTTTAATCTGATTTCCAATCATACGACCAGTCCACGCAGGATGATCTTCACAAGTCACTAACATTTCACGAACAATCAACTCGGCGAACTTTTCGGTGCTAAAAAGAACTGTCTCATAGGGCATGTTGTTATCCGGACAAGTTGTTGTGTGAGGCACAAAAGCCTGTCTGTAAAGTTCTTGGATTCGTTCGTTCATTCTTCAACTCCGAAATGTT
>JACCDG010943906.1_pt1 | contig 34280 bp, 43 predicted proteins | sample 7442471 | NCBI WGS metagenome assembly JACCDG01 (sample SAMN15323444, study PRJNA562643) | freshwater metagenome | isolation source: river surface water | place: USA:Blue River Watershed | collected 2017-08-17 | reverse complement strand
TGTTCCCATAACTGCATTTTTTGATCAGTACTGGTAGCCCAAATATCTGCTGAAAATGTAGCTATAAACGGACTTGGCATTATTCTTTCAACTGTATAATTTGAGCCTTGTGTATACAAATATTGACCACTGTCTTGATCAAATTCTCTTTCTCTAATATTCACTTTACTAATAAATGTAGGATCTTGTAAACGTGCAATATCAAATTGAAGATCCTTAATGTAACAGGCAATAAAAGGTGCACTTGGAATAGAGTTTTCGCTATTCTTTCTTAAAATTTGAGCCACTTGCCTATTCATGTCTCCGTACATAGCAGGAACACGAACTACTTGACCTTTGGAATTTTTATATCCAAAGTTACTCATAACACGAATAAACTGTGCTAGATAACGTTTTAATTGTCCATCATAAAAGTAGTCCAATTTGTACCTCTTTATATATCAGCTTTTGGTCGCAGTGCTTTACTTAGTGCTTGGCGCTCTTGTATAACCTCTCCAGCTATAGTGGATGTATTATTGTTATTGATAAAACTGGTTTTTTGAGTCTGTCGAACGTCTTTACCTACAAAAGCTCCTGTAGCAACATCTTCATTTCCAAAGTTGTTGAGTGTCATTCTTACATTATCTTCAAGTTTGATCCAATTAGCTCCGTCCCATCTAAATAATCTGTTTGGCAAATAGTCAGTTCGTAAAAAGTATTGACCGTTTACAGGGCCACTCGGAAAGTTAATACCAAATCCGTAGGGCTTGCCGTTAGGTGGTATTGTTTTTTCTGTTAGATATCCTACATACATATTTTTAGTAGGACTTCTTAAGACAATACTTGCATCTAGAGCAGGGTTGTCTATACTAGCATCTTCATCAGACATACTGGCATCTGCTGTATCGATGAGATTAGTATCAGTTCTTTCAGGCAATACATATAGATGGGTAGTTTCGTAACCACTTTTAGCGGCATCTAGTTCGGCTTGAGAAATAATTTGATTGTTTATATCTATAGTCTGCTGGTAAGTACTAATTAGATCTCTTAAAGTACTTCCATCTTCTGCACCACTGTCTTGATCCAAAATTTCTTTATATTCTTGACTATCGACAATAGGTACACACTTAGCTCTAATTAGATGTGGATACCAAGTCGGACTAAATCCATTACTAGGTCGAATTACATCTTGAACAACATAAAATCTTTTTAACGCTACTAGACTGTTGTCTAATGCATAATCATCCTTTAAATGCGGTAATTCTATAACATCGCCGGCAATGAGCTTCCTACCTAAAGCTTCGCTACTAGATCTCAAATGAAAATGTAAGAGAATAGTATCGTTTTGTAAAAATAGACCAAATTGACTTAGATTAAAGTCTAAATCTTGCATATTGTAAATGCCACGTACAACGTAAACGTCTGGTTCGTACTTACGGTCCCTATTTTCCATAAGTAGCAAATCTTGAATGCCTAATTCAGGGATAGCATTTCCTTGATTAGGTGTAGTAGGAGTAGATTCACCTTCTTGAGGGTTCTCTACTCCTAAATATTTGTGAATATAAACATCAGTTCCGCCTACTTGAAATTCTTCGTTTATAACACGATCTAAAAACTTAAAATCATTTCCTTTTTCAGGACGGTAAAGACTTAGTCTGGGCATAGTAAACTATTTATAGAGTTTTTTAACTTACAATTTTCGCCGTGCCATCTAAAAAAATTAGATCCTGCAACATTTTTGTTACAATAACAACAACTATATTTTTTTCTAATTTTAGCTTTTTCTGTTATCTTTCTAAGAGTTTCTGGAGAATGGTTTTTCCATAATTCCAAACTTGTGTGCCAGCAGCGGTCTCTTTTCTTTTTTTAGACATTAATTCTCGTTCTTCTTTTGTCCTAGGAATTCATTTATTCCATGCCATTCTTCCTGTATTGGCTTTAGAAATTTTTTCTTTAGTCTCTTTAGAAGTAACTGTTCCTTTTCTTAAAAATCCATATTTTAACCTTAAATTTTCGTAAGTATAAGAATTTGGTTTGTATCTTTTTTGAAAATCGGAACCTCTAACTAACATTCGCCATACAGCTCTTTGCATTTTAAGTAAAGAATCTTTATCAACCATTTTAGTTAAGAGCCAATGACAAACAAAATGTTCTCTAGCGGTCAAGATGGCAATATTTTCTTTCTTATTACTGCCGCCTAAAGATTTAGGGATAATATGATGCCTTTCTGTGTATTCAGAAATTGTCGATCTATTTTTAGCATTTTGTATGATTTCGTTGTACCAACGAGTGTATTTGTTAGGTAAATACATTGCTGATGCTCCTATTAGCGTTAGAGTAGTTGGGAATCCCCATTCCGCGAACTACAGATATATTTATTATTGAGAAAAGATATGACCGACTCTGAAAATCAACGTCAACAGGTAGTAGATTACGTTAAACTCATGCTAGGAGATGGTCTTGTTGATGTAGAATTAGATCCCGCTCATTATAATACAGCTATTGATCGTGCACTTAGACGATTTAGACAGCGAAGCAGCAATAGCGTAGAACAAAGTTTTGCTTTTTTAACTTTACAAACGGATCAAAATAATTATACTTTAGCACCTGAAGTTGAAAATGTTAGACGCATTTATCGTAGAAGTGTGGGATCAAGAACAGGCGGTGGCGACGGGGGAAGTCTTTTCGAACCATTTAATCTTGCCTACAGTAATACATATTTGTTGACTAGTACAAATATGGGAGGTCTAGCAACCTACTACGCATTTGCCAGTTATCAAAAACAAGTTGGAAAAATGTTCGGTAGTGAAATTAACTTTTTATGGAATCGTACTACAAAGTTATTAACTATTGATCAACGTCCGAGAACTGAAGAAGAAGTGTTGTTATGGGTCGATAATCATAGACCTGATTTTGTTCTTTTCCAAGACACTTTTGCAGGACAATGGCTACGAGATTATAGTTTAGCTACTTGTAAAATTATGCTTGGAGAAGCTAGAGAAAAATTCGGACAGATAGCCAGTCCACAAGGTGGTACAACTCTAAATGGAACTGCATTAAAATCTGAAGGTAAAGCAGAATTAGAAATGCTTGAACAAGATTTAATAAATTACAAAGCCGGTGACACACCTCTCACTTTTGTAATCGGTTAATCAAATCTCTTGATTTTGTAATAAATTTATAATATTATAATAATATCTAGCGAGGATATTATGATTGTAGGATTTGTGGGATTTATTGGCGCAGGCAAAGACACCGCAGCAGATTATTTGGTTAATTTCCACGGATTTCGAAGAGACAGTTTCGCTAACACGCTAAAAGATGCAGTTTCTGCTGTATTTGGATGGGATCGAATATTGCTCGAAGGCAGAACTGCTGAAGCTAGAGAATGGCGTGAACAAATTGATCCTTGGTGGGCAGAACGATTGGGAATTTCTCATTTAACTCCTAGATGGATTCTACAATACTGGGGTACAGACGTCTGTAGGAAAGGATTTCACGATGATATTTGGATTGCCAGTCTCGAAAATAAAATGAGGAAAACGAAAGATAATATTGTTATATCTGATGTTAGATTTCAAAACGAAATTGCTGCAATTAAAAATGCAGGCGGATTAGTAATTCGTATCAAACGTGGTCCGGAACCGGAATGGTTCGATTATGCTAGTAATTACAATGCAGGACCTTCTCGACTCGGATGGGCAATTGGTAAAGAACAATTACAAAAATATAATGTTCATGCAAGCGAATATAGCTGGGTAGGTGCACCTATAGATTTTGTCGTCGATAATGATTCTACTATAGATAATCTTTTCCTACAAATTAAAAGCGTATTAAAATCTAGTAGTATGGTGACAGATTAAAAATCTGGTCTTAAATCTCCCTGTTTCCACGGTAATTTTAGTTTATGTAAAATTCTTTGACAATTTGCACATACAGTTTTTAGGTTTGTGTATCTATTATTTGACGGATCTCCGTCTATATAAAAAACATTAAATTGTTCTGAGAACTTGCTGGTAAAATTACATCTATCACAGATGTTTTTCTTTTTATATCCGTGCTTTTCGTATAGTGGTCTTTCCTGTTTTCTTCCCTTGGCACAGTGATCGCATTTAGATCTGTAAAAAGTTTTGCCTGCTTTATAATAGTTAATAGCTACAGGTCTTTTACCACATTTTTGACATAAATCTCGCATATCTGCGCCCTTTTTGCTGCCCTTTTTGGTATTTATAAACCTAAACTTTGCTGGTATCTAGCTAAATATATCAAATAATCCATCAAGGAGATTTGATATGGCACTAGGATCACCAGGCGTAGAAGTACAGGTCATTGACGAGAGTTTTTATACTCCAGCTGCTCCAGGCACTGTACCTATGATTTTTATTGCTACGGCACAAGATAAAAATAATGCAGCAGGAACAGGAACAGCACAAGGTACGACTTCAGCAAATGCTGGAAAAGTTTGGGTAATAACCAGTCAGAGGGATCTAGTAGATACTTTCGGTGTTCCTAATTTCATTACCGATGCAAGCGGAAACTCCATACACGGTGATGAGCGTAATGAATACGGTCTGCAGGCTGCATATAGTCTTTTAGGAGTTAGTTCAAGAGCATACGTTGCAAGAGCAGATGTTAATCTAAACGATTTAGAGCCTTCAGCAAGTGCTCCGGCAGGTGCTCCAACAGCAGGACAATATTGGGTAGATACAGACGCTAGCCTTTATGGTGTAAATGAATGGAACGCTACTACACAAAAATTTACAACCAAGACTCCGTTAGTAATCGACGGAACTAATTCGGCTACTGATGCAACAGGATTAGTACCTAATGACAGTTTTGGTAAGATTGGCGATTACGCCATGGTTATCACAGCAGATAACACTAGTAAATTATGGTACAAAGGATCAAATAATATATGGGTTGAAGTAATTGATGGGTTTGACGGTAAAAGACTAGTTATTGCTCCACATACAAACTATCCAACTTACAATGCTAGTACTGCAACCGGTAGTGTTTGGGTTAAGACAACCGCAGTCGGTGGCGGAGCTAACTGGAGTGTAAAATATTATAACGGTAGTACAAAAGCTTGGAGCACACTAGTTGCTCCAATGTATACTAGTACAAGAGAAGCTTTAGAAAAGCTAGACTATGTAGGCGGCGGAAGAAATATAACAGTAGGCAATGTTTTTGTTGAAACAAACTACGATCATGCCACTACTTCGACGGCTAATTTTAAAGTTTGGCGTAGAGCAGTTTCTAGTCCCACAACTGTTTCTTTTGTAGCTAATACAGCAACAAATGTTACAACAAGCACTTTCTACATTAGGGAAAGTTTAGCAAGTACTAGTAGCTGGGGAACAGTCAAAACTATTACAGTGCCAGCAGCAAGCACTACTACTGTAGCAGCATCACTAATTCCTGCTGCTCTAAGTGCTATGACAATGACAAATGTGTCAGCTACTTTTGATGCTGAAACAAGAACTTTGAGTATTAGTCATGCGTTGGGCGGGGACTTTCAACTTAGAGATAGTAGCGACAATGTTCTAAGTTCGATAGGACTTACTGCACTAACTACTGTTACAAACAGTAATTTACAAACTGCTGCATTATATGATAATTCAGCTTTCCCTTCCGGTGTTGGATTAACTTATCTAGCTAGCGGTTGGAGGCCTCTAACTTTTGTTGCAAAAGCAAGTGCTCCGACAAATGTTCCTGAAGATGGTACATTATGGTTTGCTAACAATTATGATGTTGATATTATGTATCACGACGGTACAAAGTGGGTAGGTTATAGAAATCAGTATCCAAATACTGATCCTGCAGGACCCATCGTTAGTGCTACTGAACCTGAGACACAAAGTGATAACACTGCTTTGGTAACAGGAGATATTTGGGTCAGTACAGCAGATATAGAAAACTATGGTCAAAACATTTACGTTTATGATAATACTTTACCAGTTGGTCAAAAATGGGTACTACAAGACGTAACTGATCAAGAGACTCCTAACGGTTGGGTATTTGCAGACGCACGTTGGGCAACTTCAGGTACTACATTAGACCCATCATCTATTAGAACATTGCTAACTAGCAATTATGTAGATCCTGATGCACCTGATCCTGCACTGTACCCAAGGGGTATTAAACTTTGGAATACTCGTAGAAGTGGTAACAATGTAAAGAAATATATTTCTAGTTACATTAATACTAATGCTAACGACGGATTGAATATCAGATTCAACAACGAAGATATGATTGCTCTTGGATATAAGACAGACCGTTGGGTAAGTCAAGAAAGCAGAGCAGAAGACGGAAGCGGAGTATTTGGAAGAAAAGCTCAACGTGCTGTTATAGTTGGAGCGATGAAATCCATGATTGATACAAATACTGCCTTAAGAGATACAGATACGGTAGTATTCAATCTAATGGCAACTCCAGGTTATGTTGAAACTGTGCAAAACATGTTAACACTTAATGCTGATAGAGGTTATACAGCATTTGTTGTTGGAGATACTCCATTCAGATTATCTCCAAATGCAACAGAATTAACCAATTGGGGTAGTAATGCTAATGTTGCTCTTGATAATGGTGAAACTGGACTAGTCAGCTATGACGATTTCGGTTGCTTAGGTGTATTTTATCCTAGCGGATTTACTAACGATCTAAGAGGCAATAATATTGTTGTTCCTCCAAGTCATATGATTCTTAGAACAATTGTAAACAGTGATGCTAAGAGTTATCAATGGTTTGCACCTGCCGGTATTCGTCGAGGCGGAGTAGATAATGCAACTAGTGTTGGATATATCGATGTAGATTCTGGAGAGTTTAGAACAGTTTCTTTACATGAAGGACTTCGTGATGTACTACAAGGTTCTACTGTAAAGATAAACCCAATTGCAACTTTACCAGGAATCGGTCTAATCAACTTTGGTCAACTAACAAGATATAGAGGAGCTAGTGCATTAGATCGTATGAATGTAGCTAGACTAGTCTGCTTCCTACGTCGTCAGTTAAGCATATTAGCTAAGCCATTCTTGTTTGAACCAAACGATGAGCAAACACGCAGAGAAATTAAAGCTGCTGCTGACAGTCTATTGCTAGAGCTAGTTGGTCAACGCGCACTCTATGATTTTATCACAGTTTGCGACACAACCAATAACACTCCCGCAAGAATTGACCGTAACGAATTGTGGTTAGATATTGCTATTGAACCAGTAAAAGCTGTAGAATTCATCTATATTCCATTGAGAATTAAGAATACTGGCGAAATTGCAGCCGGAGTTTGATGGTAAATACTAACGAATAAGGAGCATTTGTATGCCAGTGTCAAGTTTAAATAGATTTACAGTACCATTAGTTACTAACGATAGCGCCAGCAGTCAAGGTCTGCTGATGCCAAAACTAAAGTACCGTTTTAGAGTAATTTTAGATAACTTCGGAGTACCTGGTACTCCAACAACAGAACTTACCAAACAAGTAATGAACGTTACTCGTCCAAGTTTGACTTTTGAAGAAATCAAATTACCTGTCTATAATAGTACTGTAAAGTTAGCTGGAAAACATTCTTGGGCAAACGCAACATTAACCCTAAGAGACGATGTTACAAATGCTGTGACACAGTTAGTAGGACAACAGGTTCAAAAGCAGTTTGATTTCTTTGAACAAAGTTCTGCTGCTAGCGGTATTGACTATAAATTTACAATGCGGGTTGAATTGTTAGATGGCGGCAATGGAGCTAATACTCCTACGATCCTTGAAGCTTTTGATTTCTTAGGTTGCTATGTACAGGCTGCTGACTACCAAGGCGGTGATTATAGTTCTGCAACAGATCCAATGGACATTAAGCTAACAATTGCTTATGATAATGCACTACAGTACGGTGTCGGCGGTGCACCAACTGGAATCGGTCAGCAAGTAGGACGTACAGTTCGTACTTTAGCTTTAGGTGGTTAATCAACTTAAAGCACAATAAATCCGGGTTAAATACCCGGATTTTTTTTCTGCTAAATATCTTTATGAGTAACGCTTTCAATAATTTTCTTGGCGGTGTAGTAAACGGCATTTTCGGAAGAGGTCCGATAATGAAAGACTATCAGCACGCTGATGGAGTCTATGTTAAGAACAACTATGCACGAACTCCAAAATTAGGATTTCTATATTTTGTTACTTTTAACATAAACATAGATGTAGTTCCTAGAAATAGTTTTTGGGCTATTGAAGGTTACAAAGAAGTTGGACTTTTAGCAAAACGTGCAGAACTTCCTAAGTTTTCTGTTACCGCTGAAACATTGAATCAATACAATAGAAAAACTGTTGTTCAATCTACTTTAAAATACAATCCTATCAGTATAGATTTACATGACGATAATAGCAACATTACAAGAGATTTTTGGAAAGCATATTTTCAATATTATTATGCCGATAGCACATATGGAAATCCTATAGGAAGAAAAGATACACCTAACGAATTTCAAAATACCAAGTACAATCCAGAAAGCTATAGATATGGTTTAAACAATTTTCAAAGTAAACCCTTTTTAAAATCAATTGACATTTACGTTTTACATCAACATAAATTTTCACAATATACTTTGATAAATCCGTTGATTACAGAATGGAATCATGATACTGTAAATCAAGAAGAAGGAAATAAAATATTATCAAACAAGATGACGGTTGCATATGAAACTGTTCTTTACAAAGAAGGAAAAGTTACAAACACTGAACCTGAACGATTTACCGCAGTCTACTATGATACAAGCCCAAGTCCATTAAGCATTGCTGGGAACGGTACAAACTCGTTATTTGGTCCGGGAGGAGTGATAGCCGGAGCATCTGAATTGTTTAACAGTGAAAGATCTATCTTTGAAAGAGCTATAATTGGCGCTAATGTAGCTAGAAATGCTAGATCTCTAACTAAGGGTGGATTAAAGCAAGAAGGATACAGTATTTTGACTGGAGTTTTAGGTTCAGTTCAACAAACAGGAAATCAACCAGGTGGTATAGGATCATCGATACAAAATGGTATCAATCAACGAGGATTAGGTATTAATATTTTCAGCGGTCAAAATACCAGTATCAACGGAACAACACAGTCAAATCCAGTTATTATTAATAGGACATAATCTATGTCGGATCTTTTAAGCAATTTACCTGCAAATAGCAATCTACCTTCTAATCAAATGGTAAATGCATATGATGCATATTTAAACAAACCACTAGAGTTAGAAACTAGCACACTTAATGCAATGAAGGGTTTTTTTCAAAGTAGAGGATTCGAACCTTTAAGTGCGGAATCTATCAGTGTTATAATAATTAAACAGGCAAAACGTGACGGATACAACCCTATAACAATATTAGATACCTTAAAAGGGTTAGATAACGTTGAAATTAGTGCCTTAGTTGCTGAAATTTTAAATTATAATAGATTCAAAAGTAGCTTTTTAGGCTATGCTCGAGCCAATAATACTGCAAGCGAAATAGATCGTAATATCTTAGCATGAGTTTAGGAAGATTTGCTAAAAGCATTTATAAAGTAAAAAACCTTGAAAAATATCTAGGTTCTAAACAGCCTATCTGTAGAAGTTCTTGGGAATCTGCATTTTGTGCGTTTTGCGATAATAATCCCAGTATACAAGAATGGGCTAGCGAACCACTGAAAATACCGTACAGAGATCCGTTAACAGGAAAACAGACTGTTTATATTCCTGATTTTTTAATTGTTTATGTAGACAAAAACATGAAGAAGCATGTAGAGGTAATAGAGATAAAACCACTAAAACAAACAGTTGCAGAAAAAGTAGGACGAAATCCTTATGACCAAGCTCAATATGTTAAGAACATGGCTAAATGGGAAGCAGCAGGACATTTTTGCAGACAAAGAGGTATTAATTTTAGGGTTATTAATGAGACAGATCTGTTTATCAATAGTGGCAAACGCAAATAATATCAGTATTAAATAAAGTAAAGATATATACTATGAAGAAATTAGAAGAACTATTTAATTTGCCCCAATCAGACGAGCCAATAATGGAAAAACCGTCTGAACCAATTGCACCTCAAGTTTTAGATTTAGAAGAAAAACTTGAACAGTTTGATAAAATCGCCGCTGCTCTGCCTCGTGTCAAAGGTCTAGGAGAAATTAGCGATCAAGAACTAGATGATCTAGCAAATAAAGCAGAGCAAGCATACGATGATCTCATGGATCTAGGAATGAATGTTGAACCTAGATACGGTGCTAGAATGTTTGAAGTAGCAGCTCAAATGATGAACGCAGCTATTACTGCAAAAACTAATAAGATTGAAAAAAAACTCAAAATGGTCGATCTGCAACTCAAAAAGCTAGCTATTGAGAAAAAACATAGCCCGGAAAATACTACAGATACTGTTCCAGGAGAAGGTTATATCCTAACAGATCGTAATAGCATCCTGGAAAAACTTAAAAATTTGAATAAATAATACACTATGAAAAACTTCAAAGAATATCTAACCGAATCCAAAAAGCAATATACCTTCAAAGTAAAAATTGCAGGCGATGTTACGAATGAACAAGAAGCTCATATGAAACGAGCTTTAGGTCGATTTACATTAACTGATACATTGCAGTCTGTCAAAAAATCAGTAACACCAATTCAATCTTTACCTTTGGATTTCCCTCAACTTCGAAACTGTGAAGTGAATATTTTTGAAGTAGTATTAGATTATCCTACTACTCAACAAGAATTAACAGAATATCTAAGCACCGAATTAGGTATTAGCAAGCAAAAATTAGTTGTTCGTAGTCCAAATGAGCCAAGCGAAGAGTATCAGCACATTGATTCAAAACGCGAAGGTGCATTATTAAATGATCCAGATTATAAAGAAGCAGGTACTCCTCAATTTGAAGATTACTATGGCGACAAATATAATAGCGGATTTGTTAAGGAGTTAAATGATTTGCTCAAGCTTCAGCGTAAAGAAAGAGGTGAAGTAATTCCAACTCCTACTGGAGACGATATCATGAAAACTCCCGGACAAACCTTAAATGATATCCCTCAAAATAATACCAGTCCTATTAAATCTAGAGACTACGATCCTACAAGGAAATGATTATGCAAATGATTGATGTAATGAAGCGTCTAGCTGAATTAGATGCAAACAACCCAAATGTAGTTTATGACAAGAAGCAAGATGTAGCAGAAGGCACCGAACAGAGTGTAGAAGAATGTGGTATGATGGGCAGTATGGATCGCCCAAGCACCCCTGCTAGCATCAACATGACTGCTGCTACAGGTGAAGAACTAGGACATATGCTCAAAGATATTATGTCATTGGCAGGTATTGCAAAATCAGCAGCAGAACCACTAAGCACTACACCGTCTATTGGTTTAGCCAGTCGTGACGGAATGGATATGAAATCAATGATGGATAAAATGAATGATCTAGAAACTGTAGAGACTATTGATTCTATGCCAGCAGATCCAATGCCTGTAGAGCCATTCGACGCTGAAAGGCATGCACATCATGAAAATCCTCCTGGTGCAGATCGTAAAGGTAATGCAAACAATCCTCGTGCATACGATACTAATGAAAGCGCAGTCGAAAGACTTATGACAGAGTATCAAAAATTCATTAGCGAAGATTCTAAGTAATCGATTTAGTATTCGCCAATCAAATAGCCTCTTTGGAGGCTATTTTTTTCAGTAAATAAAGTTATGGGTAACAAAAATCAAGATAATAAGCTGGTGAAACAGGCTCATCAAGCTCAGAAGTATACAGAAAACGATCTGCTCGATCTAGCTAAATGTATGGATCTAGTAGATGGTCCTCATTACTTTCTAGAAAATTTCTTTTATATACAACATCCTGTTCAAGGAAAATTAAAATATACACCTTTTGATTATCAACGTCGGTTGATTGATAGCTATCATAAACATAGATTTAATGTTAATCTGTTAGGTAGACAGTTAGGTAAAACTACAACTGCCGCCGGATATCTGCTATGGTATGCCATGTTTGTTAAGGATAGCACCATCTTAATTGCTGCACACAAGTATACAGGTGCACAAGAGATTATGCAGAGAATACGATATGCTTATGAATCTTGTCCCGATCATATACGTGCAGGCTGTACAAGTTACAACAAACAGAGTATAGAATTTGAAAATGGCTCTCGAATAATAGCACAAACAACTACTGAAACTACTGGACGAGGCATGTCGCTAAGTTTATTATATGCTGACGAGTTTGCATTCGTTGCTCCAAATATCGCCACCGAATTCTGGACGTCAATATCACCTACATTAGCTACTGGAGGTAAAGCTATTATAACTTCTACGCCTAACTCAGACGAAGATCAATTCTCTCATATTTGGAAAGAAGCAAATATGAAATTTGATGAGTTCGGTAACGAGACAGAAGTAGGTCGCAACGGATTTTTTCCGTTTAGCGCCAAATGGAACGAACATCCTGATAGAGATCAAAAATGGGCTGACACAGAACGCAGTAGAATTGGTGAAGAGAGATTTCGTAGAGAACACGACATCGAATTCCTTGTATTTGATGAAACACTAATCAACAGTATTAAATTAAGCGACCTCGAAGGCAAAGAGCCTATTATGAAGATGGGTCAATGCAGATGGTATAAAAAAGTAGATCCAAGAGCTAGCTATGTAGTTGCATTAGATCCTAGTTTAGGAACAGGTGGTGATCCTGCTGCAATACAGATATTAGAATTACCAAGTTTAATCCAAGTTGCAGAATGGCAGCATAACCTAACACCGATTCAAGGACAAGTTAGAATACTGAGAGATGTTTGCAAATACATATGGGATCAGTGTCAAGCAAAGGGTCAACAGGCTAGTCTATATTACAGTGTAGAAAACAATGCAGTAGGAGAAGCTGCATTGGTTGCAATTAGTGAAATTGGCGAAGAAAGCATCCCGGGATTATTTCTGAGTGAACCTATTAAAAAAGGGCATGTAAGAAGATTTAGAAAAGGATTTAACACAACTCATAGTGCAAAAATAGCAATCTGTTCTAAATTAAAACATCTTATAGAATCTAGTAGACTTAAGATAAACAGTAAACCACTTATTAGCGAACTTAAAACTTATGTTGCAAAAGGTATTAGTTTCGAAGCTAAAAGCGGAATGCATGATGATTTAGTAAGTTCTCTGCTATTGGCTTTACGAATGATTATGATTTTACAAGATTGGGATCCGGCTATCTACGATAAACTACGAGAAGAACAAGAAGATGAATGGGAAGCACCTATGCCCATTTATATAAGTAATTACTGATAAATATCATTATGAAACCTATACAAATTATAAGCCAAGACGTGTTTGATAAGATTCGCAGTAGATTTCAAAATCTCGAGATGGGCGACGAGACTGGTGCGGTAACTATCAATCCAGCAGAAGCACGATTTTTTGATTTTGATTTTGTAAATGAAGGCGAAAATTTAGGCAGAGTTAGTATAAGCCTTAACGACCTAGGCGGATTAAAAATATTTTATAGTCAAGGTATAACTGAAGGATTAGAAGAAAGTTCAAAGCAAGCTTGGTATCGTTTTTTAAAAGAAATGAGAATGTTTGCTAAACGCAGACTACTGAGATTTGATACACGGGATATTACAAAAAGTAATTTAGATAGAAAAGATTTTCAGTATCTTGCCAAACAAGGTACAGAGGACCAAGATATGACTCAGATGAATGAATCCAAATGGAATCAAAAAAGCACTAAAAAGACCAGTAGAGCAGTAAGAGGCAATACAGAAGTTATTGTTAGACATAACAGAACTGTAGATGAAACATATCCTGGCGCAAGAAGTAATAGGAAAAACATCAAAGCCATTTTTATTCAAAATAGAGATGGTGAAAGATTCAAATATCCGTTTATACATCCAGCTGGTGCTTTTGCTATGGCACAACACGTTGATCATGGAGGTATTCCTCATGATCCAGCAGGAAAAGCAATTATCAAGATGAGCGAACAGATTGCTCAACTTCAAGAATTTCATAGACAGGTTCAGCATACTCAATTGCATGATGATGCTTTGGGTATCAGAGACCGAGCTCACAGCAGAATGATGGAACTTAAATCTATGATTGAAGCTCTAAGCAAGCGTCATCATTACGAAAGCTGGATAGCAGAATTTAACGAATCTGAATTCGCCGAATCTGTACAGGAGTTAGATCCTGTAACTATGGAAGAATACAAATCTAAATTCACACAAAAAAACTTTAGAGAAGAATTGGCAAACTATTTTCCACTCATTCATAGTATAATGAGCGAAACTAATACTGTAGATTTGGAAGATTATGTTAAAGAAAATTCCGGACAACAATCTAATGAAGGAATATTAGGAGCACTAGCCGGCGGTGCAATAGGTGCACTTGCAGGCGGACCACTAGGCGCATTATCGGGTGCAGCGGCAGGAGATTCTTTAACAGATCCTGATGCAGACGAAGTATCTAAAAAAGAAGACTTTAGTTCATTTGAAGAATGGGCAGAAGCAGTGGAACAAGGAAAACTTACAGATGATCAAATAGCTGACCTAAAGCAGGCGTTAACTGATCTTAGCACTCCCTTAAAATTAGACACAGCATACAGTTTCTTTAATCAATTTGGTATAGACGATAGCGACCTTGAAGACAAGTTTCAACAGGCAAACGAATTAGATCCTACTACAGATCCATTGGTAGTATTTCAATTGTGGGCACAAGAAAGTTATCCAGAATTATTAGTCGCATTGGGTATGAGCGGAACAGAACCACCTAAGCAAGAACCAGCAGTAGAACCAGAACAAGCTGTTGTTGAAAATACCGAAATGCAAATGCCACCGGGCACAATGGAGGGCAGAGATTACAAATCTATGATCAAAAAAGTAGCTGGCATTTGTCGCCAATACTATAATGGAGACAATCCCGATGTTGGTCCATTTAGAGGCGAAGAAGGCATACTCATCGAAGTTGAAAAACAGATAGCCGAAGAATATGGTGAAGAGGCTGCACAAGAAGCAAGAGAATTGGCAACAAAATTTATGGAAAAATTGACAAAACAATGGCAAGAACGTCATGGTAAATCCGATGGCGTAGCCGACGATGGTCTTGCTCGTCTCAAAGAATTGGCAAATTTAATTAAAACTAAAGCAGAAGGGATAGGAGATCGTGGAGAAGGCGGCAAAGATTTCAATCTTAACATCATGCCCGCTCAAGAATCCCAAACAAATCTAGAAGAAATGGATGTTATTCGTAAATTATCAGGTTTGAACAAATAATCCCGTTTATTATTACCATTTAATTTGAGTTGATAAATAAAACTGTGTATAGTATATCTATGCACAGTTTTTTCTTTTTAGTCAGTGGGCTAAAAAGAAGCGGCATAATAAGGCAAATTTTAAGGAGAAATCATTATGGCAACTTTAGCAGAAATTCGCGCAAAACTTCAACAAACATCACAACAATCCGGCGGTGGCTCCGGAGGAGACAATGCAATTTTCCCTCATTGGAATATTGCAGAAGGTCAAACAGCAACAATTCGATTCCTTCCAGATGCAGATCAAACTAACACATTCTTTTGGATCGAACGTGCAATGATCAAAATGCCTTTTGCAGGGGTAAAGGGCGAAACTAATTCAAAACCAGTAACAGTACAAGTTCCATGTATGGAAATGTGGAATGAGACCTGCCCAGTTCTAACAGAAGTTCGTCCTTGGTTCAAGGATAAGAGTCTAGAGGATATGGGTCGTAAATATTGGAAGAAGAAAAGTTATCTATTTCAAGGTTTTGTTGTTGACAGCAAACTACAAGAAGACAAAACTCCTGAAAATCCTATCCGTCGATTTATTATCGGCAGTCAAATTTTTAATATTGTTAAAAATGCATTGATGGACAGTGAAATTGAAGAGCTGCCCACTGATTATGTTCGCGGTCTTGATTTTAAAATTATTAAAACCAGCAAAGGTGGATACGCCGATTATTCAACTAGTTCTTGGGCTAGGCGTGAGCGTGCCCTAAGTGAAGCAGAACGTGCTGCTATTGACAAATATGGTCTATTTGATCTTAAAAGTTTCCTTCCCAAGAAACCAGGTGAAGTCGAACTTAAAGTAATCAAAGAAATGTTCGAGGCATCGGTAGATGGTGAAGCATTTGATATGGACCGTTGGGGTCAATACTTCAAACCTGCAGGATATGGCGGAGTCAGCAACGACAGTGAAACGTCAACAACTGTTAAATCTACGCCGCGAGTAGTTCCGACTGTTGCTGTTAAAGCAACACCGCAAGTTGAAGATGTCGATACTGAAGATGACGTAACTCCAGTTGCATCTTCTAAACCTTCCACTAGTGATGCTAGCAGTCGAGCAGCTGACATCATTGCAATGATTCGCAATCGTAATAAATCTGAATAATAGGAGATAGAAAATGGGGAAATCCTTTGATATCTCTAAATTCCGTAAGTCTATCACTAAAAGTATTGATGGACTAGGAATTGGATTTAACGATCCAACTGACTGGATTTCTACCGGCAATTACGCACTAAACTATCTTATCTCAGGGGACTTTTTTAAAGGAGTTCCCCTTGGTAAGGTAACTGTGTTTGCTGGTGAATCTGGCGCAGGAAAAAGCTATATCTGTTCAGGTAATATCATTCGACACGCTCAAGAACAGGGAATTTACGTTGTTCTAATCGATTCTGAGAATGCACTTGATCAGGCTTGGCTAGAAGCCTTGGGTGTTGATACTAGTGAAGACAAACTTCTTAAACTTAATATGGCAATGATCGACGATGTTGCTAAAACTATTAATGAGTTTATGAAGGAATACAAATCTATGCCTGCAGAAGAGCGTCCTAAGGTATTATTTGTTATTGATTCATTGGGTATGTTGCTAACTCCAACTGATATTAATCAGTTCGAAGCAGGCGACCTCAAAGGTGACATGGGTCGTAAGCCTAAGGCATTGACAGCTTTAGTTCGAAATTGTGTAAATATGTTCGGTTCATACAATGTTGGATTAGTATGTACAAATCATACCTATGCTAGTCAAGATATGTTCGATCCTGATGATAAAATTTCAGGTGGACAAGGGTTTGTCTATGCAAGTTCAATCGTTGTAGCAATGAAGAAACTTAAACTGAAAGAAGATGAGGATGGTAACAAGGTAAGTGATGTACTAGGCATTCGATCAGCCTGTAAAATCATGAAAACTCGTTATGCTAAACCGTTTGAATCAGTGCAAGTTAAAATTCCTTATTCAACAGGTATGAGTCCCACGTCCGGACTGGTTGATATGTTCGAACGAATGAGTGTATTATCTAAAGTAGGAAATAAACTTGCTTATACAAGCAAAGAAACAGGCGAAATTATTGCTGAATTTAGGAAAAATTGGACTGAAGAGAAACTAATGCAGATTATGCTGGAATGGGATCATAATTCAGTTCAAACTAATCTAGAAACAGCAGAAGTTTCAGAGGATGAATAATGGACGAACAACTAATCATTGAACTTTGGGACACATTTAAGGACTATATTCCAGAAAAAAATCGTGAAACAGCGGCTAACCAATTCGTGGATTATCTTCTAGGTAAAGATGTTGACTCATCTGAACTAGAAGGTGTGTTAGGATACGATCCACACCTTGATAGCGCAATTGAACTGGCCTTAGGCGAGGAAAATTACGAAGAAGAGGAAGAAGAGGAAGACGACTGGGATTACGAAGACGAGGAATAAATGAGTTGGTATGCTAACGTCGCAAAAGACATAGCAAATTTACCTAACTGTTTAGATCATTTCTATAGTCAATTAGAAGAAGCAAGAAAAGAGGTCAAAATCCATGGTAACGTGGAAAAGGCCTCTGCTTCTTTGCCAGGTATTGTTGAGTTTCGATTCAATCAACTTCAAGAAATAGAAGCAATTCTAGAATATTTGAACATCGAGTTGAGAAGAATTCGAAGTAAAACATTTAAAAAATACTTGGAAAACTATCCACGAGCACTTAGCAGCAGAGATTGTGAAAAATATGCCGAAGGTGAACCGGATGTAGTTGATATGGAAAAGATTGTAAACGAATTTGCAATGTTGCGAAATCAATGGCTAGGGATCATTAAAGGTCTTGACATTAAAGGATTTCAAATCAATAATATAATCAAGTTAAGAGTAGCTGGACTAGACGATATCACTATCTAACATGTACATTGAAGACCTATTAAATCTACTTTTTATTAACTTAAAGGTTAGCAGCTATGACAAACCTATTCTTAATAGTTTTGTTGCCCAGACTACGGCTGGCTCGGGGCTGACTGAAAAGCAAAGTCAATTGGCCATTAAGCTGATAAAAAGATACAGCAAAAATCTTGGCAATTTTCTAGGTAAAAATATAACAACATTTTTAGATAATCCTAAATTTAGATATCCTATTCGAAAACCTAAAACTTCAAAAACTGTTGAAGTAGTTGATCATAAGTTTTGGGGGAAGGCCATTAGATTAGAAATTCCATTTAATCAAGAAATTATCAATGCAATACGACAGAACAAAGTAAACCTAGGTTTTTCCAACTGGGATAGTGAAGACAAGTGTTGGATGTTCAGTCTTGAAGAAAAAAATCTCAAATTTCTGTCTAATATAATAGAAGCATACAATATATTACCCGATGATGAATTAAAAAATTATTTCAATCAAGTTAAGGTTATTGTAAATTCTATTGAGAAATATATCCCAATGGTTTCAATGGAAAACAATCGTCCCATATTGAAAAATGTCAGTTCTGTCGTACCTAAATTACAGTCCGAAGACATAATTTCTGCATTATTTGAAGCTAGATTGTTAGGTGTTTTCACCTGGGATGAACAAGTAACTCTACAGTTAAATCAGTTGACTCTTGATTCGATACTATTAAATTTTCTTAATAATGAATCACACAAATTTTTTCAAATAGACAGTGAAAATTATTCTGTACAAAGTCTATTAGAGATTATAAAATATACACAACCTATTTTGTTTGTGATCCCATCAGGAGACGAACTTAAAAAAACAAAAGAAATTTATCATCTGTTGATTGGTGCAGGATTCAGTAGTCAACAGATGAGTGTAATGTTTAGATTATCAAACAAAGATGATATGGATTTCAATATTTTTGTTAAAAACAACTATCTAAACAATGAAATTTCTAATCAAACTAAATTTGTTTTTGTTAATACAAAAATACCTAAACCGGTGTTAAGGAGTAATATAAGATTTAACAACATCATTGTGCTAGGGAAACTACCGCATCAACAATGGATTCGTGAATATACTAAAAATAAACCAAATTTAGTATTTTACTGTGAACCCAATAGACAAATGGAAATTAATTTTGGCGACCTGTATAATAACCATCCTTGACGAAGTAAACTGTAAAATCTCTGGACTTGATCTTGATACTAGAAAAGCATTAGTTCGGAAATTCAAATACGAAGATCCCACAGCAAGATATCGCCCTGCTTATAAATTGGGGAGATGGGACGGTAGTATCTCATTTTTTGGTCTTGGTGGAACTACATATCTTTCGATGTTACCTCAAGTTTTAGAATACCTCGAAGAAAAAAACTATTATATCGAACTGAAAGATCTTAGAATCAGTGAGGATCTAAAATTTAACAAAATTTCTGAAGATTTTTGGGGTGAAAAGTGCTGGCCAGTAGGTCATAGATTTGCAGGACACCCTATTAGACTACGTGATGACCAAGTTGAAGTGATAAACAAATTTCTAGAAAATCCACAATGTCTACAAGAAATTGCTACTGGATTTGGAAAAACCATTACTACCGCAACTTTGGCGAAAATTTGTGAAAAATATGGAAAAACTGTCACAATTGTGCCCAATAAAAGCCTTGTTGAACAGACAGAAGAAGACTTTGTAAACTGTGGATTAGATGTAGGTGTGTATTACGGTGATAGGAAAGACCTGTCAAAGACACATACAATTTGTACATGGCAAAGTTTGAACATTTTAGACAAAAAATCACATGATAGCGAAGAAGATTTACTAAAATTAGCAGAATTTTTGGATGGAGTTAGAACTGTAATGGTTGATGAAGTTCATATGGCTAAAGCTGAAGTATTGAAAAAATTGTTAACACAAAATCTATCCAAAGCGCCTATACGTTGGGGACTTACCGGCACCATTCCAAAGCAAGATTTTGAATATCAAGCCTTACGAGCCAGTTTAGGCGATGTAGTTCACCGTGTATCAGCACATGAATTACAGGACAAAGGAGTTCTTGCTCAATGTCATGTTAATATTGTGCAAACAGCGGAATGGAAAGAATTTGGAAGTTATGCTGAGGAATTAAAGTTTTTGGTCACAGATTCAGATAGAATGAAATGGATTGGAAATCTAGTGAGCAAAATTGCAGATTCAGGAAATACTTTAGTATTGGTTGATAGAATTGAATCCGGAGATTTTTTAGTAGACCATCTGCCGGGCAGTGTCTTTATATCAGGAAAAGTAAAAACTAAAGATAGAAAAACCGAATATGATGAAATTAAAATTGTTGATAACAAGATTATTGTGGCGACTTATGGTGTGGCCGCTGTGGGTATTAATATCCCTAGGATTTTTAATTTGGTTCTTTTGGAACCCGGAAAGAGCTTTGTTAGGGTTATACAATCAATTGGGCGAGGTATTAGAAAAGCTGAAGATAAAGACTTCGTCCAAATATGGGATCTCACTGCATCAACAAAATATGCAAAACGACATCTCACTGAAAGAAAGAAATACTACAAAGATGCCAAATATGAATTTACGATTGAAAAGGTAAAATATCAGTAATGCAGATTTTAACGTTAGAAAATGAAACTTTTTTCCTAAATGATTTACCAGAAGAAATCGATGATGATTTAAGATTTGCTGTTCTCGATAATAGCGACAACAGTAATCCTGATCATTTTTTTATCCCTCTGATTTTTTTGGAAAGTTTTTCCGGACCAGCAGTAGTTCTTAAAATTGGACCACATGAGATCACGATGCCACTTGATTGGTGTACAATTGTAGGAGATCCAGAAGGACCTGATATGGAGGTGCTTCCATTAACCAGTTTAAATGATCGTGGGTTTAAAACTTTTTGTTTTAATCCTCTTTCGGGATTTAAACCCGAATTTCACGAAATCGATATCATTAACGTTTACCAAGATGTGAAATGGTATTTTCCAAAAATGAAACCTGGACAATTATTGTGTACACCGTTGTATGCAGGACCTAAACCTCTATGTGCTTATTTTGTAAAAGAAGTTAGTAGACAAAGTGAAATCATTGACTATACAAAATGCTGGTGAATAGTCCGTCGACAGACATCAATTGCGATTGTATAATATACAAAAGATCTATTTCAAATGGCAGCGAAACTTGATATCAAACGAGAACTCAAATCAGTAGATAGCAAAGATTATGAGTTTTACAATAACCTAACAGATGAAGAACGTAAGGCGTTTAGTTCTTATGTTCTAATGAGATATGTCAGTAATGTACAGGCCGATCAAGATACACAAGAATGGTTTATTGAACGTACGAATGAATATGTAAATAAACATCATTGGGATCTCAGTAAAAATCATAAAGGTCTATTGTGGAAGTTATTTGCGGCTACAGGAGTAGGAGTTAGCTGTTATCATCCTTATTTGGCTGCAAACAAAAAAGAAAAAGCAAACAAAATTGAAAAATTGTTAGCTGAAATTTATCCAGCAATAAAAATGTCAGATATTAAATTAATGGCGAAACTAATGACACCCGCTGATAAAGAAGCACTTCTAAATAAGATGGGCTTTGATAAAAAACAACGTAAAGATTACGAATGATTGATCTTGTAGAACAACCATATCAATGTGCACATTGTGGAAAGAGTTTTATGAAAGACAAAACTCTTGTGGCTCATATGTGTGAAAGAAAACGTCGGGCACTTCAAAAAGATGAAAAACGTGTACAGTTGGGATTTTTGGCATTCAACAGATTTTGGCAATTAACACAGAACGCAAAGAAATCTAAAACATATGACGACTTTGCCGACAGCAGTTATTATAATGCTTTTGTAAAATTTGGCAGCTATATTAACAACGCCCAAGTTTTATATCCAGACAAATACATAGATTGGGTTATCAAAAGCGGAACTAAACTAGATCATTGGTGTAAGGACAGTCTGTACGAACAGTATCTTTATGAAACTTTAAAATCCGAACCAGTTGAATCCGCTGTTCAAAGATCATTACAAACTATGATGGAGTGGGCAGATGAACATGATGCAAATTTTGTACATTATTTTGATTATGTCAGTTTAAACAGAGCTGTTCACGATATACTAAATGGAAAAATAAGTCTTTGGTTATTGCTTAACTGCTTTCCGGGACAGACAATGATAAACAAAATGACCGATGAACAATTGAACATGATTGCACCAGCTTTTGATTTAAAATATTGGCTAAAACGGTTTAAAGAAAAATCTGCAGATGTAGCATTGGTGAAAGAAATCTGTAAAGAGATAGGCATCGATAAATGACCGAATTTAAAGTAAGAGACTTTTATGGTGCTGCCGAATGGTGTGAAAAAAATATCGGACCGCGACTTTTCTGGATACATAGTTCTATAGGCGGTTCAGGTTGGCATCTCAGTCAACGAGATTATAGATCAGATAATGTAATACTTAAGATCGATGATGATAAGAAAGCATTACTAGCAATACTATCATTAGAGGACAAAAATGAAAGAAACTACTAAAAAATTTTGTAGTGCTCACGCAATAAAAATTATTGATCAAAATAAACGAGCAATGAAATTTGCCAAAGTCAATATTCAATACTTTCGAGATCCTGAAGATTATAATATTTTAAATCAAGAACTTTTGCATGAAACTGAAACATTGTACACTGTTGAAATAAGCGAAACCGAACTGGAAAAGATTGCCGAGTTTGAAAATCAAGTTTTTAATAATATGAAACACAATGGGCATTATGATATGTTTAATTTCATAATGGAACAAAAAGAGAGAGAAAAATATCTTAAAGAACGATTTCCAGCCGTTAAAAAAGCATACGAACATTATAGTCTTATCTTGAAAATGGCAGAGGCAGGAGAAATAAAATGACACGATTAACTGGTTTTGTAGAGAAAGGTTGGGGTCACGAACTTATATGGGCCACTAACGAAAAATACTGCGGAAAATTGCTAAAATTTAATAAAGATGCACGATTTTCGATGCATTTTCACGCCGAAAAAGACGAAACTTGGTATGTTTTAGACGGAAAATTTTTAGTGAAGATCATTAACACTGATAATGCCAGTATTATTGAACAAGAACTAAATCCCGGTGATACTTGGCACAATCCTCCACTGCTGCCACATCAAGTAATCTGTTTGGAATCAGGTACAATTGTTGAAGTCAGCACTCCGGACAGTGTTGAGGACAACTATCGTGTAATAAAAGGTGATAGCCAAAAATGAAAATATTGATAACAGGCTATAAAGGATTCATTGGTCAAAATATGGTTAATGCCCTTAAAGATGATCATGAACTTAGTCTATACGAGTGGGGAGAAGAACCTCCGGATTTTGAAGGGCTAGATTGGTGTATTCATCTAGGTGCAATAAGTTCTACAGCAGAAAAAAATGTAGAAAAAATTATGAAACAAAATCACGATTTTAGCTGCTTGATTCTAATGGCTTGTCAAATTAACAAAGTTAATTTACAGTATGCTAGTAGTGCCGGGGTATATGGATTAGGAAGAGACTTTAGAGAATCGGCACCAAAAAGTCCACAAAGTCCATATGCTTGGAGCAAATATCTTTTTGATAGACACGTAGAAAGTCAAAACTTTGATAAAATTTTAGTTCAAGGATTTAGATATTTCAATGTATATGGACCCCACGAAGAACATAAAGATCAACCAAGTCCGCATACCGCTTTTGAACGTCAGGCAAAAGCAACTGGAATAATAAAACTTTTCGAAAACAGCGACAAATATTTGAGAGATTTTGTACCTGTAGAACGAGTAGTCGATGTACATAAAAAATTCTTTAACATAAAAGAATCAGGTATATGGAATATAGGTACAGGTACCCCAACAAGTTTTGAAACTGTAGCAAGACAAGTCGCTGAAAAATATTCTGCTAAAATAGAACATATTCCCATGCCTGAACATTTAAGGAATCAATATCAAGAATATACCTGTGCAGATTTGACTAAATTGACCTCAACACTAAATGGAAAAACGAATAATAGTTAACGGTACATTCGATATATTACACCGAGGGCATATTGAATTATTGAGATATGCACATCAATTAGGTAATCATCTGTTAGTCTGCATAGATTCTGATCAACGTGTTAAAGAATTAAAAGGAATCGAACGTCCAGTTAATTCACAAGAAGATAGACAATTTATGCTTAGAAGTTTAAGATGGGTAGATGACTGTTGGATATTTGACAGTGCGGAAGAATTAGAAAGTATAATAGAAAACTACAGGCCTGACATAATGGTCAAAGGTAGCGATTATAAAGATAAATCCATTGTTGGTTCGCAATATTGCAAGGAAATTAGATTCTATGATCACACAGGACACTCAACCACTAAAATCATTCAACGTATTGTTGATCGGTGATAGTTGTATTGATGAGTACAAAATTGGTACAGTGGATAGACTAAGTCCTGAAGCTCCCGTGCCTGTGATTAAACTAGTAGAAGAATACACTTTACCGGGTATGGCATCTAATGTCAAAGAGAATTTTCTAAACTTAGGTATAGATCCCGACTTTGTAACTAACGATAATCAAATTACCAAGACTAGATATATCGACAAAAGATCGGGTCAACACCTTTTAAGAGTCGATAACGAACCTGTTACCGTAAGTTGGTCTGGACGAACTTCTTTTCCTATAGACAGTTATGATGCCGTGGTAATCAGCGATTACAATAAAGGATTTCTTACATACGAACATATAGAAGAGATAATTTCTAAAACTAAAAATCCAATATTCATAGATACTAAAAAGGATAACTTATCTCAGTTTGGTGCAGAAAATGTTTATGTAAAAATAAATGAATTGGAATTTAACAATCTCAACAGTCACTGCGGTAATCTAATAGTTACGTTAGGCGATCGAGGAGCTATGTTAGGATCAAAACAATTTTCAACCAAAAAAGTAGAAGTTGTAGACGTATGTGGGTGCGGTGACACATTTTTAGCAGCATTGACATACAAATTTTTAGAGACAAAAAATATCGACCATGCTATAATGTTTGCTAATACAGCAGCCAGTATAACTGTACAAAAACAGGGCAACTACGCTCCTACTATTGAGGAAATCGATGCCAGATATTGACTTAGATTTTGCAGACAGAACAGCAGTACTCAAAGTAATTGAGCATGTTCCTGCCGCTATAATTGACTCGAAAGGGCACAAGAAACATAATACAGGAGTTTACTGTCAAGTGATTCCTCAAAACCCACTTACAGGCACTGCCAGTATTGATTACAAACTAGCAGAAGAACGTGGATACTTCAAACTGGATTTTCTAAATGTTTCGATTTATCAATCAGTAAAAGATGAACAGCATCTTGATAGACTTTTGAATCAAGAACCAATTTGGAGTCTACTTGAAATAGACGAGTTTACAGACAAACTGTTTCATGTTAACGGACATGGTTCTATATTGCGTTTAATGAAACCAAAAAGTTTAGAACAACTGGCAATGGTACTGGCCTTAATAAGACCTTCAAAAAGGCATCTGATAGGACAAGATTGGTGCAAAATAGAAAATGAAATTTGGCAACGTCCTGCAAACGATGAATACTTTTTCAAAAAAGCACACGCATATGCTTATGCAGCCGCGGTGATTGTGCATATGAATTTATTGTGTGAACAATTAGAACAAGATCAACGACTAGATTTGCCAGCTCTAACCAGCTGAATTGATTTTCTTTTTATACGCTTTTCTGCTATCTCACTGAGATTCACAGTTGGACCAAACAGTAGATCTACGTCTTTACTGTTGAATGTTTTTATTGCATACCTGAAAATCTGCATCTCCTTTTTAAGAAAAATATTAATGGGAATTTTTCTATTACTTTCCCACCACCAAACTTCTCCCATTTCTAAAAAAATTCCTCTATCTTTGGGATTCTTTATTACACTAATATCGTATATGCTGGTAAAGAAATCGTCTAGATTAATAATAATTCCTACGTATTCTAGATCATTGCTTTTTATACAGGAAATAAACGGGTAATTTTCTTGGAACTCAGTTGGAGTGGACATCTTCAATAAATATACATATGCAAATTTTACCAGTCTATTTATACCAAAATACTTTAGCAGTTACCTTAGATTTGGATCCAACCGTTATTGGAGTAAACAACGTTATGTATCAACGCGAACTTAATATACAAAAAGGATTGAAAAATTCAGTCAGAATTCAATTTAAAAATAGCGATCAAAAACGTATCTCCATAAGCAATACAGAAACTTATGTTTTTTCCATGTATGATGCAATTAATCAAAGATTACTAATAGAAAAACCTTTAACGGTACTAGATCAAGGAACTACTGCAACTAAAGGACTGGCCCTATTGACATTAAACGAAAGCGATACTTTGGATCTTCAACAATCCAGCTACACATATGCTATTAAAAAACTAGAGTCCGATTTGAGCTACAGTCCTGCCTATTCAAATACCTATTATGGCATAAATGGTACACTAAATTTATTAAACGATATAAATCCAGTTTTGAAACCCAGCACTGATATCAGCAGTTTTCTTATCAGCTATAATGCCAGCACAAATCTCTATGAATACAAGAGTAGAGCAATCTACGCTGATCCGTTATTTCAAGGAAATACCGCATTGCACACTGCGGCAATCTATATGACCGCGTTCAAAGGCAGACTATACGTGATGGGTACATTGGATGATAATCCAGATGACCTAGCACAATATTCCATTGTCCAACAAAAATCATTTAATTTCTATACAGGGGTAGATTATGTCAATTTCAACGGCGTGTTTACCTATCTTAATTTCATGTATATTCCGGAAAAAGGTCCAACTGATCTCAATAACAGAGATAATCAAAGCTATAGAGGAACACTAGACAAAATCCTTTATAGAAGTTAATATTATCTAATGAACGAGATACAGACTGCGATTCTAAGTCTACTGCCACCTAAACGAAAACAGACACCCAGCGGATGGACCAGCATTAATGCAGTCTGTTGTCATCATAATGGTCAAAGAAAAGATACTAGAAGTCGTGGAGGTATACTGTTAACATCTACGGCAGGATTCAACTATCATTGTTTTAACTGCAACTTCAAAGCCGGATGGAGCCCGGGCAAACTATTAAGTAATAATGCAAAAAAATTGTTCAAATGGATGGGACTTTCAGATTCGGATATCGGCAAACTAAATCTTGTAGCATTAAAGATCAAAGATAGTCAACCGATCTTATCTACACCTACACTAGATTTCAATTTAAAACAGATTGCCTTGCCCGATAATACTAAATCAATTGATCAGTGGATTGCCGAAGGTTGTCAAGAACCAGAATTACTACAGGTAATTGATTATGTGATTAATCAACGGGGTATGCATTGGGATTGGTATCCGTGGCACTGGTGTAATGCTAACGGCTATCGTGACAGAGTAATTGTACCATTTTATAATGATGGCAATCAGGTGGGCTACACCGGTAGACTGATACGAGAAGGGAGGCCCAAATATCTCACAGAAAGTCAACCTGGCTTAGTTTTTAATATGGATCGACAGACCTATAATAGAAAATATGTCATAGTAGTAGAAGGACAATTTGATGCAATCGCTATCGACGGTGTGGCTATTATGACAAACGATCCTAATGAACTACAAGCAGCTAGAATCAATAATTTGAATCGAGAAGTAATCTGTGTACCCGATAGAGATCAAGCAGGATCTCAAATGCTGTTACAGGCAGCAAAAAACAATTGGTCAGTTAGCTGCCCACCTTGGCAATCCGACGTCAAGGACGTTGCCGATGCTGTAAAAAGATACGGGCGACTTTATACCCTAACCACTATTCTACACTACAGAGTACAGGGAGAGATAAAAATACAACTACTGAGAAATAAACTGCGGAGCCTAAATGACTAAGACCAATTACGATTATGCAGTACAGAAGCTTTATTTGGAAATGTTTTTGGCTGATGCTGAAACATTTATTCGCTGTCAAAATATTTTCGATTCTTTAAATTTTGATCAACGTCTGCAAACGATTGCAGAATTTATTAACAAATATGTTGATCAATACAAGATCATGCCCGAGGTGCAGATAGTGAATGCAGCCTGTAGCAGCGATCTTGAACGATTGGATTTAGCCAAAGAAAACTTTGATTGGTTGATGACAGAATTTGAAAACTTTAGTAGACATAAAGGACTTGAAAGAGCAATTCTTAAAAGTGCTGATCTATTGGAAAAAGGAGAATACGGTCCTGTTGAGAAATTGATCAAAGATGCAATTCAAATCAGTCTTAACAAAGATATGGGCACTAACTATTTTGAAGATCCTAGAACTAGATTGGAGAAACTAAAAAGCAATAATGGTCAAATATCCACAGGTTGGCCGGGTGTTGATAAAAAATTGTATGGCGGCTTCAATCGTGGAGAACTCAATATATTTGCAGCAGCATCAGGTGGCGGCAAGTCATTGTTCTTGGCCAATTTGGCAGTTAATTGGGCCTTGATGGGTCTAAATGTAATCTACTTGACTTTCGAACTTAGCGAAGGACTAGTCAGTATGCGACTGGATAGTATGACTACCGGCATTTCCACTAGAGAAATTTTTCGTAATATTGACGATGTTGAACTTAAGGTAAAGATGCTGGAAAAACGCAGCGGACACATACAGATTAAGTATATGCCTTCAGGTAAAAATGTTAACGATATTCGTGCCTATTTGAAGGAATATCAGGTCAAAACAGGTCAAAAACCCGACGTTTTGTTAATAGATTACCTGGATTTGATGATGCCTTTAAGTGTGAAGGTATCGCCCAGCGATCTATTCGTAAAAGACAAATATGTTAGTGAAGAACTGAGAAACTTGGCTATGGAAACACAGTGTATTACGGTTACTGCTAGTCAGTTGAATCGTTCGGCAGTGGAGGAAATTGAATTCGATCATAGCCATATTTCCGGCGGTCTAAGTAAGATTCAAACTGCTGATAATGTTATTGGTATCTTTACTAGCCGTGCTATGAAGGAACGGGGACGATATCAGATACAGTTTATGAAAACACGTTCCAGCTCAGGTGTGGGACAAAAAGTCGATCTAGAATTTAATGTAGAAACACTACGTATATCCGATCTAGGTGAAGACGGTGATTCCGGTAGAGATACAGGTCAACAGAATCGAGCTAGTCCTATCCTTTCGGGACTTAAACGTACCAGTAGTCTAGCCGATGATACAGTCGAATCTGCACAATTAAAACCAACTGGAAAAACCAAAGAACCACAGACCAATGCACCCATGATTAGAAATCTGTTGGCACAATTAAATCCCGAACGAGATTAGAACCAACTGCTGACACGCTCTCGTGCAGCTTCATTAAGAACACTACGCCAGTGATCATCTTTGTCATCTTGACCGAATACATTTTCCAGTGTAGCAGTTACAGGTTCCCAACGATGTTTTACACGTTGACTGGGAATGGCACTCAATTGGTTTTCTAACTGCCCCGATTCCCATCCCCAAAATCCTGCACAGGCTCGAAAATATTCGGGTCCCTCATTTCGACTCATGGCCACTAATACACTGACATCATTGGTTACGCTGATATCATCATTGATCCTGATAGTGGTCAATCCACTCCAATCGCTACTGTGTATAATATGTATTTTGTTTGTGGTCATGTTACCACCATAATAAACAGCAGCATCTAGATCTATAAAGAGACCCACCTGTGCTCCCACTTCACTAATGGTAAAATCAGTTAGTGGTCTATTGATCTGCAGACCTAAACTGTATTCGGTGGCATGCGATACCACAAGAATTACACTGTTTTCTAAACTGTCTTTGGGATTGAGGGGATTGGCTGCTAAAAGTTGTCCCACATAGCTGGTTTTCTGTATAGTCATGGTTTCTTATGTTCTTACCAATAATATCCTACTGTCTCCTCAGTATTTATGGGCATAAATAACCCAATAGAATAGTTCGAGTCAAGACCTAAAGTTTCTTGACTAACTGAACTCTAATAGACTATAATAATACAGGAAAATAGGTTATACCCAATCAATTATGAGCAATACTTTATATCTAGATATGGATGGCGTACTGGCAGACTTTAATGGCTGGGCAGCAGAAGTTCTTATGGCCACAGATCAAGAACGTGCAGAAGCTGCTGCTGCCGGACGCTGGAAACCCCAACAATGGCAGCAACTGATTAGAGATCCACACCTCTATAGAAAATTACCCAAAACTGATATAGCAGACGAACTGGTTGCCCTGGCTAGGCAGTTTAGAACCGATTTAGGTTGGAATATACGTATACTGACCGCAATACCCAAGGCTAACGACGTTCCCGACGCTTTCCAAGATAAAATCGAATGGGTACAACAATACTATTCCGACATTAGAGTACACTTTGGCCCCTACTCACGCGATAAACATCGGCATGCACATCCCGGAGATCTATTGATCGACGATCGCGCAGATAATTGCACCGATTGGAGTTTGGCCGGCGGACAAATAATACGAGTTTGGGACCACGATCGACAACAGGCGATCCGAGAACTGACTTCCATGTATACACAACTGAAAAACTTTATAAGTACTGGTAATTGACACTATCACTGTTGATACGCCAAATACTGGCTCCATTACCTATATGAAACTGCTGCACTTTCGATCCCGGCGGACTTAGAGTCATGAATAAATTGATCTCGGGTCTGTTGATCCCTATCCACTCTCGCACTGAGTTGATTATGGCACGACCCGCTCCGGATCGAAAACTCCATACAGTGTAAAATACCGCCACAGAAGGCGCCCAAGGTTTAGCATGTAATAACTGATACTGCGATTCTGGAACACTGTCTCTGAAAGCACAACAGATCATAGCATTAACTTCCTGATCTACTATTTGGGCAAAACTGATACAGTTATCCGTAACTCGAAACTTGATTGGAATTGACGGTCTGACAGGATCTGAACTTAACATCTGTGCTAAAGGATGATCTAGACTGTTAATGACAACTAACATATCGGCTCACTTTGATCGACTCAGTCGGTCTAGAAGACCAAGGGGCAAAAAACTTTTTATCTAATTAACTGCTGCTTTTATTTACCAAACGACTGGCTGACGGGTGATCTTACGCAACACTAGATTGACTAAGGTTAATCCCAACGCTTGATACTCGGGACCGACTATGAAACCAGTCTTGATCTGTACTAGTATACCTAGAGCTACTAATACATTGACCCAAAAAGTCTTACTTAACCAAAACTTTTTACCACTTAACTCTTGAGTAAGTGCTTCTGCAATGGCAGCATCTACAGCGGGCTTGATTTGACTCATTATGGCTCTCCTTTGATATGCAATAACGCTTATACGGCTATTTATAGCAGACCGGTCTATATATAGAGCAAAAAAATTGCTGCAAAAAATTTTTAAGGTTCGGAGAAGTCGACCCCTGGTGATTTAATCTAAGTCAACCTTTTTTTATGGTGGTTTTATATTATGGGGTTTTTGAGAGATTTGAGAGAAGAGTTTGGCATGCACAACTTGCAGGTTATTACAGCAAGTTGTTTTACTACCCCTCAAGCCTCAAGCCTCAAGCCCCTCAAGTATGTTCTACTCGTTGTATACCGGCTGCGGTAATAGCACTGGCACAGACAGCGCAGGGTTTAGCCAATAGTGGTTCGCCTCTTCGTCCGAACCTAGTGACCAGCATACGGTGTGCTCGGTCAAGGTCTTTGCAGCGAGCGATAGCAGCAATCTCAGCATGTAGATATATGCGTTCCGGGTGACCTGTACGCTGTGCCCAGAATGCCTGTAGTGGATGTGTTTTAACGTAGCTGTTTTGTCCAATGCTGAGTACGCGGCCTTTACGGTCGTAGATAAAGGCCGTTATCTGTTGCCTAGTACTCATTTAGATTCTACCGATATCTACCGGGCACAGTATTAGTGGCATGATACGTTGATGATGCATATCTTCGTAGCGTATAGCATACTGTTCGCCAGTCTCCAAATGTCTAACGCCGCATTGTTCGTAGAAGCGCCACATGATCATAAACTGTTTACCGTCTGGCATGAGTACGAAGTGACCTGCTTTTATAGCGCGACGATATCGATCAGTAAGTTCTTCAGGCGATAGATCTTCCAGTTTCATATAGTTCCCTCCAGTTCAAGTTCCTGTACCGCTTCATCGAGTAATTGACTCAGTAGTCGTTGACGAGCCACACGTTCTTGATCACGATTGCGTTTACCCAGTCGAGTGCCCTGTTGATAGATGATCCAAACATGTTGTTCACAGTAGCTACGATCTGGCACTGTGGATTCGGTGCAGTATTCGTTATTCCCAATCCAAGTGCAGTTCATTTGATATCCTCGCCTAGTTCTTTCAGTAGTTGTTTCAGTTTGTGTTGATCTTGTTGTGTCATCTTAAGGTAGATCCTAATGCCTTCTAGCTGTCCAAGTGTTCTATTGAGTTGTCCCACTGCCCAATAGGTACCTAGGAATGCCCAGAACTCCCAAGTCGCCACACCATAGCCTACTGCGGTTAACAGTAGACCAATGGTGATCCACAGTGCTATCAGCTGCGGCTTAGACACGACGGAAGCAGGTGTTCTTCGCCATGACCTGCCAAGCTTTAGGAAAGCTCTTACGCAGATCAGCAATCTTCAAAACCATACGCAGACTGAGTTCACGCAGTCGTGCTTTGTTAGTCTCAACAAACTCAACGATCTCATCTTTGACTGCTGGGTCAAAGTCGTAGCGGTCCAGCATACCAGCATCGTTAACTACCTGCTTGATACGGAGGATCTTCTCACGCTCAGTATCCATCTGCAGATCAATGTAGTGGCAACGGCTTTCCAATGCATCAAGGTGATCGCGCAGTTTCTTACTGCGGACATGTTCAAACTTGATGTTGGTAATAAAGATCGCAGCACCTTTGAACTCAAAGCGATCGGGGATCCCTTCACTGCGGAGGATGCGGCTGTCAGTGTTCCAACTGATGAAACGCCGTTGACCACTGTCCAATGCACCTTTGAGGATGTTGAGACTGAGGTCGTCCAACAGTACTGAATCGCAATCGTCAAACACCACTACACTGCCCTTCTCACTGAACTCGTAGAGTTTAGCGTAAAGACCGATAGCAGACATTGCGCCTTTGACTACTTCGAACTTGGGTTTGCGATCAGCAAGCTTGTTGAACAGATCGTCCTTTTGCAGAACTGCCTCAACGCCAAAGCTTTTGCCGACGCCCGGGGGGCCGCTGACAATCATAGCACGAACATCACCGCTCTTAACGGCTTTGGTCATCTCAGTGAGGATCTCAAATCGCTCAGCCAGTCGGCTGTAGATCTCGTCGTCAGTTTCGCGAGCAACTTCTGCTTCGCGGGCTTTGATAGCATCAGTATCGAATTCCAAGATGGTAGCACCTTTGCTGGGTTTAGTTTGGCTTTTGGCTTTAGTAGCGGTACGCGGCATTTTGCTTCCTTTGTTGTTTAGTGTGTCAGTATTATATGATCAATCTATTTACTTGTCAACCGACGGACAATTCCACCGCAGGGTAGTAGATCTCGCCATCGTACTCCAACTGGCTACGCTCGAACTCAGTGAGGTAGTCGTCAGCAACCACTTCCCAGTTGACTGCGAACTCGCGGAAGTATTCGTTGTCCTGCTCGATTTCTCCGCAGGCCCAAGTAGCGATTTGTCCTGCACGGTTTGGGTCAATGTTCTTGACCACATAGTCGTTGCCGCCTTTGGCTTTCCAATATTGTGGGCAAGAGCCTTGGCCGTCCCAATCGTGGGCACCGTAGTTTTCCATCACTTGGGTTTGGATCAGCAGTTTGGACATTGTGGGCTCCGTTGCGTTAGTGTTCAAGTATTATAAGATCGTTTGGATCAGTTGTCAAGTCCGGATCACTTGGTACGGTTTGTGAGGTAGAAGCGACCATTCTCGATCTTACCGCACATCACAGTGGTCAATCGGAAACCGTATTCTGCCATAACTTTTCGTGCGGCCGCATACTGTGACAGTTTAACTTTCTTGAATGGTTTCTTCATCTTCCGCTCCGTTGCGTTCATCATGTTCGTATTGTATGA
>JACCDG010288690.1_pt1 | contig 34285 bp, 37 predicted proteins | sample 7442471 | NCBI WGS metagenome assembly JACCDG01 (sample SAMN15323444, study PRJNA562643) | freshwater metagenome | isolation source: river surface water | place: USA:Blue River Watershed | collected 2017-08-17 | reverse complement strand
GCTGGCCGGTGCTGGCGGGCACCCATTTGCTGACGCTGGGCATGCTGGCACCGGTGATGGTGGGGGCGCTGATCCAGATGCTGCCGGTGGTGGCGGGCGTCAGCCTGCGTCGTCCTTTGTTGCTGGCTGGCTGGTCACATCTGTGGCTGACGCTGGGCGCATTATTGCTGGCGGGTGGTTTCTGGCTGCAGCAGCCGCCGTTATTGCGTATTGCTGGATCAATGCTGTTGCTGGCGCTGCTGCCATTCGCGTTGCTGGCATTGCATGGGTTGTGGGGGCGCAGCAGCAAGGACGGCACGTCTGGCCTGATGGTGGTGGCCTTGCTGGCGCTGGCTGCGGCAGTCGGGCTGGGGGCGGCCTTGCTGGGGCATGTGGCCTGGGGTCTGCCATTGAATGCACAGCAACTCACTCACCTGCATGTGCTGTGGGGTGGTCTGGGCTGGGTGCTGGGGCTGGTCATCGGGGTCGCGTATGTCGTCGTGCCGATGTTCCAGACTACGCCGCGTTATCCGGCCCTGCTGGAACAACGTGGCCTGTATGTCTTGTTGGCTGTGTTGTTGTTGGCATCGGTGCTGCTGCTATTGCCGGAGTGGAGCTGGCTGGCAGCCCTGTTGTCGGCATTGCCTGCTGCGGCATTTGCCGTGCTGACGCTGAAGCTCTTGCGCCAGTCGCGGCGTGGAGCAGACGTTTCGACCGCATTCTGGCGCCTGGGCATGGCCTGTTTGTTGCTGTCGTCGCTGGCAGCATCGGCAGTAGCGTTGGGCGTGCCCGGCCTGGAGCTGCTCGCTGGCGTCTTGTTCCTGTATGGCTTTGCCGGCTCACTCACTTGCGGCATGTTGTACAAGATCGTGCCGTTTCTGGTCTGGCTGCACCTGCAGCGCCTGAGCCAACGGCGTTTCGCCATTCCCAACATGAAACAGATCATCAGCGAAGGCTGGATTCGTTATCAGTGGCGCGGTCATCTTGCGTCGGTGCCGTTGCTGGCGCTGGCACTGAGCTGGCCAAGCCGATGGTTGCTGCTGCCTGCAGCCGTGTCGTTGATGCTGTCGCAGCTGTTGCTGGCACGTAATCTCTGTTATGCCGTCAGGCGTTATCGTTCAGCCGTGGCCGCCATGGCTGCTGCCCCCGTATCGGCATGATCGGGCTGCAAAGCGCGCCCCTATTGCTCTGCAGCCTCGGTTGCGAGGCAATAGGGGCGCGCTTTGCAGGCTTGAGAGCGGTGAGGGTCCACTGCTTGATGCTGCGCGGCGAAGAACCTGAGTCAGACGGCAGTTCGCGCGTGTGGCCGCCTCAAATCATGCTGCTCAGTCTTTGCTGGCTTCCACCTGAATGGTGATCTGCACCTCGTCGCCCACGCCCGGCAAATATTTGCTCATGCCGAAATCGCTGCGCTTGATGCTGGCGCTGGCTGCCGCACCGCACCAGGGTTTATTGGCCATGGGGTGATTGCCGCAATGAAAGTGGCTGACATTAAGCTTTACCGGTTTGCTCACGCCCAGCATGGTCAGTTGCCCGTCTACCGCCACCAGTTTGTCCCCCTTGAACTGGAATTTGCTCGACTTGAAAGTCAGGCTGGGAAACTGGGTGGCGTTGAAGAAATCTTCACCACGCAGGTGCTCGTCCCGCTTGGGCCAGCCGCTGTCGATTGAGGCGGCATCAATGCTGATGTCGGCAGAGCCGCTCTTGGCTGCCATGTCCAGTGTGATCTTGCCGCTGGTTTTGTTGAAGCGTCCTTGCTGCATGGAGAAGCCCAGGTGTGACAGGCTCCAGTGGCTGTAGGTGTGCGAGGGGTCAATGCTGTAGTTTTCCGGTGCGGCGTGGGCGGCGGTGCTCAGGCCCAGTGCGAGGGCGGCGCTGATCAGGGTGTGTTTCATTGTGTATCTCCGTTGTAGGTGGATCATTTGCTTGTTGCGGTTTGCGGCTGCAGGGTCAGCCGGAATTTGACCGTTACATCGTCGGCCACTGTTTCGGTATCACTCCAGGCGCCCTCGCCGACGTTAAACGCCAGTCGTTTGAGTGGCACGCTGCCGCTGACGATTTGTTGCGTTCCGCTCTGTTGCAGGCTGAACGGGAAAGTGATGTCGCGGCTGATGCCCTTGATACTGAGTTTGCCGCTGGCTTCATATTGATTGTTGCCCTTGGCCTTGAACTGGCTGGCGCTGAAACGTGCCTGCGGAAAGGCCGAGGCATTGAACCAGGCCCTGGATTTCAGCTCGGTTTCGTTTTCGCGGCTGCCAATATCGATGCTGGCGATATCCACATCCACGCTGACGCTGGATTGCGCCAGATTGGCCGGATCAAAATTTACCTTGGCGACAAATTTGCGAAACCGCCCCTCGGCGGCAACGTTCATCTGTTTTGCGCTAAAACGGATTTCGCTTTTACTCATGTCTACCTGCTGTGCGGCCAATACTGGTGCAGCCATCAGGCTGCCGGCAAACAGCAGGGGAAAAAACAGCTTGTTCATGGCATCAGCTCCAGTCAGCGTTGTTTCAGGAATGGCAACATGCGGGTCAGAACATCGTCGCGTTCCAGGTAATGGTGTTTCAGTGCGGCACCGATATGTCCGGCCAGAACCAGCAGCAGCAATTGATTCAGCAATGCGTGGGCGTTCTTGAACAAGTCGGCCAGATCCGCATTTTTTTCAACCAGATCAGGTAGCGGCAAAACGCCGAAATACACCACACTGAACCCCTTGGCTGAGCTCATCAGCCAGCCACTGAGCGGAATCAGCAGCATCAGCAGATAGAGCATACGGTGGCCCCACACGGCCGCCTGTTGCTGCCAGCCGGGCATATTTGCCGGCAGCGCCGGCGCGCCCTGCAGGTGGCGTACTGCCAATCGCACTGCAAACAGCAGCAATACGGTGATGCCGTTCCACTTGTGCCAGGCGATGAGCTTGAGCTTCAGGGGCGACAGCGGCAGGTCTTGCAGATAGACGCCCATGGCGAGCCCGCCGATGATCATCAGCGCCATCAGCCAGTGCAGCGATATTTGCAGCCGACTGTAATGGTCGGTGATTTTGCTCATGCCTTTATCTCCTGTTCAAAAGCTTGCCGCAGTGCCTGCAGGCTGGTTTGTAAATGATCAAGCGTGGCCGGGGGCAGTCGGCCAAAAATGTTGTCGAGAAACTGCAGATGTGCCGGAAAAGCCTGCCGGAACAATGTCTCACCTGCCGGTGTCAGGCAGATGAAAATGCTGCGCCGGTCTTCCGGTGGTGTGCTGCGGCAGATCAAGCCTTTATCGATGAGGCGGTCAAGCACGCCGGTGAGTGTGCCTTTGGTGATCAGGGTCTTTTCGCCCAGTTCCTTGCAGTTCATGCCCGGGGTGTTGCCCAGCGTGGCAATGATGTCGAATTGTGGTGGTGTCAGGCCAAGCTCGCGGATATGCCGTGCCGATACCAGTTCAAATGCCTGATAGCTGCGCACCAGTTCACGTACCACCGGGAGAAAAATACTGGGAGACATCGGTCTGTCCGAATTGATTGTCCTAGTTAATGTAGTTCTGATTAGGACTAATTGTCAAAAAAATTATCCGACCGTCACACGGTTCCGGCCGTTGCGTTTGGACTTATACAAGGCAAGATCGGCGCGATTGACCAGAAACTCGGTATCGTCGTTTTCCGCGTAGCTACTGACGCCAAAGCTGGCGCTGGCTTCAATCTCATTGCCTTCGATGCGAATTTCCAGGATGGCTTGCCGCAGGCGTTCGGCCACAATCGCGGCACCCTCTATGTCGATATTCGGCAGGATGACGATGAATTCTTCGCCACCATAACGCCCGGCAATATCCACAGTGCGAATCGATTGCTTGATGGCAGCGGCAACCGCTGTCAGCACCTTATCGCCGGTCATGTGGCCGTAGGTGTCGTTGATCTGCTTGAAAAAATCGACATCCAGCATCAGCACGCTGAGTGTTTCCTGATAACGTTTGCAACGTTCCAGCGCATAGTCGAGCATTTCAAAGCTGGCCTGGCGATTGAACAGGCCGGTAAGACCGTCTTCACGTGCGCGTTTTTCCAGCAGGTTGGCTTTCTGAATCAGGTCGTTTTCCAGGTCTTTCTTGTCGCTGATATCGATGACAAAAGTTACCGCCTGTGGCGGGTGCAGGGTGCTGATGCGTGCGGAAGTAGCAAGAACGGTACGTGGCCTGCCGCTTTTGGTCACCACTTCCCACTCGCCGCGAAATTCCATGCCACTATCAATGAATCGCCGATACAGCTCATTCATCACACCACGATAAGGCAGCGGGCTGACCATGCTCATCGGTTGGCCGATCAACTCTGCCGCACTGTATTCAAACAACTGGCAATAGGCCGGATTGATCGCTTGCAGGGTGCCGCTGGCATCGGTAATGCAGATGCCGACCGGGGCCTGATCGAGAATGTTGCGCAGCAGGCTTTCGCTGGCGGCCAGTGCTTCGCGCGCGCGCCGCTGTGCGGTAACGTCAATCAGCGTCACCACCACTTGCGATATTTCGCCATCCAGATCCAGCACTGGCGCAGCCTTGACATCACACCAGCGTAACGCTCCTGCATCAAACGGCTGAATGGCCAGCAGCAGATGATCAAGTGCTTCACCCGTTTGCAGCACGCGGCGAGCAGGAAATTGTTCCGGAGTCAGACGCGAGCCGTATTCGTCGAACAGCCACCAATGCCAGCCAGGCTTGCTCAGTTCGGGCAGCATCTCTGCGTTCAGGCCGAGAATCTTGCGTGCCGATGCGTTGATATAACGTACCGAACCATCATTGCCATGTACCACCACACCTGCTTGAGTGTGATCGAGCATGGTCAGCAACAGTGTCTGCTGACGCCTGATTTCATCGAGTTCGGCTGCGAGCGTTGCGGCCTGTGGGTTGGATTTGGGTGCCAAGCGAAAACGGTCGAATAAACGGGTAGCAGGATTGATCCTCATGATAGGCAAATTGTTGCCGCCACGCAGGAAAAAACCCGCGCAAGGCGGGTGTCAGGTGGGTGTCTGGCGCCATCAGGGTAGGGGGCCCGGCGCCACGAGGTATTGGGTCAGGCCATGACGTTATGCTGATGAATTCCGTCGCTTTGCTTTTGCCGTTGCATGAAGTTTTCCACGCGCGGGTTCATCACCGCAAACCACAGCGGTGGAATTGCAGCCAGCAGGACCATGCCGGCGTAGCCAGTGGGCAATTGTGGCGAATCGCTGAAATTACGCAGTGTTTGATAGCGGCGGGCTGGCCAGGTGTGGTGATCGGAGTGGCGCTGCAGGTGGTAAAGAAAGCAGTTGGTTACCAGATGGTTTGAGTTCCAGCTGTGCACCGGTGCCACGCGTTCATAACGACCGTTATCGAGTATGCGGCGTTCCAGGCCGTAGTGTTCCAGATAGTTGACGATTTCCAGCAGACTGAAGCCAAGCACGGCTTGCAGTACAAAAAAGGTGGCTGCAGCAAACCCGGCGCTCAGGCCGAAAAGTGCGCTGGGCCCGGTGCTGACTGAGTTGGCTGCGAAGTAGAAGGCCGCAGTCAGCAGAATAGGGTAGGCAATATTGCGATACATCTCATTGCGCCAGTTCCAGGCACTTTTTTCCAGACGTTCGAGGCGTTGCGCTTCCAGTTCGCAGGCTTTTTTGAAGGTGCCAATCACTGTGCGCGGATAAAACGCATAAAACGATTCACCAAAGCGTGAGGTAGCAGGGTCTTCCGGTGTGGATACCATGGCGTGGTGGCCCTTGTTGTGTTCATTCATGAAGTGGCCGTAGAACACGCCGTGCAGCAAGGTTTTTGCAAGAAATTTCTCGAACGCATTCTGCTTGTGCCCGAGCTCGTGTGCCACGGTGATAGTGATCCCGCCGAGGATGCCAGCGGACCAGACGTTGCCGATGTAGTCCCAGATGCTCCAGTCGGCGGTGGCTGCCCGGTAGGCTGCGTAGATCAGTGCCAGGTAATAGGCTGGCACAAACAGAAAAGTGATCAGACGGTAATACAGATCGCCATCCATCTGCTGCTCTTCGGCTTCGCTGTAATTGCTGCGATCTTCGCCAATGATCAGATCCAGCAGGGGCAGCAGGCCAAAGGCCAGACATGGTGTGAGGAACGCCAGCACGCCACCGGAATGGGCGCCGAGCATAAGCGCTGCGGGAACGATGAATACGATCAGATAGGTGTATTTCTTGATGACTTTCCAGGCTTGCTGCATGTTGTTTCTCCTCGGTGGTAAAAAGCTTCGTTTTGTCTGCAACGAGATTGTTCAGGCTTTGTTTGCTTGTCTGTTTGTTAAATTGTAGGACAATTTTAGGTTTGGGCAATTGCTCTAGTCAAGTGCCACCTGTCGGTTACCGTTTGATCCGCGCTGGTTGTGGGGGGTTGCGGTGTTAGAATCGCCGCCTTCTGAAGATGTTGGCGTTTTTCTTTGTCTTTATGACCAATAACCGGAGCAAGTGATGAGCATTATTGTGAATGGCGTGGAAATCAGTCCCGCAAAAATCGAGGCGGAGATGCCGCGCCACCATGATGCACGCAGCCCTTTTGCTGCTGCTGCGCACGAGCTGATCCTGCGTGAGCTGTTACTGCAGCAAGCGGCCCTACTGGGTGTGGCGGGCGAAGATGAGGACAAGCGGATTCATGCGGTGATTGCGGCTCAATGTCCGGTGGGCGAGGTTGCCGGGCAGGCGTGTGAAGCGTTTTATCAGTCAAATCCTGAAAAATTCAGCAGTGGTGACATGGTTGCTGCCAGCCATATCCTTTTTGATCCACGCGATGCCAGGCAGGAAGGCGAGGTGGAGGCGCTGGCGCAGCAGGTGCTGAATGCGTTGAAGCAAGCGCCACAACGCTTTGCCGAACTGGCGCAGCAGCATTCTGCCTGCCCGTCGGCTGGGGATGGTGGCAGCCTTGGCACATTGCGCCGTGGTGAAACCGTACCTGAGTTTGACGCTGCGATATTCAGCCTGGAGGCGGGGCAGATGGCCGACGGGCTGGTTGCGACAGATTTTGGTTTGCACATCATCCGGGTGGATAGCCGTGAGCCGGGGCGCACCGTGCCCTATGCCATGGTCAAGGATCAGATCGCCCAGTTTTTGCAGCATCAGGCGCAGAGCCAGGCGTTGAACCGTTATCTGGAGACGCTGCAGGAAGCCGCTGATATCCAGGGGTTTGATCTGGCGAGTGCCGACCCATTGTGGCTGGCGTGAATGGTGTGCTTTCGGGCGCCGCGCGAGTGTGACCGAGCTTGGCAAGCAAATCTTGCGCAGCGAATTGCCTGCCGGTGGTGCGCCGCAATTCGCCCGCGCAGCCAATCCATCAGCGCGTCCTTGACTGTGGCGCAATAAAAAAGGAGCCGTGTCGCTCCTTTTTGCTGGCTCAAGTGCGGCCTATTTCCAGCTGGTGAACATTTTTTTCAGCAGGTAGGGCGTTAATTTGAGTGAGCTGCCGACATATTCGCCCAAGGATCGGGGGAAGGCAAAACGCAGCGCTGCCAGCAAGGCCTGGTGGGTGTGTTTGCTGAAAGGAAACCACCACAGATTGCGTTTGGCGGGCAGGATGTCCCAGTTGATGACTTTGGTGTGGGTCATTTCCGCCAGACCATGAGCGCCGTGCGTGCGGCCGATGCCGGACAACTTCCAGCCACCCCAGGGGGTTTCCGACAAGCCGTGGGTATACAGGTGGTCGTTGATCGCGGTCACGCCGGTTTCCAGTCGTGCCGCAATCGCCTTGCCTTTAGCCTGGTTGCGCGTCCACACCGACGAAGTCAGACCCAGATCCGAGTTGTTGGCTTTGCGGATCGCCTCTTCTTCGCTATCAAACGGCACCACTGCCATCACCGGGCCAAAGGTTTCTTCCTTCATGGTCAGCATGTCATCGTGGACGTTAGTGAGCAGCGTCGCGGGGAAGAAATAGCCGGGTGTAGGACCTTTGGCGCTGGACTGGGCAGCAATCCTGGCGCCCTTGTCGAGCGCATCCTGCACATGGCGCTCAACCACCTTGAGCTGGTTGTGGGTAGTCATGGCGCCCATCTCCAGCTCAAAATCGGTATCAACGCCATGGCGCATTTTGCGGGTTTTTTCGGCCAGCAGCGTGACAAACTGATCGTGCACACGACGATCAACATAAATACGTGCCACGCCGCCACAGGATTGACCAGCGTTCTGGTAACCGGCCCATGCCGCGCCGTTGGCTGCCCGTTCCAGATCGGCATCCGCGAGCACGATCATCGGGTCGTTACCACCCAGTTCCAGTGACAATGGCGTGAGGTTTTCTGCTGCCTGCGCCATCAGCTGTTTGCCGGTGGCCACCGAGCCGGTGAAAAACAGTTTGTCGATATGCTGTTTGAAAAACGCCGTTGAAACTGCGCCACCACTGCCAACCACATGATGAAACAAGCCAACCGGCAGTTCGCCGGCGGCAACAATGGCTTCGATGGCTTTGCCGACCAAGGGCGTTTGCGCTGCAACCTTGAGCATGATGGCATTGCCTGCCATCAAGCCCATCACCAGTTCGCCAAACGGGATCGACAATGGATAGTTCCAGGGGCTGATGATGCCAACAACACCCATTGGCACGTGCATCACCTGCGAGCGTTTATTGAAAAACAGGATGCTGGAAACACCAAGCGATTTTGGCTTCAGCACTTTTGCTGCATTTTTCATGTACCAATTACACGCCAGTGCGCAGGGCAGCACTTCAGTTGCCAATGCATCCACACGGGATTTGCCATTGTCGCGGGCGACAATGCTGGCCAGCTCTTCGGCATTGGCAACAATATAGTCGCGCATCTTCTTGATGTGGCTGGCGCGCTCGGCAAAGGATTGCTGTGCCCACAGTGCTTGTGCCGAGCGTGCTGCTGCAAACATTGCCGGCAGTCGGGTCAGGTCGGTATTGTCGACATGCCCGAGTTTTTCCAGTGTGGCGGGGTTAATGGACACGGTGACGTTGGCGTGTTCCGCTGCAGCGGCGCTGGCACGATCCAGCAAGGATTGATCTCCCATTGCTACCCCTCCCAGGGTTCGAGTAATTGCTCTTGACTATACCCCAATTAAATTTGTTGCTGGAAGTGAAATTTGTCACAGGTGACCATTGGTCACTTTTGGCGCATGCCAGGCTTGATGAGGCTCAGGATTGCCTGGCCTTGCTGATGTGCCTGCGCACATCACGCATTGCAGTTGGCGCGCCTTGATCATTCCGGGCGCCCACTGCTCTTGCCGGGAGGGTGATGGGCTGGGCAAAATAACTCGCATCGCTGCAAGCCACTCTGGTATTGCCTTGCAGGCCGGCCTGCAGGCCGCGTCAGACTTGGTCTGCAGCCCAGGCGGGGTAGATGTGTGATGCCAGCGCCTGCCACGCAGCCTGTTTGGCAACAAGCGGCAGGGTCAACGCCGGGCTGGATGAGGGCAGGATCAATGTTGCCACGCCATATGCTGCTACTGATTTTGAATGTCTGCCGGCGGTTTGGCCGTTGAATGCCACCAGCGCCAATTGTGGCAAGGATGCAAGCAGATGCGGCAGATCGTTGTGCTGCGAGTCGCGGATGGCGGTATCCAGGCTGCCGCGGCGGCGTGCTTCGGCAATCACGTCCCACAAACCTATGCCGTGTTGCAGCAGGCAGTCCAGCCGCTGCGCGTAGGGCAGGGCTGGCAGATCAAGCTGCAGCAGGCTGCCCAGCAGCGGCCAGAATTGATTGCGTGGGTGGGCGTAATACTGCCCCGCCGCCAGTGATGCCTCTCCTGGCAGGCTGCCAAGGATCAGCACGCGGGTGTCGGCGTTGACGACTGGGGGAAAGCAGCGTTTACGCTTGCTGGAATGGGGCGTCATCTTGATGGCCGATCTGCAAATAAAAAAGCCGCAGTTGATTGCGGCTTTTTCGCTTACAAGATACCCCGCTCAACCTTGGGCGCGGCGCGCCTTGACCATGCTGATCAGGCGTTCAAACAGGCTCACGTCCTGCTCGTTTTTCAGTAATGCGCCGTGCAGTGGCGGGATCAGGTCTTCGGCACGCTGGCTCTTCAGGGCATCGGCCGGGATATCTTCTGCCATCAGCAGCTTCAGCCAGTCGAGCAGTTCCGATGTCGACGGCTTTTTCTTGATGCCGGGCAACTCGCGGATGGCGAAAAACAGCTCCAGCGCTTCACGCAACAAATCCTGCTTCAGTTTCGGATAATGCACGTCGACGATCTGCGTCATCGTCTCTTTGTCCGGGAAGCGAATGTAGTGGAAGAAGCAGCGGCGCAGGAAGGCGTCCGGCAGCTCTTTCTCGTTGTTGGAGGTGATGATGATGATCGGCCGGTTTTTGGCGCGCACGGTTTGCTGTGTCTCGTAGACATAGAATTCCATGCGGTCGAGTTCGCGCAACAGATCGTTGGGAAATTCGATATCGGCCTTGTCGATTTCATCGATCAGCAGTACGGCCTGACCCTCGCCTTCAAAGGCTTCCCACAGCTTGCCCTTGACGATGTAGTTACTGATGTCCTTGACCCGTTCGTCACCCAGTTGCGAGTCTCGCAGGCGCGATACCGCGTCGTATTCATACAGGCCCTGCTGCGCCTTGGTGGTGGATTTGATATGCCACTGGATCAACGGCAGCCCCAGCGAGGCGGCGACTTCTTCGGCCAGCATGGTTTTGCCGGTGCCGGGTTCGCCCTTGATCAACAGCGGGCGTTGCAGGGTGATGGCGGCATTGACTGCCATCATCAGGTCTTGGGTGGCGACGTAATTGTCGCTGCCGGTAAAACGGGTCATGAGTGTTCCAGAAAATTATTCGTCGGCAAAAGCGGTCTGGATGTCTTCCAGCGTCAGGTGCCAGCGGTCGAGCATATGGGTGAAAATCGCCATTTCCAGTTCGCTGAACTCGGCATCGGCTTTCGACATGTCCAGTGCCATGGCACACAGCAGCAGGCGTTTTTTGGGTTCGTCGACACAATCCAGCAGTTCGTCGATGCGGGCGCGATCCACCAGATGCACGGTGCCATCGGCATCGGCCGAGTCCGACAAGTCGTTGCAATAGGCATGCAGCACGTCGATAAACTTCTTGCGGTCGATTTCGAGAATGCCGTAGATGTTCAGCTTGTCGAGCAATTCCAGCTCGCGGTCGTCCATGCTGCCGTCGGCGACCATCAGCATCGCCAGAATCCGCGCCATCGCCTCCGGGCTGTTTTGTTTGTATTGTTTCATTCGGGTTTGTCCTTGTCGCTGCTGTTGAATTTGTCGCGGAAGAGCGCCGGCACGGCATGCAGCTTGCGTGCGGCGTAGTCAAAGAACACCAGACCAGTCTTGGCCCGCGCAACCTCTTTGCCGGTTTCGGTGTTGCTCAGACGGTAATAAATATCGCAACCGTACCGGTTGAACTCGCTGACTGCAAGCTCTACGCGGAGTCGGTCGCCATAAAAGGCTTCTGCCTTGTATACCAGCGCCGCATCGGTGAGGATGATGCCCAGGCCATCGACATTCAATTCACTGAAGCCGAGCGAGGCAAATAATTGCACCCGGGATTCGTGAACCAGCGATAAAACGGCATCGTTGCCCAGATGGCCGCCGTAGTTGATGTCGCCAATGCGCAGTGGAATTTCGGTGTGAAAATCCACGTGCGGCGGCAGGTCGATTTTGATGCGCGCCATGTATATTCGTTTCCGCAGTTTGATGGCGAGTGTATTAGCGTCCTCCGCAATTTTCAACCGGCTTGGCCCCGATTTTGCTAGACTCGTTGCCAGTACGGGCAAACAGTTTGGAGAAGGTGTCATGTATCAGCGTATTCTGGTTCCCATCGATGACAGCGAAACCTCGCATCGTGCACTCAAGGAAGCCACGCGTTTTGTACAGGATCAGAAAGCCGCTATTCGCCTGGTTAGCGTGATTGATCTGGCGCAGTTCAGCTGGGGCGGTGCCGAGTTTCTCGACACCAGCGATCTGCAGACATCATTGCGCGCTGCCGGCAAACAAACGCTGGAAAAGGCGCAGGCGCAGATGCAGGCCGATGGCGTAGAGGCAGAAATCTGCCTGCTGGAAACCTGGGGTGGGCGAATTCCACAATTGATTATCGACGAAGCCCAGCGCTGGCAGGCTGATTTGATTGCCATGGGCACCCATGGCTGGACCGGCCTGGATCACCTGATTCTCGGCAGCGTTGCCGAGGGTGTAGTGCGTATCGCGCCGATGCCGGTATTACTGATCCGCGCACAATAGCAGTCTGCCAATTGACTGGCTCAGTCCTTACCACTGCCAATCACGATCGCGACAATTTTGGCCTGACCTACGTTTATCCGGTCGTGTCGCGGCGTGCCGGTGGTGTCTCCATCGGCATTAATCTCAACCCCAACAACGCCTGCAACTGGGCCTGTGTCTACTGCCAGGTGCCAAATCTGACACGCGGTGGCGCGCCGGACATCAATCTGTCGCAACTGGAATCGGAGCTGCAGCACATGCTGCAGCAAGTGCTGCACGGTGACTTCATGTCACGGCATGTGCCACCAGAGGCGCGTCGGCTGAACGACGTGGCCTTTTCCGGCAACGGCGAGCCTACCAGTGCCGCGTGTTTTGCTGAAGCCATTGATGTGGTGGAGCGGCAGCTGCGTCAGTTTAGCCTGCTGGGTCAGATCAAGGTGGTGTTGATTACCAACGGCAGCCTGATGGCTCGGCCCCAGGTGCAGCAAGCACTGTGCCAGCTGGCGGCCATCAATGGTGAGGTGTGGTTCAAGCTGGACCGCGGCAGTGCTGCCGATGTGTCGCTGGTGAACCAGGTCCATCTGACGATGGATGCCGTATTGCGCCATTTGACCATCGCCGCTCAACGCTGTCCGACCTGGGTGCAAACCTGCATGTTTGCCATGGACGGCCAATTGCCGAGTGACGCGGCAGTTGATGCCTATCTGCAATGTCTGCGGCAAGTCCTGGCTGAGGGCGTGAAATTACAAGGGGTGTTGCTGTATGGTCTGGCACGGCCATCGTTGCAGCCGGCAGCCGATCGGCTGAGTGCTGTGCCCGAGGCTTGGATGGTATCTCTTGCAGAAAAAATCAAGGCGCTCGGACTATTCGTCAAACTGAGCGCCTGAATTTCTGTAACACCTGATTGTTGCTTAACTGCGCCGTCCTTGCCGAAAAGGACGATAGGGCAAGATTACTGCCCGGTTTCACCATCCGGCTGCGATTCGCTACGCGATTTAACCGCTTTGCGAAGGCTCTTGTACAGATCCGGGTGAGTGTCGCGCAGATATTCGATGATATCGAAGTCTTCCTTGCGGACGCGGGTCAGATCCAGTTGCTCAACGTGCACCAGGCGCAACAATTCACGCACCGGCTTCGGCATGTTGCGGCCGCTTTCATAACGCGAGCCACCACTCTGGGTCACACCGATCTGAGTCCAGAATTCTTGCTGGTTCAAACCAAGTTTGCGACGGATATCGCGGGGATTCAGGATTTTTTCAAAAAGTTTCATGGTTGGTAGCCTCAATCTGTGATCTGTTGTTCAAGAAAATGCAGCAAGGAGCAAATTCCCTTCAAGCCAAGTTCAGACCGTATTGTTATTACAGACTTACGGCTATTTCCGAAGTTCCGTGCACCCCGATCTGTCGGGCGTCGCGGAATGTCTGTTTATAATTATATGATAATGTAAAGTTGTATTCCGCTCAACTAAAATTATGCATATTCCATATTGAGGGATAACCCTATGTCATTCGCGGGTGATACTTAAATTAATGACATTACCAAGACAAATTCAAGTCTTTTTTCGGGTTTTTTGAAAAATTCAAGGAGAAAAGTGGAGGTGGCGAGCCTGACCCCCGGCACTTGCAATAAATAGCTGTGGCTGCTTCCTTCCGGACCTGACCAGGTTCACTACCTTGCAATGCGGGGAGGCCCGCCATTGAAGCCGATTTGTCTCGGCGAACCAGACTGCGGTTGACGCCAAAAGTCATCGTAAGACTTGGCGGAGAGAGGGGGATTCGAACCCCCGTCAGGATATTATCCTGAACACGCTTTCCAGGCGTGCGACTTAAACCACTCATCCATCTCTCCGGGAAGCGGCGAAGAATATAACATCTCTACCCCGAAGGCAAGTTTAGCCCCGTTGCATGCGCAGGGTGTACTGCCCTTGCTGTTTGGCCTGCATTGGGTTTGAGTCATCTCCTGTTCCCGGTTGGACATGTGAGCGGCTTTGTTGATTTTTGGGGGCTGCGCTGACCATTTCAGTAGAAGGCTGGGACAGACGCGGGGCGTTTTGTCCGCTGCTGCGGCAGATTAGTCTCCAGCCCGACAGGCTGCTAGAATGCCGTGCTATGACCTATCAAGTACTGGCCCGCAAATGGCGGCCGAAAAACTTCGCTTCGCTGGTGGGGCAGGAGCACGTGGTCCAGGCCCTTTCCAACGCTCTGGAAAAACAGCGCCTGCATCATGCCTACCTATTTACCGGAACGCGCGGCGTAGGTAAAACCACGCTCGCGCGGATTGTGGCCAAGGCGCTGAACTGTGAAACCGGCATTACCGCCACGCCCTGTGGTGAGTGTTCTGCCTGCAGGCAGATCGACGCCGGGCGCTTTGTCGATCTGCTGGAGCTGGATGCCGCATCGAACACCGGTATCGACAATATGCGCGAGGTGATCGATAACGCCCAATACGCACCTACCGCCGGGCGATTCAAGGTCTACATCATCGACGAAGTGCACATGCTGTCGAAATCGGCATTCAACGCCATGCTGAAAACGCTGGAAGAGCCGCCCGCGCATGTGAAATTCATTCTCGCCACAACTGATCCACAAAAAGTACCAGTAACGGTGTTATCTCGCTGTCTGCAATTCAATCTGCGGCAAATTCCACCTGCGGTAGTGGCCGGGCATCTGCAATATGTGCTGGATCAGGAAAGTTTGCCTTACGAATCGGCCGCTTTGTCATTGCTTGGGCATGCCGCTGCCGGCAGTATGCGCGATTCGCTAAGCTTGCTGGATCAGGCAATTGCCTATGGTAGTGGCAAGGTTGATGAGGCTGGCGTTCGTGCGATGCTGGGTGCGATCGACCAGACCTTTTTGTTGCGTATTCTTGAGGCTCTGGCAAACAGCGACGGTAACGCTCTGCTGGCAGAGGTTGACCGAATGGCGGAGCGCAGCATCGGCTTCGAAGCCGCTTTGCAGGATCTGGCTTCGTTGTTGCATCGCATCGCCTTGGCGCAAATCACGCCTGCCGCCATTACCGCTATGGTGGATGCGCCTGCCTTGACTGAGCTGGCCGCACGTTTTTCGGCCGAAGAGGTGCAGCTGTATTATCAGATTGCGTTGCATGGCCGGCGCGATCTTGCGCTGGCACCAGATGAATATGCCGGGTTTAGCATGGCCTTGTTGCGTATGCTGGCATTTGCACCCGTAGCGGACGCTGGCGCCGCCCGGATTGCCGCAACAACGGCAATGCCTGCCCGGACCCAGCCTGCTTTGACGCAGGCTAAACCGCGCGCTGCTGCTCCCGTTGCGGGTATGACGCCAATGTCGCCTGTTGAGGCCGAAAAGCCTGGACCGTCCGTCGCGCCAGCTGAGGTTGCTGCTGCCGAGGTGGTGCCGGCTGCTCCCGCCAGACCCTTAGCGCAGGCGGGGGTATTTGATGGCGACTGGCCGGGGCTGGTTTCCAGGCTGACCATTGGCGGCATGGCCAAGATGCTGGCGCAGAATTGCGCGCTGCAGTCATATAGCAGCAGGGAATTGCAGTTGATTTTGCCGAGTGCCTCAAAGCATTTGGCCGACAAAGGCTATCAGGATAAATTGCGGACTGCGCTGGAAACCGTGCTGGGGTCAGACGTAGTGATGAAACTGACGGTTGGCGATACCGCCGCCGCCACGCCGGCTGTATTGCAGCAGCAGGCGCGCGAAGAGCGTCAGGCTGAGGCTGAAACGGCTATTCGCAGTGATGATTTTGTAAAAAATGTAGTTGAGCAGTTTGATGGGCGCATCGTTGATGGTTCGATCAAACCGTTGTGAATGTCTAAAGGAGAAGCAAGATGATGAAGGGCGGTTTGGGCAATCTGATGAAGCAGGCCCAGCAGATGCAGGACAATATGAAAAAGATGCAGGATTCGCTGGGCTCGGTCGAGGTTGAAGGCCAGGCGGGCGCGGGCATGGTGAAAGTGACCATGACCTGCCATCACGATGTAAAGCGGGTGTCGATTGATCCGAGCCTGATGACTGAGGACAAGGAGATGCTGGAAGACTTGTTGGCAGCCGCGGTCAACGATGCAAATCGTCGGGTTGAGTCCACCGTTCAGGAAAAAATGGCCGGCTTCACCAATGGCATGGGTTTGCCACCCGGATTCAAGTTGCCGTTCTGATGGTGTCGGCAGACTGTGTCGTGCAGGCTACCCGGTTTGATCTGCGCCTGGTGTTATCGTGATGAGTGCGCCTTCTGCGCTGGATCAGCTGGTTGACGCCTTGCGGGTATTGCCGGGTGTTGGGCCGAAGTCGGCCCAGCGTATGGCATTTCACCTGCTGCAGCGAGATCAGCAGGGAGCTGCGTCGCTGGCCGAGTCGATTCAGCATGCGCTGACGACGCTCAAGCACTGTAGCCGCTGTAATACCTTTACCGAGCACGATATCTGTAACCTGTGTCTGGATAGCAATCGCGACCCTTCGGTGTTATGTGTGGTGGAAATGCCTGCCGATTTGCTGATGGTCGAGCAAGCCATGTGTTTTTCCGGTATGTATTTTGTGCTGATGGGGCGCTTGAGTCCGCTGGATGGTATTGGTCCGCGTGAAATCAATTTTGAGCGACTGTTGCAGCGGGTTGCGGATGGCGCAGTGCGAGAGGTGATCCTCTCTACCAACTATACGGTAGAGGGCGAGGCGACCGCGCATTACATTGCCGAGTTGCTGAAATCCCGAGGTTTGAAAGTGAGCCGTATCGCGCGTGGCTTGCCGGTGGGAGGAGAATTGGAGCACGTTGATCCGGGAACGCTTGCGCAGGCCTTGCTTGAACGCAAGGCGCTGTAACCATGAAGTGATCGCGTTACAGGAAGGTATTGGGTTGTTCTTCGTCTTGCAGGGCCTTGCAGTCCATCACGCGCAGATCGTTATCCTTGGCAAACGCCATCAAAAAGGCAAACACTCCCGGATCGATTTGTTCCAGATGTTTGTCGATGGCCACGCAACTGATGTTGTTTAATGCCAAGGGGCGCACATAAGCGTGATAGGACATCTTCCTGTCATGCCCGAAGGTGGAGAGGATGCCCGATAGACGTTCAGCCCAGTCGCTGGGCCTGAAGGTCCTGCCGCTGGACGTGACGCCCTGAATGATGATTTCGTATGGATTGCAGATCATGGTCCGGCCGATCAATAGTTGCGCAACAGTATATAGCACCCTCACTATAGTTTCTTTTCGGGCTTACCCTGATGCCAATCGTTCTGGCGGAACGCGAGATAAACTAGGTGGCTGTTTTGCTTGCGAAGCGGTTATAATTGCGTTAAATAGTACGATTCCCGAAAAATTGATACGGCGGTTTGTTACCGCCGTGTTTGTTTCCGGCAGCACCCGTTTTTAAAACGGGGCTCGGACAGCTAAACCAGAGGGGCCGCCCGGTAAATGGAGGCGGACAGACACATCATGTCAATCAAGCATTATCTCCAATTCAAAGATTTCAGCCGTGAAGAGTACGACCACCTGTTTCAGCGTTCGATTTTTATAAAGCAGCAGTTCAAAACCTATCAGCCCTATCAGCCGCTGAAGGATCGCACGCTCGCAATGGTGTTCGAAAAAAATTCGACCCGCACCCGTGTCTCTTTTGAAGCCGGCATGTATCAAATGGGCGGGATCGCCATCAACCTCACCACTGGTGACACCCAACTTGGCCGTGGTGAGCCGATTGATGATGTGGCGCGCGTGATTTCGCGTATGGTCGATGTGGTGATGATCCGTACTTTTGATCACCAGATCATTGAGCGTTTTGCCGAATATTCGCGGGTGCCGGTGATTAACGGCCTGACCGATGAACATCACCCATGCCAGATCATGGCTGATGTGTTCACCTTTATTGAGCATCGCGGCCCGATTGACGGCAAAGTAGTGGCCTGGATCGGCGATGGCAACAATGTGGCGCGTTCCTGGCTGCAGGCCGCCAGGGTATTCGGCTTCAAGTTGCATGTATCGACGCCTCCTGGCTTCGAATTGCAAGCGGGTGATGATGGCGGTGAGCATCTGAAAGTATTTGCTGACCCGATGGAGGCCGCGCGTGGTGCCGATCTGGTGACAACCGACGTCTGGACCAGCATGGGCTGGGAGGATGAAACCGAGGATCGCAAACAGAAATTTGCGGATTGGCAGGTTGATGTAGAAATGATGCAGATTGCTGCCAGCAATGCCTTGTTCATGCACTGTTTGCCGGCACATCGTGGCGAAGAGGTCACCGCCGATGTGATTGATGGTGCCCAGTCCGTGGTGTGGGATGAAGCCGAGAACCGTCTGCACACGCAAAAAGCCCTGCTGGAATATCTGTTGCTGGGCAAGATTTGATTTTGATCTGGCGCTTGCCACTGTTGCAGCAAGCGCCCTTGTTTTCCGTAGTCGCTGAATGAGCAGGAATTTTATGTCTGATATCAACAAGGTTGTACTCGCCTATTCGGGCGGTCTGGATACCTCGGTCATCCTCAAGTGGTTGCAGGATACCTACAAGTGCGAAGTGGTGACCTTCACTGCTGACCTGGGCCAAGGGGAAGAGCTGGAGCCGGCACGCCAGAAAGCGCTACAGTTCGGCATCAAACCGGAAAACATCTTTATTGACGATCTGCGCGAAGAATTCGTGCGTGATTTCGTTTTTCCGATGTTCCGCGCCAATACCGTTTACGAAGGTGAGTACCTGCTGGGTACGTCGATTGCACGACCGCTGATCGCCAAGCGCCAGATCGAGATCGCCCGTCAGACCGGTGCCAATGCCGTGTCGCACGGTGCCACTGGCAAGGGTAATGACCAGGTACGTTTTGAGCTGGGTTATTACGCACTTATGCCGGGAGTCAAAGTCATTGCCCCGTGGCGCGAGTGGGATCTTCTGTCGCGCGAGAAATTGCTGAACTACGCAGAAACACATGGCATCCCGATCGATATGAAGCATAAGCAGGGCGGCTCGCCGTACTCGATGGATGCCAATCTGCTGCACATTTCCTACGAAGGTCGCCATCTGGAAGATCCGAAGGCCGAGGCCGAAGAAAGCATGTGGCGCTGGACCGTGAGCCCGGAGGCTGCGCCGGACGCTCCGGAATATCTGGATCTGGAATTCGAGCATGGTGATCTGGTTGCCATCAATGGCACGCGCATGAAGCCGCATGAGTTGTTGGCACAGCTGAACCAGATCGGTGGCAAGCATGGGGTTGGTCGCCTGGATCTGGTCGAAAACCGCTATGTCGGCATGAAGTCGCGTGGCTGTTATGAAACTCCGGGCGGCAGCATTCTGCTGAAAGCCCATCGCGGTATCGAGTCGATCACCCTTGATCGTGAAGTGGCGCACCTGAAGGATGATCTGATGGCGCGTTATGCTGGCCTGATCTACACCGGCTACTGGTGGGCGCCGGAGCGTGAAGCACTGCAGGTGCTGATCGACCACACCCAGCAGCGTGTGAATGGCTGGGTGCGTGTCAAACTGTACAAAGGCGGTGTATCGGTTGTTAGCCGTGATTCGAAAGATTCGCTGTTCGATTCGACGATTGCAACCTTCGAAGATGACGGCGGCGCATACAATCAGGCTGACGCAGCGGGCTTCATCAAGCTGAACGCACTGCGTATGCGTATTGCCAGTCGCTTGCGTAAATAAATAAGAGAAGCGCTGATTGATTGGCTGAGTCTGACAAAAGCGGCCTTTGGCCGCTTTTGTTTTCTGTCGGTGCCTTCGCCTGACACATGAAACACCCGATAAATTTGCTGTATGGCGGTAGGCGGATCTGGTAATATCGGCCGACACTCCAAACGAACGTTTGAATGATTGCGCGTATCGTTAACTTTCAATTTGTGATTAGGGGCTGATGGTGAATGAAGAGTTCATATCCCAGTTGTCTTTACAGATTGGATTGACTGCCCTGATCGCATACATGGGCTGGATCGTTTACGATTTGGCCAAAGAGTCAAAGGCAGGGCGCTTTGGTACGTTTGTGATGTTTGGTGCACTTGGTCTGGGTGTGTTTGGTTTTATGATCAAAGGCATACTTAACCATTTGCTTTCACCTTGATAGATTTTTGGAGTATTACCGTGTCGCAGTTTGATAACGTCAGTGTCATCAAGAAAGCCAACATCTATTTTGATGGCAAATGCGTCAGCCACACCGTAGTGTTCGTGGATGGCACCAAGAAAACCATCGGCGTGATTTTCCCTTCCAGCCTGACTTTCAACACGGGTGCACCGGAGGTGATGGAACTGAATGCCGGTAAATGCCGCATCCGTCTGGCGGGCCAGATCGAATGGCAGGAATTTCAGGGTGGTCAGTCTTTCAATGTGCCGGGCAACTCGTCCTTTGACATTGAAACGCTGGAAACCTTGGATTATGTCTGCCATTTCGGCTAAGGTGAAAGTGTAATCCTGTTGTTGCTCTGAGTGCTGTAACAAAGGATCTTTGCAGTACTGTTGTACTCTCCTCTATTTCTCCTCGTTTATCAGCCTGGTTCCGTTCGCGGCGGGCTGATTTTTTTGTCCCGTGATATTTCTAGAGTAGTTTGCCTATTTGTCAGTCACGTGATTGGCGTCGTTTCAGCTAGAATATCGCCTGTTCCGTTGTGTCTTGAGATTACAAATGCCATCGTTTGATATTGTTTCTGAAGTAAATGAAGTTGAAATTCGCAATGCCGTCGAACAAACCAATAAAGAGGTCAGCACCCGCTTTGACTTCAAGGGGACGGATGCCCGGATTGAGCAGGCTGGCAAGGTGCTGACTGTTTTTGCCGACAACGATTTCCAGTTGGAGCAGGTAAAAGAAATCCTTGTCAATAAAATGGCTAAACGTGGCGTTGATATCCGCTGCCTGGATGAAGAGAAGCTGGAGAAGGTGAGTGGCAACAAGGTCAAGCAGCTGGTGACGGTGAAAACTGGCATTGAAACTGAGTTGGCGAAGAAAATTGTCCGCATTATCAAGGACTCCAAACTCAAGGTTCAGGCCAGTATTCAGGGGGATGAGGTGCGTGTCTCCGGTGCCAAGCGCGATTTGTTACAGGAGGCGATTGCGCTGGTGCGTAAATCAATTGATGAATTCCCGCTGCAGTTTCAGAACTTTCGTGACTGAACGTCTGCCGTAACGACGGCGGCTTGATGTAAAAGAATAAATGCCGTTCTCCCATGTGGGAGAGCGGCATTTGCTTGTGTAGATGAAGGTTAAACCTGAGGGTGTGCTCTCTCCTGGTTGTGGGTCAGGCGATTTAGCGCCGAGAAATAAGCTTTTGCTGATGCGGCGATAATATCCGTATCTGCACCTTGTCCGTTGACTACCCGGCCTGCTTTTGACAGGCGAACAGTGACTTCTCCCTGGCTGTCTGTTCCGCTGGTAATTGCATTTACCGAATACAGCTGCAGTTCTGCCTCGCTTTTCACCAGCACTTCAATGGCTTTGAAAGTCGCATCAACGGGGCCCGAACCATTGCTGCTACTGCGTTTTTCTTCACCATGAGCGGAGAAGACAATTTCGGCTACCGGTTGCTCGCCAGTTTCAGTTTGGGTGGAAAGCGAGATTAATTTGTAGGTTTCCGCTTCCTCGGTGCTTTGCCCATCACCTACAAGCGCCAGCAGGTCTTCATCAAAGATTTCCGATTTCTTGTCGGCCAGTTCCTTGAATCTGGCAAACGCAGCATTAAGCGCCTCTTCTGTTGCGGGTTCGATGCCCAGCTCTTTAAGGCGAGTGCGGAAAGCATTGCGGCCGGAAAGTTTGCCCAGCGTGAGTTTGTTCGCACTCCAGCCCACATCTTCTGCGCGCATGATTTCGTAGGTTTCGCGGTGTTTCAGTACGCCGTCCTGATGGATGCCGGATTCGTGAGCAAAGGCATTGGCACCAACGATTGCCTTGTTCGGCTGAACCGGGTAACCGGTAATTTGCGATACCAGTTTGGATGCCGGAACGATTTGAGGTGTATCAACCCGGGTGTGGACGTTAAAGATGTCCTGGCGGGTGCGCACCGCCATGACCACTTCTTCCAGGCTGGCATTGCCCGCACGCTCGCCAAGGCCGTTGATTGTGCACTCAACCTGGCGTGCCCCCCCCCGTACTGCTGCCAACGAGTTGGCCACAGCCATTCCCAGGTCGTTATGGCAGTGTGCGGACCAGATCACCTTGTCCGAGTTGGGAACACGGCTGATCAGTTCGCGGAAAAACTGCTCGGTTGCAAACGGAACGGCATAACCAACGGTGTCGGGCACGTTGATTGTGGTGGCGCCGGCCTGGATAACTGCGTCAAATACACGGACCAGGAAATCCATTTCCGAGCGCAAAGCGTCTTCTGCAGAAAACTCCACATCATCGGTATATTCACGGGCAATCTTCACCGCCTTGACGGCTGCCTCTATCACTTGATCCGGCTGCATGCGCAGCTTTTTTTCCATGTGAATAGGGCTGGTGGCGATAAATGTATGGATGCGACCTTTGGCTGCCGGCCTGATGGCTTCACCGGCGCGACGTACGTCGTTTTCGTTTGCCCGGGATAGCGAGCAAACCGTGGAGTTCTTGATTACCTCGGCGATGGCCTTGATTGCTTCAAAGTCGCCTGGGCTGGCGGCTGCAAAGCCGGCTTCAATGACGTCAACGCCCAGTTTTTCCAGTTGTTTTGCAATGCGGATTTTCTCGTCCCGTGTCATTGATGCACCAGGGCTTTGTTCGCCGTCGCGCAAGGTAGTGTCGAAAATGTACAAACGGTCGCTCATCTTGACTTCGCTCCTGAGATTGCCTGCGAGGGGTGGGACGCCCCCTGTCTGGCTTGAATAGTGGTGAATATTGAAATGTTTGCCGCTGGTGCTGGCCAGTTCCGCCAGGCGGTTGATTTGAGCCAACGGAATGCTGCCGCGTTCACGCCACTTGTAGATGGCTGCACGTGAGAGTGGTTCTTGCGGGAATTGCAGGTTATAGGCCTCAGCCAGTTTGGCCGGGCCACCAAAATCATTGATCAGTCGGTCGATATCAAAAGACACAATCCTGCCCCGTAACAAAAGTGATGTTACAGTCTAGAAGTGTTTGGACTATGTGTCAAATATCGGGGGGTGTCGATTTGGTATATTAGACTAAATGTCTATTTTTTTGGTGCTGTCCGAGTCGGTTGGCGTCAGCTTCTTGCGGCGGAGCCCTATCAGCCACATCACGTAGCCAGACATGGCATAAGCAACAAAAATACCGAACATTGCCATTGCCGGATTGCTTGAGATCAGGACGATCATCAGGACGATGATGAGCAGTGCGACAAACGGCACACTTTTGCGGGCGTTGAATTCCTTGAAGCTGTAGTAGCGAATGTTGCTGACCATAGTGATGCCGGCGAACAGCGTAAAACCGAGGGTTAGCCATGGCAGGAAGGGGCCGGAGATATTGTTTTCAACGCAAATCCAGACCAGCCCTGCCACTAGTGCTGCTGCTGCCGGGCTGGGCAGGCCCTGAAAATAGCGCTTGTCCTGTACTTCCAGCATCGTGTTGAAGCGGGCCAGTCTGAGTGCGGCGCCCACGGCGTAAATGAATGCAACCATCCAGCCAAGTTTGCCCAGGTCGCGCAGCATCCAGACATAGGAAACCAATGCTGGTGCAACGCCAAACGAAACCATGTCTGACAGGCTGTCATATTCGGCGCCAAAAGCGCTCTGCGTGTGGGTAAGGCGCGCCACCCGGCCATCTAGTCCATCAAGCACCATTGAAATGAAGATTGCCACTGCTGCGTGTTCAAATTTGCCATTCATCGCCTGTACGATGGCATAGAAGCCACCAAACAGCGCTGCAGTAGTGAACAGATTCGGCAGGAGATAGATACTTTGCTGGCGCAGAGTTTTCTGTTGCTGAAGTGACTGGTTCTGTGGTGTCTGTAGCATGTTCTGACCGGGTTTTTAGCTTAGGGCAATTCTGCCAGAATCATCAGCATTATGCTTACCTTGTCGCTGATGCTGACACAGACTTTTGCGTCAAGTGGGCAGATATGCATCAATTTTTGCTGCTGGCTTGGTAAGTTGTCTGTCGAGAGCGCGCGTTGATGTTTGTGCACTGACTCCGGGTGCTGGAGGCGAAAGAGGCTAGCGGCCTGTTGGACTTGAGGCTGCTCTGCCGCGCCAGCGGGAGAAACGGCCAATCTTTGCCCGATTTCTCGTTGCACGGGCCCGTTATGTGACTCGGAAACGGGTAAGTGTGGTTTCGTTTTCCCGCTCGGCTCACAACGATCACTCAAGTCCTGCAGGCTGCTTGTGCCGGTCTTTGCAGTACCAAATTTTGGGTGCGGCGAAACAAAACAGGTGTATCGCCGCAGGGGCGGTACACCTGTTTTTTAGGGGAGCAGGCTTGACGCTTAGTTCTTGCTCTGATCAACCAGCTTGTTGGCTTTGATCCACGGCATCATGTCGCGCAGCTGACCGCCCACAACTTCGATCGGGTGTACTGCATTCAAACGACGACGGGCAGTCATTGCCGGATAGTTGGTTTTGCCTTCCAGAATGAACATCTTGGCATATTCGCCAGTCTGGATACGCTTCAGTGCGTTGCGCATGGCTTCGCGCGACTTCTCGTTGATCACTTCGGTGCCGGTAACGTATTCACCGTATTCGGCATTGTTGGAGATCGAGTAGTTCATGTTGGCGATGCCGCCTTCATACATCAGATCGACGATCAGTTTCAGTTCGTGCAGGCACTCGAAATAAGCCATTTCCGGAGCGTAGCCAGCTTCTGTCAGGGTTTCGAAGCCCATTTTCACCAGTTCAACCGCGCCACCGCACAGAACTGCCTGCTCGCCGAACAAATCGGTTTCGGTTTCTTCGCGGAAGTTGGTTTCAATTACGCCGCCTTTGGTGCCGCCGTTGGCTGCTGCGTACGACAGGGCGATATCACGGGCCTTGCCGGATCTGTCCTGGTAAACCGCGATCAGCGACGGAACGCCGCCGCCTTTTTTGTATTCCGAGCGAACCGTGTGGCCTGGGCCTTTCGGGGCAACCATGATCACGTCCAGATCAGCGCGCGGCACGATCTGGTTGTAGTGAATGTTGAAGCCGTGGGCGAAGGCCAGGGTAGCGCCTTGCTTGATGTTGGGTTCTACGTCGTTTTTGTAGACTTCAGGCTGCGATTCGTCTGGCAGCAGAATCATGACAACATCGGCGGCCTTGACTGCGTCAGCCACTTCGGCAACATTCAGGCCGGCGCCTTCGGCTTTTGCCCAGGATGCGCCGCTGCGACGCAGGCCGATGGTCACGTTCACGCCGGAATCACGCAGGTTCTGAGCGTGTGCATGGCCTTGCGAGCCGTAGCCAACGATGGTGACGTTTTTGCCTTTGATCAGCGACAGGTCAGCGTCTTTGTCGTAAAAAACTTTCATTTCAACTCCTAGTAACAAGTGAGGTGTGAGGTGGAAAAACCAATAGCGGGAACATGCCCGCTATTGATCGCTCGTGCCTCACTAGATTTTCAGAATGCGCTCGCCGCGGCCAATGCCCGAAGCGCCTGTGCGTACGGTTTCGAGTATCACGCTACGATCGACTGCCTGGATAAATGCATCCAGCTTGGCGCCCGGGCCAGTCAGTTCGATGGTGTAGGTTTTCTCGGTAACATCGATGATGCGGCCACGGAAAATATCCGCCATCCGCTTCATTTCTTCGCGATCCTTGCCGGTTGCGCGTACCTTGATCAGCATCAGCTCACGCTCGATGTGCTCGGCTTCGTGCAGGTCAATCACCTTCACTACTTCGATCAGCTTGTTCAGCTGCTTGGTGATTTGCTCGATGATGTCGTCCGAGCCGGAGGTGACAATGGTCATCCGCGACAAGGTCGGGTCTTCGGTGGGCGCTACCGACAGCGATTCAATGTTGTAAGCGCGGGCGGAGAACAACCCGGCAACCCGGGAGAGGGCGCCCGCTTCGTTTTCAATCAGAATTGACAGAATGTGTCGCATGGTGTGATCAAGCCTTAGCTGAGATTGCCGTAGTCGCGTTCCTTGAGGGTACCGGTCTGGCGCACGTCCTGCATGTGCGGCGGCAGATCCATCTGGTTCAGGCCTTTGCCGTTACCTACCATCGGGAATACGTTGGTTTTCGGGTCAATCAGGAAGTCCATGAATACCAGGCGATCCTTCATTGCCAATGCTTCGCGCAGCGCACCTTCTACGTCCGACGGCTTGCTGATGCGCATGCCGACATGGCCGTAGGCTTCCGCCAGCTTGACGAAATCCGGCAGTGCATCCATGTACGATTCCGCATAGCGGTTTTCGTAGAACATTTCCTGCCACTGGCGCACCATGCCAAGGTAGCCGTTGTTCAGGTTCACGATCTTGACTGGTGTGTGGTACTGCTTGGCGGTCGACAGTTCCTGAATATTCATCTGGATCGAGGCTTCGCCCGTGATGCAGACAACGTCCAGCTCCGGATTGGCCAGTTTGGCGCCCATGGCGTAAGGCAGGCCGACACCCATTGTGCCGAGGCCGCCGGAGTTGATCCACTGACGCGGGCGTTTGAACTTGTAATACTGCGCGGCAAACATCTGGTGCTGGCCAACATCGGACGTGATGATGGCGTCGCCATTGGTCAGGCGATGCAGCGTTTCAACAACAAACTGCGGCTTGATGATGTCGCTGCCTTGTTCGTACTTGAGGCTGTTCGGCGCGCGCCACTCATCGATCTGTTTCCACCACGTCTTGACGGCTTCAGGATCTGCGCGTTCCGGCGTGCTGCGCAGCAGGGCCAGCATTTCGTCCAGCACGTCGCGGCAGTTGCCGACGATAGGTACGTCAACCTTGACCCGCTTGGCGATCGACGATGGGTCCACGTCAATGTGGATGATGCGTTTCGGCGAGCTGAGGAAGTGCGCGGGCTGCGATACCACGCGGTCATCAAAACGTGCGCCAATGGCGATCAGTACGTCACAGTACTGCATGGCCAGGTTGGCTTCGTAGGTGCCGTGCATGCCGAGCATGCCAATGAACTTTGGGTCGTCGCCCGGATAGGCGCCCAAGCCCATCAGGGTGTTGGTGCACGGGAAATCCAGGGTGCGAACCAGTTCGGCAACCTGTTGGTGTGCGTCGGAGAGTATCGCGCCACCGCCAACGTAGATCAGGGGGCGCTTGGCTTCGGCGATCAGTTGTACCGCTTTCTTGATCTGGCCTGGGTGCCCCTTGTTGATCGGTGTGTAAGAACGCATGTTCACCGAAGTCGGGTAATTGAATTCGGTTTTCTTCTGTGTCACGTCCTTTGGAATGTCGATCACAACCGGGCCTGGGCGGCCGGTGGTGGCGATGTAGAACGCCTTTTTGAAAGTGTCGGCCAGTTCGCTGACATCCTTGACCAGGAAGTTGTGTTTCACGCATGGGCGGGTGATGCCAACCATGTCGACTTCCTGGAATGCGTCCAGGCCGATTGCCGGTGTGGCAACCTGGCCGGAAATCACGATCATCGGAATCGAGTCCAGATGGGCGGTCGCAATACCGGTAATGGCATTGGTTGCGCCCGGGCCGGAGGTGACCAGTGCCACGCCAATGCGGTCGCTGGAGCGCGAATAAGCGTCTGCGGCGTGTACTGCAGCCTGCTCATGACGTACCAGCACGTGCTTGAATTTGTCTTGTTTGAAAATTGCGTCGTAAATTTCCAACACCGCACCACCAGGATAGCCGAATACGTATTCAACGCCTTCTTCGGCCAGGCAGCGCGCTACTATTTCTGCGCCCGTTAGTTCCATGTCAAACCTTTAAATATCTGCCAAATATGGATGATTTCGAACTAAATCGTATGGAGCCGCGCCGCAGCCGAAATCTTTCGGCAATGTTGCGTGCAAAGACGGCTCCGCCACTGTCTCCCGTCAAATCAAGTTGGCTGTGACGAGAGCGGAACAGGCTCAGTTACTGTTGGTAAACTCAGCTGTTGATTGCCGGGCGATGCGGATCAGCCATGCCGGGCAATGAGGTAAGTTTCACGCTGGTGAGCGTTGATCTATACCTTTTCAAGAACCTTAAACAGTAATGTATTCCGATAGTTTTGGTCAAGTTTTTCTGCCCGACTGGGTGGAGTGGTTTGCCCCGGTTTGTTACCATTGCGCGCTTGCATGTCAACCGTAATGGCCGGATATGCGTTTGACTTAACGTAAAGCGGGGCGGGTCTGGCTACTTATCAGGAAATGTCGGCATTTCTGGCGGATGTTGAACGGCGGGCGTTCAAATACGCAATGTTCGCCTTGCGGGACGAGCATTGTGCGCTGGACGTGGTGCAGGATGCCATGCTCAAGCTGGCTGAAAAGTACTCTGCAAAGCCGGCGGATGAGTTGCCGGCACTGTTTCAGCGCATTTTGCAAAACCAGATACGTGATTTTTTGCGCAGACAGAAGGTACGTTCGTTGTGGGCCTCGCTGTTGTCGGTCTTCACGCCGGTGGACGATGAAAGTGCCAATGCCGATCCGCTGGATGCGTTGAGTCCGGCTGCTGCATTGCCTGGACCTGGCCAGCCTGAGCTGGAGTTTCAGCAGCGGCAATTGCTGCAGGTCATTGAGCAGGGATTGCAGCAGTTGCCATTGCGTCAGCGGCAGGCATTCTTGCTGCGCTATTGGGAGGAGATGGACGTGGCAGAGACGGCTGCAGCCATGGGGTGTTCGCCTGGAAGTGTAAAGACGCATTGTTCGCGTGCAACACACGCTTTGGCTGAATGGCTAAAAAAGAAGGGTGTCGACAATGAATGAAAACAATCTCGGCAGACGGGCCAAAGCGTCGTTGGATGGTGCGCTGGAAAAGCTGGATCGACAGCAACTGGAGCGCCTCGCTCAGGCCCGACATGCGGCCCTGGATGCGTATGTATCGCCTTTGCGGCACAGGGCGGGTGTTCTGGCCGGAGGAATGGGGCGTGTGTCCTACGAGCGCCCTCATGCGCGTCAGTGGGTATCGTTGATGGCTTTGCTGCTCGGCTTGTTTGGCGCTTATTGCTGGCTGGATCATGATGTCGTCGATGACGAAGTTGATGCCGTTTTGCTGGCAGATGATTTGCCGCTACAGGCTTATGTGGATCATCAATTCGACAAATGGCTCGCGCGCTGATCGTTTCGGCCTTGATGGCCGGCGCCTTTCTGGTGAGTGGGGCTCAGGCTGCATCACTCAAGGTGACTGCCACCGCATCTGCGCCCGCTAGCAAGCCGGCGCCTCGTTGGGCGCAATTGACGCCGCAACAGCAGCAGGTGTTGGCGCCGTTGGCTGCTGAGTGGGATGGCTTTCCGGATTTACAGCGCTACAAGCTGCTGGGCGTGGCTGCGCGTTATCCAAAACTCACACCGCAGGAGCAGCAGCGCGTGCGGTCTCGTTTGCAGGATTGGGCTCGCTTGACGCCCGAGCAGCGACGCCTGGCGCGACGCAACTTTAAACAGTTGCACGAACTGCCACTGGCCGAGCGTCAGGCCTTGAAAGACAAGATTCGTCAGGATGCAGACAGTAAACCGCTGCCGGTGGCGCCACCCGTGGTGGTGACGTCGCCGGCGCCTGTGCGGTCATCTGCCGCACCTGTGCGGGGGGAGCAATAATGCAGGTTCCGGGTGTGTTGCCGCGCTTGTTGGCGCTGGTTTATGAGGCCGTATTGGTTGCAGCCTTGTTGATGGTGGCTGGCTTTGTTTTTCAGCCCCTGCACGGCTTGTTACCGCCGCAGATGGCCAGGGTCATGCAGTCGCTGTTTTTGCTACTGGTCCTGGCATTGTATTTTGGCTGGTGCTGGCTGCGTAGTGGCCAGACTCTGGCGCTGAAAACCTGGCGCATGCGTCTGGTTGCTGCTGATGGGCGTCCGCTTGCGTTACGTGCCGCGGCATTGCGATTTGTTATGGGCTTGTTGTTGTATCTGCCACTACTGGCGACATGTGTGTGGTGGTTCTATCAGAGGCAGCAGGCTTGGCCATATTTGCTGCTGATGTCACTGCTGTGGGGGCTGCATTGGGGGTGGGCGCTGTTTGACGCTGAACGGCAGTTGTTGCTGGATCGCCTGGCGGGAACCCGTCTGATCAAAACCTCCGGGGGCCAAGCGGCGCCGTAACGGCTGCTTGCTGTGCCAGGTGGGCGGACTTTCGGGCTTGAGGCTGAACTGCTGCGCCGGCGGGAGAGATGATCCGGATTTGCCGCCTTCTCGCCGTGTAGTCCCTCCATGCGTCTCGAATAACGAATAAATCCGGCCCCGTTTTCCCTTTCTGCTTGCGACCACCGCTCAAGTTCGACTGGCAGCCAGAATATTCGGCGTTTCCGGGCAGCCCGTTGGCATGATGGGCCCACCTTTTGCCTGCAGGCACTCAGCGCCTCTCCTGCTTCCATGTCATTCCCGCTCCGAGTACCAGCACCACTGCTGTAGTCATGGTGGCGGACAGCAAGGGTGGCCAGTCGTAAAGCAGCCCCAGGTGTTTGAACAGGCTGTTGGTGAAGTGGAATGCCAGGCCAATGATGATGCCGATAAACAGTTTCAGGCCCACATTGGTGCTACGGCGCTGACTTTGTGCGAACGGCAGAGACAGCAGCAGCATCGAAAGCGCGGTAAACGGGTACAGCAGTTTGTTCCACAGTGCGATTTCGTAGCGCGAGGTTTTTTGCTTGTTTTGCTTCAAATGCTGAATATAGGCATACAGATCCGCGACCGGCATGTGTTCCGGCGCCACCAGCAATACGGAGAGTATGTTCGGGCTCAAAACGGTGCGCCATTTGCGCTTGTCGGTAGTGGTTAGTGTCACACCCTCGAAGCTGATGTCGGTTTCACTGATGTTGTGGATCATCCAGTCGTTGCCAGCCAGAAACTCGCCGCGTTCGGCGCGGGTGATTTTCTGTAAATTGAACTGTTCGTCAAACTGGTAGATGCGGATGTCCGATAGCCGGTTGTCCGGCAGCACCTCGCGCACATTGATGAACGATTTGTCTTCTTTCACCCACAGCCCCGAGCGGAATTCCTGCGCTACCACCGAGTTGGTTGCCTGCAGGCGCAAGTGATTGGCCGCTTTCTCTGCCGGCGGGGCGATATATTCGCCAAACACATAGGTCAGCGCTGCAAATATCAGTCCTGCGGGCAGCAGCATTTTGACTACCCCGGTATTGGATACCCCGGAGGCCCGGATAACCGTGTATTCAGAATTTGCGGCAAGCTGGCTGAGTGCATGCAGGGAGCCGATCAGCGCAGCAATTGGAAACAGCTCGTAAATCCGCGCAGGCAGGCTAAGGCCAACAAACATGAACACCATCCACAGCTGGTAGCGGCCTTTGCCGATATCCTGCAGCTGATTGAGGATGTCAAAAAAGGCAAACAGTGCCAGCAGCAGTGCAAACACAAACAGCGTACTTTTGATGATTTCGCCGGAAACGTAACGCGCCAGAGTGTTCATTTGCCGGCCTTGCGGAAGGCGCCAGCCTGTCTTGCCAGCAGGAAGGCCGTGGTTGCCAGCAGTGCGCCATGAATTGGCCACAGGCCGATACTGGTGGGTAATTTGCCCTGGGCCATCCATGCATTGCCGACGCTGATGAAGTTGCTATAGATCATGTAGGCGAGCAGGGCCATCAGCATATTCATCGATCGCCCGGAGCGGGGCCGGGAAAAGCTGAGCGGAATGGCCAGCAGTGTCATCAGCGTGGCGCCAATCGGCGTTGCCAGGCGCCAGGACAGCTCCGCCAGGTGTCCCTGGGTCGGGTTGCGCAGCAGTTCCGGCGTGCTTTTGCCTGCGGTGGGTGTGTCTTCCTTGCCCGGCTCCTTTGGCTGGATCAGCAGCGTGTATTTGTCGAATTCGACAATGCGGTATTCTTTTTGTCCCGGTGTGCCTTCATAGCGCCGTCCGCCGCTCATTTGCAGATGCCGGTTGCCGCTGGCATCGGTAATCAGTTTGCCTTGATGGGCGCTGATGATGCCAAGTTTCTGGTTTTTCTCGGTCTGGACGAAAATATTGGTGGCAGAGCCTTGTTCGCCGCTGAAATTCTCGACAAAAAACACCCGGTCGGATGATTTTGCCTCCTTGAACAGGCCGGGGGAAATTGCGCTGCTTTCTTCCTGTGCCATCAGTTTTTGCTTGTATTCGTTGCCCTGGCGCACGGCCCATGGGCTCAGGCCCAGGCTGAGTGTGGCGATCACGATGATCATTGGCGCGGCAAAGGTCAGGGTCGGCCTGACCCATTCTGCAATGCTCAGGCCGGAGCTCATCCAGACTTCCATCTCGTGGTCGCGAAAACTGCGTGACAGCGCCAGCAAAACTGCAATATAGAGCGACAGGGAGAGCAGGATGGGCAGATATTTCAGGGCGGAAAAAGCCAGTGTGATCAACACCGCTTCAGTAGCAATCTTGCCGGTGGCGGCCATGCCCAGCAGGCGCACCATCAATGTGGTGCTGATGACCGCCAGCAGAACCACAAAAATGCCGATTGTCAGCGTGGCCAGCTCGCGCTGGTAAAAGCGCTTATAAATCATTCCGCAGCGGGCCTTTTTGACAAGAAATATAAATCATGCCGATAATCGGATTTTTATGCCTGAATACGGTAAATTTTCGGGTATTTCTTATAATGATCAGGATTCTGGCAAAAATGTGCCGGAACCGCATGTCTTGTTATCCCGGCTGTAATGATGCGTTCTTGAGGAGCCAAGTGTGGAATTTAGCATAAAAAGCGGTAGCCCGGAAAAACAGCGCAGCGCCTGCGTGGTGGTGGGTGTATTCGAGTCGCGCAAGCCGACTCTGGCTGCAGATCTGCTGGATCGAATCTCGGATGGCTATATCTCCGACATCCTGCGCCGTGGGGATATGGAAGGCAAACTGGGCTCAACGGTGATCCTGCACAATGTGCCGCATACGCCGTGTGATCGGGTGATGCTGGTGGGCCTGGGCAAGGAGCGTGAATTCCGCGATGGCGAATTCCACACCGCCATCCGTGCGGCGATCAAGGCGTTGAGTGATACCGGTGCACCGGATGCAGTGTTCTATCTGACTGAAGTGCCGGTGAAAAAACGTGAAATCAGCTGGCGTATCGAGCATGCGGTGCAGGTGATTCACGACAGTCTGTATCGTTACGAGCGCACCAAGAGCAAGCAGGATGAACATAAACGTTCGCTGCGCAAGATCACCCTGTCGGTGTCGCGCCGCAGTGAGCTGGCCGCTGGCGAAGAGGCGTTGCTGCGTGGCGAGGCGATTGCCGAAGGCATGAATCTGGCGCGCGAGCTGGGCAATCTGCCCAGCAATATCTGCACGCCGACTTACGTTGCGCAACAGGCCAGGGAGATTGCCGACAAATTCGGGCTGCAGCTGGATGTGCTGGAGCGTGACGATATGCACCAGCTGGGCATGGGCTCTTTGCTGTCTGTGGCCAAGGGCAGTGTCGAGGCACCCAAGCTGATCGTGCTGAATTATGCCGGTGGTGACAAAAAACAGAAGCCGGTGGTGCTGGTCGGCAAGGGCATCACCTTTGATTCCGGTGGCATCTCGCTCAAGCCTGGCGAAGGCATGGACGAGATGAAATACGATATGTGCGGCGCGGCCTCGGTGCTGGGCACGATTCAGGCAGTGGCACAGATGAAGTTGCCGCTGAACGTGATCGCAATTGTGCCGACTTGCGAAAACATGCCGGCCGGCAATGCCTCCAAGCCGGGTGATGTGGTGACGTCGATGTCCGGCCAGACCATTGAAATTCTCAATACCGATGCCGAAGGCCGGCTGATCCTGTGTGATGCACTGACCTATGCCGAACGTTTCGAGCCAGATACGGTGGTCGATGTGGCAACCTTGACCGGGGCCTGCGTGATCGCGCTCGGCCATGTGGCAACCGGCCTGTATTCGAATCAGGACAGTCTGGCGCGTGAGTTGCTGTCGGCCGGCGAAGAGGCTTGCGACAAGGCCTGGCACATGCCGCTGTGGGATGAATACCAGGAGCAGCTGAAGAGCAATTTTGCCGATATGGCCAATATTGGTGGCCGGCCGGGCGGCAGCGTGACTGCAGCCTGTTTTCTGTCGCGCTTTACCAAGAACTACGAATGGGCGCACCTGGATATCGCCGGCACTGCCTGGAAATCCGGCAAGGATAAAGGCGCGACCGGCCGTCCTGTGCCATTGCTGACACGTTTCCTGATTGGCCGCGCAGACCAGCTGGAAGGCCGTGTGCCGATGCGCGGTCGCCCACGCCGGGTAACCGAGGCCGACGGCGAAGACGGCCAGCATGACGCGGATTGATTTTTACACCGGTGCAGCGGATCGCCAGCGCGTGGCGGTCCGGCTGG
>JACCDG011617861.1_pt1 | contig 34286 bp, 53 predicted proteins | sample 7442471 | NCBI WGS metagenome assembly JACCDG01 (sample SAMN15323444, study PRJNA562643) | freshwater metagenome | isolation source: river surface water | place: USA:Blue River Watershed | collected 2017-08-17 | reverse complement strand
TGCTCCCGCTCTTCGCGGCGGTCTTGTTTTGCTTTGTAGTACCAATTAATTAAAAGGCCAACAGCGCCAATCACGATACCAGCAAAAACGCCAAATTCACTAGAAAGAATCCACCCTACAACACTGGTCGAAGCTCCCGTGTAAGTGGCTTTACTGCCAAATGCTGCCATCGTTGTTTCATGCGCCGTCATAGTATGGTCTTTCATGATTAAGAGCCAATTGCAACCCAATAAAATGAATCTGGTCCGGTGGGCGTGCTTAGGTCAACGCCAGTCGTAGTCGGCGCAGATTTGAGAACTGTTGCATTATCAATACCACCAACATCAGCAGACACCAAAGCAATAACCTGTACCGAATAGCAAGCAGTTGAAAACGCAGTTGGGAATGTTACGGTAGTTGTCGTGCTTCCGCCGGCAACAACACCCCATTGAATCATCAGGCCACCAGGAAACCTCTGATAGCCGTTAGTTCCAAGTGATTTCCCGAACGATGCAAGGTTGGTTAGGATAATATCGCCAGTTTGTGACGAATCGCTAGATTGACCTTTAAGCGAAGTTACGGGGAAAGTGACCGCATGGGTGTGGCTTGACCCGCTGGCAGAGTTTGTTGATGTTGCGCTAAGCGTGCTCGGCGTTCCCATAGAAATGGTGCCTGTAGACGTAATTGTTCCGCCAGAAAGACCAGATCCAGCAGTAATGCTAGTTACTCCGGCAGTCCCGCCGGTTGCTTGAGCAACCCAGGAAACGTTAGTGCCATTAGTGCCAAGAACTTTATTGGCGTTGCCGCTTTGAGACGGCAAAAGCGCATTAATGGCTGCAGTTGCAGTGCTTGCTCCAGTCCCGCCGTTAGCAATCGGAAGCTCGCCAGAAACGTGAGTAGATAGCGGAACCTTACCCCACGATGGCGCAGTAGTCCCAGAAAGCAATACGCTGCCAGTTGCCGCCGCGCCAGCAAGCTTTGCAAATGTATTTGTGCCGTTGGCATACAAGATATCACCAGCCGCAACAGAGCTAAGGCCAGTGCCGCCGCTAGTAACAGAAAGAACCGTTGAAAGGTTTACTGCGCCAGTAACAGATAGCTCGCCGCCAACCGTAAAATCATCGCCAGCAGAACCCGTTTGAAAGTCTTTAAGCTGCGCCATAAGCTCACGAATGGCGTTATTAATGCCTGACGGAGCGCAGCCTTCGGCAATGTTAATACCGTCAATTTCGGTATTGTTTGCGGGAATGCTGCTGTATTCGCTGATCTTTGTGTTAGCCATGTTTTACCTATTGACCAAGTAATCCAGCAAACGACCCTGCCGCTGCTGCTGTTGGGACTATCCCAGTCGGCGTTGACTGAGTTCTCTTTCTAAGCTCTTCCAATATTGCACGTTGCTCAACTGGGTCAACCTCAAAAAGCCGCTTTTGCAATTCTGCTGATGTTTCTCCGCTAATGCCCTTCATTCTGCCGGCTCCTTGACGAAGCATATCTAATGCCACACCGCCCATTCCGCGAGTTGCATAAGTTTGAGCCAATTGCCCAAGTTGAGCAGCATTTTCAGAAGTCGCAAGTCTTTCCGCTGTTGGCGATCCGCGAACTATATTTTTCGCTGTTTTTGTTTGCTCATCAATAGCATTCATGAATTTTGAAAATTCATCAAATGATTTTTGATCTTCAAAAGCATAGCGAAGCAAAGCTTTTTGTTTTGGGCTTTTAAATACTTGCCTTGAAAAATCGCCGCCTTTAAATTCAGAGGCTCTCCGATTTATGTCGGACATCATTCCAAGTCGGAACGATTCTTTTTCGGCTGGATTCATTTTTTTAAGTTTATCTAAAGCCGCCATTGGGTCTAAAGATTGATATTTTGTGCCGAAAACAAATGAATCTTGAATCCTCTGAGAATCAGCAAATTCAGCATTAGCTTTTGCGTAAATTGGATTTTTTTGTTTTATTAAATCATTAAATTCATTTTTAACTGAAATTATCTCTCTGCCATAACCAGTTACTTTGCCAGCAACATCAGTTTGGCTTTCAATAATTCCATCAAGCCCTATTTTTATTTGATGAAGTATATCTGTAGGCACAAATTGTGCATTGCGAATTTGCTCAAGATCTGGCAATGTTTGACCACGAACAGCAGCGCGTTTTTTTGCTTCTTCGTATGCTTGTTGAAATACTGGTCGGTCTACATATTTTCTAAAATCTCTAGCATCCAAAGCTTTTGAATATGCTTGAGGATATTTTGAGGAGGCTGCTGCGCGTTGATTTTGAATCAAACTATTTAAATATTCATATCCATTAACATTTGGATTTAAATTTGCTTTTTCTGCAATGCCCTTAACAATATCGCTAGGTTGGTCAATAAGCCTTCCCTCAAGAAATGCTTCTGTTGCACCTTTTGCTTTAGATGGCACAAAATATGAAGATTGAGCCAAATCTCGCATGCTTTTCCCAAGATCAGCAAGAACAGGATTAGGGACCCCAATACGCCTAAGCTCATCTAAAGTTGCTTGAGCCTCATCAATTGTCAAATTATCTTTTTTAAGATTTGCCGCAAGTATTTTAGATGCCGCTGTTTGTTGGTCACCAATTCCAAAAGCATTAAGCGCATTCCTAATAACAGTACCCGCACCATTGACAACAAAAGGAGCAGCACCACCAAAAGATGCGCCAAAAACGCCACCATATATAGCGGCTTTACCTAAGTCAGAATCTGCTTGACCAGCAGACGATAGCGCCCCAGTAACCCCACCGGCTGTTACTGCTCTACCAATTTGCCCCGGCAATGTTGTCCCAGTTACAGCTTCTTGAACAGCAATAGGTGCTTTCCCAAGAAGTTTTAATGATGCCAATGGGCCAACTAGCTGACCACCAATATCAGAAACTGTGCCTATAACTGGGTAATCCTCTCGAAAAGCCTTTTGTTTTGCGCGAAGAACATCTCTTTGTTCTATATATTCTGGACTAGACATTGACCCAGTTCGCAACGCAGCTTCAATGTTTTCCTGAAACCCAAAAGTAGGGCCGCTAGCAATTGTTCGCATAGTTTCTGCTGGAGCAGAATATTGAACTTTAGGATTAAATACTGATTCGCTTGTCTGATTTGCACGAATTGCTGCATTAATTTCTTCTTCTGACATGTTATCAGGGAATTGAACTCGCCCAACCCCAGGTACGTCTTTAATAGGCATTATTCAATCCTCCCAGTTGATTGGTTGTATTGTTTTACAGGCTCTTCATCAATTTCATAATAAGGAGCCAACTCAGACATATCTTTATTTTTCTTAAGCCGTTCAAGGTTTTTTTTATGAATAGAAACTTTTGCTCTTGACACTTTTTCAAGGCCATTTAAAAGCCCAATAAGTTCTTTATGAGTAAATGATTGCAAATCACCGCCAGCAGCTTTAGCAATCAAGCCTCGTTCAAAATCTGTAATTGCACCTTGACCTGCCATTGCCGAAGCGGCATCAAGTTGCAGTTTTGCCATGCCCTGCATAACCTCAGCAGTTCTAACAAGTTTTTCTTGCGTTGACCCAGTAGAAAACCCAAAAGAAGTAGCCAATTGACCAATGAATTGAGGTGCGCCACTAAGCGGCCCAGAATAAACGCCTTTTTCAATCAATGGCTTAATTGTTTTTATAGTTGCAATTGAGTCATTTGCTTTTGTTGCGTTGTCATAAGTTTTTTGAACAGAATCAGCAATGTTTTTCCCGAGTGTCTCAGAAAACTTTTTTTCTCCAACAGAAACATTTACATTTGATGCCCCGGCTTTTCTAGCAGCCACATCTTTTGCTTGAAGCTTCTCATCCAACTGCGCCAATTCAACCGGCGTGAGTTGATTCAACTGCTTATTCGGGAACATTGAGGCTGCAACGCGCCGTACTTCGTTGGTGTAATCAAATTGCTTTTGCTGGAACTCATTAGCAGCTTTACTAATGTCAGCAATTTCTTTATTCAGGTCTTTAGGACTAATAGCGCCAGAGTAAGCAAGCGACTCAAGGTTGTCAGCCATCGGTCGGAACTGCTCAGGCAGCATTCCCTTAAACGTCTGGAAGTCAAACGACTGCGCCGTGTAAGCCCCAAGTTGCTTGTCAATTGCCTCAAGACTCTTATTATTTTCCTCAATATATTTATTGCCGCCACGCACTCCACGAAGTTGAGAATTAATTGAAATCAACCTGTCTCGTTCGCGCATAAGCTCATTTACTTGAGGAGCAATTGCTTTCGCTTCAACGGGAACTCCAGGCAACGTGTTTTCAGTCGACGGAATTCCGACATCAGGTGCAGCAACAGGAGCAGGAGTTGCAACGCCATCAACTTCAAGTGGTTGCGGCGGCATTGGTTGACGCATTGCAGCGGGTTGGGATTGTTGCTTGCCGCCAGCAAAAATCTCTTGAATCGGCTTGAACGACTCAATTTCCCCCGCAATTTTTGCCGCCTCAGTTGGATTGATGGCGGCAATAGGCGCAAGATTTGGATACATCTCAGCGAATTTTCGCCGGCCTTCCATTTCCATTTGTGCGCGTTGGCGCTCAAGCATAGATTCAGCAATCTTCTGCTGCATCATATAATTCTGCGTTGCGCCTTGATACGCGCCTTGACCAGCAGAAACGCCGCCAGCCAGCGCGCTAAGAATGTTTTGCGCTGCGCTTCTACGCGGGCCAGCAGAACTCATGCCTTGAGCCAACGCAAGACCAGCACCAAGCAGACCTTGAACTTTAGCGCGATTCTGTAGTTCTGCCGCCTCTTGCTCACCCAACAGGCCGGGCAAGTATTGCGGCATACCAGCGGCGAAAATATTCGGTATGTAATCTTCCCAAGCCATATGTCACCTAGATAAGAGAAATCTTGCGTTGCGGCATAAACGGCTGTTGCGGCATACCCATGCCAAGCTGCGGATATTCAATGCTTCCTTGCTTCATCCCACCAGAAGGCAATGGTTGGGCTGGCTGAAGCGCATTCATCCCTGCTCCCATAGCCATATTTGATAGATTTGGGTTGTTTTGAGCATATTGGCTAATTGCTCCAAAATCTTTCCCAAGTCCAGCCATAGTGTTTCCAAGAAACCCAGTAGAGCCACCGCCAGCAGCACCAGAACCACCCAAAGCTGTTTGTCCTGAAAGTCCTACACTTCCATATCCACCATTCAAAAACCCACCACCAGTTCCAGCAGCAGACGTTGCTCCTGTTAAACTACTGCCAATAGAACCCATCCCGCCAGTAAGTGCCGCTGTTCCACCATAACCACCAGCAGCACCAATAAGAGCGCCTTTTAATGGGTCATCAGGATATGCAACAGCACCAATAGTCCCGCCTACAACTGCCATAGTCACCGGATCGCCCATTATTTACCCCCTCCTGATGCACTGGTAATAGTCCCCATAGGAGAACCGCTAATTGTCGCCATATAACGCTGCAATTCTTGATATGGCAGATTCTGCTCGTAATTCCAACGGGCCATTGCATCTTGCAGCGCCGCCTGATCGTATCCTTCTTGAGCCTGACCGACCATCAGCAGTTTTTGCATATCGGCGTAATCTTGCTCGGCAAGAGTCGGAGCCAGTTGAGCCGCTTGCAGTTGACGATTAGCGTCTGCCTGAGTCATCTGCCCAGCATTAACCAATGCGCTCAACTGAGTCTCCAAAGCCCGTTGCTGACCAGATGTAAGCGCAGTAGCTCCGGCCATACGGTTTTGGATTCCCTGCTGCTCAAAGCCCATCATTCGAGCAATTGCGGCTTCCTGTGCAGCTCGTTCGTTAGCGTAGTTTTGTGCGTAAGCTTGCTGATTCTGCTCAGTCAATGCGCGGGCAAACACATCCTGACCCTTTGAAACTTGCTGACCCATTGCGCCAGAGCCGTAGCGACCCGACGCAGAAGCTTGAGATTGAAGACCGCGCAGACCTTCTTGATACGATTCAGTTGCAAGGCGATTGGCGCGAGAAAGAGCGCCTTCAAGATAAGGGTTGCCGTTAAGATACTCGCCAGACGCAGTACGCCGAAGCATGTCAAGAGACTCGGAGTCTTTGCCAATCTGGCCTTCCATCAGCTGACGATAAAAGTCTGCGCTAGGATCATTCGCAGTCGCGCCCAGTTCCGCAGTTCGCGCTGCGTATGGGTTCGTAAAGTTCATTAGATTGCTAACAGAGCCTTGAGCCTCACGCAAAAGAGGAGAACCGGCCATAGCTCGTTGCTCTGCCATATTTAGCGCATTCGTCGTTGCTTCAGACGGGCTAATATAGGTTTGGCCGGGGAAGAATTGCGGCCCACCTTGGTTATAAAGGTTTTGCGCTTGCTGATAGCCTTGCAAAATATAAGGCTGCGCCTCTTTCCACGGCTTAGTAGTTGTAGTTCCGCCACCGCCACCCATAATTACACCTCGCAAATGTACTGTTTAGGACGGAACCCATATGCTGCCGCCCTGCGTTGCCATCCTTTTCGATGACTTGAAAATGTCACGTATTTAGCGCCGGCTTGACCAGCTAAAGATTTTATGTATTTTAAACCAGCGTCAACTATTTGATAATCATTTTCTACCGTCCATGCCGCCCAAACATGAACTGTATTCTGCATCGGCTGCAACACAAAAAAACCAGCAAATCGCTGATTATTGATAATTACAAACAAATCAGACGCTTTGTTAAAACAATCCGTGTAAACGTCTTCAGGTATCCAATTCTCAGGACTGTGTGATTTAATCTTGTTTAGCCCTTCACGAATACTAGGCCACCAAGAGCGCAAATCATTCGGAGCAATGTATTTGAATTCAATCATCCGACGATTATATATCCATAAGTTTTGTCAGCAGTATCGTTAGCCCAATGTGAAATTGTGGCTTGCCCTTGTTGCTGCGCTGAAACATAAAGATTGGATGTTGCAGACGGCGCTATATACTGCATTGTTGCAATTACTGACGGCGTTGCTGGCCTTGTTGGGCTACTTTGAGTAGAAAGAGCCTCAACAGTTACGCTTGTGCTAGTTGTACTCCAATATATTTCAACATAATCACCAGCTTGCAATTCAAGAAATATATTTAGAGCAGCAATAAGGTAAGAAGGATCGCCCGTGCTTTTTCTTGCGGGAATGTGGAATTTGCTGTTTGAATCAACAATATTCGTTCCATTAACAGCAAACCAAATATCTACATCTTGCCCATCATTCGTCGTGTTTTTATATTGCGCCGAGAATTGCACGTTATAAACACCGTAGTTTCTGACATTTAGCCGCGAACTGTTTGATGTGTATACGCCGTTACTTTGCTCTGTTATGTTGTACGAAAAAGCGTATCCAGTTGTGGTGTTTGCGGCAGACTGAGATGCAGAGCTAGCAAACGCGCCATATGGCGCATTGTCATCGTAGGCAGCGTTAGATACAGGAACAAAGTAAATAAGGCTCTCATAGCCTATACGCTCGTCATACAGCGTAGTTGTATCTGCGTTGCCGGTAGCTAGCGTGATTGTCCCGGTATTGTTAGTTTTCCCGTCCATAATGCCCCTGACAACTTCCGCCACGTTACGTGGGTCGTTGCCAAACATCGGGAGAGTGCGGAACTTAGTCATCGAGTGCCTTGTGTAGCATATTCAATATCAACGCCCACTATAGTTTTCCATCCGGTGCCTGTAGGCTCCACTCTAACGCGATGATAATTGCCATTCGACCTTAGAGAAACGCGATTTTCTGCGTCTGCGGCAACAGGATTGCCATAATTAACAGTGTCGCCAAGCAAAACCCTAGACGCAACAGAAACATTAGCAGATCCACCGTCAACAATCGGCTTTGCCAAAGTAATCAAAGATCGACCAATATCAATGTCATTAGAAGATATTGATGCATCTTGTAGCCCGCCAGTAAACCCATAAATCTGATTCGTTTTTACACCACCAAGGAACCAAGTTCCACCAGCATATGCACGGTCATCAAGGCTTGCCGTTAGGTTATCAATGGACGGCAAAGAAATTACGCAATTTGACGTTGTAATTGTCGCCGAAATCGTTTCAGTAAACGTGAATGTGTTTGCGTCAGTTACTGTGATCTGATAAAAACCGTCAGTAGCTCCGCCGGAAGTTGCGTTAAAGTAAACGTAAGCGTTAGTTTGCAGTTTGTGCGCAGTTAGTGTAACGGTTACAGTAGTGGTTGACTGTGTATACGTTCCGCTTTGCGTATTCTGGCCGGGAGTAATCGAAATCTTGTCCAAACTCTCAAGCGTTGCGCTAGAAGTTAGCAAATAATTCAGCGACTCCAGCGATTCATTAGAGTATGACCACTTATTTACCTGAGCATTGTAAATAAGCAGCTTATTGCCGGAGTTTGTCGGCACAATCCAGATAATCAGCGACCGAATTGGATCAATGGTTGCACTCATTTGAGTTGTAAGCAGGTCAGGCGCAGCATTCTCAAAGAACCATCTATTAACCTTCTCAGCGCCAATCGGGGTTACTGTTTGGCCGTTACACATGTAAAAACCATCATCTGCCAAGAAATAAGTCTTGTCAGCAAGTTGGGCAATCGAGCCGTTAGAGATACAACCAATTGCGCGAGAAATTGCGTCAAACTGAAAAAAGAACGGGCTACCAGAATATGTCATCCGGTAAATTGCCCGCTCAAGGAAAATCAGTCCATATTCTCCGCCAGAAACACCAGTAATATCGCCGCCATCCGGCAGAACTTGCGAATCGGCTTGACTAGACGATGATGCGGTCCAGTTTGTTTCGTTATTGATGTCGCACCAATAAACGGTGGACTCAGCGCCAGCCACATTGCCAGCAACAACGAAATCCCGAACAACAGTTACGTATTTTGCCGTTGGCGCATCAGCAGACAAATCGCCAAACGTAGTCCCGCCAGCAAGGTTATATGCCTGAAGCTTGTTGATTCCGTTGGCTAGAATCATTTTGGGGCCAAATTGCGTAATGTCCCACGCAAGCGCAGAATATCCACCAACCTTGCTAATATCGTCGTATTCGTTGTTGCCGGAATCGAATCTATAAAGCTTTGTAGCAGATGCGGCAAAAAGCGTATTTTGACTTGCAAACTTGCCAGAAAACGCATTAAGCAACGTTTCCCCAGCAACAATATCCGCATTAGGATATGGCTGAACTTTATTAAGCGATGCGTAACCGTTAGCGACAGGGTAGCAATTCAAAGCATCCGTAACAGAACCTGTAACCCCAGGTTGATCCGGAGTCCACTCACCAAAAACTAGCCTTGTTTTAGCCATATATCCGATTCCGCCTGAGTTCTAATCCACTCTTCGCCGACAATGTAGCCAATCGCCGTTGCTGTTGCGCTTCCAGCAAATGATCCAGAAGCGTATTGATTTACTTTAGCATCACAACTCACGATTGCTTGTGATGTTATTGAAATTGGCTGCTCTTGCTGAACAAACGCATCAACCGACAATGAGCCAGCAGAGGCAATTGAGGCCGCTCCAATTCTTGTATATCCACCAATTGCTGAAACTGTAGCCGAACTATTAATTGATGCAACGCCAACTTTAAGAATGTTAGCGTTAGCTGCAACGGTCGCCCCTCCGACAACTGATGCAGAACCCTCAATAAATCCAGCAGAGCATGTAACAATTGCTCTGCCAGTTATTGCCGCAGATGCTAGTACCGCCCTTTCACCCGCAGACGATAGTGACGCTGAAGATAGCGGTATGAAACCAAGCATCTCTTATCCTAATTAAAAAGTCCCTGCCAAAACAAACAGATCATCAATCTGTCGCTCGGTTAGGCCAAGCTGCGCCGTCAATTGTTGCACAAGCGGGAAATCTCGGCGAATCTCTTGCGCATATTCCCAATCAATTCTTGCTGCTCGTTTTTGCGCTGTGTCAACGATGCTATTAAGCATAGACTCAATCACATCAAGCAAATTCCCGTCAGAGTACGCAGTATTTAGCATCGCAAGCCGACCTTGACGCATTGTTACATAAGAAGGAATTGAGGCTTTGCGCTCAGATTCAATTTCTTCAACAGTTTTATCAACAATAGGCCAACTACGAATTAGTTCTTCATTTTCAAAAACAAAAACTGCTTCTGCGTATTTTTGAAAAGGAGCAATGTCTTGTTTTGGCAAATTTTTTATTTTATAAACGCCAAATTGAGCGCGCTGCTCGTCTGTCAAACTTTCTGCTGTTTGGTATACAGAGTCAGAAAACACAATGTTTCCATTTAGCTCTGTCCAGATTCCATTGATTTTTTGTGCGTACATTTTTACCCTTTAAGCTGGCCGCAAGGAAATGGTTGCAGCACACCAAGCATAATCAACACTATCAGTTCCACCGCCAGTCCACGCTGGTGGGTTATATGCACCAGATGCCCATGCAGAATAAGATGCAATTGATGTTTTACATGATGTATTGCTTCCAGAGCCATTAATATTAATTGCGTTTTCCATTCCTGATGGAGTGGTAAGCGCTGTTGTGTTGCTGGCGGCAGAAGAGCCAAGTCCACATGCCAAAATAACAGATCCAGCTGTTGTCGGAGTAATTGCGGGAGAATTTGGTATTAAGCTATCAAGGCCGGTAGCCGTAGTTGGCGTTACATCCATTGGGGTTGTTGTGTTTACATTTCTCCAAACATGAGCAACAGAAGCTGCGCCACGGTTACTACTTCCAGACCCAAGAACAGTTACGCTAGTTTCTGTTCCATCAGACACTTTATAAGCAACAACCATTGTTGCTTCATAAGTATCATTAGAAAAAAGGTCTGTAAATGCTTGCGTATAACCCGCTGTAGTTACGCCTACATCTCTTTGTGCAATTCCAGTAGTTGAGATGCCAGTGACAACAACAATTAAATCACCGGACTGTGGGGCACTTCCAACCCCTCCAGACAAACTATTTAATGTAATGCTGTAATCAACTCCAGCCGCATTTGTAGCAGAAGCGCCACCAACATATGTTGGTGAATCTGAGCCACGAACAGCAAACAAAGCCTGAATGATTCCGCTCATGTCAGACCCGTTCCAGAAATAATCCACTCAGTAGAAGTGATTTTAATTGCAGTGGCAACACCGTTTGCAGCCAGCGTTCTACTCCCTGTAGTCCCAGCTCCAGCAAGCCGCATGGTATCCGTTGTGATTGCAATAGTAATTGTTCCGGCACTATTCTGATTAACAAACGTGACAGCTGTGCCAATTGGGAAGGCAACAGACGAGTTCGCAGGAATCGTAAATATACGCGCCGTCGTATCTGCAGACGGATGGAGAATATGCTTCCCTGCATCTCCCAAAACAAGCGTATACGCTGCTGATTGGCTATTTTGAGGGATGTTTTTATACCCAACCTCGTTAGTGCCGTCAACAGTAAGTGTGTTGCTTGCGCCGCTAATAGTCTTATTCGTCAACGTATCAGTAGTGGCTCGGCCAACAAGCGTATCTGTAGACGTTGGAAGCGTTAGCGTTCCGGTATTGCTGATCGTGCTGATTACCGGAGTAGTAAGTGTTTTATTGGTAAGTGTTTGCGTTGCGTCTGGAGTGACAATGGTTTGCCATGTCGGAGCGGCTGCGTTGCCGTTTGAAACAATCGCTTGCGTTCCGCTGGTTCCGTAGTTTGCCCCGGCGAGACCCCATCCGCCAAAGTTCGAAATTCGAAATCGCTCAGTAGGCGAAGACGCGCCATCAGCAGTCGTGCTGAATACCAGCCGACCAGGCATGTCGTTCGTGCCGGGAGTGCCGTCTACGTTTACACGAATATCTGCGGCTGGAACAAAAGTCGAGCCGTCATCAGCGTAGAAACGCATCATGCCAACAATGTCGCCAGACGAAACTACCGCGTTTGTGCCTATTGTGGAGCTGCGCGATTTTATAAACATCTGTTGAGCGCCATACAAATCCGCGCTCCACTGTTGAAACGTGGCACCACCACCACCGCTTGACGCATTTGATAGCACGTCTAGTTTACTAGCAGTGAACCCACTAAGCGTTGGCGATGTTGTCCCGCCGACTTTTGTGCGCCCTGTCGTATCAACCACAAACGGCGTGCTGTCAGGATTCGTGCTGTCCTCGACGACCAGCGCATTACCGCTGCCGGTTTGCGTGATGCGGAGTGCGGCGGAGGAGGAACTGACATCGAGCGCGACGTTACCGCCCGATTCTTTGAAAACCGCTTTGTCGGCAGGGTATGTAACAAAAACATCTTTTGTACCAGCGCCAAAGTTAACAGCAGCATTTGCGTTAGATGACGCAAGGATCGTATCTCGCGACAAAGTTGTTCCTGACGACGTATACGTGCCAAGACCAACTTCCCAATCAGAACCAAGCGTAATAGCGTAATAGCATGTATTTCCATTGCCGATGCCGCTAGAAAACGTCTGATAACCAGCAACAGCGCCGCCCAAAGTAAGAGTGCCAGTGCCGGTAGTGGTGGACGTTTCCCTTACACGGTCAGCAATAACAAGCGCCATAATTACTCCAGAGTAACGGAAAGATTGCCAGTAGAAATCGTGAAAATGTCACCAGAGGAAACGGATTTCGACGTATCTAGAGCAGTATGGAACAGCAGGTTACCCGTGGTTTGAGCATCCATAATGCCAATGTGAGTAATCGTGCCCCAAGAGCCAGTCGCGGTAGGAAATGTTACAGATGCGCTATTAGTCGAAACGCCGTTAGACGGAGCGCCAAACGTCACTGCCGTGCGCTGGTACGAACCACCAGAAACCTCAGTTCCAGTATTCGCGTCAGTCGGATCAGTAGTAAACAGGGCAACATAAACGTTAGCCGGGCTTGTGTAAGTAGTTGCTCGAAGAGTCGCATTAATAAGCGCGTTTTCGAGATAATTCGACATTTCTGCCATGATTCACCTCAGTTAAAAGTCATAGACATGGGTTGACCACTATATTCGCTTCCCTGGTCAGCGTTGTTGATCGCCGTAATTGCACGTTCGTACAAGGCACCCCAAGTCTGCAACCTTGCATCATTCATCAAATACGGCTCTGCTTCTGCCAAAGCCCCGTAAAGCAACGCATCAGCACAATAAGCAAGCCATGTATTGCTTTGATTATTAATCCCAAGAGACGATGGCTTTGCGTAATAAAGCATTTGCAAAGTATAAGCCGCGTCTGGAATAGGGGCAAGTTGCATTTCTGCGGCCAAAACAGTGTAATTAAATGGCTTACCAGCTTCTTTTACTCGCGCTTTGCGGTAAAAGTTATTGGGAGCCATATATGTCAGGCCGCTAATCGGATTTGTATCAAGATGAATATCGCGCATCTCAATAAAATCAGTCGGCAATCCAACAGTATTATCATCTGCCGTAGTAATCGCAGTAGAAACTGAAAGCATTTGCCTGATTCGCAGGTCTCGGCTTAGTCGCTCTTCCGCAAGACGAATAAAGTCCGGGATAACGCTATCAAGATCGTTTCGAGCAAGATAAGCCGCAATCGTCGTTTGTAGCTCTGAATATGTGCTTAGTGTCATATCAATCCTCTACTTGCTCAAAATCTTTCCAGCCGTACTCATAAGTACCAATGTGACGAATATGCATGGATAGCTCATGGTCAACATAGGTTGCAAATCCATTGTCACCAGCCTTGACGCAGAAATGCACATCTTCACCACAAACGCCAGTCGGACCCCATCCAGCATCAAACCACGGGCGCGGCACGCTATCAAACACCTCACGACGGATTAGAACAGCGCCAAACCCAACAGCGGTAATTTCCTCAATGCCTTCTTTGCCGCGAGAATCAACGTTTTCCCACTTGAAGATCGTCTTCTCGCCTTCCTGCCGCTTCGTGAGCAGCTTTGCCGTTGGCATAACCGGCTTCCTGCGAGTCGTAGCGTTAACACCAACAATCGGAACTTCGCGGCTTAGAAGAATGTCAATAATGTCTGGGGGGAATCGCATATCAGAATCGATGAACAACACCGCATCGCATCCTTCTTTTAGAGCAACCTCAACCAGCTTTTCACGTTGATCGAAAATCAGCGTTCCCGGCATCGTATAAAGATTCAGCCCGCCATCGCCATTCTTGCATCGGGTAGACGCATCATGTGCAGTCATTCGAGCAAAGTCAAAAGCAAAACCAGTATGAACCTCATCCCTACACGGCACACATACGCCGATTCTCATATTGTTCCTCTGTACGTCTTCCAAACAGCGTTTTCAGGGTCATTCAGCCATCGCGCAAAACCAACATCATCAACAACAGCAAAACCACGCATAATCCCACGTTGGTTCAATACATCAATAACCGTAAACGGGATTCGCGCTACATGATGAAGATCATTAAGGTGGCCGGTTCGCTCTTTATCAAAGGCTAGTTGTGCTTTATTGGCTTCAATAATGTCGCCAACATCCTGAGTGGTTTCGATGACAATCCCGCCGTCATCGTCTGCATGTACTGTTTGTTTTCGCATGTTAAAAAGCCCCTCCACCGTTAAGCAGAGGGGCAATCACATTACAGGCTAAAGTCCAGATCGGCAACGATGCCATGAGCGGCTTCGTTCTTCACTTCCAGCGTCACTTCCGCGAGAATTTGAGTCTTCTCGCTATCGCCGGCCTTTGCCAGTTCGTTAGTCTGGAACGGACGCAGATAAGCCAGAGCAGCGTATTCCGGGTCCAGAATCAGCGCGTCACGGGTACGCATGAATCGGTTCGGAACCACGCTCATCGTGCCAAAGTCCGACATGTACACATCAGCAGCGCCAATAATGGTAGTCGGCTTGTTCGACGGAGCCTGGAATCGCTGTGCTGCGATACCTGCAAACGTCGAAACCTTCTGCTTACCAGCAGCGCCAACCATCAGAATCTTCGGCGAACCGCCCGAAGTAAACACCTCAGCAACAACGGTCTTCAGCAGGGTTTCAGTGAAGGTACGCTGGGTGCCGTCGGTACGGGTCGAAACGCCAATGGTCGCCGGATCAGCACCGCCCGAACCAAAGTCCGAGTTAGTTTTGATCCACGACAGCAGCGAACCCATTTGACGAGCCGTGGTCGAGCTACCAGCAGAACGGCCTTGGTTCGACAGCAGGATGGTTTCCAGATCGCGCTTCAGTTCTGCCGAAGCTTTAGCCAGTTGGTAAGCCTTTTCCGACTTACGGCCAGCTTTGTTCACTGCATCCAGAGTGCCCGACACTTGAATCGTCTTTTGAACGATTTGAGTGTAGTTGCCAAGACGAACGGTCGGCGACAGAGTTGCCGAAGTAGCGTCAGCGCCCTCAACAGCAGCGTTAGCAGTCGTTGCAGCAGCCAGCGAGTCAGTCTGCCACTCATGGTAAACAGCGGTCGCCTTGGTCTTGCCAATCGACGACATAAACGGAGTTTCGGTCGGGGAAATCGAATAAATAACATCCGACAGGTCTTCACGCTGGCCGATGGCCGAATGTGCGGTATAAGTAGGCATAATCTTTCCTTTTTACAAGAATCGTTCAAATACAGCAGCCGCGTCTGCTACTCGTCCTGAGTTTCGCGCACGCTGCTTCAGTTTTTTCACTTCCTCGCTTTGGATTTCGTTAGGGCGAGCGACGCCGGATTTAATAACCTTAGGCGCTTCTGCTACCCGCTTCGCAATTCCAGGCTTTGCAGATTGCAGCTTGTCATACTGCATAGCCTTCCAAAGCGTCAGCACATGGCGAGAGTCATAAATACTCCCAAGTTCTTCTTCAGAAAATCCGACTTTCATCCCAAACTCTCGCAAATCTCGCCGAATCGCTTCACCCTTCTTAGGGTCTACGAATTCAGGCAATACTTCTGCAAGCTTTTGCGACTCCTGCTGAACTCGCTGCGCAAGACTTTGCTGCTGTTCCTGCATTTGTTGCGCCTGAATCCTTTGGCGCTCTGCCTGAACTGCTGCAAGTTGCTTCTCTCGCTGCGACATTTCAGCAACCTTAACTGCGTACCCAATCGGGTCGTTTTCTTTAAGGTAGTCTAGGTCTTCCGTTTGCTGTGGCTGATTAAGCATCTGCTCAATCAGTTGCAGCCGTTGTGCGTACTGATCTCGCACATATCTAGCTTCTTCAATACGCTGGCGCTCTGCTTCAACAGCCTTGCGTTCTTCAGCTACAGCTTGCGATTTCTTCGTATAGTCAGTGCCAAGTTGATAAGACTTGATAAGCTCATCAAGCGTTACCTCGCGTTCTTCACCAGCGGCTTTAACGCGGTATCGAGGCTGCTCTTGCTCTTCTTGCTCATCTTCTTGTTCTACCTCTTCAGAATCTTCATATTCCTCAGACTCATCAGATTCGGCCTCGCTATCGTTGGACTCTGCATGTTGTTCCGGTTGTTCCTGTTCGGAGCCAGAATCATCACCCATTAGTCCCAAAATAGCGTTAGCTGCACCGTTTACGTCAAACTCCGCACTCCCTTCCGGGGCCATGCCTTGAGTATCGCTCATCATTATTTCCTTAATTATATCGGGAACTGCCCGACTCAGTTAAAAAACCTTAATACGCTTTTCGTCAATAGTCTTTTGAGATGCCATGCCTTCAATATGCTCTTCAATACTATCCAATACTCTAAGACGCATATAAGCCACCTCTCTAACGTCAATGTCTTGATAATCGCTCATGATTATCTTGCTTAACTCAATTCCGCGTAGATTTTCCATCATTTCTTTAAAATAATCGTCACGGAGAAGATTAATAGCCCATTGCGATTTATCCATTATGCGCCTTTAGTAATATTGCCAAGCTCTTTAATAGCCTTCAGCACAATATCTGCCTGACGGTTACGGCTTTCCTCATCAGCAATATCCATCGCCAAGATGGCCTGAAGTTGCTTAACGGCCAGTTCAGCCTCTTTAATCCGCATCTCTGACTGATCGCGCTGATTGCGCATCTGAAGCTCGATACCTTTGCGAGTAAACTCAGCCTCCAGGTTTTGGCGCTCAAGATCAAGTTTTGCAGACTCAATTTGACTCTTTGCCTCAGTCTTTTCACGCTCAACCTGCGCCAGCATCTTAGCCATCTCTGCTTGCATATCAGGCGGCGGTTCCTGCGGCTGCGCCAGTTGCGCTTCCATCTCTGGCGTAATCACGTTCATAAATGCGTCAGCATCTTTAAACCCTGCTGCCTCAACGATACGGGCCAAAGTGTCGCGGTATTGTTTGACGCTAACCAGAGGATTCGCAGGGCCAAACTGCTGAAGAATCATTTCTTGCTTGGAAAGAATCATCTGAAGCATGGCAAGCTTCTGCTCACGGTCGCCAGAGCCAAGGCCAACATTAATGGAAACATCGTATTCGTTAGCCCAAGTGCGCGGGTCAAAGCTCACAAACTTGCCACGCATACGCACCAGCTTCGGCTTATCCTGATACTTGCCCAATAGATGCAGAATGCCCTTAAACAGCGATTTAACGCCAGTCTCAGCAAACACACGGGCGATAAGCTCAAGCTTGCCGCTGTTGGATTTCATCATCGCAGCAATAGCCGTTGCGCTGACGTTATTGAGGACGTCTGGGTCTAAGCCTTGTTGCGCATCTGTAACGCCTGTACGTTTAGCCTGTACGCCATCAAGATACTCAAGCATCGGGAATGCCTGGGCGGTCATCGATGGGACTTGAATCGGAACCATTGCGTTCGGATTCTTCATCCGGATAATGCCGCCTGGGGTTGCATTCAGTACATCGTCAATGTTTACCTGCCCATCCACAATGCCAACACGAGCATTGTTCGTTAAGTACAGGTTATCCAGCATCTGACGGGTTACAGTGGACTTAATAAGCTGAATATCCATCGTCCGATCAGCAAGCGACTGTCCAAAGAACTTGTGCGGGATCGGGATAGGGCACAAGGCATGGAACGGCACGTAATCGCACTCATCGTCATCTAGAATTTCGGAGCCAGCGTAAACAATACGGCGAAGCTCGGCAATTCCATCCTCATTTTCGTCAATGCGGATATAGCAATCAAAAACCTCAACAGTCTGCATTGCAGGGTCAAGGCTAGTATCTTCGTCAGGTTGCTCACCCTGAGAGAATCGAGCAACGCGCTCGGGAGTAAATTGCAGGTCATCGTAAGACGGCAATCCATCCACAATCTTTTTATCGTAGCCAAGCGCAATAAGCTCGGAGCGCGTCATCAAACGACGATGCGCGACAAACGGCGATTCCTCAATAGTCCGCGCAGCCTTAGAAATAATGAATTCTTCCGGCGGGACATTCTCAATCTTTACGCAGCCGTACTTCTTTACAGTGCGTACTTTAACTTCGTAGACTGGAACCATAATCGGCTGACCCATAGGATCAACGCCGCCCTCAACAAACTCTACTTCCTGCTCGACAACCTCAAGCGAACCGTCAGACAGAAGAAGCGCAAGCTCATCCTCTGTCAAGTTCTTGTATTTCTCTACGTTAACGTCTTCTTTCTTTTCCCAATAAGCCTTAACCACGCCAACCTTTTGCAGCAGCGCGTCTTTAAACCAATTGTGGAGGATCAGAAGGCCATCGTTTTCGCGGTAGAAAACCCAATTGCAATAATCCGTGGCTTGTTTGGCAGTTTCTTCGTCGCCAGGCGATTGAGGCTCAAAGTAAACAATATCTTCCGTAGTGGTAAACACACGGATTAGTTGCGGCAAGGCTCCATCAATTGCTTCAGCAACTTCGCCAGTAACGATTTGGCTACGGCCTTCAATTTCGTTGCCGTATGGATTGCGCAGGTAAAAATCAAGGGCTTTGCGCCGCGCTTCAGTAGTTTCCGTCTCAATAAAACCAATAGCATTATCGATTTCATTATCGAGAATACCTTTAATTTGTCCTGAATCCATAGCTTGCCCTTAATGGCTAATTTTTGCCATTATACAATCCAATTTGTCTTAATAGGCAAAGTTGATTGCCACGAACTATCTGATTCGTCAAGGCCTATCGCCAAGTATCTAAATGCGTCAGAGAAATGGCTAGACCAGTCATGCAACGGCTTTTCGTAGTAAACGCTGCGGCGCTCTTCAAACTCACGCCTATAGTTCCGAAGAGCATTTAGCCCATTCTTTGTGCGCGGATGGAACCAGCAGCGCGGGATAAGCCTGCGAACAGCCTGAATGCCGTCAGCAACGCTAAGTCTCGGGCACACCGTAATATCCAGCCCAGCATCCATCAAAACCTCTTTACGGCTCCGTCCAGTGCCCAACTCCCTAACCTCTACGTCATGCGGCAGGATTTGGCTATAAGTCTGGTATTTGTTTTCGCGCAACCAACTAACGTACCAATCCAGTCCAACGCCGTGGTTTTCTACGCAGTCAATCAGCCTGACTTCCTTGCCAGTAACTTGTGCAACCCATAGTGCAGTCGAATCCCCCATGCCAAGGTCCCACGCAACAAAGCTGCGGCACAAATCGTCAGTAGGAAACTCAGTAATGCGGCCAAGCCCTTCAATATCGTTAATGAGTTTGCCGTAATAACTCCCCTCAACAGCCGCATTAAACGAGCACTCGAACTCTTGGTTGTACTTGTCATCGCCCATTTCCTGCTGCGCGGCTTTTAGTTCCGACGCTGGCAACACACCAGTTTCCGATGCTTTGAACTCCAGCAACGCCCAATCTGGCGATTCTTCAGCCCTATCGCGCAGGTCTTTGAAGTGGTTATTCCCTTTAGGCGTACCGATAAACAGCGCCCATCCAGCACGATCAGCTAGCGCAGGACGGATAATCTCGTTCCAAATCTTAGGGTTTTGGTCGCCAACCTCATCGATAACAACGCCGTCAAAATACTGTCCACGGAGGCTGTCAGGGTTATCCGAACCGTAAAGAGAGATACGCCGCCCCCAAAAGTCCACGCGCAATTCGGCGATGTTTGCCACGGCTTTTAATGGGCGAGTGAACTCTAGGACGTAATCCCACGCAACTCGTTTGGCCTGGCTGTACGTTGGGGCAATGTAAGCAAATCGAGGATTAGGTTTATCGCACTGGACTGCCGCCTTGATAAGATGATTGATGGCGCTAACGGTCTTTCCCATACGCCGATGAGCCACCACTACGGAGAATCGGTGGCTATCGATAGCCTCGTGGATTTGCTCCTGTTCCTTACGCGGCTTGTAAGGAATAACTATTTCTGCCATGTGATCTTATGCTCTTGAGGGCCACCATCAGCACCAGTTACCTCAGTGCGCGCCAGCTTAGGTATGTGATACTCACTAAGCTTGTTCATTAGGTCTAGCGCCTTATACGGGTCTTCTGCTGCTACCTCATTCAGCCACTTGTCCATATTCGGCGCATTGCGCTCCAATAGATTAGCAATGGCCTCTCTGACGATAGCTGTTGACTTGTTTACTGCACCCTTTGGCCTACCCTTACCCATGTTAGTAAGGTTTGCAATTCGTGCATCTTCCTCTATTTTACTGGTTTCGTTTGTTTCCATTTTGCAATACCTTTAAGGTGTCTTGCTTACTTATCAATCCTGGGATCATTACCCGTACTTGTCTGCCACTTCCTTCTGGAACTACATTTTGCCCGTAAGCTCTAGCTATTACATACGGGCTTAAAAAAAACTTCCCAATGTAATCACCGTGTGAAGCATTTTTGTCTAACGGAGCGGCATTAAAATCATAAACATCTGAAACAACATATTGCCCCGTCTTTGGGTCTAATTTGTATGTAAACTGACCTAGCGTAGTCTTTATGTTTTCGTATGGAAACTTTGCACCACTTAAAGGCCTAGCCAACATACTTTCGCCTTCTTTTGGTTTTGGATAATCAGAATATTTTATAGACCCTGAATCTCCACCTTTTCTTTCAATTAGGCTTTTTATTGTTGCAAGTTCTTTTTCTGTAAAATCTTTATTTGTAATCGGTTCTACGTTTTTATCTAAAACTGTATTTAGGTACACGCGCTGATTTGATGGCAAATTTTGCCTATCCACAATAGCGTCATATCCTTTAAGCAACCCACCAGCCATTAAATCGCTTATTGATTGTAGTAACCCACTAGCCATATATAGCCTCGTACATATCCGGCCGATTGGCCTTTATCCATTCTCTTGGTTCTTCGTGACATTTCTTAAAGTCAACTCCAACCGTCTGACTGCCAGCATGATGTACATAAGCCCTGCTTACAAAATGCTGAAATCCTGCTTTTTGCAGGTCATGACAGATTATATTATCCGAATACCAGTTTGTACTAGGAAACTTTGCCGTATCCCATGCCTCTCGGCTTATTGACGCGAATATCGGGGCGATTACATCTGTAAGCTTAATTTGATCCTCTGACCTACGCTTCAGCCCTACAAAATCATCATTATCTACAGGGAAACGGATGTTTTGATCTTGCAACACATAATCTGACCTAGCTCCTAAGAAGCCTGCTCTGAATCCCCTGCTACTCAGCAACTCACTATCCTCTTTCATTAGAGAAATAGTCGTTGGCGTAAGCACTACATCATCGTTAGCAAGGATTACGCTATCAAAACCATCTCGGAATGCTACGTCTGTCGCTGCGTTATAGGCATCGCCAAAGTTACTTTGTAAGTTTGGGAACAATACGGCGTTTACAGAATGTCGGTACTTATGCGGATTTACATGCGATATGTAAAGCGGCAAATTTGGCGCATAGCATTTGATTGATGCCAGCAGCACATCAAGGCCAGGATTGCCAATTGAGCATATGACTATGGCTTGCATATTCCCCAAAAATACAAGTCAGCAGGGCATTTGTTTGTCATAAATCCGTATGACTCAAACTCATCAAAGCTGAATTTTTCCCTAAAATCCTGCTCCGTCAAATTCCTATAATAGTCATTGCAAAATGGCGCATCTGAAGGGCTTGTTCGCCTCGTTCCATGCTCTGGCCTCCCCTCTGTTGCACAAGAGAAAAAGACTAGTCCGCGACACATACGAATCATGTTGCGAAATGTCGCCTCCCATTGCTCGTTATGCTCAAAACATTCACACGATGCAACAACAGCAAACGATTTGTCAGGAAAGTCTAATTCTTCGCCTTTTGCAACTAAATCAACACCCGGTCCGTTCCCAAGATCAACGCCAATATAATCACATCCATCAAAAAACTGACGTATTGAACCATTAATATCTAGGCTTCCAATTTCCAATACTTTCTGCCCTGCAAAAAATATCGGGAATCGTAACCTCAACGACCGCACAAAATCTAACTGACTTTGATGACTCATTTTTTCTTGTTTCGTGCGCTAATGTTTGCTGCTTTCTGCTTTGCGTCTGCCTTGCTTGATGCGCCCCAAGCCTTTAGCGACAAAAGTAGGCGAGTCGGCTCACCGTTAGGCTTGCGCTCCGGCCCCGGCATATTGCCCATCCTTGCAAGAAAGCTTGCTCTGCGCGGATTATCGCCTGACTTTACTGGAGACTTTAGGTCTGATCCTGGATTCGCAGCCTCATAAGACTTACGACCTTTCTCGTTAAGACCGCCTTCTTTGTTCTGACCGGCTTTACGCTGCCATGCTGGTGACTTAGCCATTATTTCTTCTTCTTTACTTTGCCAGCTTCGCTAAGAGCAATAGCCAAGGCTTGTTTCTGAGATTTAACTACCTGACCACCTTTGCCTGCATGCAGCGTTCCATCGCCAAATTCACGCATAACTTTGCCGATTTTCTTCTCTGCTTTCGTCTTTTTCATTTAGCATTTCCTTTACTTGCTTCAGTAATTCTTGCTCAGTAATTTCGTATTTGCGCTCAAATGCTTTTCTTCCCATGCCGTGATAACCAGTGTTTCCTCGATGATGCTCTGGGCATAACGGCAAAACATTGTAATGCGAGTTTCTTACGCCAAAACCTAAACCAATGCCACGAATATGATGAATTTCAGCAAATGAACCCGGATAACCAAGCCTGTAGCAAATTATACATCCCAAGTCAGAAACTTTTGACAAGTAAATTTTCTCGTCTTTTTTCATAAATTAGGTGTTCTTCTCCCGCAAAGCAGCTTCGATGGCGCGGGCAAATTTGTATTGTTCTTTGTGTGTGTCCATCTCTCCAAACTCGCCTGCAATGTGCATAGCTTCTTCAAAAGTCAGCCTTGCCCATTCGCTTATTTTTGCGTCTTTTATGATAAAACCCCTACGCCTTACTTCATCCATCAGTTGAGCATCAGATACGTCTCCCCATTCGCGCTTTTGTGGGGCGGTGTAGAGCGGGACTAGATTTCGCAGCGCACCAGCATAACCAGCCGACAGACGGAGCATTTCCTGTTCCGCAAAATTGTGATTCGTATATATGTTGTCGCAATGCCTCCCGTTGTAGGTGATACTCCACGCCACCGGCTCCTGTTCTTTCTCAGCAAGACGGGAGCGGAGGGTTTCGATTGCTCGCGCCGTTTGACTTGTGCCGTATATCGCACTATGTTCAGCTTCCAGCGCATCTAACACCTGCTGCGCTTCCTCGCGTGTTAGGGTAATCATGCTGCCTCCTTACACACCAGCGCCATGTACGCTTCGTAGCACTCTGCTGCGTTACGAAACTCCCTTGGATCGCCGTCAAGGAAAAACGAAACCTGCGGCTCTTTCCAACCGCCGTAGATGTCACCCGGACGTTCACGCCGGGTAATAGTTTCTTTCTGCACACCCACCTCGTCGTTGCGGTACACGCGATGTGCACCAAAGTCTCCCGTCACGCCCAGCATGTACTGCAAAGGCAGACGAGTGAACTCGTCGTAGGTCAGTTCTATGCGGTTCATTCCAGCACCTCCGCTTTTTTCAGCTTGCCGGTTTTCCCATCGAAGGTGAACTTGATGTTCGGCTGCTCCCAGTGTTCTGGGTAGTGAATTTCTGGGTATGCGTCTACTTTCCGCACGATTAGACGAAACGACACATCCGGCTTCGGCTCGGGCTTGATGCGATACACACACGCCTCATACCAATTCAGATTCCACGCTTTTTTCCATGTACCATCGTCGTAAATCTCAATCTCCGCACCATCAGCCCATGCTTTGATTAGCTCTGCATGCACGTGTGGTTTTTTCATTGCGTATTCCTATCTATATTCCTATTAGATGCTTCCTGTGAGCGCCATACGTCAATCCTGGCTTGTGCCGCTACTAACATCCATCTGAGCCGTTCTGCCTCCTCAACAGCGTCTTTAAGCCCCTCTAACACTTCAAGGTACTCAGGATGACTATAAGCAAAGGATTCCTTGTCCGCAATTGTATTTCCCAATGCATTCTGGAAAATGATAGCTTTCTTTGATTTCCTAAATTGCTCAAGAAATGTCACGTTAGCCTTAGCTTTAGCGTAGGCTTCTGCGTTCTTTATCATGAAGTTGATTGCTTCATGCGGATCTATTTGTTTTGTCATTGCAATAATATTTCATTAGGCAATAGGACAGGACGTTAACGCCAGTCTGTTTGATCCCAATTACCTTTGCCATGATTGCAATCTGCACAAAGTATTTGCAAATTATCAATATCTAAGGCTAGATGTGGGAATAATTTTCTTGGCTTGATGTGATCTACATTTAGAACAGCCCCAGTTTTTGGAGACGCACCGCAGCATTGGCATGAGTTCCCATACTTTTTTATGGCTTCCATCCTAATCTTTCGCCATTCGTAAGAAAACAAAAATTCCTTTGATTTGGCTTGTTCAAAGTTATAACTATTGCTTTCTATAAATTTTTTACGTTCCTTTTTTGCTTTCTTCTTTTCTTGAAGTGGCTTCCCTCCAATTTTTTCAAAAATAACAAAAGCACTTCTGTTCACAAAAGTTCGCGCAGATAGTTCGTCTGGCTTTTTAATTCCTTCTTTCTCTAATGCAATACAAGCAAGATCGTAGAGACTTGTGTTTGGCTTATTGCTATAGCCAAGCATTTTCTTTATGTACTGAGAAACTTGTGATGGTGATATTTGTTTTTTCATTTACATAGCAGCATTTGCAAAGACATATTCGATTGATTTTGCAAATTGCTTTCTGGTTAGTGATAGTTGCAAGTTATCAGTCTCCGTTAATGCCTCGCCAATTTCTCGATAATCGTCGCCAGTCAACGCCCAACGACCGGACTTTTTATGCCGTTCTCTGACGTTAATAACAGCATCTAAGCCACGCCGGAAAACCGTCATATCTAGATCGTTTTGCCAAGCTGCTGTCATGCCAACGTTCAGACGAGCAGTTATCGTGTGCCAGGATTGTTCATCTGCAATTCCTTCTCTAAATTTCATTAACTCAAGATGCGGCGTCAACTGGAGCGCAGTTTCTTCGTCTGCTCCGTGCCTGATTGTCAGCGGAATTCCTGCCCTGACTTTTGTTTGCTTCTTCCTAGGCTTTTTACTTGATGGCATTTTTTACAGCCTCCAATGCCTCCGCAAGATTACGGACAACTGCAACCTGACCTAGCCAATCCGCGTGCCAGACAATTTGCTGCGCCGTCATTTTCCCGTCACCCTCTTTTATCTCAAGCAACAAGTTAAATTTCCGCAATCCATTCCTTGCGCCGACCAAAATATCCGGGCAACCCTGTCCTACTTTGTGAAGATGCTGGACTGTGTACCCAGCATTACGAAGGCCATGTACGACTTCCCGCTGGTTTGTATCTACTCTGTATGCTCTCAACGCCAATCTCCATCTTTGCCTCGATTGCCAAGGCTCCATTGTTTTTTGCAATCTTCTTCTAACCTGTCGGCAGCTTCATCTCCGCGCTTTCGTCTTACGTCAGATATATAGTTGATTGCTACGTTCCTATCTGCTGTACGCCATTGCAAAACATAGCGCACTTCACATTGGTGGCGATGTTCTTCGCTATTTGTATCAATCACAACCGGCCAACGTTATCAAAGTCTTGCGGCAAAGAACCAAGTTTTTCAACAAACTGCTGACTGCTGGCGTGATACCAAAGTGAATACCACTCCTGCGCCTCTCCATTCCGTTGCTTCTCACACATTAGATAAGCGTCAGGCATTGTTTCGTCTACCTGTTCGCCCATATTTCTCAAGTTTTCCTTCTTCTTGTTGCGCCACATCAAAAACACGTTATCAACCTGGTCTGAGATAGATCCAGATCCCTTCAAATCATTCTTGTTCGGCTGCTGTTCCTCGTTCACAAGCTTGCGAATATGGTGGACTAAATGAATGTGTACGTTATGGTCACGAGCGATGGCAGTCAGCTCATCAATAAAGCTCTTTTGGCCGTTAAAGTCATCCTCACCCTTAACGCACTTCATTAGCGAATCGATAAAAATATGCTGTACACCTAGCTCGATCGCACAGTACCTAGCCATCGCTATGACCTTATCCGCTGAAGTCGTTCCTTGTTGGTCGTAAATGTACATCTTGTCTGACAGGAACTTATCCATCCTTCCAACAAGCTTCTCAATGTAAGACTTACGGTCATGCGTCATTGGCGAATCAACAAATTCACCGGCAAACTGGCGCATCATTCTTTCTAACGTCCGTTCAGGCTTCATCTCAAACGAAGCAATGCAAACAGTCTGGCCTTGCTTCACCAGGTTTAGCGCAATCTGACCAGTAATCAGCGACTTGCCGCCACCATTACCACCAGCATAGACAGTTACCTCCCCAGTACGATACGCAAAACCGTTATGCGTTTTTGTCCACGGCAAAGTAATTTGATGATTAGACGATTCAGAAAGATAGTTTTCTTTAATCGTTTCTAGCCAATCAATAGCTTTCTTTACTCGTATCGTTACATCATTGGAGTGAAGATATTTCTCTACGTCAATTGAATCTGATTTGATAATCCGCGCTTTTCTGGCGGCATCTAGGTCTAATGCCCTTTCGTAAACACTCATTGCACATACCCCGCCGCTTGGTTGATTCGCTCAAAAGCCGTTTTAAGGCGTTTTCTGTCAGCATCTGATACTTGCCTACCTTCTGCTATATCAAACGCCACCAGCGACGTTACAAGAGCCTCAAAATGGATAATTTTTAGCAGATCTGTCGCGTAGAACGGCCTGTGCGCTGGCTTTGCACTTTGATTTACTCCAAAAAACTGAATCTTGTTTTCTTTAGGAAATAGATCAGTCATGTCCATGCCTACGGATGAAACAACTTCATAAGCAGAACAACCAGCAAAGCATTTCAGCAGGATTCGGCCATCATCAAGTTGCGTTATGGCTAGTGACGGGCTTTTGTCGCCGTGGGCAGGACAGCAAGCAGTCCAGCGTCCTTTCTTGCCTTTAACTTTCTCCAGGCGATTGAGAAGATTTCCGATCATATGACGCGCCTTCCTAGTTGGTTTACGTTAGTAGAATTGGTTTGCTTTGTTAGCCACTCTGCCTGAAAACCTCTCCAGCTTCGCAAGCACATCATTTCAAGTGCCGATTCAAAGCTTATTCCAGCTTTTGAAGCTTCGCCTCTAATTTTTTTTATGACTGTTTCCGTAACGATAGCTTTTAACGATTTGCGTTGCTTTAGCCAGTCATCCCACACTGTTTCCGAAACGTCATCTGGACGTTGAGGCGTAGTATTTGTTTTTTTATTGGTTATTGGTTTATGGTTATTGGTTGCGATCTGATCTGTATCGGATTTCACATCCATTTTGGATGCCCAACGTATCTTATTAGCTGTCTTTGCACGATCTGATTTCAAATGAAATCTTGCTATTTCTTCATCACAACGAGTGTGATACCAAACATCATTTTCAAGCTTAAAAAACGTATTCAATATCATCCCAACGTCTCTTGGTTGAGCGCCAAGTTGAAACGCAATTGTTTCAATGTCTTTATCAAAAGGCTTTTCAATGTCGTAGTACATCCAGAGCATTCGCAGATACGTCATTGTCTGCGAGTCTGTAAGGCGAGCGGTGGCCTTAATAAAGTCACCGATATGGTGCTGGTAGTAATGCATGGTAGCCTCAGTCAAAAGCTATAGTCACTGTAGGTAGGTTGGGCAGGCCGGTGACTAAGCGGCTTTTCGGATACGTTTTCCTATCCCTTCCCGGTAAATCATATCGTAACGCCTCGAAGCTGGCAAATCCTGCACACGTTACTTTTTGCAAACTGGCTGCCAGATCTAGATCGCTTACAACCAGGACAGAACTTCAACTTAAAGTTATAGCTCGTCTCGGAAGCTTGGCTTAACGGAGGAGTAGAGAGTTTTGATCGTTCGTCGTTCAATTGGTTGTCCTCTAGGAGATTCAGTTGGGTAGGTAAGCTTCAACGGTTTGAACCAGCTTTGCTCTTGGCTTTCTTTTTGAAGCCGCTTTAGCGTTTGTTCGTATTTCATTCATGCCTCCATAGAATCGCAGCAACCAGGACAATCCCAATAGCCGCATATAGTTCGAATATATCTACAAATTCCCAAACGTCCATTGTCACCACCTAAAATTGCCGCGTCAATTGGCGCAGACAAACAATAGACAACAAGCATAAGTGTTGCAAATAGAAAATTTCTATAGAAATTGCTTTTGCTATAGAAATATTTTCGTTTGCAAAGTTTTGCGGCTGAACTATGATTCTTCCATCGCATCAGCGATTACTAGGAGCAAATATGAAAACCAAATATGACGTTGAAAACGAACTTTTTACTAGCTTGCTCAATGGCGACGTTTATGACTTCACTTGGCGTATGCCCTCAAGCCTTTACGAAGAAGAACTAGCAGAACTTCTTTATACCTGGAGCGTATTCAAAGGAAGCGCAAACTTTGAAGGCGCAATAAACCGTCACATTCAAAACATGTGCAATCGTATTGCAGAGCATGTGGCAAGAATGGAAGGGATTGATGGAGACTATGTTGATGAAGACGGCAACTGGCTTGACGAATGCGACAGGTATTACGAAAACAAAAAAGACAACGAAGCTGAAAAAAAATGATGCTTAAAACAGACGATTGGCTTGCAAAATTTATAGACAAACATTGTCTTGCCGTAATTGTTTGCATCCTTTTTTTGTCAATGATTATGGATAACATATGAAATCAATTTTGGACAAAGATTTTAAATATGTGTCATCTTCCAAAACAAATATTCAAAAAACTTTTGATCGTATTCGAAAAGAGCAAAAAGAGGCTTCAAAAATTCAAGCTGTACAGGAAAGCAAATCACTCAATATTGTCATCAATAAAAAATTCGGATAAATAATGGAAAACTACCGCCAACAGCAAGAACAAGAAGAGCGCCAGCAATGGCTTGTGTACGATAAGCTTCAAGCTGCTCGAATTGCACTCCAAAGCCAGGATCTTAAAAAGTCAGGCCACAACAAGTTCGCAGGATACAAGTACTTTGAACTGGCAGACTTCCTGCCGACAGTAAACAAGATTTTTTCTGATCTGAAACTGTGCCATACGCTTGAGTTTTATCCTGAAGTTGCAATTCTTCGCGTCATTGATACTGAAAACGGTGGAGACGCTAAGTTCTCATGCCCTATGGCTGGAGCAGAACTTAAAGGATGCCACCCAGTGCAGAATCTTGGCGCATCGATTACTTATATCACGCGATACCTTCTCGTCATGGCATTGGCTATCGTTGAGCATGATGCGGTTGACGCATCAGAACCTATCGTAGAAAAGAAGTCTGCAAAGCCTGTAAGCAAGGACGTATTTGATAGCCTGGCTGAAGATGAAAAAGAAATGATTCTGTCGTTTGCAATGCAGGTAACTAGCCTGACGAACGATGGAGACATTGAAGGCGCGTTGCAGTACATAAACAGCCTTGACCTGGATGCAGATTGGAAAACTGCACTATGGAGCCAGCTTGATTCTAGGCAACGCTCTGCTATTAAAAAACTAACTGTTAAATGAGGAAATATGCAATACGACAATACTAATCGCGGGATGCTAATGAAGAATCCCAATAAGACCGCAGATAATCATCCAGACCTGTCTGGCTCAATTAATGTTGATGGACAAGAGTTTTGGCTTTCAGCATGGACTAAAGAAAGCAAGGCTGGGAATAAGTTTCTTAGCCTATCCATTAAGCCGAAAGAGGCCAAAGCAAAGCCAGCAAAGCAGAAACAAACTAACGATGATTTTGGAAATGATTCTGTGCCCTTCTAACTAGGAGATAGCAATGATTAAATATTTGATTGGCGCAATGTTTGCTGGAGTAGCTACGCTGGCATGGGCGCAACAATGCTCTACCCATACTTATATGTATCAAGGTCGAATGGTTGTTTGCACTACCTGTTGTTACGGAGCAAGCTGCAACACCACCTGCTTTTAATCAGCCGCGCCTAGCCGTGAGTGGCGCGTTATGTAACCACGGCAGCAATCGGCGTATCTCCCACGCTGAGATTGCTGACAGCCTGGAAAGACAGGCAAAACATGCATGGCGGCTTGGGCGTTGTAAAACGAACTAACTTACATCCGAGAGCTATGAGTCCTAGGCAACTCGGTAGCAGGATAGTAAGGAAAGAAGCCGCCAGCCGTGTTTTAACGGAGGAAAAATGAAACTGCTCGACCACTTGATCGCAACGCACAACCTTAAAAACGACCGTCAACTAGCCGACAAGCTAGATATTTCAACGCCAGTCATTAGCCGAATCCGTAACGGTCACACAAAAGTTAGCGCCGAAATGATTATTCGCATCCACGAATTGTTTAATATGCCAATCTTTGAAATCAAATCACTATGCAATACATCATCGCAATCGGATCAATAATTTTTTCAATGCTAATTATTTATCAACAAGATGAATTAGTTAGCAATGCTTACAAGTCTGGTTTTGATGCTGGCGTTGAGTCTGTTCAAAATGAAGACGCAGACAAAATATGCGTTAAATGGTTATTTGAATCAAACATGAAAGATGTTAAAAAAAGGATATGTAAGAAATGACTAGCTATAACATTACAGAAATGGAAGTTATCCGTTGGGGAGAGGCCAAAGGAATTATTCAGGACTCAGACTCAAAGACACAATTGCTGAAAGCGGTATCAGAAATGGGAGAACTAGCAGATGCGATTATCAAGAGAGACAGAGCAGGAATTATTGATGGAATTGGCGACGTTATTGTTTGCCTTACTATGGTTGCTGCTATTGAAGACCTGGATGTAAAAAAGTGTTTTGCTGAAGCCTATGAACAAATCAAAAACAGAACCGGAAAAACAAACGAAAACGGAGTCTTTGTCAAAGAGGCATAATAGATATTCATTTACTTCAGAAGCATCCAAAGCAAGACTTGATAAGATTTTGTTAATGCTGTCTGAAAAAGAAATGTGCGCAATGCAAATCAGAGAAAAAGCGTGCATTGCTTATAGTCACTCAGTAAATTATATTTATTATTTGCTGGAAAATAATTTAATTTACATTAGCTCGTGGAAATTAGAGCGCAAAGGCCAAAGAACTATGCACTGGCCTTATTACCGCGCTGGAAATAAGAAATCAAAGAAAAAGCCTGAGCCTTTATCTGTTGCTGAAAAATGCAAAAGATACAGACAAAAAATTAAAAAAGATGCCGACAGAATTGATTTGCAAAATGCAAAACGGCGGAGCAGACGAATTAAAGTCAAACCTGATTGGACAGCAGCATGGATTATGCAGAATTCTTCGAATGGGCAATGAAAGCCGACGTAAGGCCGACAATGGATGCGTTTATGGCATATCAAGCTGGGAAAGAATTGTCTGAGACAAAACTAAACGCTATGCGAATGGAAATTAAACGTCTTCACGAAATTATCCAGGAGCGCAATCACGAAATGGGGCTAGGATAATGGGACGCCCACGCAAAATTAAAACAGATGACCCTATTGAATTTGTGCAAGACAAAAATAGGTCAGATGAATGGAAGTTTTACTTTGCGGCGGCAATGTCTGGACTGATTGCAAGAGGCGGGCTTTCGGAAGATTTGCTAATTAAAACTTGCAAGCAATACGCAGACGCAGCAGAAAGGGAAACAAATGGATAGCGTTAATAGCCCATCTCATTACACTGCTGGCGGCATTGAAACGATTGATTTCATTGAGGCAAAGAGCCTTAACTTTAATCTTGGAAATGCAGTTAAATACATATCAAGATGCCAGCACAAAGGCAAGCAAATTGAAGACCTTCAAAAAGCTGCTTGGTACATTAATCGAGAGATTGAAAAGCTAATTAATGAACGATGGGATAAAGCTCAAACCTTTAATACCTGACCTCTAAAGTAGACTAGGCCGTCATCTTCGCTAACCACTTCGCAAAGCTCTGGCGGCATTAGTTTCCCATCGTAAAACGTCAATACAGCAAATCCCGCTCTATGGTTCCTTGTTGAATCTTCAGTGTAAGCAAACTGATCTCCCCACACATCAGCAAGAGAGCCAGTATCAACGCCATATCTAGTTCCGGTCATATCTGTCCACGGCGTCACTTTAAGGCTGTGCAAATGGCCGTTTACTGTTGATATACCTGATTTCATCGTTGCGTTGTACGATGCATGTACGCCGTTGTAAAGCCTGTGTTTTATTTGAGTATGGCCGTTAACCATGATTGACGTTGAAAATTTCCACCTTGGGAAATGATCTGTAAGACAAAATCCAGTAACGCCTTCATACTCTGGAACCATTGTGGCTATGCGGGCATTAAATCGCATGTCGTGATTGCCCCAGGTCCAATGCAATCTCGCGTTTCCAGATACCGCCTCAATTTCCGCAAGCCTGTCTGTAACAGCCTCTAGTTCTTGTTTGACGTTCGGCCTAGACTCAAACCCGCTTACAGGATGACGGCTTATCTTTGCGCCGTCAAACGCATCACCATTAATAACGACCATCTGTGGTTTTAGTTCTTTGATGATCTTTACAAATGCGCGATGTCCAGTGCTTACTATTCCTGGCCAGTAATGGCAATCTGATCCGACAACGATAACGCCACTATCAATTTCAGCAACAACCCTGACACCATTATTAGGGATTGTTACGTTAAATGTAGGGCTTCGTTTGTCAGGAGAAGATAAAATTATCCCCCGCCTTTTTTCAATTCCTCTGCGCCGAAGCTGGATATTTCTATTTGAAATTCCAAGATGTTTTGACATTAAAGACGCAGACTGTAGTTCATTCCACAATCTAATAAATTCATCTTCAGAACATATTGGTTTTGACATTTTAAGAGGATAGTTTGCGTTGAAATTGTCCGCACCATTCGTGTGGCGGGACGATAGGAAAGCAATAACCTATTTGGTCATCTTCAGCAAATGCTTGAGGAGGATTTTTACGGCATTCTCCAACTTCTTCATTTTTTTCTATTTGAAAGAATGCGCAATGCTCACACTTTGGAAGTAAGTCTGGATCTATCTTCTTCTTTACCATTTGGCGCAGTGTGATTGTTTAATAATTTTATTCTCACCCTCTAATTCTTTAATATACATTTGCTGAAGGGCTATTTTTTCAGTCATATCATTAAACACTCTAATAATATATTGTGCCTCATCAGCCTCTAGAAAAACACTACCATCTTCATTTTGAACTGCTGCAATTGCTACAGTGCTGACAAAAATTAGGGCAAGTGCTAGGGGCTTCATATGTCACCTATTTGGTTAATGAATCATATTGTGAATAACATTGTTTTAAGGCAATCATCAATTGGTCGGCTTCTCCAGCGAGCCTTGCAAGAAATTCTGCATCTTCTCTGTATAGCTTGTTTCCGGTACAAGAACTTTCTCTAGCGTCGGGATCGTCGGGCACTTGACGGCTTGGTCTGTTGCGCAAGCTGTCAACAAGAGAGGAGTTAAGAGCATTAATTTTGCGAATTTCACGGTCTTTTTCCTCTCTAATCTTGTTTGCAGATTGTTGAAGCTTTTGTTCTTTCTGTCTGGCTTGTAGCATTGCATCAGCATGCGCCTTTGATTGTGACTCTTTGTATTGCGCAAATTCAACAGCAATAACTGACTTGCCGTCAGATCGGCCTTTAAAATATCCGCCAATAGTCAAAGCAATTGATGCGGCAATAACATAAGGAAGGATATTTATTGACCCAAACATTGTTTGTATTCCTGCTGACGGCGTTTAGTTAGTCCTGCCAATGGCTTGCCTTTAAACCTATCCCATCTCAATATCTGCTCACAAGCGCCAACATAATCACCAGAATTTAGCTTTTTTACAAGCGTAGATGAACAAAATGCGCCAGATCCAATGTTATATGAAAGCGACACATAAGCATCAAATTCGTACTGATACATTGGAACCGGCGCACATCGCTTAACTGCTTGCTCAAACTCTGACGCATCATCAAGCAATCGAACTAAGGCGCGTTCTACGCTAATTTTGTCGCCAAACTTTACGTTTTCTGTAGTTCCAAATCCAATTGTCGGAACATCGCCAGCAACTGGCGTATATGCGTCAGATCGATACCCCTCATGCACCGCTATGCCAACTAATGTTGCAGCAGATAACGTTAGCGATGCAATTTGTATGCGATTCATTCTGCCATGCGCTTTTTATGCTCCCGCTCTTCGCGGCGGTCTTGTTTTGCTTTGTAGTACCAATTAATTAAAAGGCCAACAGCGCCAATCACGATACCAGCAAAAACGCCAAATTCACTAGAAAGAATCCACCCTACAACACTGG
>JACCDG010687169.1_pt1 | contig 34289 bp, 58 predicted proteins | sample 7442471 | NCBI WGS metagenome assembly JACCDG01 (sample SAMN15323444, study PRJNA562643) | freshwater metagenome | isolation source: river surface water | place: USA:Blue River Watershed | collected 2017-08-17 | reverse complement strand
TTTAGAACTAATTCAATATATGGTGGATGGGTATTAAGTATTGTCCACTCATATAGATGATTATTGAATTCATCAATGTTCTCGGTTTGCCAACCCCCTATGACGGCACTTTCAAATTCTAAATTTTCTTTTGAACAGACTCTAACCATTGAGTTCCTCAATTCATCTACCATTTCTCTGGTCAATTTATGAAGACCAAAACTGATGGAGTAGAATTTACCGAATTCATCTTCATCATGATCTATATGAAGTGTGATGTCATTATCAAGCTCAAAATCATTAAAATAGTCTCTGATCAACTCATTATCAAATTCATCAATAGATTCGTTAATTTTAATATCCATGAACCTAATCTCTATGGTTTCGTCAACTCTTACTTTTGATGACCAATCACTTGATTGGTTTATTGCATATAAGCTGTGCATATGGTGTGGTAGATATTCTTTATCGGCTGAGTGCCTACTAGGATGGGATTCCGTAGACCACATGGTCATCTTAAGATTTGCCCAACTCTCACATTTATCAATTAAGCTCTTGAGGTACTTACCGAATTTGTCATCTATCAATCCATTAATCTTCAGATAGACATAATATTTGATCGTTCGATTTGATTTTATCTCAGATTCACCAGACCTTGTGTAATAAAAATCAGGAGCCGAAGAAACTTTGATATCCACGTCATATTCAAGATCCATATCTTCAAAAACATCTCTTATTAGATCCATTTTAGGGTCATGAGATTCAAAGCATTTTAGGTATTTCATTTCAATATATATTAAACATGAAATACCTAAAATGCTTTGAGAGCAACTCTCCAATTTTATCAGATTACCAAATACAACAAGAATTCCGAAAGGATATACCAGAAAAAATGTATGATATCTGGGATATATGTTTGGATTTCTCAGATGACTTCACACAGAATTTGAGGTTTTTTGTTGTATATGGAAACGGTAGATTTATAATCCCAATTTATATGAGTGATGACTTCAATTTAGATATTTCAAATTCATTTGAAAATCTTGACTATGAGAATAAAAGGAAATTGATTAGTGTGATTTTGGCCGATGTGTCCAATAGGATCACCTGGGGCATGAATTTGAGATATCCTGTGGAATTTCTAATAAAATGGGAAAATCCATTTGAGAAGTGTGATGAAAAAATGACCGAATTGTCAGAAATAATAAGACTAAGGGGAATAGATATTAAATTAAATAAACCCAAAAATAAATACGGTAGAAATGACTTGTTTATTGAGGTAGAGGGAAAGACATAAATGTTAATTTTTTCAATAAGTAGAGTTTCGGCAAGGATTAAATTACATTTAAAATTTAATCTTCAAATTGGGTCTCAAAGCTAATCATCAAGTTACTAGATTTATCCCTATTTAACATAAAGCTTTCAAATACGTGAAATTGAATGGTCTCATTATCATTTATATTACCAAGGAAGGACTTATTGAATATTATTGATTTTGATGTGGTTTCAACTTTATCAACCCCCAATTCCCATACAGAGGATTCTGATATAATTACACTACCATCCGAGTCAACTTGAATTTGTAGCGTTTTGCCTTCTGAGTTTATCCCACTCAGTTTTTTTACTGATTCAAAATCTTCCCTTGAAATTTCAAATCCCCACTTTCTATTTTTTGGGTTAAGTTTATGATTGAGTGATTCTTTTGGAATGTCCCTTATTTCTGTTTCTTCTCCACACGACTGAGACAATTTAAGTTTCTGATTCTTTATCTCAAAGAATCTACCTAGAAACACTCCTGAGTCATCTTCCCTATAATTAAGGGTACAGATTATCGGAGATTCTTTTTTAATGAATCCAAGACTTTTCACAAATTTCTTAGATCCTGATATGATTATATCAATTGGATTAGATATATCTTTATTGAATTTTAGGTAATCTGATGTTGGTATTGTGTAATTTTTAAAAGCAAGTACAACCATTTCACCAATTATTGAATAGATCATAATCTCATCACTATCAATTTTGATTTTTATAGTGTCTCCAATTTTTGATAGATCTTCCAATTTTTGAAGAAGGTCGTTAAAATTTTTCCCAACTAACTCAAATTGTATTTTATTCTTCGATGACATGAAATGACTTTAGATATATAATATATACTTAAAAATTACTTTGTTTGATGGAAAATAAAAGGGTTAAACTAATTAGAATGGAGGATCCATATACTGATCTTAAAAAAGGAGATGAGGGGACAATAACAGGCAAAGACTCCCTAGGACAAATCTTAGTTAAGTGGGACAATGGTTCAACTCTTTCACTAATTCCTGAAATAGATGAGTATCAAATAATTGAAGAAAAAGTATATAAATTTTTTGAATTTGTTAAAAATCCAGATTTGGGTTTCATTGAAGCAAAAATGGAGGAGATCCAAGATCTAGTATCAAGTTTCAAAAGTGTTCAATTTTCTTGGAATTTTGAATCGGAGCAAGAAGGTAAAGATGGTGACATGAATATGTCAATTGAAATAAAAATACCAAACGAGAACTGTACTATCAATTGGGATATTGACTTTGATAAGGGAGAACTTACCGAAGTAACAGATCACATGGAAGATGATGATGAATACCACACAAAATTCACAACTCCAGATGAGGCTCTGTCCATTGTTGAAAAGGAAATTTATTATTGGTTAGGAATTCCTGAGAAAAAAAGAAATTAAATGAAGGCTCACTTTATAGAATTGGATATATTATTGAAGGTTGATCAAAGACCTTGGATTGTTGATAAGTCAAGTCCAAATATTCCAATTATGAAAATTGATAAACATGAATTTAATTTATACAAGTCAGGAATTTATAGAGGACATGGTAATAAGATCCAATTTAATGGGAAAACATTTTGGCTACCTAATGACTTAATGAATAAATTGAAGATAAAGACAAAGAATTCAAATGTTGATATATCAAATCTTGCCATCTCAATGCAAGAATTTATGAACCCAGAAATAACTAAAAATATGGATCCAAAAATAGACAGTTGGATATTAAATTCATTAATAAATCAAGATATCCATCTATATATTTTTTGTTCAAAAAACACCAAAAATAATTTGAAATTTGGACTAGAGGAATTAGAGAATCAAATTATAAAGATGGGATTATCTGTTAAAAATTGGTATTATTTGACTGAAACATTTTCAAATAGAGATGATGATAGAGTATCTCTAAATAAGATTAAAATAGTTTTACAACACATGGTTGGACTAAAAACCAATGATATGAAATTTGTGGACGAGGAGATACAAAATTATGACGAATGTATAGTCTGGGACGATTCACAAAGTGTTATAAACTTGGGGAAAGATATAAATAAAGTGTTAGAAAACATCTTATTAAATACTGATGAATCTATAAAACTAAAAGTTAAAGATGAAATTAAAGAGGGTAATAATATGTTGATCTTAAAGGAATGGACACACAACACATCAAATAAATTTAACCAGTTTGAAGTCGAATTGGAGTATTCAAATCTAATAAGGAGCTTTGAAAACTTTAAGTTTAAATAGGATCCTTTTTGTCCTTTTTTAAAGCCTCATTTATCAAATCATTTAACTTAGCCGAATTAATAACCTCGGAGTCCTTTTTCTGCTTTTTTGATCCTGAATACTTATCAATTGATTTCTCCATCACCTCCATGACATCATTTCTAAAGTCTTTATAGAACTTCTCAAGATCAGTTCTCTGGGTTGACGCGAACTTTGAATTTTCCCTAATTTGTGAAATAGTTTGGTTTACCACTTCATGCATTCTAGCTGAGTTATCACCATTATCAATTTGCCTTAGTTGAGTCATGAAGTTTCTTCTAGTCATTTTCTGAAGAAATAAGGACTCAGCGTATACAAGAGCATCTTCTTTTACCTTATTCCTTATATAAGGATGATCTTTTAGTTCTGGAAAATCTCCCAAGAAAAGATCAACAAGAGATTCTAAGACTTCACTGCCTTTTTGGGTAGCAACGGTAAGGTCAGACTCGTAGTCATATATTTCAATACTTCCCAAGTCAGGTAGATCCTCAGTTTTCGCTAGATGTGCGGTAACATCAAAGTCATTTTGATAATCTTGGATCATATCAAATTCATCCAAGATTTTATTTCTCTCCTTATCTTTTTTATTTGACATGAAATATATATTAAGTAAAAAAAGTGGGAAAAATACAATTTTTGGGAATAATATATACATCATGTCAAGAAAAAGGGGACTTAATAAGTCAAAGGTTAGTTTCTCAATAGATAAGGAAATTAGTCAGGAATTAGAAGAATATTGCAATTCTAAAATGATCAATAAATCAAAATTGATTAACAACCTAATAAAAAAGTTCCTTAAAAATGAGATTGTAAATGGCAAAGCAGATAGTCTGGGACAGTGAGATGGTGGCTGAAGCCGCTGAGAAAATAAATAATGGATTCGTCCTTTCAAAATTTGATAGCCCTTTCTACGAAAAAACTTTAGGGCTCAGAAGATCTGGTGTTGTTTATAGCATGACAAGCCATGAGAGGGATGAATACATTAAATGCGCTCTTGATATACACTATTTTTCTCAGAAGTATTGCTATATAAAAGGTGAGGAAGGACAACCAGAGATAATAAAATTAAGAGACTATCAAGAAGAGATACTTGACAATTTTGATAAATATAGATTCAATATACTAATGTGTTCTAGACAGGTCGGTAAAACGATTTGCTCATCAATAAAAATATTACACTATTCACTTTTTAACAATAGCAAGAACATACTAATTGCAGCTAATAAGTTGGATACCTCTATTGAAGTTATTGACAAGATAAAGGAAATATATCAAAGATTGCCATTTTTCCTACAACAAGGAATTGTAAACTGGAACCAGAAATTTATAGTATTTGAAAATAAGAGCAGAATAAAGGGATTCGCAACTACAAAGACGGCATCAATCGGTAATACAGCCGATTTCCTATATCTTGATGAGTTTGCTCACATACCTAATTCAATTGCCGATAAATTTTATAAATCCATATTCCCAACTGTTTCAAATATTGAAAATTCTAAAATAATAATAACTTCCACACCAAATGGATATAATCTTTTCCATAAATTACTAATGGACGCCGAAAAGCCAGAATCTGAAAAGTCAGCATATGTCGCTAAGAGAGTTTATTGGTGGCAAGTCCCAAAAAGATTCGTGACATATATCAGATTAATAACATCTAAATTGGAAGAACTTGGACTAACAAAGGATGATGTATTTGAATATATCTCCAATAAATACCCAAAGAGTAAGTCCGAAATAAAGTTTGATCCCGAATTAAAAAAGTGGGTTATACATGTGTATAATAATGAGGATTGTACCGAGGATATGATATTATCCGAGGAAATAAATGGGATAAAGATTCTAAATTTTTCTGTTATAACAACATGGAAAAAAGAAGCGATTAAAAATATTGGAGGTGAGGATGCATTCAATCAAGAGTATGATCTTAGGTTCATCAATTCATCAAGGAATGTTATAGACGAGGTTATAATAGATGACCTTATGAAAAATAAAAAAGATTATGTCTGGAGGGAGCTTCCGAAATTTAACAATTTGAAATTTTCATATAAAGATCTGCAATGGATAGATGATTTATCTATATTTGATCCTAATCTTAGAAGAGATTATAAATTGGTTCTATCAGTTGATATCTCAGAAGGACTTGGTCAGGATTATTCAGTAATTAATATTTTCAAGATATCTCCGAAGGACTTTGAGACAATTGAGAGACAAAAACACAAATACAAGTCAATAGTTGACTTTATTAAATTAGACCAAATTGGGATGTTTAGAAGTAATTTAGTATCTGTTAGTCAACTGGCTGATTTATTATATCTAATATGTTTTGAATATTTCAATCCAGATAACGTAAAGGTTGTGTTAGAAATAAACACATATGGAAATGAGTTATTGGCACATTTGCCTAATGTCTTTGATGGGAAAAATGAATATGGATCATCTATATTCTTTAGATATAAACATAGACACGACTCAGTTGATGAGAAAATAGGAATAAAAATAGGAGACAATAAGAACTTATTAGTAAAAGAATATCAGGATAGAATGGATATGAAGTCGATCTGGGTCAATAACATCCAGAATATATCTGAGATAACAACATTTATAAAACACGTAACACCAGCTGGTAATACAAGATATGCTGCTGATGGATCATCAAACGATGATATGGTAATGACTCTAATATCTATGAGTAGTGTATTTGGGAAAACAATTTTTTCCCAAATGGTTGATGAATTTGCTAATCAAACTGGTGGAGATTTCCTAAAGGCCATAAATGACTTTCAAAATGGCCCCGATTGGATTGATCCAATTGACTATAAACAGGTTCTTGATATACGAAAAAGGCGTATTAACAGAGACAGATCAGATGTTTCTGAGGGAAATCTGAACGATTGGATAGCAAGATTTAGGAGATAATCAGTTCTTAACCATTTCAACGGTTAGACCAGCTGACTTTAACTTAGTCTTCATCTCGGTCATTGTCTCTTCATCTCCGTATTTGACATCACACTTCCCCTTATAGTGGACAATATATGAACATTGTTCAGCTTGATGGTACTCATGTCCACATATTTTAACAAGACATGTTATCACCCAATCAAAGGTATTGTAGTCATCGTTATGAAGGACTATCTTCCAAGGATGTGATTTAATCCTATCAACTTGGGACTTATTCTTTTTCTTTGTAATCGTACTCATTAGTTTATTACCTTTTTAATTTTAACGTCAATTATATCAATTTCACAAGGTTGAGTTTTAGACCAGTCAATAAATTTTTCAAGATGGGCATCCCTATCGTCATACATTATAAACTTCTCTGGTTTATGCTTATCAATCAGGCCACCAAAGACCCGAGTCTTATAGATATAGGTATCCATTCCAGGATTTAGATAGGTACTGTCAAATTCAATATTGTTGGATTTAAGAATTTTAGTGACCTGAGTCCTAAGAGTCTCCATTCTCCCAGTAGCCATAATAACCATATCGTTTGTGGAAGTTGCCTTCAAGTATTCCCGATACACCCAATCAATTGGATTAATATCAAAAATTTCTGTATCAAGGGACTCCCGCTTTGACCACCACCCTCTGTGAGGCCAATCAAGTCCAGTCTTTTCCTTGAATATTGGTTTCCCGATTTCAGGATCTGGGGTATCAAAAAGAGTCCCGTCAAAATCAAAAGCGTAAATTTTCATTAACTATATATATTTAACAAAAATACGAAAAAATTTTTAGATATATAATTTATGTGGGAAAATTTTCATAAAATATCACTTTCGCTTCTTGTTATACTCTTAGCGATGTCTTTCTTCATTTGGCCAAATAAGTGGAAAGATATTTTCAGCGCAGGGTCAACTGAGGAAATAAATAGACTTCAGATTGAAAATGCTAAATTAATTGAAAGAAATAACCAAATTGATAAAGAAAGGGAATTTTATAAATTAAGAATTCAACAAGACTCTCTGAGGCTAGATTCGCTAAAAAATGGAATTATTTTTATTGATAATGATATATCAAAATTAGATAATACAATAGTTATAACTAAGGCACAATTGGAAAAAATTAGAAAGGAGAGAGAGGAAATAAAGAAAACAATAGAGAAAATAAAAAATAACCCAAACCAAGGTAAAAGGGGTGATGAATTAATTTTCTCAATAAAACAAAGATTAAAGTAATGAGAAATATACTGATCATCCTTTTTTCAATTTTTTGTCTAAGTTCTTTTGGGCAATATGAGAACATAAGAATTGATAGACCTGAACTACCAGCTTACCTTATAGCAAATGAATCCGATACCATAGGTATTGTATTTACAATACTAGATGTTCAAAAAATAGACAAAAATTTGGAGCTTTTAGAATATATGGAGAAGGTGAATGCTAAAATTGACACATCCCAATATTACTACATTTCGCTGGTCGGTGATCTAGAAATGAAGGTTGAGCTACAAAAGAATAAAATAATCAATCTTGTTTCCCAAAGCCTCATAAAAGATAGAATGATAGACGATCTTAAGTCTCAACTTAAGCTTTCTGATGAGAAGTCAAAAAACCTACAAGATGTTAGTGATAATAAAGATTCAATAATAGGTGAAAAGGATAAGGAAATAAGAAAACAAAAAACCCTGAAGTTCATTTACGGTACATTAGGTTTGATAGGCATGGTTTTAATAGCCATTTTGTGAAAAAAATGGTTTTTAGAATTAATATATACAATACAAAAAAATATCAAAAGATATGAAATGGATCAAACAATTTGAAAAGTATAAGGCAGAAAAAGGCCTAAATGAAATCATAAAAGAGGCTGTAATGCAGGTTGATGATGTGTCAAAGGTAAGAGCCGTTGCTGACATCCCACAATCGCTAATAAACTCTGTCGTTAAAAAATGTAAAGATGCGTCCGGAAAAAATATTAGACAGTTTTATAGCGACAATGATATTGCTGAAGAAATAGTTAAGCACGTATTTAGTCAGTATATAAATATTGATCACATTTCAACAGTTCCATTTGTGGGTGGTGAGGCACAGGCTCAAAAACCCCAGGCTCAACCACAAGCTCAGGCTCAACCTCAGTCTCAACCTCCACAGGTAGAGGCTCAACCTCAACCTCAGGCACAATTAGAAACTCAACCTCAGGCACAAGAAGTTCCTCAAGAACAACCTGAGGCACAAGCCCAAATACAGGTTCAAGCAGAAGCTCAGCCACAAGGTGAGAGTGAAGAAGATTTTGAAGAAGTCCAAGACAACGAAGAAGAGGAGTCAAAAGCACCAGAGGAAGGTAATGAAGACCTTCCACTATAAATAAACCCCTCCACTGGAGGGGTTTATTATTTTCCCTTTAGGGTATCACCAACACTATACTTATCACAAGGATCCTCAAACCATTCCTCACGGCCATATCCAATATAAGTGTAAGTACAGGTCTCACCATTTATAGAAACTGTCTTTTTTGTGATAATTGGCGGCCCCGTATATTTATTTGCATTTTCCTGACAAGATATAATAAAAATTGCAAAGATTGTGATAAGTGCGTACTTCATAATTCAAATATATTAACTTTTTATGACATTACCAATTAATATATAATATATGGAATTGGAATATCTTTTCATATATGGTGTCTTTAGAGAAGCGTCTGGTCCAATTTTGGGTGATTATATTTTTTGTGATAGAGCTTTTGTATTCGGTGGACTTTGGAAAGTAAATGATTTTTATCCGGGTTTCAAAAGGAATCCTTTTATAGGAAAAGTCTGGGGAGATATAGTATTGGTAGACCCTAGTATATTTGAAAAACTCGATGACTTTGAAGGAAATGAATATAGACGAGCAAAAATATGGACATCCATCGGAATTGAATCTTGGATATATGAATGGAAGGGATCGGTTTCAGATTATGAATTAATCACATCAGGAGATTGGATCATAAGAAAATAGTTATTTATTGAAACAGACTCTAATTGATAACATATCATCCTTCAACTCATTCCATATTTTTTTAGAATCTAGCTCATCTGTAAGCCAATTAACCTCCCACTTTTTATCAGTCATACCAAAAATACCATTCCTATAGTAGGAGTCTTTTGTATTAAATAATTCTAATCCATACATATTTACAGCCATTTTGACCTTTGATTGTATATCTCGAATTAGGTTATCGCTGTTAAAAAATTCCTTACCAGGGACTTCTATTTTTATTAGAGTATATTCATTTCTCTTCTTAATCGTGAAATTATCACCTACTCCAGATAAAACCTTTTCAACTAGGTCATAGTCAAAAGAAATTTTACCAATTTTATGCAAATACCACCTCTCAGGAGAGAGGGAGTTATTAGTAGGATTCAAAACTAAAATTTCAAAATCATATCCCATGACATCATATCCTGATCCATCTGTGAATGTTTGCCAAAGTCCCACATCAATTCCACCTTCTTGATAAAAATAGAAATGGTGGGGATCATCTCTAAAGGTTTCACCTTTACCAGATATCCGAGGATCGCGACTACCATTCACACCAGATTCACCACTAACTTTTAGCTTCATTTCTAATCCATCCATGATCAAAATCTCAACATTCCAATCATCCTCAAGTGGATGAAAAACATCACCCAAAGATTCAAAGTCAATACTTTCAGTAATAGATCCAATTGATGAAAAAACAAGTGTCAGTTCAATAGGGTTAGTAAATTCACCCGAAAGTATCATATCTCTAAACCCATTAGTAGTTTTAATATCATACCATCCACCACTTTTAGCATTGAGACTACTTACATCCCAAAGAAGTGAAAATTCAAACTTTAGTCCATCACAAGACCTTTCAAAAAAATCAATAATATCGCATATTTTTAGTAAAATCTCGCACTTATCTTTACCAGTCAATTTTGAATTTGGTTCCCAAAATTTGATTTTGAATGAAATTGGATTAGGACATCTACTCCCCAATCCACCCGGAACTTCCCCACTAACATCAGTCACTTCAGAGATCTCCAAATCAGGAAACTCATCCTCAATGAAGCTCCTCAAGTCCATTACATCTTGCACAATACTAAAACTTTCAAATTTTTTAATCACTATGTATATATAATATTAAGAGAGATTAAAATATCTCTCGTAATAGATATCTATTGCACCAGCCCCTTTTTCCATAATTTGGACATCCCGATTAGTGAATAGACTAAGAATGTCCAATTCTTTTGAAAACTCCTCACACTCAGCTCCGAGAATAAAATAGTCTCCATAATCACCCATTCTAGACTTCAATTTTTGGATTGCCTCCTCTTTTGATTGAGAATATGTGATATTAATGAAGATGGTGCTACCCTCGCCTGTAGCAAAATAGTTGACCCAGGTTACAAATAGTGTTGGTTTGTCCATTTAATTATATTTATCCAAGTTCAATCAATCCGTCTGGATATTTTTTCCAGAATTCTTCCAATTTTTGCAGACTGTCTTCCACAAGTCGGGCATTGCCATCAACCCCCACAAATTCTAAAGTTTCTTCCCTAGATTTTAGGATAGTTTCCCATTTACTACTCCTAAAGACGTCAAAAAACTCATCAATAGTCTCATACCAAACTCCATCAAACTCAAAAAGGATTTTCCCATTGATCAAATTGACAACTCCAATATATTCCAATTTTAATTTCTCAACATCTTCGGGATTAGACCTACGATTAAGATCCAAAATCTGCTCTCGGCAAAATTCATCAACATCATTTGTCAATTCATCCTCTCCCTCAATGAATTCCCTAATAAACTCCCTTTCTTCTAAGTCCTCCCCTGAAAGGGCAGATTCATAGGAGAGAATTTCCTGTTTATAGAATTTTCCAATAACCTCCTTCATTTCTTCAATGGTCGGAGATTTAATTCTCTTTTTAAACCATGTATGACATCCCATCTTATTATTAATTTTTACTTGAGATCCAAGTCTCAATGAATTCGCTCGCATCTTTGGTAGACCACCCTCGACTTTCCATAACACCCTGTTGTCCACTAGTCCTCCAAAGATTCTCTAATTCATAAGCCTCAGCCATTGTTAATTTAACAACTCCACACTTATCCTCATCACAACACCACCCCTCAGTCCCTTCAACAATATCAAACCCCTCAAGGAGACCATTTTCATTTAGGTAGCAAAGAATCGGCCTATATCTACAGTCTTCGTAGTAGTCGCCAGGTGAAATAAATTGGGCAGAAAATTCCCTAATTGATTCCATCACTGGATCAGATTCTGAAATTTCCTCACCAGTTGAATCAAGGGTAACTTTTTGATCAGTAATATTGAATTCTTGATCATAATTAATAGTGTGGGTCACTTCACGACCATCCTCAAGATTGATTTGAATTACTTTTTGGGATTTCATAAAACAAATATATGAAAAAAAATTATAGATTTCTTTTTTTTTCATATATTTGTTTTATGAAATACGATTCATATCGGTATATCTACCCACCTAGGCCAAAGAACCCTATTCCACCAACTGATCTCAATTTTTGGGATAATGGTGGCCTTATCTGTCAGCCCAAATTGAATGGTAGTAATTCTGTTATCTTCAAATCCCCATCTGGTGTTAAGGCAATGAATAGACATAATCAATCCTTGACGGGATTCAGAATTTCAGATGAATTGAAGTCCATTCTCCCCCAAGATGGTCATTTTGTTATCAATGGGGAATACATGAATAAGGGCAAACTAGATCAATTTGGTAACAATTTTAACCATAAATTGGTAATTTTTGATATTTTGGTTCAAAATTCGGAATATCTTGTTGGTAAGTCCGTTTCAAACAGGCTAGAAATTCTAAATAGTATTTTTAATCCCAAGGAATCAAAGTGGGGATACCTCCATCAAATTTCAGAAAACATCTTCATGGTAAAATCTTTTGAAAGTAACTTTAAAAGCACCTTTGATGATCTTACTAAAATTGATATGGTAGAGGGTGTTGTCCTTAAAAGGAAATCCGCGAGACTTGAAATTGGAATCCGAGAAGAGAATAACTCAAATTGGATGCTCAAATCAAGAAAGCCACATAAGAACTATAAGTTCTGAATATATATTATATGAAGAGAAAAAAAGCTAAATGTGGCTTCTGTAAGTCTGATATAGATATAATTATAAGAGGTAATATTAAAGAGGGATTTTGTGAGAATTGCTCAAAAAATCTAACCAACTCTAATATAATAGATGAAGAGAAAGTAAAGCCAAATCCCAACCTAAGGGATGGACAAATTGGTTGGACATTCAAAATGAAAAAGTGAGGCTAAAGCTCCTTATATCCAATTCTCTTAAATCTTTTTCTATTCCATTATCCTTGATGAAGTTCTTAAAGCTACTGAAAATTGTCTCATTAAATTCAGCAGTTGAGTCTAGCTGAACAATATCAAAATATCCCCCAATAAATTTAAATATTGATTCATTCTCTACCCTACAAACAGCATCATTGTGTATGTCCCTAACTATCTGATAGATATTAAATTTTCGAAAATTATTTATAAGAACAGTCCATTGATCAGAATATTCCCACCAATCTATTTGAAGTATATCATAATCAAAGTCTAAGTTTTGGACTAGATCAAATAACTCATCACGACGTTCCTTATCCATGATGGTATTATGGAAAAAGGTGAATTTGTTTAAACTCACCTTTTTTCTAGACGATTAATAGTATGATTACCATCTTGGATTGTCAGATAATACCCAAGTCCCAATGCGTCAATTTTAATAACACCACCTGGATTACCATCGGTCAATACTTCTGGATTACCAAAAGTATGTCCTACAACATGGAAATATTCACCAAGACGAGCTTTCATAAGAGCTTCTGGTCTTACCCAGATAGGTGTTTGACAAACCTCATTGCCGTGTGGGTCAAAATGCCTCCCATCTGTGAATTTAAAAATATCAAGATTGAATTGTGCAGCAAGGTTAATGACCTCATCAACATCCATTCCCAAAATATCAATTCCGCGATCATCAAACCAACCAATCAGATTTTTCCACCACACATAGGTAACTCCGGCGTGTGTGAAAAGATATTTATCACACTTATAGCAGGCCTGGATCAAATCACGGTTCTCACGAAGAGCATTTTGAAAATCAAACCTAGCAGCGGCCTGATACCCACTGTAAAAGTCCTTAACACCCTCCATATAGTGGTAGTCATGATTTCCAAAAAGAGTAATTACTCTATCAGGATTCTCTCTTTTGAAATTCATAATTTCCAAGAAGTTATGCAATTGATGTATTGGGGTAAAATCATCCCAAGCATCAAAGTAGTCACCCATAAAGATAATCTTATCACAGTCGAACTCAGTCTCAATGACTTCCTTCCACTTAGTTCTACCATGAATATCTCCAATCGCAACAATTTTCATACATCAAATATACGAAAATTATTTCATTTGGGAAACTATTCTTTTACATGAATAGCAAATTACAGCTGGGTAATTATTCATTATGACGACATCCCTATCACATTTTCCAAGACAAATTCCCTTTTTGGAAAATTTTTTATCAATTTGGGTTTCTGATCCAATTTTTTTCATAGTCTCTGAAGTTGGCGCAGTATCTTGCATATTCGTTAATTATTGGCTTTCCTGTATTATAGCATCCACAAACGGTCTCCCAATCTCCCCATTTTTCATATAGTTTTCTCAGAAGTTTGACGCTTGTGGAAATGTTGTATTCAAGATCCAATTTAAGTTTTGTTTTTGACAATTCTCCATTTATGGATCTAGATGTCGTTGGCATTATTTGCATAGGGCCCAATGCCCCAGATTTTGAAACTTGATATGGATTATAACACCAATGAAATGGACCAAGATATCTAGTTTCTCTATATGATATATTATAAACAACCCATTTTGGTACATCATACTCTCTTGAATATTTTTCAATCAGGTGGTACATCTGAATAGATGGGGGATAATCATCTAAACTATCTATATCAAGACCATCTATATTGAGATAGCTTGTTGGGGTATTTTTATAATTCAATGTCGCAAACAGTATAATTAATAAACCAATTGAAACAATTGTGGATATGATTTTTATTTTTGAGTTAATCATTTTATTATGGTTATTGTAGTTCTATAATATCTTCTTCTTTAATTTCTTCAATTTTTGATATATCTGATGTGGCGTCAAATATATAGGTCTTCCCAGATATTCTTATAACCTTCTTAAATTCATGCCTCCCACAGAATGGAGTTAAATGTATGTTTTTAAATACCTCATCATATATCATTTTAGATAAGTGGTGGAATACAATATATTCAAATTTTGACGTAAGTCCAATTAAATAATGGAGCCTTTCTCCTAATACAAACCCATCACCTGTAATTAAATTGATCTTCAGTTCACGACCGATTTTCGGATCATGAATTGAGTATGATAATTGACCAGAGTAGTCCAATTCTCTTATTGAATACCCTCTAACTTTATCCCCGTCCATAAAATAGACAATCCATTCACCATTCCCATTTTTATGAAATGTGTCTCTAATATGATTAAGATGATCAGAAATATCTTGGTATCTCTTATTATTTCTATCCTTCAATTTTAGCCAAAGGTCATGTAGATCTTTGATGGTCCATATTTTTGGATCTCTACCAAATTTCATTTTAAAGAATTCGCTGTTGTAAAAATTTGGCCACCTCATATGACAAATATATTAAAATTGGAATTAAAATCCAATCTCATCTAAAATCTCTTCAACTGGATCGATGAATTTGATTTTATTTTCTATTAAATCTGAATTAATAAAATCCGAAATTTTTGTGTGTCTAACTATACCCAATTCTCTTAGAGAATGATCATTGCAAACTTGTTCCCATTGATTTTTTATTGGAACAGTCATAATTCGTTTACCTAGGTGTATAGCCTCCGATGTGGTCGCGAAACCACTACTGCAAATAACCCCAGATGATCTAATCAAACAATCTTGAAACCTTCTTGTATCAATGGGCCCTGCTTGGAAATTATTTCCCCATATCTCGTATTTTATTTTTGGGTGAAAAATTTTGAAATTTGATTTAAGTCCTCCTATCTCCTGAAATATATTCATTGGATCGGTATATGGTAGATATATCAAATAGTATCCCATGTCTAATGGTTGTGAATTGAGTATATCTTTTTTAATTATTGGGTGTTTTATAAACTCATCGTATTTATGAAAGTGTAGCCCAAACCCCCTTTTAACTGGAGCAAAATTTTTAATCACCATTTCAGATATGATGTCTTTATCTGGTCTTGGTATTAGATCGGAGTTGAAAGAAAACTGATTGCTTATACCAATAACATCAACACCTTGTAAAATACCTGACCAAGCCGTTATTGGCTCAAAGTCAGAAATAACCAAATCCCAATTTTTAAGGTTAATATTGAGAGACTTTATGAAGTCAATAATTTTGATACTTTTGAGTGTTTCCCATTTTGATATCTCACCGCTATATTGATACTTAAAATCAAATCCCCTAAATCTCATTTTAACTTCTCTACCAATATCTCTGGTATAATCACCTCCAGAAAGGAGTATATCCACAATTGCACCTCTTGACTCCATTTCCTCTACCATTCTTAGTGATCTGGATATATGACCACCCCCAACGCCTTGTATACCATACAGTATCCTCATATGAATTTCAGTTCAATTTTTCCTTCAAGATCCTCAATTATATAGGAGCAAGTTTCACAGAAATCTCCACAATTATAATACTTACCTAATTGTATATCAGGGGTATGAGTATGTCCTATCATTATTGAATCACATTTAACTTCTAATAGTTTAGACTTGGACATTTTCTCATATTCAGAAATAAATTTAATTACATTTTTGACCTTTGTTTTCAAATATTTTGATAGTGACCAATATTTGAGTCCAAAAATCCCACCTATCTTGTTATACCAATTATTTATAAATATTGAAAGGTAGTAGGCTCTATCACCAAGAAAATATAAAATTGGATGCAATAAAACCATCAAAACAATCCCCATGTGTTATATAGATTTTCTCTCCTTTTAGGGTTTTGTAGATATAATCATCACAAATTAGAATATCTCCCAGATTTATTGGACCATCTTCAATTAGAGACCTGATATAAAAATCATGATTTCCTAGTATGTAAACAACATTCGTTCCCTTTCTTGAGAGTCTTAAAATTTTTTGAATAACAAGGGAATGATCATTATTCCAAAAAAATTTCCTTTTCAGTGATGTTAAGTCTATAAAATCACCAACAACTATTAGATTTTCAAATTCATATTTCTTTAATACATCTAATAGCTTTTTTGGATTTGAATTTTTACTACCCAAATGTATATCCGAAATAAAAAGAGTTCTTACCTTCATCAATTTATATATTAGATGAAGGAAAGCAAGAAATTAAAAACTAGATTATTTACATTATAATAATATCAACCAATAACTTCATCATATAAATTTCCAATCAGATCTTTTGAGGATATGATCAGATACTCAGGGAAAACCCTAGACTCAATATATTTTTTAATTTCAGGAACACTGTTCCAAGAAATAGACGATTCATTTTCTGGTGAGTATTTATTATCAACCAAATATTGACAAATGGTCTTTTCCTTTAGACATAGAAATCCATGAGCAAATCCCTTTGGAATAAATAAAGTATCACATGAATTCATTTCATATCTATGGACCTTCCCAAAAGATTCTGGTCTTAGATCAACAACAAAGTCAACAATCTCACCTCTGATAACAGTCAACAATTTTGATTGAGCATAATCTCCCTTTTGATGGTGTAGACCCCTGAATGCCCACATATTTGATATGCTTATATTACTTTGTACCCACATAGGATCAAGATCAAGAGGAAAAAAGTATCCACGATCATCCCTATATGAATTTGATTTAAAAATCTGGGGGTCGTTGAGGTTTGATATCTTCATCTTTATTGATAGGGTTCTTCTTCAGATTGAATTTGTGTGGTTGCGAAAATATCTCTCTGATTTTCTATATATTGGTAAAAAATATCCAAAATATAAAAAAGAAAGTAGTCATGTAGAGTTTTTAGAAAAGAATTCATTAGAAGTGTGTCTTTTTGAATTTATTGGGTCCATTGAAATTTGATCCACCAAATTGACTTGATAGATAATTTTGTGAATTTTTGTGTGCCCTTTCACCACACTTTTTAACTGATGGGTGGCTAGACATATGTGAATTCACTGAACAAGAAGACATCAAAATCAACATGATTGAAATAATGGTTAGCTTTTTCATGATTTTTATATTTTATCTTGATTTTAAGTTTACGATTTTTTAAATACTCTGAATGTGAATTTCAAATTCACAACTTTGGCAAGTTCTTTACTCAGATCCCCAATTGGCATAGTGATTGATGTGTCACCACCATAAGTACGAGCGGTATAGGTTACGGTACCAATTGAATTCTTCTTTTTCCTATCAAAAAAATTATCGGGAGCACATTCAACAATATACTCACTTGATAGCCTCAAAATGATCTGAGAAACAATGGAATTCCAGTACTCATAACCCCTCTTTAGATTGGGATTTGAGGCCTCAATAACAAAGTATCCGCGATTATATCCATCCTCTGATAGATACTGATCAAAATTGGTGATTGTGTCAAGTAGAGGTAGAATTTTTTCACCACCCTTGGAAAATTCGCTATTTAGGACGGTATATCCCTGAATATTGATAAATTTTGCGGAAAATTCACCACCATCATCAGTCCAATCAAGAGAAATATCATCAATGGTCTCAAGAATATTTATCGGGGAAGGGTACATTGAGATAAGGTGATCTTTGACAACCCTTCTCAGTTCGGATTTCATACCTTGCTTGAAACTACCAAGAGTTAGATTTTCCATACTTCAAATATATGAAAAAATTTTAATATATATCATATGCAATTTGGATTTGGCCAAATAAATAATTTTAAAGAAATTTCAGAAGATATTTTGGAAATTTTTTCTGATCTAGAACTAAACAAATCAGTTGATTTTAGAGTTGGGGGTGAATGGGTAATCTATTATCAATCAGGTTGGGTTGATTATATAAAATCTCCTGATGAGATAAATGGAAAGATTTTAAAGTTTGTTCCTTCTCCATGGAGTTGGGAATCAAAAAAGGTTATGAAAATTGAAAAGGGTTTCAAAATAGTCTATAAAATTGAACTGAGAACAAATGATCGTAGTGGTGTTCCTGTCCATTACGCCTCTCACTTTACTATTCCTCTTATTCTAAGGTCCCAAAATGCTCATGATATCAAATGTACAGAAATATTAACTTTTCAAATGAATTCGTCTGAAGAAGAGTATACTCTAAAGGATTGGGGAGACAAATACAAACTAAGCCAGCATCCAGCCGGTGGGTATAGAAATATAAGCGGGGCAAATTTCTATTTTGAAATTTATAAAGATAGATTAATTGATCCAAATTGGGCTAAAGAAGAAATTTGGGATATATTAAGCAATCTTGAGTTAGAATATAAAAATATAGACCTTTTTTCATGGAAGGTGTCTGGAGACACAATAGTTTACAAATTTGAATTCACCGAGACTCCCCTTCCAGACGATCTTTATGAAATTTTCAAATCTCTAGACTTATTAATAGGCAGATCCGAAAATATGGCTGGTGTGAAGTTTAAAAGAATTGAATTATCAAGGAACATTGAATCCAGAAATATAGGACTTTGGGTAAGTGACTCAAGATCATTTAATGGAAAAATTGGAATCAAACAATTTACAATAGTGTTTGATTTATAGTAAACAAATCAGATTATGCGTTTATAAATACAAATGGTTTTGTATTTATTCATAACACATAGAAAGAATTTAGATAAATCCTTGGAAAGAATTTCCAAAATGATGTCCAGTGACTATGTAGTTGCTTGCGGCGGATCAATAAGAGATAACTATGATGAAGATTTAAGACTAATAAATTTAAATTGTAATGATGGGTACGCTGGTCTCCCAGAAAAAGTAATGAAGTCATTTCATTTTATAGTTTCCGATCCCCGATTTGAAAAGTATACACATATAGCAAAGTTAGATGACGATATGGTGATATCCAAAAAAATTGAAAATATTGATGGTGATTATATCGGAAATGTTCATTATGGAGATGGAAATAGACAATGGCACATTGGAAGATGTGGAAATTTTTGGGATAGAATACCATACTTAGGAGAATTTAAACCTTGGTGTATGGGAGGATTCGGATATATAGTATCTAGATCATCATTGGAAAAAATATGTCCAAACTTTGAATATTTAGGACATATATATGAAGATGTATACTTGGGCATCTTGATGAATAGAGTAGGAATTTCACCAATAAAAATAAATACAAGGGATTACTTTGTGAGTCCAGATCATTGATATGCAAATAGTATCTATCTTCTATCATAAAAATATAAAAAACTTATACAAATATGAGTGGATTGAGAAATCTTATAAATCCATCATAAACCAATCAATGAAGGATTTTATTATTTATGAGATTAATTATGGCGAAGATGAATTCAGATTATATGAAGAATTTCCAAGTGAAATAGAAACGAAATTTTTTCAATCAAATTTTGAAAATCATGCTATGGCAATGAACTTTTTATTTGATAGGTGCGTGGGTGATAATGTTGATATGGTATTTAATAATAATTTAGATGATATAAGTGACTTAGAAAGGTTTCGAATACAGTCAAATAAAATTCATGATGGATATGATTTGGTATCATCAAACTTTACATATATTGATGAGTTTGATTTTCAGTTTAAAGAGATGCACTTCTCTAATTTAGACCTAGAAAAAAATCTACTAAGAAATTCAAACATTATATGTCACCCATCAGTCTGCTTTTCAAAAAGATTCATAGAAGAAAATAGATATGATCCAACGGAAATACCCCAAGAAGATTTGAAACTTTGGAAGAGATCCTTAGGCAAATACAAAATGACTATATGTGATGAATTTCTTCTAAAATATAGAATGCATAAAAATCAAATAACATCAAGTCTAAGAAAGAATGGGGATGTTAAGTCTCAATCAGACTTATATTCAATGATTATTGAACAAGGCAATAAAATTAAAGAGAATCTATGCTCAGGGTGTGGATATCCGATTAATAGAATTAAATCAAACTTTTGCACAAGGTGTAATAAAAATTATTAAAGTATGAAAGTAGGACTACTAATAATTGCCACAAACAAATACATAAGGTTTATAGATCCACTCATTAGGAGTGCAGATGAATTTTTCCTAAAAAATCAAGATGTGTCATATTTTATATTCACCAACATGAATTTAGATATTAAATCCTACAGACCCATCAATAAGGTTAAGGTTTTACACAGAGAATGGCCTTGGATGACTCTAGGTAGATATAGAATATTTAGTGATAATTTAGAGGGTCTTTCAAAAATGGATTATCTATTTTATTGTGATGCGGATATGCTTTTTGTTGGAGATATTGGAGATGAGATTCTAAGTGATAGGGTTGCAACACAACATCCTGGATATTACGGAAGAAGAGGAACTCCCGAAACAAACCCTAAGTCACTAGCCTGTGTTTATCCCCATGAGGAAATGCAATATTTTGCCGGAGGATTTAACGGCGGTACTTCGGTAGAGTTTTTAAAAATGTCTAAGAAGATTTCTGACAATATTGATGACGACTACTCAAGGGAAATAATTGCTATCTGGCACGATGAAAGCCATATGAATAGATACTTTATTGATAATCCACCAACTAAGATACTAGATCCTAGCTATTGTTGCAATGAAAATTGGGTAGACTGTCCATTTGGTAGGAGGCTATTAGCACTAGATAAAAATCATAAAGACATAAGGATATGAAAATAGGAGTTGTCTTTTACCACTCGGATATTAAACACATCTATAAGAACAGATGGATTAAAAAATCTGTGAATTCCATTTTAAATCAATCATATAGAAACTTTTCAATTTATGAAATTGATTACTCGGGTAATGGGAATTCCATAATACCAAAAAATGAAATTAGTAAAAAATTTTGGTCATTGAAATTATCAAACTATGCGGATGCCATGAATTTCATCATATCAAAGTCATTTTTTGACGGATGCGATATTGTTTTCAATACTAATTTGGATGACTATTATGATGAGAAAAGATTAGAAGTCCAAATATCAAAAATGATCTCGGAAGAATACGATATACTAAGTTCTGATTTTTGTTATATTGAAGAGGATTTAAATGGTGATGATTTGGTTAAGAAGCATATGAATATAATAAAGTATGGTGATATTAGATATAACCTGATGATGAATCATAATGTTATTGCTCATCCATGTGTCTGTTATAGTAGAAAATTTTGGTCGGACTTGGAAAATAGATATGATGTTTCAAAGACACCATCTGAGGATTTAGATTTGTGGAAAAGATCTATCTCTAGAGGATATAAGTTTGGGATTGATAGCAACCTACTTCTATATTATAGAATACACAATAATCAAGTAAGCAAAAATAAAAAGGGAATATGAGTTTAAGTTATTTTGACTACGAATCGCTCCAAAGGTGGTTTGAGGATAATGGTGATAGAACACACAGAATCAATTATGATTTAGATGAAGATTCAATTGTTTTTGATCTAGGTGGATATGAAGGGTCTTGGTCCGCTGATATTTTTGAAAAATATGGATGTGAAGTTTACATTTTTGAACCTGTAAAAAAATATTTTGATAAAATTGTAGATAGGTTTAAAAATAATCCAAAAATTCATGTTTTTAATTTAGGACTCTCAAATAAAAATGGGACGTATAATATTTATTATAACAACGACTCATCATCATTGGTACATAAAACATCGGAGACCGAATCAATCCAATTAAGAAATATTTGTGATTTTATCGACGAAACAAATATTGAAAAAATTGATTTAATCAAAATAAATATTGAAGGGGAAGAGTTTGACTTACTAGATGAAATAATAAATAGATTATACCAATCAAAATTTTCAAATATACAGGTTCAGTTTCATAAAATGTTTGATGACTGTTATCAAAGAAGAGATAATATAAGAAAATCATTATCAGAAACACACCACACTACATATGACTACACGTTTGTATGGGAAAACTGGAAAAAAATAAACAATGAACAATGAAATTTTATTCACAAGCTGGACAAGATAAGTGGGTAGTAGATTTTTTCAGATCTAAAAAAAATGGATTTTTTTTAGATATAGGAGCTCACAATGGAGTGGACATAAATAATACTTATTACTTAGAAAATGAACTAAATTGGAATGGGATATGCATTGAAGCTGATCCTAAAATATTTGATATTCTAAAAAAAAATAGAAAATGTGATTGTGTAAATTTAGCAGTTTCTGATAAAATAGGGGAAATAAATTTTATACAAGATGGATTTAGTGGTAGAATTTCGGAAGGTGGTAGTCTAAAAATGATTTCAAGTACAATTGATCTAATATTAGATAAGTATAATGCTCCAACTTTGATTGACTATATTAGCTTAGATGTTGAGGGATATGAATCCAAAGTACTCTCAAAGTTTCCATTTGATAAATATGAGTTTATATTAATGACGGTTGAGCATAATTTATACACAGGAGGTGCGGATAATAAGCAAAAAATTAAAGATATACTGATAAATAATGGATATGTGATATCTCATGAAAATGTGAAACACGATAATCTTGAATTTGAAGATTGGTATATAAATAAAAAATATCTTAACCCATGATTGAAACAATATTGTTTAAAGGTGAGAAGTATCCAAGGTATCAATCAAGTGGATTCGCCTCTAGGTTTATTTTCCCATTTGCAGAAGAAATTTGCAAGGGGGTTGGATATGATGTAGGGTGCAATAGAGTAGAGTGGAGCTTCCCAGGATCTATCCCCATAGATCCTGTAATTGATGAGAGATTTGACTGTATGAACTTACCAGGCGGACAGGTTGATTATATTTTTTCAAGTCATATGCTTGAGCACGTAAATGATTGGATTGGTGTCTTAAATTACTGGTACGACCGAATTAAAATAGGTGGAGTTATATTTCTATATTTACCTCACTATTCCCAAGAATACTGGAGACCTTGGAATAACAGGAAGCACTTAAATATACTAACTCCTGAGTTTTTAAGAGACTACTTTATAGATAAAAAAATGACTAACATTTTTTACTCTGAGAGAGATCTAAATAATTCATTTGCTATTTTTGCTGAAAAAACAATATACACGACCCATGATAATTGATATAGAGGGGTTTTTGAAGAAAAATAATAAGGTCACAAAGGTTGTAATAAACCAAACTTGGGGACTTGGTGATATTCTATTCATTGAGCCCATTTATAGATACTTATCCAATTTGGGATTGGAAGTTATTGCTCCAATACAAGATGTAAATATATCTATACAAACCCATATACCATATGTTAATTTTAAAAAAGTTAGCAATTTTGAAATGGACTATGAGAGGTTTGACTTTGGATTATTTTCCGTTAACGGGAAGACATTTGACGATACTATTTATTTACCAACGAGATTTTCAGACCAAATTTTTAGAGATCTTAGGCCACATGATGATTCGGCCTCAAGATATTGGATGACAGATAAGTATAGTGTCTTGGGTCTAGATTATAAAATTTGGGAAACGATCAAATTAGAAAGAGATATAGATAAAGAAATGAAACTAAAAGAAATAGTATTAAAGGATATAGATGGTGAATATGATTTTTGCAATTCATTCTATCAGAACTCTCTAAATATTACTATAAACCTAGACAAGGAAGTAAAGCAAGACCTACCAATTATATCAATGAGAAAGATTGACGGATTTAGCATGATAGATTGGTCAACAATTATACAAGGATCTAGGAAAATTCACACTGTTTCTACATCTTTAATTTATATGATCCAGTCAATCTATTTACCTGAAAAAGAATATCACATATATCCAAGACTCCCAGAGAGAGGTTTTTATACTATTGAAGAATTTCTTCCAGACTATTGGATAAAACATACAAAATTAACATGAGAATAAACTGTTTTATTATAATGTATAATAGGATAACTTATCCAAAGAATATGGCTGAATTTTTATCGGATCATAACATAAACGTTATTATGATAGACAATAACTCAACATATCAACCACTATTAGATTGGTATAAAAAATGTCCTTATAAAGTATATAGACTTAAAGAAAATTTAGGACATAAATGTTTATATAGATCTAAAATCCTAGATGAGTACAATGATCAATACTATATTTTAACCGATCATGATCTAGATATATCTCATATACCATCTGACTTTGTGGAAGTTTTAATGTTGGGAACACATTCCCCAAATGTTATTAAGTCTGGACTTTCATTGGAAATTGAGGATTTGCCAAATAACGAATATGCAAAAAAGGCATATGATTGGGAGGTAAATTATTGGAAGAGACCTTTGGATAAAAATGGATTTTATATATCAGAAGTTGATACAACATTTGCGATATATGATAGAAAAAAGGAATATCCTGAATTTCCAGAGACGGATAAATTTTTTCAGGCAGTAAGATCACCTAGACCATATACGGCCAGACATCTACCCTGGTATAACACTGAAGATAATATAACCGAAGAGGAAATTTATTATATAAAATCAACCAATACATATTGGTTAGGAAAATTTAAAGAAATACATAATATAAATTAACTATGATAGTATGTAAATTACAAGGAGGATTAGGAAATCAACTATTTCAGTGGGCATATGCAAAAAATTTATCCATTATAAATGGAGTTGATTTATATCTAGATCTAAGTTTTCTAGATAAAAATCTAGGAGTAACAAAAAGAGACTTTTCGCTTAATAAATTTCCAAATGTCAAGTTTGATTTGATATCCAATGAGGAAATATACAATGAAAAATTCATAGTAATAACGGATCCTATCAAATATAGTAGATTTGACTTCAATTCGGAATTCAATTATTACTTAGATGGATATTTCCAAAGTGAAAAATACTTTATGGAATCAAGCGATGATATTAGAAGTTACCTAGATCCTAATAAAAAAATTACTGTTTCCGGCCTAGATAGCTTTTCAAATACGGTCTCTATACATGTTAGAAGAACCGATTATATCACATCAAATGGATATCATCCAGTTCAGCCAATAGAATATTACCAAAAATCCCTAGAGATAATAGGGGATTATGAAAACCTATTAATATTTTCCGATGACATATCTTGGTGTAAGTCTAATTTCAACTTCCCTAGAATGAAATTCATAAGTGGAAATGATGATCTGGACGACCTCTGGATTATGAGTCTATGTTCACATAACATAATTGCAAATTCTAGTTTTAGTTGGTGGGGAGCTTGGTTGAATAGAAATCCAAATAAAAAGGTCGTTGTCCCAATTAATTGGTTCGGGAAACATGTTAATTTGGACACAAGTGATATAGTACCAGATAGGTGGATAAAAATTTAAGATAATAATGAAAGAAATAAAATATAAAGAAATTGTAAAATCAACAGATGGTCTTATAAAAAACACAGAATTCATTGGTTTTGATCAAGATTATTATATAATTCAAACGCTACTAAGAAATTGGAACCCAGGTAATGTTTTTGAAATTGGGACATGTACTGGTAATGGATCTAGGATAATTAGACACGTCCTACCAAGTGCTAGAATAATGACTTTAGATATATCTATTTGTGGTAACCTATGTCCAACGGATGTTGAAAAGATAGTACATGACTCCATGACATTTAATTATTCGGAAAAATATCCAATAGATTGTTGGTTTATAGATGGAGACCATGTTTATAAAAATGTTTTCCACGAAACAAAAGAGGCAATAAAAAGTCAGTCTAAGTATATAATATATCATGATGCTGACATAGAGGAAGTACTAAATGGTATAATTGATGCATTTGGTGATGATATTGAAAAATATGAATTATATCGTGTAATAGAACCAGATAGTATTTACTCCTCAAGTGGTAAAAATATTACTAGAATAGTATATGCAATAAAGGTAAAATAATGTTAAAAGTATATTCAATACAATATAATAAACCAGAATATATAAAAATTCAATTTGAATCTGCTATGAAACACATTAGATTCCAATTTGAATTTATTATTATCGATAACTCAATAGATAATTACACAAAAGATAATATTAGATCAGAATGTTCTAATCTACAAATAAAATACATTGATTGTTTGAATAAAGTTAAAACAAAAGACTCCAAATCTCACCAAAATGGATTACGCAAAGTAATTGAAATTTCTAATATTGGAGATTCATTTATTATTTTAGATCACGATGTTTTCTTTATAGGAAATTTAGACATTGACTACTATGATTGTAGTGACATAGTCTCGGTAAATCAGACAAGAGGACATATTGATTACCCATGGCCTGGTATAATTATCTTCAATAAACTAAAAACCAAAAATCTATTTTCCTTCACATCTGGTATGATAGATGGTGTCCCGTGTGATACTGGTGGTAGTTTATATTACTATATAAAATACAATAATCTTAGATACAAACATATTGGAACATCGTATTTGGGGGAGGGGTCAACCCTGATGGCAACACACGATGGAATATTTTTGCATTTAATATCTGGATCGGATTGGAATTCTCAGTATGATTTGAGCAATAAGATAAATATGATGGAAAAAATAATGAATTTAAATGATTAAAGATTCTGAAATATTATTTGTAACCACAACACTCTATTCAAAATGGTTATCTTATCAATCAAATATAATAAAGAAATTATTTCCACTCAGTGATTATATAATCGTTGATGGGAGAGAAAATTGGCCAAACTCTTGGTTCTACTGGATAGATGAAGTTAAAAAGTCAGATAAAAAGTATTATATACATATTGATGAAGACTTTTTTATCACATCTAAAGATGAGTTGATGAAATCTATACAAAAGATGGAAGATGATAATATTGACTTATTGGGTTGTCCAGATGGATATCATCATTTTAGAGGTGCAAATCCAGTTGCACTAAACACTTTTTTTAATGATTGGTGGAGTAGATGATGTAAAAAGATTAGATATAATCTAGGGATAAGATTTAATGAAGATTATAAAAAAGACTTTAATTATCGTTTTGAAGACCAAGGTGGTTCGAATTTTCAAAATGACCATGAACCATATTATGCTTTCTTTTGGTCTATGAAAGAACTTGGTTGTAAGTTTGATTACCTTTATCCATATTTTGATGATAGGTTTAAATCAAACCCAAGATTGGAAAAAGATTCACTGGATATTGGTATACATATGTGGTATACAAGAAATTGGAACTCAGAGATGGATGTCTGGGGACTTAAAAATGTGGAAAGATATAATAGAGTTGAAAAATTTCTAAAAAATAGTCTAATTATTTAATATATACAAAAAAGATATATTAAATCATGAAGCATCTCAGAAATTTTGAATCATACCGAAACTCAGAAAGGGTAAATGAGGAAATATTTGGAGCAATTGGTAAATTACTCGGTGGTTTCTTCAAAAAAATGGGAGAAAACATTAGAAAGACGAAAGGAGGTAAAGAAATTGAAACAATTTATGCAAAATATCTCCAACTAATTGACGACAATCTTAAGAAGACGGCAAATTTAGATCTAAATCTGGTGTCAGCTGACAAGGCGGCTGAAATAAAAGAGTCAAGATTAATTCTTGAGGCCGATGAAATAGACGCAGATAAAAAGGCGGCCCAGACAAATGCAAAGATGTCTGCTGATACTCTAAGAGCCAAAAAAACAATTCTTGATCAGGTGTTGAAAAAATTCAAGGAAATGGCCTTGAAAGAAATGGATGAGGTTCTACGAAAAATGGGGGGAGCGGCTAAGAACCCAGATCTTAATATAATAATAAACTCTAAGAAGGATCAATTTGAACTTGACTTTCTAAATGCTAAAATAGCATATCTTGAAACAAGTGGGGATAAAACATTACTTCCCCAGATAAAATCAGAAAGGGACAAAATAGCCAAAAAAATTGAATTGGTCTATAAAGATTTTGGAACAAAAAAACCAGTAGAATACAAAGAGGGAGATCTTGTTATATACCTTCTACAAGGAAAGACCAAAGACCAATGGGATCCAAATAAAAAACCAGAGGAACAAACAGGCATAGTAGCCGTAAACAAAATATCAAAGATAGAGGGAGACAAATTCAAATTACTTGACAAGGAGGGTAAAGAAACAATTGAGAAGACCGAGGGAGAAATTCTTGGGAAAGCTGAATCCCCCGCTGAGGTTAAGGTCGGTGACAAGATACAATACAATAAGAAGGATGGTACTGTGGCGGACGCTGAGGTAATTGACACATCGGACCCCGATATTATTAGAGTTAAGACCGAGACAAATACTAATGGATTTGCAATAGCAAGGTCAAAAATAAAGATTTGAAAATATGAGAAATCACATTAAAATGTTTGAAGAGTTCATACCTTCAGGTACTGATTTTGATTATTGGACAAAAACACTAAATAAATTAGGTGTAAATATCACTGATAAATTGTCTGGTGGTTATTATGGATTTTGTTATCTAACAGATAACAAAAAAGTTATTAAAGTGAGTTTTAACCGAGGTGATGCTTTGGCCGCTCATAAACTTAAAAATTTAAAAAATGAATATTTAGTTGACTATTATGATGTTATAAGATTTGTTGATAAGTCAAAGAATATTAAAATGTCATATATAATTGAGATGGAATATTTAGATAAAAAACCAGATAAAAAGAAATTAGTAGATGCATTTAAATTATTTCATAAAGTTGTAAGGTCAAAATTACCTTATAATCTATACCCAAATTCGTATATTAGAGATTTTTTAAAAATAAAAAAAGAGGCAACAACCAAGGGTGTTTCACTTGATTTGCAAAATCATGGTAATTTTCTAATCAAAAATAATCATCTATGTGCTATTGATATTGGTGTACAATGGGATGAATTACTTTCACCTTCAGAAAATTCTATACCACTTATAGATTTCTCATAAATCAAATAAGATTTTTTAACTTCTCTATTCTGGTCCAATTAATATAATCTGGACTTTTTAGATTTTCTGAATATTCAGAGGTAACTAACCCAATTCTAATTGGATTTATAAGTCTTGATGATATCTCAACTTCCAATCTATCATCAAGAACATATGACTCTCTATATAAGTTACCAGATTCAATAACCTTTGGATTTATTAAATTATACTCAATCCCATCATGGAAAATTAGAGTCTCATCATTTCTATATGGATGATAATATAGAAATTTTGTTCCCATGATAGAAAAATGGTGGTGAGTACCATCCTTGTCATTATCTACTAGATCTGCTGAAACTTTTGGGTATTTATTAACAATGTCACTATAAATATAGTATGATGTTATACTATCAGTAAAGCAGAATTTTTTAGAATATCTATAGACCAATTTTGAAATCTTTCTGAATATATCATCCTTGTCTCTCAGATCTAAATATTCCATAACGGGCATTTGGGTAAACTGCGAATCAACGGACTCTAATACTATTCTTGATATCTCTCTTTTTATTCTGATATCGTTATTTAAATTGATAGATTGATCATTTAGATCTATTAAGGTGGAGAAATTACACCTCTGTCCAAAAAATTCTGTTGAGAATTTATAGATATCTGGATCTAATTTTAGATTTTGGAAATCCATGTAATTATATTCTAGAAATCGGATAAAGTTAAATTATCTTTTTTTTTATATATATTTGCAATAATGGATATAAAAGAAAAATTAGAAATAAATAAATTACTTAGGAAATATGAAGGCAATAATGGCTTTCTAATTTCTCTAAAAAAATCACTTTCTGGAAAGTGGTGTCAAAAAATTGAATTTAATGGAAAGAAGTACAAAATCCTCAGTGATAAGCAGTACGACGCAGCAAAATTAAACAAGGAATTGTTTAAATTCTGAATAGGAACTCTTGATCCAGATAGAAATCAATATTTTCAGATTCCAAAAGTCCCTTGGTATTTGGAATTTGATACTGACTTAAGTTTTTATAAATGACCATGGCAGAGTCCCAGTTTTTTTCGGCATTACAAGAACACCCATGGAGAAACTGAAACATATGGTCTTTGAATTTTTGGACTATTGGATCCGAAATATTCAAATCCTTAATATATGAGTAAAATGCATTTGGGGAACTGACTATCTTTTTAGATTCCATCTTTGTCAAAAAATTTTTTATAAGCTAGATAAGATATTAAATAGAATATTGGTAGTGATTCCAAATCCTGATTAAAAAGTAAAATAAAAATTAAAGTGATCCATAAATTTAGACAGGGTCTGCATGATATTAACTTGGTCAGAAAATTTGGATACTTTTGGAAAATAAACTCATAGTATTTGATTTTTGGGTTTACTTCCATTCTATATTGATCCCACTCACCTATTCTAAGCAACTTTTCCAATTTGAATAGCTTAGACCACCAAATAAAAGCATCTGTATTAAACCAGATGTATTGTAGAAAAACAATCCAAAAAATTACTTTAATAAAATCCATAGAGTTTATATCTTAGTTTTTTCTTAAGTTCTTTACCATATCTTCGGGTCCTAAATGGTTAGTCCCAGAGTAGTCAAAGTTATCAAGTGTCCAACTATTGAACTCAGTTAGGGTATTGTATCCAATATCTTCTATATAATTCGACAGTTCCTCAAAATTCATTTTATCTGACTCATGAGATCTATTGTAAAGTTCGCGGCCTTTTCTAGTTGCCCTAGCAAAAACATGACAAATATATGTCTCATCACCCACTGTCCTTATTTGAATGCTAAAGTATATAAATACAAAATCGCTTACTCCAAACTTGATATCATGACTAAATCCAAATGATATTAAATTACCATCTGATTTATAACCCATTTTTATTAGAAATGGACAATGATAAGCTATTCTATCTGCAAATTTATTTTCACTATTGGCGTTTTTCCAATTTGGAATCTCTCTTTTAAGATCTCCCTTTAGGTAAGGGATTTCAAATTTTGACTTTAGATCTGAGCTATCAAATAGTTCATTAAATTTTTTAATTTTCATGCTTCTATATTTATTATTTATTTATATATTAGATTTATGATTCAAAATATTATTGACACCCTCAAAAAATTTGAAGTTTGGTTCAACCAAAAATTTGGATGGTTTTTTACTAATGGAAATAAGGAAAATCTATGAAAAAAAGATACAGAATTGAATTGTCTGAGGAGCAGTTTAAAATATACACAGAGGCACTTGAAGGATATTCAAGATTTCTATCAGGGCAGATAGGACACATATGCAATTCAATTACCTCCAGAAAAGGAATTCCAATTGTTATGGATTGGGAAACCATATCAAATGGCGATGGTAGTAAGGGAGCACTTCTTCTAAAGAGATATCTATTCCCAGAACTCAGTCCAGGTAGCTACCATGGAATTGGATCAAATGATGAGCTTCAAATGCCAAGACAAATCTCATATGAAATGTACAGGGAGGCTAGACATTTCATGTCTAAGGGGGGAGAGGGGAGGAATGTTTATTCAGAAAGAGGACTTAATTACTCAGGAATACCTGAAACAAAAATATCAGAGATTGGGATATCTGAAATCAGAAATGAAAAAATATCAAAAATTGTAAGCGATGAAAATTTTAGTTTGGGAGACAACACCGGATCTGGCACCAATTAATGGGAGAAAATGGGTATTTAATTCAAAATCTCTTAGAGATGCTCTATCACACAAGTGTTATGAATTAAATGGTAAGATCTCACAAAATAAAAAATCAGCACATTTACCAGATGGTAACAGGCTATTTGCTACGATATTGGAGAAATAACTATTTCCAAAATGAGTAAATTCCCTTTTCTAACTCATATTCGCCCCAATGAAATCTTTCTCTTTTTGGTTGCTTTTTTGCCCAGTCCCACATTAGTTTTAGACCATCTTCTAGATTTGTTTTGTCCTGATACCCAAGTAAATCAAATGATTTTTGCCAAGTTGGATGTGCGTTTTTTACTTCATGTCTAGGTTCCTTATAAATGACTTCTCCACCTGAAATTACCTTTCTTAGAATCTGATTCGCCTCATTTATCGTGTGGTACTTTGTACCACCCAAATTTATTATTTCCCTTGAGCAATTTTCTTGAATTGCTGATCTCCAAAGGGGATCTAGACAGTCATCTATAAAGCTAAAAGATCTTTGTTGCTCACCATCCCCAAAGATTGTCATAGGATCACCACTCATATATTGGTTCATCCAAATACCTAAAACATTCCTATATCTATCCCAGATATTTTGTTTAATTCCATAGACGTTATGTGGTCTTATTACACACCAATCTAGTCCATGTTGATCTCCAGCAACTTTTATATCCATTTCACAGGCATATTTAGCAATCCCATATGGATCAATTGGATTTGGTATGTGAGATTCATCAAAAGGCGGAGTCCCATCTCCGTAAACAGCCATTGTTGATGTGAAAACCAATCTTACCACATCATATTTTATACAATTGTTTACAATATTTGCGGTCGCAACTAAATTATTTTGATAATTAAATGTTCTGATAAATGGTGAAAGACCCTCTGCTGCATATGCCGCAAAATGGAAGACATATTGAGGTCTATGATTTGAAAAAATTTGAGTAATATCATCTTTTATGTCCATCTTATAAAATTGGACTCTAGGATCTATATTCTCAACATACCCACCTGATAAGTTATCAATTCCTATAACACTAAAATCTGGTCTATTTGATAATATCCAATCGGCTAATCTTGACCCTATAAGACCACCCACCCCAGTTATTAATACAGATTTCATCAATAATTTTAGAAAAAATGTTGATAAAGTTTATCAAATAAACTTAAGATAGTAATTAGATATAAAATCATATGATAAGTATAATAATCCCTACACTATTTAAGTGCCCAAGGATAATTGGGACAGTAGTTGAATTATCAGAGTCAAAAGTTGTCGGGGAAATTATACTAATTGATAATACAGGAATAAAAAAGAATTTAGATATACCTAAGCTCAATTATATTCTAGAAGAGACAAACACATATGTAAATCCTTCCTGGAATAAGGGGGTTAGAATATCATCAAATGATAATATTTGCATACTTAATGATGATATTTGGTTTGATTGGAAATTTCTAAAAGATATAGAAGATTTCCTAAATAAAAATGATTGTATAGTAGGTATGTCGGAAGAAAATTATAATGAACCATCTTCAGAATTCAAAATATCTAAGATAGAATCGGACTGGAAAACACCAAAGGGACACAGACCAATGGGGTGGGGTTGTTGCTTCTTCCTAAACAAGAAAAATTGGGTAGAAATTCCATCAAATATCCTAATATGGGGAGGTGATGATTACCTATTTTATCAGAACAATCAGATCTTAAATTATAAAATAGAAGGACTCAAATGCTATGGTGGTGTCTCTTTAACTGCAGATGATCCATCATATGAGTCCATATTCTCGCCAATAAAAAGACAAGATATGTTAAATATGAGAGAGTATGTCAAATCTGGATCAATTCAAAACTATCTACTAGGAACAATATGGCAATGAACTACATATTAGCTAACTAATGTGTTTCGGGAGACAATCGCTCCTTTTTTTTAAACACTTCAACGCTTGTGCCATTAAATGGTCTTATTTCAGCTCCATGTCTGTAATCGTCTGTTCCGGAC
>JACCDG011362212.1_pt1 | contig 34314 bp, 43 predicted proteins | sample 7442471 | NCBI WGS metagenome assembly JACCDG01 (sample SAMN15323444, study PRJNA562643) | freshwater metagenome | isolation source: river surface water | place: USA:Blue River Watershed | collected 2017-08-17 | reverse complement strand
GGCGTGCCGGAGATCGTGCTGACGAATCAACTGGCGCTGAAGAAACTCACGGATGCCACCACGGCGATGGCGGAGCTGGCGGCGTTCCCACCTTATGAGCGGGCGATGGGCGACGGAAACCGCATCGCGCCGGGATCGGAGCTGCCGGTGAAGCGCAACACGGGCACTGCCGGGACGCAATCGCGGTTCCTTCAGGTGCCGGGCGTGGACATGGGGGCGCTGCGGGCGATGGAGGAGCAGCGCGGCCAGGCGGATCGACGCTTTGCGCGCGGCGCAGCGGTCGATCCGGACATGCGGCGCTTGTTCCTGGAGGACATGGGCGAGGCGGCGGTGATGAGCTGGGAGGAGACGGTGCGGCTGATCTGGCTGCACGTGCAGGCCTACGTGAACGAGGTGAAGGCCAGCCGCATTGCCGGACAACCGGTGAGCGTGGCGGCCACGGCGGAAGATCTGGAGGGCACGGCGGATGTGCGCGTGGAGTTCAGCGCGATGGCTTTGAACCAGAAAACGGCGCTCGAGCTGGCGGATTACGTCACGAAACTGGCGGGACTGGATCGATCCGGCCGCATTGATTTTGGCAAGGTGGTGGAGCTCATCACGCGGCTGTTTGATCCGGTGCTGAGCGAGAACATCATCATGCCCGGCGATGAAGCGGCGGCCAAGATCGAGAAGGACGAGCAGGATGTGATCAGCGCGATCACCAGCGGCCAGTATGTGACGGGCCGGGTGAACAGTCCGCAACTGCGCTGGCAGGTGCTGCAACGCTGGCTGGCCAATCCTCAGACGACGGCGATGCTGCAACAGAACCCGATGATGTATCAGAGCCTGATGGAGCACATCAAAGGGCTGCAACAGGAGATGGTGCAGAAAACCACGAACGTGTTCACCGGCCAGACCGGCCAGAAACCCGATGCGCCCTGGGAACAGGCGGCCAAACCGGAGCAAATGGTGCGCGGGATGGTGGAGGGGATGGCGGCGTGAACGCAATAGGTGAGGCACGGCGAGATGAGACGCCACCTTGGTAATAGACTTTCCCGCCGTTGCCTCGACCGTTTTGTTAGCCGTTCGGGGGACGCGGAAACCACAACAAGTATATGACACCAGAAAAACTGAAAGAGATACGGGAGTTGGCCTACGGAATGTCCGTTGGCAATCTCAACCCCGAAGACGTGGCTGACTACATGTCAATCGCTTCGGCGTGCGCCCGCATGGAAAGCCGAAACGCGCTCGCGGCTATTCCCCCTGTTGGGGGATGGCTGACCGCGAACCCGCAGCCGAGTAACCAACCAAGCCGGGGGATGGTCCGATCCCATTCTTCGGCCAATCCTGACCCAAATTCAAAAACCGACAACCTCGCGAATGAGGATTGTCGTCCAGTGCCTTGTTCGCCGTTTTGCAGAAGCGACGCGGAGGACTGTGACCAATGCGACCACGGAATTGTTCGGGTAAAGCTCGACTTTGAAGATCGGGCGCTAGTGGGCCGACTGGAGGACCACGCCATGACTCACGACGCATACGAAGCGATTCTGTTTTGGGCAATTGGGCGTATTCGATTTCTTGAAGCTAACAGTTGAATTAACCTCACTTTGATTCTGATTTATCCATGAAAACCCTGATTCGATTTTTGATGCGTTGGATGCCCGCGGCGCGGCCGGTGGTGGTGGATGTGGGGAAGGAGTTTGGGCCGCGTTTGGAGTGGGCGCAGGTGCTGGCGGCGTTTCGGCATCGCAAGAATGATCCGCTGTTTCAGGCCGTGGGGCAGTTGCTGGCCTGCCAGCGCGAGCTTTGTGTGCAAGCAGTGGCGGACAAGAGCAATCTGGTGAGCGATCAGACGCGATACGAGGCGGGCGCGGCCGGCTGCGCAGCCGATGTGATGGCGCTGCTGGTGGCGCTGGAGCAAGGCCAGTGTGCGGACCGGCAAATCCAGGCGTATTTTGGGGCGGAGACAATCAAACCAAAGGAATCATGAAAAACATCGACTGGACAGAAGACACCTGGTTTGCACAACATCATGCCGCCCATTTGACCCCGGCATTCAAAGCATGGTGGAGCAAGTATTACGGCCATCCGGACGATTATGCGGAGCGCGATGAATACTGGGCACGCTGCGCTGCGGCTTGGGCTGGCTGGCTTGGCCGGGATGAATCGCCGGAAAAGTAACCCGGATTCGCCGGAATTCACCGGGAATCGCCGGGAATGGCGGGGCGCGTGGCTTGGCAGGGATGCGCGGGCGTGGTGCAGTGCGGCATGGCTGAATCCAAAGAAGCTGCACCTGCCACAGCGAGCGCAAAGAGCACCGAGTCCGCACCCGGAGTTTCTGATGCGTTGTCGAAACCGAAAGCACCCATCCTGAGCCCGGAGCTGAAAGCTGCCCCATCGTTTGATGTGGAAGATGTTCTGGCCGGCCTGGAAGAGAGCCCGGATGGATCGACAGAAACGATCGAAGGCGCGGAAACAGCACAGGAAACCACCGAGGAAACAGGCTCCGAGGCCGAAGGCGAGCAATCGCAGCCGGAAGAGGAATCTGAAACCTCCAGTGCGGAAGGTGAAACGACGGAGGAAACGGAGGAGCACTCCGAGGAATCCGACGAGGCACCGGAAGGACTGAAGCCGAAAGCCATCAAACGCTTCAACAAGCTGCTGCAACAGCGCGATGAAGCCAAGGCGGCCGCCCGGCAGGCCGAGTCTGAACTGGCGGAGCTCAAAGCGAAGCTGGAACAGCGCCAGGATGAACCCGCTCCCGTGAAGGTCGAAGGCAATCCGCTTTTGAGCGTCACGAACGAGGAACAACTGGAAGCCTACGAAACGCATTACAGTCAGATCAAGGCCTGGTGCCGTCGCAATCCGCAAGGAGGCACGCCGCCGACCCATTTGACCGGAGGGCGTGAAATGGAGCTCGATGCCGAAGGGGTGATTTCCAATCTGGAGCATGCAGAGTCGATGCTCGCCAAGGCGCTGCCGGACCACCGGAAGTTCCTCAGCGAGTTTCAAGCGCAGCGGAAACAGGCGAAAGCCAGCTATCCGCAGGTGTTCACGCCCGGCACGCCGGAGCATGACGCGGCGAAGACTCTCCGGCCCCAGCTCTTGAATTTCGCCACGCAGGCGAATCAGGATGAACTGCTGGCCCTGCTGGTAAAGGCCCGAAGGATGCAACAGGAGGAGCGCGATGGCGTGGCCCGTTACACCCGAGTCGAGCTGAAGAAGCCAGCGACTGCTGCGAAACCGGCCCCGGCTGCCAAGCCCGCGCCGAAACCCGCGCCCACCGGCACCGCAGTGCCGCCGGTGAAACAGGCCAACGGCAAATCGACCAAGGAAACCGCTCTCTCCAAGCTCAGTGTGCAAGGTGAAAGCGTGGATGTGGAAGACCTGCTGGACTGATCTGCGCGGCCCCTCCCCTGGCACGCATTCGTTTCTCCAAACCTTCATCTCTTTCACCATTATGGCTCTCGCAGCAACCACCGGTCGTTCCTCGACTCACACCGAACGCGACGTGCGCAAAGGCGTCACCGAAATCATCGCGCTCGACACCCCTTTCATCTCCACCATCGGCTCCGATCCGGCCCCGCTGGAAACCACCCCTGAGTGGCAGCTCAAAACCTTCAGCGCCCGCAGCAAAGACGGCCAGCTTGAAGGTGCCACGCCCGCTGATTCGGACTACCAAAACAATCTGGCGAACAAAGCAATGCTCAAGGGCCGCTTCATCAAGCAATGGCGTCCCGTCGGCGTGACGAAGGAAATGAAGCTGATGGGCAATCAATACAACGAAGGCGATCCTTTGGCCGCCAACGTCGTGGATTTCACCAAAACCATTTACTCGGACGTCGAATACTTCGCGCTGTCCGATGACGAAAGCGTGGCCCCGGTGGCAGGCAGCACAGCCTCCAAAGGCCGCGGCATTCTGCGCTGGATCTCCAATGCGGACGGCCGTTTCACCGACACGGACACCACCCCGGCCAGCGCCTACCGCACGCCGACGGGCAGCATCCTCACCAGCAAGGCCGCCGCCTCGGACATCACCGAAAGCGAAATCTCCGCGCTCATCACCTCCGTGGCCAAGACCCGCCGCAAGGCCGGCCTGCGCTTCATGGGCCTGTGCACGGCGGACATGCGCGATGTGTTCGACAGCTACAGCCGCACGGACAAGAGCTTTACCACCAGCGCCTATCCCGTCTCCCGCTTCACCCAAGAGCAGGGCACGATCGATCGCGAGGTGACGTTCTACAAATCCTCCAACGGCTCCGTGGAGCTCATGACGAGCTTTGACCTCGACAGCACCTGCCACTTTGCCCTCCTTTCCCCGGATCTGGTGAAGAAGGCCTACGCCCAGGGCGTGAAAGTCGGCGTCGAAGGCGTGTCCACGCAGGTGGACAAGCGCATCATCGACGTGATCTGGGTGCTGAAGTGCCTGAATCCCGGCGCGCACGGCAAGGCCATCACCGGCGCCACGGCGTAAGGCTGACCACCTCAGCCATCCTCGACCGGGCGGCGGTTCATGACGCCGCCGCCCGGTATCCCTCCTGTCATGCTTTGGGTGAACCTGTTTCGTTTATGCTTTGGGAAAATGACGGCTCTGCCTCCGATCTGATCAACGTGCTGACCGAGGAAATCGGCGACGGCACGATGATGGACGCGCTGCGCCGCCATCTCCGGGGCACGGCGGACCGGCATGAGCTGCAATTGCAGCAGGACATGCACGATGTGGCCGCGCGGCTGCACGGCGTGGAGCGCCGCGTGCATGAGGAAACCGGCCTGGTGCCGGATTTCAGCGTGCCGCAAATCCTGTATCACCAATACGCCGCGGAGTTCAAATTCAAGGCGGCGAAGGAGGGCATCACGCTGGACGCGAACGGCTATGAATGCTGGCAGTGCCCGGAATTCATCGCGTGGTTCAAGAAGAAACACCCGGAGCTGGTGCACAAGGAAGCGCCGCGCAATGCGACGATCATCGTGCCCGGCAAGAAATACGGCAGCGTGCGTGAAACCGCGAACCCAGGAGGGCTTTTGGCTGCATGAGCCGCGCGACTGTCACCGTGAAGGCCGTGTTTTGGGATCTTTGCCGCGCGATCGGCGAAGAGGCGGACACGTCCATCAATTCCGCCGGAGTTTCCGCGAAGCTGAAGGCCAAGCTGCTGCGCTGCATGAACACGGCGCACGAGGAATGCTACAACGCCAACGAATGGGAGGATGCCTGGATGGATGGCACGCTTTCCGTGACCTCGAATGTGATCGCCTATTCAGCGGTGAATGACGCCGCGCGTTTCACGCTGTGGAGCAGTGATCCACGGGTGCCGAATAGCAGCGCCTATCCGATCCCCTTCACCACCAGCGCGGACGGCATCGTGGTGCAGTATCCCGGCACCAGCCAGGTGTATGCCTTCTGGCTGCCTGCGGTGCTGCCGTTCACCGATGCGGAAAGCGAAACGGACACCATCCTGCAATCCATCTTCCCGGCCGTGGTGGACATGGCGCGGGCCGAATACCTGAGCACGAGCGGCCAGCATGACACGGCGCTGAAGCTGGATCAGCGCGCGCGCTCCCGGCTGGAAGACCGCTGGGCCGTGGAGTTCCAACGCGTAGCCCGGAAAATCTGGCTGCGCCCCACCTACTGATTCTCATGGACGCTCTCACCTTCAAAAACCTAGAAGCAGATCACCTGCGCGGACTGGCCAATGAAGCCATCGGCGAGGCGCAGCGCCGCATGCATGAAGTGCCGGCCAAGGATCTGCCGCAGTTCGCCGCCACCCTCCTTTCCATCGCCGACCGCAAAAGCACCAAAAACTCCAAAACCACCCCGCCATGATCGAGAAAATCAAGCCTGTCGGCAAAACCTACGTCGCCACTGAAGGCGGCCAGCACCTCAGCACGATCACCGGGCTGGGTAAAATGAAGCTGCCCAACGGTGAATTTGTGCAGGTGAAGCGCATGTTTGGCACCGCCAGCAGCAACGCCACCACAGAGCTGATCCAGGCGGTGGATGACAAAATCATTCGCGTGCTGTCCGCGATCGTGTTGCATGGCGGCACGGCGGGCACGATCAAATTCGTCAGCACGGATGCCACGCCGACCAGCACGGACATTTCCGCCACCTTCAACAATGCCGCGAACGGCGGCATGATTCTGCCGCACAATCCGCACGGCTGGTTCCAGTGCCTGGACGTCGGCTGCAAGCTGCAGGCCACCGTCAGCAACAGCTCCGATGTGAGTGTGCAGATGACTTTCATCGAGATCCCGGCCGATTGCTTTGACCTCCTGTGATCAGATCGCTTTTCCCACCCCATAAACCCAACGCCAAGCCCATGAAAACGCCCCGCCTCCTCCTCGCCACGCTGCTCCTTTTTGCGGCGTTCATCACCTCCCTGCACGCTGCCACCGTGACCGGCCGCAGCGCGAAGACCACGCCTGCCGGCACGGAAAAGATTCCCATCGATGACGCTGGCACGGACAAATACATCACGATCGGCAATCTGTTTGTCGGCAGCCCGGCCATCACCACGCCCACGATCACCACGCCGGTGATCAGCACGGGCCTGACGGCCACGGGCAGCGCCAGCAACAACTTCAGCGGCAGCACGGGCGCTTTCCAGACCTCGAGCGGGCTGAACACGTTCAATGGCAGCGGCCACGCCTTTGCCTCCATCCTGTATCCGACGATCAATGACGGCGCGCCGCTGGGCAGCACCACGTTTTCGTTCAGCGATCTGTTCCTGGCCTCCGGTGCGAACATCAATTTCGCGAACAGCAACGTGGTGCTGACTCACAGCAGCAGCATCCTCACCGTCGGCACGGGCGATCTGCGCGTGACCACCGCAGGCACCAATACGGCCAGCGTGGTGACCGTGGGCGGCACGCAGACGCTGACGAGCAAGACGCTGACCGCGCCGGTGATCAATGGCGCGACCTCCAGCGGATCGACCGCCATCGATTTCAGCGGAAACAGCGGGGCTTTTAAGACGAGCACGGGCGCGGCCACCTTTGGCGGCAGCAGCCACACCTTTGCCAGCGGCATCACCCCGGCCAGCAATGACGGCGGCGCGCTGGGCAGTGCCTCGCTGTCCTGGAGTGATGTGTTTCTGGCCAGCGGCGGCGTGCTGAACATCGCCAATGGCAACTGGGTCGCCACGCACACCAGCGGCATCCTCACCGTGGGCACGGGCGATCTGCGCGTGACCACCGCAGGCACCAATACGGCCAGCGTGGTGACCGTGGGCGGCACGCAGACGCTGACGAGCAAAACGCTGACCGCGCCGGTGATCAATGGTGCCACGAGCGCAAGCGGGAATTTTGACCTGAGCGGCAGCACCGGCACCTTCAAGACCAGCACGGGTGTGAATACCTTTGGCGGCAGCAGCCACGTGTTTGCGGCCACGCTGGTGCCCTCCAGCAATGACGGCGCGGCCCTCGGCAGCGCGAGCGCGAGCTTTTCCGATCTGTTTCTGGCCAGCGGCGGCGTGATCAACATCGCCAACAGCAACTGGGTGGCCACGCACACCAGCGGCATCCTCACCGTGGGCACGGGCGATCTGCGCGTGACCACCGCAGGCACGAATACGGCCAGCGTGGTGACCGTGGGCGGCACGCAGACGCTGACGAACAAAACGCTGACCAGCCCGACGATGACGACGCCGACTCTCGGCGCGGCGATCGCGACCAGCATCGAGTCCCTGACGAGCGGCCTGATCTTTGAGGGCAGCACGGCGGATACCAGTGAAACCACCGTGACCGTGACCGATCCCACGGCGGACCGCACCGTGACCATCCCGGATGCCACAGGCACCGTGATCCTTGCGCAAGCCAGCACGGCCACGAGCCTGACGGCGGACAATCAAGCGGTGACGCCGGGCACGAGCAATCGCATCCAGCTTTCCAGTGACAATGCCACGGCGACAAACCGCACCTTCACCCTCAGCGCCACCGGAGCGATCACGGGCCAGATTTACATCCTGATCGGCCCGGCCACAAACGCGTGCGAAATCGCGGACACCGGCATCCAAAAGCTCTCCGCGACGTGGAGCCCGGGTGCAACCGACACGCTGACGCTGCTCTTTGACGGCACGAACTTCATCGAGCTCGCCCGCGCCGACAACTGATCCTCGAAACCCTGCCCGCTGCCCTCTTATGCGCTTTGGCCCGCCTGAACCTCTCCGCTCCCATCTCATGATGATGGGGGCCGGGCCGAGCAATGGCGGTGTGATTCTTCCCTCGCTGCTGCCGAATCTGGAATTGTGGCTGGATGGCTCCACGCTTTCCGGCAGCAATGGCAGCACGGTGACGAGCTGGCCGGATGCCAGCGGAAATGCGCGCGATGCGGCGGCGGCCGGCGGATCGTTTGGGAATGCGGGCACGCTGCTGACTTCCGGCATCAACAGCAAAAACGCTGTTCGCTTCAATGGCAGCAACCAAACGATGGCGGCGAACTGGAGGCCGACAACGGCCCCGGTGACGATGGGCGCGGTGTTCAAGCTGAACAGCACCGTGGGCGGCAATACCAAAGGCGTTTTCACGCAGGATGTGTCCGGCGTCGGCGGTTATTCGATCGAGCTCGACACGCTGGGCAGCGGCCTCGGCGTGATGAGCATGGAGTTCAAGGCCGCACCTTACACGCGCCGCTGTCATTTCCCGATTCAAAACGGCGGCGAAACGGTGTGCGTGATCATTCGCGCCTCCATTTCCAGCGGCACTGTCACACAAAGCTGCTGGGTGAATGGCGTGAAGGGCGTGGAGATGACTTTCACGCAGGCTGCAGGCACGCCCGCAAACACAAAGATCGGAGGTTATGCGCTGAGCAATTTTCAGGCGGCGGTGGATGTCGGCGAGGTGTTTGGTTACAGCCGCGCGCTGAGTGACGCGGAAATCGTGAACCTGTCCGCGTATGCTTCCTCAAAATGGGGCACGCGCTCGACGATGAACGCGCTCACGTATGTGTTGCCGCACTTCCACAATGGGGAGGAGAAGTTCTATTTGAGCGAATCCTCCGATGGCTTGACCTGGCGGCCGATTCCGACGTATCTCGCGCCGAGCGTTGGCATCTGCCGCGATCCGTCGATGATCGTCAAAGACGGCTATCAGTGGGTGGTGTTTACCACCTGCGGATTCAGCACGGGAACCTCGTTCGGGCTGGCGAAAGCGCCCGTGGGTTCGGGATTCTTTGAAATGGTGGCCAACGTCTCCGGCCAAGTGGGCGCGACTACGCAGGTCTGGTCACCAAAATGGTCTTTCGATGAAAACGGCGATCCATTTGTGTCCGTGAATATCAGCGAGGGCACGGTGAATGCAGGCCCGTTCCTGCTTTACGAGATGCACCCGACCAATGCGGGCATGACAAGCTGGAGCTCGCCCGTGCTGTATTCTGGCACGTCGCTACCGGCGAACATGATTGACGCTTACGTTTACCAACGGCCGGGTGTGACGGATAAATTTTACATGCTGGTCAAGAATGAGACGACCAAGAAGGCCATTCTGCTTCGCTTGGACAGCGCGACGTTTTCAACCAGTGGCTGGGTGGTCGAAAGCTCAGACCTCGCCTGGGGCGATTGGATTGAAGGCTTCTCACTCATGTTTGAGGACACCGCGCCGCACCGCATTTTGTGCGATCAATACTCCGCTAGCAGCCCGGATGGTCTGGTTTACATGAGCACGGCGACGGTGAACGACGACCTTTCGATTATCGGCGCAACTCCTGCCGCTGCCTGGACGCCGCTGACGCATGTGGGCGGCCTCACCGTGCGGAACGGCCAGGCGCGCAAACGCAGCCAGCTCGAAACCGTGTGATTTGAATTTATGAGCAATCCGCTGATCGATCATGAAAACGCGCAGGAGCCGATCCGGTTCTCTGCGCTGTGGAAGGGCATGGCGGCGCTGGCGTTTGCGATGCTGAGCTTCATCACGGTGGCGCTTTTCACGTGGGGTGTCTGGGTGACTGTGACCGTGTATTCACACGGCGAGACGCTGGCCGTGCTGCAAGATCGCAGCACGAATGGCCGGGGCAGCATGACAAACAGCGTGAACGTGGGCGCTGCCGCCACGGATGAAACGCTAGAGGCCAGCGCGCGCACGTGGCTGACGACTCGCGAGGTGGCGGAGCGCGAGGGCTGCGACGAGCGCACGGTGATCAATTACATCGCGGCGGGGCAGATCGATCCCGCGCCGGTGAAGGTGGGCAAATCGTGGCAGATCGCCGAAGATTTCCACATCGTTCCGAAAGATGCCGAATCGGGCGGAACGGTGGCGAATGCGAAGCTCAAACCGGATGACGAGGAGGAGGCCAAGCCATGAGCTCCGAACGCCCTGCCGAATTTCTCAGCGATCCGGAATTCGTGGACATCACGGAAGGCCGCCAGACGCAGCGCTACCGGCTGCGCGGCTCGCTTTCCGTTTACTCTGCCGTGCTGGACCGCATCATCACAGTTCCGGATGGCTTTGAGTTTGACGGCGAGAGCATTCCGGCGATTTTGCAGTGGCTGGTAAAGCGCTTTGGTTATTCCAAACGCGGCGCTGCGGTGCATGATTATCTTTACCGGCTGGGCGGCTATCGGCTCCCGAATGGGACGCTGCAATCGGTGACACGTCGTCAGGCGGATGATGTGTATGCCGAACTGCTGAAGATCAAAGGCCTGCCCGCGTGGCGTGCCAATGCCCGCTGGCTAGCCCTTCGCATCGCAGGCCGTGCCGCCTGGAATGCCAACGCCCGTGACCGAATCCAAACCCACGCTGAAGCGTGAACAACGAACTCAATCATGAATCTCTCCCGTTATTTCCCAGTCTGGCTTTTGTGTGCGCTTGTCGGTTTTATCGGCGGCGTGGTGGTGGCTGTTTGTGATTTGCGATTGGCGGCGGGCTGGACCGTGGCCGCAATCAGTATTGTCGCGATGTCGCTGACCGTCATTGTTCCGGTGCTGATGCAAAGCTGCCGGGACGCTCAAGAACTGCTCATTTCACAGCACGCCAATGAACTGCAAGAAGCCATGCAGGAGGAATCAAACGCGAGCTCGACCATGCCATCGGTGGCCCAGCATTTGAGCATCAAACCCATGTGCGATTACCCGGAGGAACAGCCATGATGATGACCGCCGATGACGTGAATGCCCTAGCGCTGCGCGCGCGGGCGCTGCTGGATGCGCTGAATGCGTGTGCCAGCCTGCCGGCGGATTTGCAGGAGCCTGCAAAAGCGCTGAGCGAGGCGCTGCATCCGTTTGAGGTGATCGAGCCGATTGATCCGAGGCTGATTTACGTGGACGGGCCGCCGCGCTGCATGGAGTGCGCGCGCAGCAACATCAAGCTGGCAAAGTGGCGCCGCGGCAACGCGGTGATGTGCGATGAACACAAGGCGTGGCTGGAGCGCGTGGATGCGCTGCCGGCGCTTTGCGAGGTGATCCGCCACAAACCGACGCCGAAACCGTGGCAAGCCATCGCGGAACACGTTTCTGAAACTCAAAACGCTGCCTGATATGACTCAATCCCAAATCATCAAGATGCAGAAGCAAATCGGAGCCAAGCCGGACGGCTTTTGGGGGCCGCGTTCGCAGGATATGTGCCGCCTGTATCTGCGCTCGCTGATGCCTTCGCCGAATCCGTGGCCTGCCAGTGATCAGCGCAGCCTGATTAAGTTCTATGGCGAGCCGGGCGAGGCGAATCTGGTGAGCATCGCGCCGCCGTATCCGATGCTTTACGATGGCAAGGTGATCAAAACGCTGCGGTGCCACAAGAAAGTGGCGGACAGCTTGCTGCGCGTGCTGCATGCGATCAAGGATCACATCGCCGAAAGCCCCGAGGATCGCGATGACGCGGAGGATTACGGCGGCTGCTACAACTTCCGCAACAAACGCGGCGGCACCACGCTTTCGCTGCACGCCTGGGGCGCAGCAATCGATCTGGATGCCGACGATAACACTTTCCGCGATTCGTGGCCGATGAAGGCGGACATGCCGCTGAGCATCATGGAGGCCTTTGCGCGCGAGGGCTGGCTCTCCGCCGGTGCTTTCTGGGGCTACGACGCGATGCACTTCCAAGCCACACGCTGAAGCGTGAACAACGAACACGACCCATGAACCAAACTGAACTGAACTCTCTGGACACGGCGGTGTCCTCTTTGCTGCAACGCACGGATTTGCAAATCGGATCGCGGCTGAAGCTGGCGCGCTGGGATGCGGCGATCAAGGCCGCGCTGCGGCCCCGGCATGCGGAGGAAAACCGCTTGAAGGCCGCCTTTGATGCCCGCCTCCGCGAGTTGCAGACGGCTTATGATCAAGGCGTGGTCACCGCGCGGCTGGAAACGGAGCAGGCGCTGGCGGCTTTGCTGAACGATGCCGCGCAAATCACGCCGCCAGCGGATTCCAGCTTCAGCACGGACGATCTGGCGGCCCTCCCGGTGGAAGCGCTGGCGGCGTGCCCGGCCCTGCTGCCGCTGTTGAGTTAAACCTTTGAACCCTTTTCATTCCCATGCCTCAAGTATCCATCAAATCCACGCGCACCGGGCGGCTGATTCAGACGCTGACGGGGGTGCTGGCACCGGTTTCATTGACCAGTGTGGCCACCACCTCGGGCTCGAACATTGTCACGGTGGCCTCGACGACGGGCGTTTTCCCGGGCATGGCAATCCGCGCGGCGAATGTGCCGGTGGGCAGCATCGTGCACGCGGTGATTTCCGCGACTCAGCTTGAGCTGTGGGCCTCCGCTTGGAACAACACGACGGGCGTTTATTCGCATTCGGCCGCGAATGCGCAGGCGACGGCCAGCGCGAGCGGCGGCACGGGCCGGGCGCTGGGCTTTGATCCGCTGGCGCTGGTGATGCGCACCTACATTGACGACACCTGGCGGAACACGCACCGGCTGTCGAACACGCTGCTGGTGGGCAACGTGGGCGCAACGGCTTATCCGACGCTGGCAACGGGCGCGGGCCTGATGGTGGTGCCGACGACGCACACGGTGACGACGGGCTTTTCCACGCCCACGGCGACCTCGATGCGCACGACGGATGAGCTGGCGGATACGCCGGTGAAGCGTCACGACGGGGTGCCGCACACGGTTTTGCTGGTGGTGCACACGGATGGGATGCTGTCCGTGATTCATGAACCGAATGCCAAGGACATCCTTTACGCGGGAGCGGACTGATCATGGGCCTGCAATCTCAAGAATCGACTTCCTTTGATCTTCTGCCCACGGCTGATGTGGCGGAGATGGCAGGGCGTTTGTGGGTGCCGCAGAGTTTGATCATGGAAACCACGCCGATTGTGCCGGGCACGACGCTGCAAAACTTTTTGGAGAGCGTGGATCGCGGCGGTGCCTTGGTGCAGGGCTTCGGGCTGTATCAATTGACGCGGGAGCCTGCGGTGCGGCGGCAGGATGGTTATCTGGGCTTTACGTTTGCAAAGCCGAAGACGGCGGCGCAATTGCTGACGCCCTTCAATGAAGAGACGATCTGGATCGCTGATTTTGACTGGCCGGCCGTGCTCCAGGTGCTGATTGGCATGGCGGGCTATGTGCGCAGTGTGGAGACGGAGGCGGGCTTTAACGGCGGCACGGCCACCTCGAATGCGACGGCACGGCTGGAGGCGCGGGAGCGGCTGTTTTTGGTGCCGCAGCAGCGGCTTTCCACGGAGGTGATCGTGCGGGAGTATCAGAGCCCGACGGCATTTGACCCAACGGTTTTCTTCTGCGATCCGCCAGTGCCGATGCAGGTGAGCTTCAGCTACCTGGGCATGCAGCGCAGCCTCGTGTGCCTGCATGAGCGGATCACGGTGCCGGAGCAGATGACAGATGCCACCTTGATTGAGGGCTTTGGCACGGACAATACCAAGGGCGTGGACTGGAGCCGCGGGCAGATTTTCCAGCGGACGAATCACACCAAATGGGACCGGCACATTTACCGCATTGATACGGGCCGCTCCGGCGGTGTTTACACGATGAAGACCTACGAGGCGCAGCCGCCGGAGATGCCGGACCCGCTGCCGCTTTGAGGAATGCACGTGACCGTGCGTGACAAGCATCACTTTTTCAGATAGCATCCACCTCAACGATCCATTCCTCTTATGCCAAACATGAATGACAATTACGGCTGGCCGATGGCAGGGGCGGCCCCGATGGCACCCATGGCTCCGCCGGTGCCGATGGCTCCGATGGCCCCCATGACACCGATGCCAATGCCGCCGATGATGGGCAATATGCCGATCCTGCTGCCAGGGATGCAGGAGCAGGCGATGCCGATGATGCCGCAGCCTCAATCGGAAATGGCTCCAAAGCCAAAGAATACCCCGATGATGCAGCCGCTGCCTTTTGGCGGCTACCGCGCGAATGGCGGGCCGGTGCAGCCGGGCCGTGCCTACGTGGTGGGCGAACGCGGGCCGGAGCTGATGGTGCCGCAGGTGCCGGGCACCGTGCTTCCAAACTCCGCCGCGGCATCGAGCCCGATGAATCGCCCCTATGCGGAGCTGGCAGGAGGCACGGGCAGCCTAGCAAATCGAGGCACGCTCGATGTCGGCCGCTGGGCGAATGATCCGGGGCGGATGAATGACATGGCGATGCGCCGTTTGCGCAGCCAGGGGGACATCGTGGGCGCGGCGCGCCTGGCGAACTCGAATGCGTGGCTGGAGGCGCGCATGGGCGGCCCGGCAATGCGGGCACCGATGCCACCGATGATGCTGCCGCCAGCACCGAACGTGAACCGCAGCGGTGCACCGACTCAGAAGCCGACCTGGGGAACCACGGAAACGCCGAACTTCCCGCCGGACATCGTGATCCGCAGCGCGCCTGTGCCATCCGCAGGGGGCGCGCCAGAAATGCCCGCGCCGAGCGCACCAGAGATGCCTGCACCGGCCGCGCCGGAGCCGCCGCTGAGTTTTGAGCAGGCATTCAATCAGAGCCCGCTGGCGGGGGCCGGTCCTGCGCCGATGGGCCAGCCGCTGCCGCCGATGCAGGTGCCCGCGGGCACGCTGTCGCGGATGCCGGGGCTGAATCAGGGCGCGTTCAAGGGCGCGTATCAAGAAGCGCCGCCGCTGATGAGCACGGTGCCGATCCCGGGCACGGATCAGGTGCAGCCCTTGGTGATGGGCCAGCCGAAAGGCGCGCCCGTGAGCCGCGCGCAACCGCCGAAACCTGCCGCATGGGAAGCGCCGAAGATGTATGATGAGACGATCCCGGAGGTGCGTGATGCAAACGGGAACGTGACGCAGCCGGCGCGGACTCGCCAGTTTTACTATGTGCCCGATCCGCAGACGGGCAAGCCGCGCAAGGAATACGCGCTCGATGCGAATGGCGATGGCGTGCCGGACAACGCGGCCGGCCAGCAACCCGGCTGGATGGGCTGGCTGCAAAGTCAGAAGTGAGTTTCAAGTTCAAGGTTCAAAGTTCGAAGTTCCAAGTTCAAGGTTTCACGTTTTTACCACTGCTGCGCCATGCCTACCCTTTCCGCCAATGAAATCCCCGCGATGCTGGAGAGCCCGCAGTTTGCGGAGCTGCCGCCGGAGCGGCGGACGGATATTTTGGAGCGCGCGCTGGCGGACGGGGCGAGCTCGCTGGCGGGCCAATGGGACCGGGACACGTTTCAGAAGTGGGGCGATTTTGCCAGCAAGGCACGCGAGCGCGTGGCGGGCATGGAATCGGTGGGCGAAAAGGTGGCCTGGGCGGGCGGTGTGGTGAAGGATACGGCGGCGGACATGCTGAAGACGCTGGGCGTGGGCGTGGCGGGTCTGTCCCCCGTGGCGGCGCCGCGCGATGCGCAGGGCGGGAGCACGCTGGAGCCGCAGGTGCCGGGGCTGACGCTGGGCCAGAGCCTGGGCGTGAATGCCGGGGCGCTCATGACCGGGATCACGGACAAGATCACGAAGGACGCCGCGCCGGTGGAGAGCGGGCTGGAGAAGCTGAAGCAGGAGATCGATCGCGGCGCGTTCTTTGACCATGAGAAGGGCTTTGGCGGCTGGCTGGATGATCAGGCGAAGGCGCTGCAGGAGGCGCAGACCGCTTACTACCAGGACGAGAACTGGGCGCAGCAGAACAGCCTCACGGCGAATCCGGAGAACGCGGCGGCGCTTCAGGATTACCTCATGACTCGCAGCCCGCAGGCCTGGGATCGGCTGCGGAGCACGGTGCTGCGCACGCCGGGCGGGGAGATGATCCGCGCGGCGCGGGATCAGGTGACGAATCAGAGCGCGCTGGGCCGCAGCCTGCCGGGGGCGCAGCGCTACATCACGGAGGCCACCGATCCGGCGGAGATGATCGCGACGGTGGGCAGCCTGGGCGCGGGCCGAGTGGCGATTCAGGGCGGGCGGACGCTGCTGCAACGCGGCGGGGCGCTGGCGGCTGGTGCGGCAGGCGAGGTGGCGGGGGAGCAGGTGAGCGCTTTCATGGATGATCCGAACCTGAGCTGGCAGCAGCGCGGGGAGATCGCAAAGCAGGCGCTGGTGGCGAGTCTCGGGCTGGCGGGAGCGGGTGCGGGTGTCTCCGCGCTGGCGGGCCGGGGCAAAGCGTCAGAAGTGAGTGGTCAGAAGTCAGAAGTGAGTGGCGAGAATCCGTTTGCGGGGCCGATCGCGGCGCCGCCGCAGCCGACGGAGGCGGGCGGCGTGGTGGAGGCTGCGGGACCGCAGCCGGTGCCGCCGCTGCAGGATGATCCGCTGGGCACGGCGGTGCCCGTGGGCGGCGGGAATGTGATCGCGGATTTCAGCATTCAGCGCTCGCCACAGGCGCAGGCGGTGGTGGATGCGGAGACGGCGCAGCGTCAGCAGATGGAGGCGACGGCGCGCAGTTTGCAGGCCAAGGCGGGGAACGGTCGGCCGGTGATCCCGGACAGCCCGCTGGGCGTGCGGGACATTCTCGATTTCGTAAACGAGCATCCGCTGAACATGCCGCGCAAAGGCACGGAGCTGGGCCGCAGCGGGGAGTTTGACTGGACGCAGGGCTTTGAGATGCCGGCTTACTATCGGAAGTATCTGGTGAGCACGGAGCGCGGCTATGCGCCGGACCAGCTCGCGCAGATGGCTTATGATGAGGGCTTGATCGCGGAGCCGAGCCCGGATGCGCTGACCTCGGCGATTCAGAATACGATGCGCACGCGCACGCAGTTCAAGGCGGAGTTTCGCGCGAAGGCGAAGGAGATGAAGGCGGCGGAGGCCGGGCAGCGTCGCTTTGATGCCAGCCAGGCGAAGCCGCAGGGCAAGGTGGAGCTGGGCTTTGAAGACATCGCCCCCGGTGACTCGATGACGATCGACGGCGAGCCTGCGGTGATCCGCAAGGTGGACTACGATGAAGACGGCTATCTCACGGAGGTGGTGATCGAGGACGGGAAGAAGTTCGGCGTGATGAGCCTGGACCCACAAACCCGCGGCGGCATCCTGGTGGATGCGAAGAGCTACCAGCCCCGCGAGCCAATCCCCGGCGCGGCGGAGGTGGTGACGAATGAGGACGGGAGCGTGGATATTAGTTTGCCAGAAGATACCACAGCAGCCAGCCCAGAAGCCACAGCACCAACGTCACCCACGGCCACCGGGACGGCGGCGAATCAGACCAGCGGTGGCGGAAGAGGGGCATCGGCGGATGTTAATGCCCTGCCCGCCAATCTGCAAATGCCTGCGGTGCGTGGGCCGTTGACTTCCTCTTATGGCGGGGCGTTGCCGCCGAGCAGCGTGAAGGCGTGGAGCGGGAAGCTGCGCACGATCCATGGCATCCGCCAGCATTTGCTGCGGGCCATCGGCCTGCCGGCGGTGGGCGTGGGGCGCTTTACGAAGAAGGCGCTGGGCATTTACCAGACGAAAACGGAGACGATCCGCCTGCAGGCGATCAATGATGTGCCGGTGCTGGCGCATGAGATCGGGCATGCGCTGCATTTCCGGGTGCTGTCGGAGAATCCGGCGAAGGCATCGGACTGGGGCGGCACGTATGACGCCGAGCTGAATGCGCTGGGCGCGGCGACGAGCGCGCCGGGCTACACGCCGGACCAGATCCGCAAGGAGGGCGTGGCGGAGTTTGTGCGGCTGTGGCTGACGGACGGGGCGAAGGCCCGGGCGAGCGCGCCGCGGTTCTCCGCGTTCTTTGAGCAGCAACTGACCGATCGCGCGCCGCAGATGGCCAAAGCGCTGCGCGAGGGCCGGGACATGATCGAGGATTACATTGCGATGCCTGCGATGAAGAAGGCGGAGGCGCAGGTGGTCTTTGATCCGGCGCTGGAGCGGCCCAAAAGCACGTGGCGTGAATGGGCGCGGGCGGCGTATGTGAAGTGGTTCAACACGCTCCACCCCATCGAGAAGGTGCTGAAGCGCGTGGAGAGCGTGGAGCCGTCGCTGGCGGAGGAGGCGCGCCGTTTGGCGGCCTACACGGACAATCATCGCGGTGGCTGGAGCTCGAAGGCACATGCGGATGTGTTTGTGAACCAGACGAATTTGAAGGGCGAGCGCGTGGGCGAGAGCTTTGCGGCGATCCTGAAGGACATCCAGCCGGGCCGGGCGAAGGCGCTGAGCACTTACCTGGCGCTGAAGCGCGCGGCGGAGATCGAGCGCAGCGGGAAGCGCAGCGGCTTTGAGAATGCGCGCCTGCCTGCGGAGGAAATGCGGGCGCTGGAAAAGGAATTTGAAGGCGTGCGCCAGCGGCTCATGAAATGGCAGCAGAACGAGCTGAACCTGCTGGTGGAGAGCGGCCTGCTGGATGCCAAATCCGTGGCGGCGATGCGGGAGGCGAATCGGGATTACGTGCCGTTTTATCGGCTCTACGAGCGGGTAAACGGCGTGAGCTTTGGCCCGGAGGGCAGCAAGAATGCGGGCGGTTTCGTGGATCTGAATAGCGGCATCAAGCGCCTGAAGGGCAGCGATCGCGCGATCATTGATCCGCTGCAAAGCATGATGAAGAATGCCTTCATGTTCCGCAAGATCGCGGAGCAGAACCAGATCGGCCAGCAGTTCTTTGACCTCATCGAGCAGGTGCAGGGGCACGGCCAGTGGGGCGAGGGCATCAAGCCGAAGCTGATGCCGACCACGATCAAGCACGCCGATGTGGTGGCGAAGCTGAAGGAGCAGGGCATCATCGAGGACGAATCCGATCTGCCGGGCGATGCGGACCTGACGCTGCGGCTGTGGGAGGCGGTGAAACGCCCCGACACGGCGAACGGCGAGGTGATCGTGTTCAAGAACGGCAAGCGCAAGCACTACGAGGTGAAGGATGCGCTGCTGATGGAGGCGCTGAAGACGGCGGACGCGGATGCGATTCGCCTGGGCAAATTCCTCGGGCCGACGATGACGAAAATCGCGACGCTGCCGACGAGGGTGCTGCGCTTTGGCGCGACGGGTGGCCCGTGGTTCGCGCTGCCGAACTTTGTGCGGGATCAGTGGACGGCGGGGCTGCAATCCAAGACGGGCTTCCTGCCGTTTGTGGATGGCATCAAGGGTGCCTTCAATGTGATCGCCAAAACGGATGCGTATCAGCGCTGGATCGAGGCCGGCGGGAAATTCCACGGCATCACGACGGGCGGCGAGGCTTTTGCGGCACTGACGGAGGATGCCTTGCCGAAGGATCGCAGCGCGCGGGCGATGCTGATGGAGCTGGGCAAACCGCGCAACTGGATCAAGGCCATCGGTGCGGCGGGCCAGATCCTCGAAGAGGCCAGCCGCGTGCAGGAATTCATCCGTGCCGAGCGCATGGGCCTCAGCCGCATGGAGGCCGCGAACGCGAGCAAGGCGATCACGCTGAACTTTGCCCGCGCCGGGGAACGCGCCCGCGTTTTCAACATGCTGGTGCCGTTCCTGAACGCGCAGCTTCAGCAGCTCGATGTGCTGGTGAACCTGCACAAAGATCCACAGCGGCGCGGCCAGGTGATTTCACGCGGTTTGATGCTGATCACGGTGCCCAGCGTGCTGACGTGGTGGCTGGGCAAGGATGACGAGGAAATCCAGAACCTGCCGGAGTGGCGCAAGAATCTGTTTTGGAATCTAAACCTGAAGCCGGTGGCCAAGGCGCTGGGCATGGGCGAGGGCTTCATCCTGAGCGTGCCGAAGCCGTTTTTGATGGGTGCGATCTATGGCACCAGCGTAGAGCGCATGCTGGACATGGCGACGGCGCGCGATCCGAACGGGGCCCGCAAGGCCATGGGTGCCATCGTTGACCAGATCGCGAACCCCATGGACATGGCGATGAGCCTGGCCGGGATGCGCCCGATGATCGAGGCGACGGCGAATTACGATCTGTATCGCGGCCGGGACATCGTGCCGCAGAGCATGCAGGATGTGCCCGCGCCTTACCAGTATGACCTGAGCACGAGCGAGACGGCGAAGCTGCTGGGCCGCTGGACGGGCCAAAGCCCGATGATGATCGATCATCTCGTGCGCGGCTACTTTGCCACCGCTGGCCAGTGGGGCACGGGCGCGCTCGACTGGGGCATGGCGAAGCTGGGCGTGGCCGATGTGCCCCCTGCCCCGGCCCGTGGCGTGATGGAGCTGCCCATCCTGAACAAATTCAGCGGCAGTCCCTACGCGGCGAATGCGTGGCTGCCTCGCTTTTACGATGCGGCGCACGAGATGGAGGGCCTGCTGCGCGTTTGGAACAAGCAGAGCCAGCAGATGACCACCTCCGAGCAGGCCAAGTGGTGGAAGCAGCACGGGAACGAGGTGCTTCACTACCAGCGCACCGTCGATCCACAAACCGGCCGCACCGGTGCCGGTAACGTGCGCCAGGCCATGGAGCGCGTGAGCGAGCTGGGCAAGGCCATGAAGGAAGTGCAGCAAAGCCGCGTCCTGAGCCCGGAGGCCAAACGCCAGCGCCTCATTGAGCTGAGCAACCAGCGGAACAAAATCGCGGAGGAGAGCTACAAAGCCGTGTTTCCCAAGGCGGTGCGTGAAAGGCACTATTGACAAGGTGCGGCGGGGAATTTAATCTGGTGGCCACTTCGATTGCCAAACTGCAATCCACTTTGTATGAAGTAACCAGTGTTAACGCCGTCACGCTCAAAAGCAGCTTCACGGGAGGCGACGGGGAAGCAAACCGTTGGGAGAGTCAAAGATTGTTTTGTGCAGCCGCAGGCCTCAAACCTGCGGCTGCGGTTTAAGTTAGAAAACAGGGTTCAGTTTGTTTGCATCTTCTACGAGATGAAACCTCAAGCCGAGCCGTAAACGACATGCGATCCTTAGAGAAAGCCCCTGCCGCTGGTTAACCAGAAATAGGCAGGTCGGTAGAGCCTAATAACTCTCTTCGCCGGGTTGGATTCCATGCAGCAAACTGAACTCTGTTTTCCAAAGCCATGATTATCATCGACCGAGACGTTATTAGCGGCCAAAGCCAAGGCTGTTTCCTTTGCATTCAGATTCGATTCACTCGAATTTTGTTTCGTCGTTTCTGGAACCCCGCCAGCAACAAGCAGGGCATCCACATTTATTTGGCCGCACCCCGCCATCATCCCGATTTCGGCTATCGCTGCCGCAAATGGGGGATCAATCGGCTGTGCTTTGGTTGAGTCTGATTTGACACCTGTGATACACTGACCGCCATGAAAGCCCATCACGCTCTTGGAGCGTTCTCATTCGTCGGCATGCTGGCCTTGGTTTACGGCGCATGGACGCTGTGCACGGTCTGGGGCTGGCCCGCCCTCGGGCAGATCCTCGCGCTGATCATCGGCGCCACCTGGATCTGGGCCCTCATGGACGCCGACAAAAGCCTGGCCGAGGAAACCCGCGCCAAAAACCGCCCGATAGGCACCCTCCTCCAAGACCTCGCCCTCCGCGAGCACGAGCATCACCAAGATGCCCAAACTCCGCAGCTTTGGCACCAATAACCCGCGCCCAAGTTTCCATCACAAATCCCATCACAACCGGCCCCCAAAACTCCGCTACGTAGGGAGGAAAGAAGGCAAACAATCGCCTTAAAATCTGCTGCTGCGCAAGCGGCTTCCGGGTTCGAGTCCCGGCATCGGCACTTTGGTTTACTGGTGAAAATGGGGGTTTACGTGGGGGAAGGAGGGATTTGAGCGGCGGTCGGTGGTTGGATGTCGGGGCGGAAAGGGATGGTTTAATGGGTGCAGTTGGGTGCAGTTTGGGCTTGCGGACCATCACAAATGCCATCACAGTTTGGGGCTATGAATAGCTCTCTTGATGCTGATTTGATTGGGACTGAGGCCTCCACGGCTGCGACTGGGCAGACTGCTGAGGCGGCGCCGCGGGCGGCTGCAGCTACGTTTTGGGAGAAGCGGACGGTGCGGCATGTTGAGGGGGTGAAGGTTTCGTTTTATCGTCGATCGGTGGTGAGACAGCAGCCGTTGCACATGCACTTTTACTTTCACGGGGCGCTGGTGCGCGAAACGACGGGGTGCATGACGGTGGCGGATGCGGAGCGTGTGGCGCGTCGGCGAATTCTGGAGCTGCGGGATGGGTGCAATGGACTGGGCGAGGTGAAGGCGACGCTAGCTCGCCAGAGGGCGGCGGTGGCGACGGTGGGGGAGATCCTGCGGGCGCTGGAGGGCGGGGATAAGGTGATGACGGATAATTCGCTGCGGACTTACAAGAGCGCGCTGAAGCGGCTGGCGGTGGTGGCGGCGGGTGCGCCGGGGACTGAGGCTGCGGAGGACGTCGAAGGCCTGGGGCTGGATGTGGTGCTTTCGAAGGGGAATTTGGAGCGGTTTTATGCGCTGGGGCAGGGTCGGGAGGGACAGGGCGTGAATTGGATCAATCGGCTGCCGTGCAATGGGGGGCTGAATTCGACGATCCGGAATGTGCGGGCGCTGTTTCGGCCGAGGTTGCTTGAGCTGAAGTATGCGGGCTTGAAGTTGCCGAGTTTGGAGGATTTGAGGCGGCTGCCGAAGCTGCCGGCGGCGAAGGGTGGCTTTAAGCCGTGGCCTGCGGGGGTTTATGAGGCGATGCATGCGGCGGCGGAGGGCTTGAAGGAGTCGGATTACGAGCTGTGGCTGATCAATGCGTGTCTGCGGTTTCTAGGGCTGCGGGCTTGTGAGCTGCTGGCGGCGCGTCGGGAGTGGATTACGACGAGTGAGGATGGTCGGGCATGGCTGAATGTGGAGGATCAGCGGGGGGCTGACGCGGAGGATGATGAGGTTTCGGAGTTTGAGGTGGTGAAGCATGGGGCGGCGCGGCGGCTGGAGCTGAACGCGGTGCTGAAGGAGGCGCTTTTGCCGCGGCGGGGCTTTTTGGTGGTGCCGGATGAGGGGGTGGATCGGGCGGCGGTGATTTATCGGCGGCACAGTGAGTGGCTGCGGCAGTTTATCCCGGACCGGGTGAAGAGTAATCACGAGCTGCGGATGTATGCGGGCAGTCTGGTGGCGAAGGAGCACGGGCTGGAGGCGGCGTGCTATTTTCTGGGGCACACGAGTCTGGTGACGACGCAGGCGTTTTATTGGGCCTGGCTGAAGGAAAGCCCGATGATCGAGGCGAGGGCGCTGGCTGGGGCGCATGGGTAGAGGGCAGGATGGGGAGACGATGAGAGAGTCAGAGCATGAGAAAGGCCGCGCTGGTGGGCGCGGCCTTTTTGTGGGGAGGAGGGATCGGTGGGCAGTGGGCTGTGATCAGTGCTCAGTGCTCAGTGCTCAGTGGCAAGAGTTGTGGGTTGGTGGCTGAGGAAGAGGCATCCAGTAGCCTCGATACACTTCATCATCACTTTTGCTGCCATATTGGCCCATCCAAAAGCCATCCCCTTGCCTGCCCGCTGTTTCTTCATTGATCCACGCGCGCCGCAGGATGTCCACGGACGGCACGTAAGTGGCAGGCTTGTCAACGTGGACAACGGTAATCCAGTGCAGCCACAAAAACGGCGTTCCATCTTTGGGCGCTGTGTCGATCGGTTGCCAGACGCCGAGTGGCGCGGGTGTTTTGAGGTTTTCCGGCGCGCATTCTGTTATTGCCTGAGCCTCCTGCAAAGTCAGACCATTGCCCACAGCCTGCAATGGATCAAGATCAAGCGGCTCCAGATACACCGGCAATTCATCCGGCACATTGTCGCAGTTCCAAAACCACCACTGGTCAGCAATAGTTTGAGGAGTCGCGTGCTGATAGGTAATTCGCAGTTCACGCATCACCACTTGCGGGTGGTGCGCTGGAGCTTCCGTCATTTTGTAACGTAGGTGTCTGGGTGTGCTCATGAGTGGGGAAGAGATGTGCTTGGTGCTTAGTTGTTGGTCACCAGCCTTGCCATTCGGGCATGGTTTCGGGTTTGGGAATGGGCAGGCAAAGATCAAATTCTTCGGGGGTGTCATTGGGCAGATTGTTGGAGTCCACACAGGCAAGGCAGGTCCAACCGGTGCCGGTTTGTTTGAGGAGGGCCACGTGCCCGGTGTATTCAACTGCAAGGGAGGCGTCGATGTCTTCGATTTCGCGCTGGACGTTTTTGAGGTGAATGCTCATGCGCGTTTTGACCTTTGTGAGGCGATGGCGGAGCACGTGATCGTGTTTGAGAACGATCGCTTGTTGCAGTTCGGCTTCAGCGGTTTTCATGAGTGGGCGATTGAGTGTTTAGGCGGCTTTGGCGAAGGGGATGATGTTGGGGGCGGCAGGCAGGGTATCGAGGGGGCTGGTGATGGTGGCGGCAAACTGGGGGATGCAGTGCAGATAAATTTGCGTGGTTTCGACGCTGTTGTGGCCGAGGAGTTCCTGCACCTGGGTGATGCTGGCTCCGTTTGCCAAGAGGTTGGTGGCGAAGCTGTGTCGGAGGGTGTGGGCGGTGACGCGTTTGTGGAGCCCGGCTTTGCGGGTGGCGAGTTTGAGGGCTTTGCCGAGGGTGTCTTGGTGGACGTGATGACGGCGGAGGATGCGGGTGCGTGGATCGGTGGATTCATTGGCGGCGGGCCAGAGCCAGAACCATGGCCATTCGCGGCCGCCGTTGGGGTATTTGCGCTCTAGGCCATCGGGCAAGTAAATGGGCTGGGCTCCGGCGGCGCGATCGCGATCGTAGAGGACGCGGATGCGATCGAGATGGGCGTGAAGACGGTGGACTAGGGTTTTGGGGAGGACGGTGATGCGGTCTTTGTCGCCTTTGCCGCCGCGGATGGTGATGAGATGAGCGTTGAGATCGATGTCTTTGATGCGTAGGGCGAGGAGTTCGGCGATGCGGAGGCCGGAGCCGTAGGCGAGCTCTGCCATGAGGCGTGTGCCGCCGGATGGCATGGCATCGAGGAGGCGCTGCATTTCGGCGGGGGATAGCCAGGTGGGGAGGCGTGCGGGCCGTTTGGCGCGGGCCCATTTGCCGAGATCGCCCAGGGGTTGTTTGAGGACGTCGCGGTAAAGGAAGACGATGGCGTTGAGGGCCTGATTTTGGGTGCTGGCGGAGCTGCGTGGGGCGAGCTTTTCGAGGTAGGTGCGGATGCGTTCTTCACGGCTGAGGTGTGAACAGGTTTGGACGTGGGCACCGAATCGGGCGATCCAGCCTGCATAGGTGTTTTCAGTGTGCCGTGAGAGCCGCCGCATGCGGCAGACGAGGCGAACTTGTTCTTCCATTTCCGTTTTTGTCATGGCTATCTGGAAAGTTGTTCGGGTTAATCCGTGGTATGTGAAGCTTGCAGCACCCGTGACCACCGATCAGGGTCTTCACCCGCAGCGTCGAAGCATCGTTGGCATTTGCGGCTCCATCCTTCCACTTTGCCTCCCCATGTTAGCGGACGCCTCCACACCGCTAGATTGCCGCAGAGCAGCGTCCCGCATCGGATGGGTTGCGGTTGTTCGCTCACATACCTAGCCACTGGTGCCAACCTTCGGTCGGCGTGTTCGTTTTGAGTGTTGCTCATATTATTTCTCGCCTCCCTCGGTCGGCACAGTTTTGTCGTTCGGCTTCCAGTGCCACACTCCTTCGATTTGCACGAGTTGCCCCGGCCCAGCTTGAGCCTCCAGTCTGCGCTCGACTTCGGCTTTCGGGATATGCTGACCGCCGACCGCACCAGAGTGCGATATGAAGGTCTGGAAATACCAGATGCCGTTCGCTTGGATTTCGTAAGGCTGCTCAATGCGAAGCGCCGAACCAGTCGCGGCACCGGAAGCGCGTGATTTCGTCTCTTGGGAAGTGCTCATTTTGTTTCTCGCGCTCCGTGCGCTTGGGTGTTCGGCTTACAAATCTCGGAGCCGTCTTCGCGATGGTAGGTCATCGGCTTCCTCTCTCCGCCAAGACACTCAAAGCATGAGGTGCGGATCTCCGCCGTCTCTTTATGCGACCAAGGAGGATCGTCTTTATCGAGCCAGCATTCACTGGATGTCCCACATTTGGGACAACGAAGCCGAACAAGGCGCGGCACTTCAACAGAAGGGGCCGCTGTGTTTTCGATAGGTGTTTCCATAGATTTAGTCTTGGGTGTTATCAGGGCCGCGCTCCCGCCCCTTCTGTGAGTGCGCTTGATCGTTCTCCTCATTGGCGACAGCCAGCCATGCGCGCACGTCAAGCGGATGATCTACTGTAGTCGTTTCGCGGCTGTGGAAGCCACCCGAAGTCCCGTTGTTTCGAGTCCCCTCAAAGCGCCATCCGCGCACGGCGCAGTATTGAGCACCGCAGAAAACGCTCAGTGAGTCAGCCGCGCCATGAAGGTAGCGGCCATATACCATGCCACACCATCCGTCACGAGGGCTTCGAGAGTGAATCCATTGGACGCTCGGAGGCGAACAAGACGATGGAGAGGAACCGCTCTGGGCGGCTGTGTCGGATGTGCTCATTGTAGTTTGGTAGGTTGATTTGCTTGCGAGGTGCCGCTGCCGGAGCGGTCCCTCATCTCAGCGTTCTGCCTCGGCGTGGCTGATGGGTGGGACATGGGGATGACTGGAATGACTTTGTTGACCGGATTGACGGGGCTCAGGGCTGCCAGCCGGCTTTGCGGGTGATGGCGGCGAAGATGTGATCGAGCTCGTCATCGGCGGCGAGTTTGGTGGCCCAGAATTGGAGCATGCTTTGCTGCTGGGCGGTGAGGCCGAGGGCGAAGGTGGTGACTTCTTCCTGTAGTTTGCCGGTGGCGGGATCTAGCAGGGTTTCCTGCACCGAAGCGGGCAAGACGTCCTGCAACCAGGCGGCGAGGAGCTGCCGCTGCTCCGTGCGATCCAAACAGGGCAAATACAACGCCAGGTGATCGTCCCGGATGCCGCGTTTGTTGCTCAAATGCTGGGATACGGTGGTGGCGTGGATGGTGGCTAAATTGGCAAGCTGGGATTGCTCCCACTCGTGCATCACGAGGCAATTTGAGAGCACTTTGGCAGCTTTTGGTGTGGTTTCCATTTGGCAAAATGCCATGCTTTGCATTTTCTGCAAATAGAACTTGCGCAAAGCTGGATGGTTTGCAAAGTATGCGCCATGGAAGACACGAACCCGACTGTTTTTGACCCGAATGTGCTGGCTGATGTGCGCGCGAAGGCGCTTTCTGAACTGGAGGAGCAGTGCACGACGTTTGCTGTGACGGCCCCTGAGCCGGTGGAGCGCGCGGCGCTGGCTGAGCTGGCTGAGGAGATGCGCAATCTGCGCATCCGCTGGCAGGTGAAGGGGCTGATCAAGCTGAACGCTGAGGCTCTGACCTCTGGGAAGGAGGCGGCGTGAGCATGACGAGCGAGGGCCTGAGGCCGAAGATTTCCGCGCTGCTGTCGAGGCACAGCGCAGGTGGTGGAACGACGGGCGGACCGGGCGATGCTGGGAACAACGCCCGGTCCGGCCCGTGGCCGCCAGCGCCGCTGAAGCCAGTGCGGCGCTCTACGAGCCGCGCTTTTGTGGTGCGGGAGCGCTGCGATGGCGTGGTGCGGAGCTGGACGGAGTTTGCGCCGTGTGCGGGGCGCTGAGGGATGGAAACTGAGAACTGAAAATGGAGGAACTGAAAATGGCTATGAATCCCATCACGGAAGTTTTTGAGCTCGTGGATGCCACGGATGAGGAATTGTATTTTCCGCTGGGGTTTTTCATCGATCTACCCGATGCGATCGCGCAGGCGCGGCAGTTTGATCCCCATCAATGGGAGAATGATCGCGAGGAGCATGCCTGCTGTGAAATCCGCTGCCGCCGCATCGGATTGAGCGGCGATGATTACACTGTCCTGTGGCGCTGCGAATGGAGTGAGCAGGAGACGGAGCCGGACTCCGGAGAGTTTGCCTGGGTGCACTTTTCGGAGGCGCAAGGAACGACCGAAAACCCGCTGCCGCTGTGTCGCTGACCTCTGCTGCCTGCGGCCCCTTTTCTTTTTTTGCGATGCTCTCTGTGATTCTGCCTCTGAATGCGCTGTGCGGGTGCTGTGGTTCCGGCGGGCGGCTGCCTCGGCTTTCGGCTGAGGAGCTGCTTTTCCGCGGGGCGGTGACGCTGCCGCTGGCGGTGCCGCTGCGCGATGGGGCGATGGCGGTTTGCGTGCGCGAGCGGATCTACTCGATGCCTCCGGAGGAGTGGCAGCGGGCGAAGGGGTGGCTGGAGTGAGTTTGACGCTGAATGACTGATTTCCCTGAACTGAAACGACGAACCTACCAACACACACCATGGAAAGCGAAACCACGTCCCCTGAAGTCAGCCTGGATACCTGGGCTGTTGTCGAATTGTTTGGTCATACCCGCGTCGCGGGAAAGATTAGCAACGTGAGCATTGCTGGATGCGGCTTTATCCGCGTGCAGGTGCCCGCACACAAGAATGTGCCTGCTTATACGCGGGACATCGCGCCGAAGGCTGTTTATGCGCTGAATCCTTGTGATGAGGCGGCCGTGATGTCGGCTCTGGGCCATTGCTCCGAGTCTCCCGTGGTGGAGCTCTGCGCCAGTGACATTTACAAGCGCATCCGCGAGGAGATGAAGACTCGTGAGGCTGTGCCCCAGCTCGATTGCTCGAATCGTGAGGATGATGTGGATGTGGATTTTGACCGCCAGCCGTGATCGCGCCTCGCCGCGCCCCCTTTTTCTTTTTTTGAGCCATGCCAAGACGTGTGACATTGCCTGATGCTGCGGAGGCCCTGAAACAGGGCCGCTGGTCGGCTGCGGAGGTGGCGAGCTTGCTGGATGTGCCGTTGCCTTTGGTGCGCAGGTGGTGCGAGGTGGGTGTGGTGCCTGCGGTGCATGAGTCGGGGACGTGGTGGCTGGAGGGCCGGGCGCTTTTTGTTTTTTGCAGCCGGTCGGTGGAGCCTCATTATTCTCCGGAGACGGTGGCTGGCTTGCTGGATCGCTCTTTGGAGACGGTGCGCGGCTGGATCAAGCGTAAGCGTCTGAAGACGGTGAAGCTGGGCGCTGCGCGGAATGCGACGGTGCTGGTGCCGGAGTCTGAGCTGAGGAGGTGGCTGCAGCTATGAAACGGGGCCGTAAACCGAAGTCGAAGCCGCTGGAGGATGGCGAGGGCCTGCTGGGCGAGCTTTTGCCGGCGAAGCATCCGCTGGAGGAGGAGGCGCTGATGACGAGGCAGTGCACGGGGAAGCTGCTGCGCACGCGGGAGCCGACGGTGTATGCGGAGATCGTGAAGTGCCTGGCGGCGAACATGACGGTGCGGCAGATCATGCGCTTGTTTGGGATCGGAACGCACACGGTGCTGGCGATCGCGCGCGAGGAGAAATTAAATGTGGCAACGCTGAAGGGGTCTTTGGCAGATGCGATGTTGTTGGGGGCGAATGCGTTCGCGGAACGGGCGATCGAGTTGGCGGACGCGTGTGATTCGGCCTACGAGGCTGCGGGCACGGCGAAGGCGCTGGCCGAGACGAGCAATCTGATGCGTGGCCAGGCAACCGTGATCCGCGAGGATCGTGTGATCACGCTGGATGCGAACGCTTTGGCGAAGCAGATGGCGAAGGAGGCGCAGGAAATGGGTTTTGAGCGCGGGGAGTTTTCGGCATTGGCGGAATCGCGGGGCGCGATCGAGGTTCAGCCGCTGGCTGGGGCGTCTGCGGATAATGAATCCGCTGTGTGCGCAGGAGACAGTGAGATTTGTGATGGTTTTCGTGATGGTATAGGTGTGGATCGGCAGGCTGAACAGGCAGGGGGGGAGGGGGTCGAGAGCTGAGTTTGGACCGATTGGTTCAATGCATTCCAAGAGACACTTTTTATGAACAATGGATTTTCATCAGACTCGAATCCCGCCGCTCAGGCCGCGCCAAAAAAAGAAGGGGCGGGCGTGCTGGTGGTGGCGCGTGCGGGGCGGTTCCGGGCCCATGGCGTGATGCTGGGCCGGGATCTGACGACGGGCGGGCTTGTGTGCTTGCGTTTGCCCGAGGGGCACGCAGCGGCAGCACTCCCCTTCCCTGTGCAGGTCGATCCGCGCAAAAAAAACGGGGCCCAGGCCCAAAGGAGGGCGGCATGACGGCGGAGATGCAGCGGGCGCTTTTGCGGCGCGGATGTGCACGGCTCACCGAGACGCTGGCGGAGTGCGCCGATCTACCGGCGGGCGAGCTGCTGATGGTCCGCCTCAGCATGCTGGATGTGCTGGGCCTCGCGAGTCGCGGGCCGGTGCTGGCGCTGCCCTGGAGCGAGAGCGCGCCGCCAGTGGATCAAAAAATGAAGGCGGCAGCCGACGACACTTTCACCTCATGAATACCCCTGCAAACATTGTAATCTATGTGGCCGAGCGCCGTGATGATGGCTCGATCTGGCCGATCAATACGCTCGAAGGCCTGCTGTCCGATGAGCCGCGCTACACGGGCCGAAAGGCTGCGCAAATTGCCCTGCCGCACTTGGAGCAGGCGCTCGTGCGCGTGCGAGCTCAGGCGGCGCTCAACGTCGGCCAGGCCAACGCCGATCACCTGAAACAACTTCTCGCGGAGGAAGGCGATGCTGCATGAAGATGGTGACTTGGATTTCTTTGAGCGCTGCGCAGATGCGCGTCAGCGAGTCCGCACTGCGGATGGCGCTGTATCGGCACCGCATCCCGCGGCCCAAGCTCGAGAGCAAAAACCGGCGAGTGATGGAAGTGATCGACCCGCCTTTGCCGTCGGCAGTGTGTGCCGGGGCTTGGACGCCGCGGAGATCCAAATCACCCGGATCGACCGGGATTTTGTGCACTGGCTCAACCGGTTCAGCCAAGGCCACGGCCGCATGCTCAAAGCCCATTTCTTGAACTTTTTCACCCCTGTTTCCACCTGATGCACAAATACCTTCGACACCTAGGCGACTACGCCAAAGACACCAAGCACCTGAGCATGATCGAGCACGGGGCTTACAATCTGATGCTGGATTTTTGCTATGCGTCGGAAAAGCCGCTGCCGGCCGATGAGAAGGTGCTGTTTCGGCTGTGCTCGGCTTTCGAGAAGGCGGAGCAGAAGGCCGTGCTGATGGTGCGTGATGAGTTCTTTGCCTTCATGGAGGACGGCTGGGTGCAGAAACGCGTGCTGGAAGAGATCGCCGATTACAAAGACAAGGCGGCCAAAGCGGCACGCGCTGCGGATAAGCGTTGGCAATGCAGACGGTATGCATCGCGCGCGCGTTCCGTTAACCAGTAACCGAAAACCAGTAACCAATCCTTTGTCGGCTGACGCCGACGGGCCCCGGCTGGCGCTGGAAACGTCCGAAGATCCGCCTTCGGACTCGCCGAAAGGCTTGGACCCGCAAAAAAAGAAAGGGGGCGGGGCGCGGCAGCGCAATGAAGTGCTGGAGGCGCTGGCGATAGTCGGCGGCGGCAGCGTGGAAAATGTCACGCAGCCTTTGTGGGGCGCGGCGGCGAAGGCGCTGAAATCGATTCGCGAGGTTTGCCCGGAGGTCACGGCGGAGCAGATCCGCGCGGCGGCGGCGGCGTATCGGGCCGAGTGGCCGAAGGCGAGCTGCGGGCCGATGGCGCTGGCCAAGCATTGGGGCGTTTTTGGGCCGCAAAAAAAAGAAGTGGAGGGGAATGGTGAGCCAACTTGGAATTGGAGGGGATTTGCAGAGGCCCGGTTAAACATGACCAATCTATTGCCTTGGAAGACTCAGTTGCCGCGTGTTCGGGAATTGATTGTGAAAGCGTGGGAAAATTCAACCAAGGAGGAGCGTGAACCATGGCTCAATCTGTGAAAGATTTGCTGGATGGAACTGAGCAGCGTCTTGCTACGCTTAACCGTGCAATGCCGTTCAGTGACGAAGCAGAAAAAGGCGTGCTGTCTTGCGTGCTGCAAGATCCGGAAGAGAGATTGTCCGAATGCCGCATCGTTCTTCCCAAGGAAGCATTTTACCATGAGGGTAACAGGTTGGTTTTTGAGGTGCTTTTAGACATGTTGGACAAGGCGATGCCAATTGATCCGGTATCGCTTACCCATGTTTTGAAAGAGCGTAATTTGCTCGACAAGGCAGGTGGTGGTGCAGCTATTTCAGATCTTTATTCATTTACGCCCATATCTGCGCATTTTCCGTTTTACCTGAAGATCATGCGTGAAAAGCTGTGGTTGCGGCGATTGATTGCTGCTGACACGTTAAACCTTCAAGAAGCTTTTGAGCATGGATTGGAAACCCATGATGAAGACGTGAGTGAGTTGGTATCTCGTGCTCAAGAGCGCATTTTCGGGATCACGGGCGAAAATGACGACAGCGATGGTGGTAAGGAATACAGCGAAGTAATTTTGGAGGTGGTGGATTCCGTTCAAAATCAGTTGGAAAACACGGCTGTAATTCCGGCGGATCGAGTGCCATTTGGATTTGTTGATATTGATCGCCGCATGTGGGGGGCAGTTCGAGGACAATTGATCATCCTGGCGGCCCGGCCCAGCATGGGTAAAAGCTCGCTGGCCAAAGACATTGCCGGCAATGTGTCCAATGGGCGCGGCGATTATCAGGAGTGGTTTAAGGAAGGTTGGCCGCACCGTGCAAAAAAGCGGGTGATTTATTTTGAGCTTGAAATGACCAACAAACAGAGCGGGACGCGCGATCTAGTTGGTGGTGCGGGGCTTGATTTGCAGGCGATGCGTTACGGACTGCCCTTGCGTCAAGCGCATGATAAACTGCATCGCCGATTGCGAGATATTAAGGATAGCAACATGCGAAAGTATGACCGCCCAGGCATGAGCATTCAAAAGCTACGAGCTATTTGCAGGCGTCAAAAACGCAAGAAGGGCTGCGATTTGGTTGTGATCGATTATTTGCAGCTCATGACCAGTGAGAGCAGGCGTGCGAAAGAAAATCGGCAGATGGAAATTTCCGAGATTAGCGCAGGTTTGAAGGAGATGGCCAAAGAGCTCGATTGTGTGGTTTTGGCGCTGTCGCAACTCAGTCGGAGTGTGGAAGAACGAAAAGATAAAAAGCCAATCCTTTCCGACCTTCGTGAAAGTGGCAGCATTGAGCAAGACGCAGACGTTGTGATGATGCTCATGAGGCCGGTGTATTATTTTGAAGATCACGAGCCAAAAGAGCAAGCAATCCTCAGTTTGCCAAAGGGGCGCGATATTGGCGTTGGTGAAGTGGAACTAATCTTTGAAGATCACTACACGCGTTTTAGCAGCCTTGGTGACGAACCTCGATATTTATTGAGCAACAACAACGAGAAGCGGGAGAAGGGTTACGTCTCAAAACCGCAACCGTGTAAACAACCTGGCAGACGGAAAGAAGCGAATGACGGCTGGGAGGATGGCGAATTCAAAGGCTGATTATTAACCGGGCGTGAGCCCATCAACACACACAACACGAGAGACATGAACAAATTGATTCAACTGGGAAACATCACGAGGGATCTGGAGTTGCGTTATACGCCGAAGGGGACGCCGGTGGTGGATTTTGGGATTGCGGTGAACCGCGTCTGGAAGGATGAGAACGGGCAGAAACAAGAGGAGGTGACGTTCACGGAGTGGCGGTGCTGGGGGAAATCGGCGGAGACGCTGGCGCGGCTGTTTCACAAGGGGAAACCGATCTTGCTGGAAGGCCGTTTGGCGCAGGAGGAGTGGGAGGACAAGCAAACGGGCCAGAAACGCCGCAAGACGCTGGGCATCGTCGAATCCTGGGATTTCGCGGGCGAATCGCGCTCCGGAGCTCGATCGACCGAAGCGCCGCCCACGCGCTCCACCCCACCGGCTTCCTGTCCGCCCGCCGCGGATGGGATGGAGGAGGATGAGATTCCGTTTTGAACGTCACAACTGAGGCGACGGCGAGGAGATGACTTTGAAACCATTGGCGGCAACCTTCGAGCCGTTGCCTCCAGTGCCTAGTTCGGCTCGATTTACCCACGACTTTTATGACAGATCGACAAGCGCACGAATACGGCCGCCTGAACTGGTGGTGCCAAGGCTGGATACGGAAGTTAAATGCTTCAATCCGTGTATGCAACCGGCTCAGCGGCGGCCAACGCGATAAACTCGCCGGCGTGATTGGGAAACTGAGAGACAGGTTTGATCTGGCCTGTGAACGCAGAAAGCCAGCAGCCGAGGCGCTACTTCAACGCAAGCCGAACGACCAAGCTCTGCCATGAATGCCGCGCTCTTAACTCTCGCTCCGCCAATGACTACCTCGCGGCAGTCATTGGCAGCAGCGCCTTGTTGGCCCTTGG
>JACCDG011291655.1_pt1 | contig 34314 bp, 52 predicted proteins | sample 7442471 | NCBI WGS metagenome assembly JACCDG01 (sample SAMN15323444, study PRJNA562643) | freshwater metagenome | isolation source: river surface water | place: USA:Blue River Watershed | collected 2017-08-17 | reverse complement strand
GGCTGCGCGCGCCTGGCCAGCTCGGCAGCGCTGCCGAGGCCGTGCAGGCGGCAGAAGTCGGCCAGGTCGAAGCCGGCCGAGCCGCCGAGGTCGACAACCTGGCCGCCCACCTGCGCGGCCAGCTTCGGCGCGGCAAGCTTGCCCTTCTGGTCGCAGTCGAGCGCGACCAGGATCGGCCCGGTCCAGGCGGCTTTCAACTCGGCCAGCAGTGGCGCCGGGAGCGCACGCTCGCCGCTGTTCGTGATGCTCGCCGCCGCCACGCCGTGCGCCTGCGCGGCGATGACGCTCGGCTCGCCGTTGGTCAGCACCAGCGCCTGGCCGCTGGCCTGGGCCAGGATCGCGGCTTCTTGCAGCCCGTACCAGCAGGGCTGGTAGCCGGCCGGGCTCGTGAACGGCGGCTTCTGGTCGTCGAGGAACCGCCAGCGCGGGCCAGAGGCTGTTGGAAAGCTGAGCGCCGGGCGGCCGTCCCTGGTCGTCTCCGTCCAGCCCCAGTTGGCGTACGCGGCAGCCGCCACGCCGTGCGCCTGCGCGTAGTCGGCCAGGCCGGTGTAGCCGCGCTTCGTGCTCGCGGGCTGCGCGGCCTTCGGCGTCGCGATGCCGAGCTTCTCGGCGAGCTCGTAGAGGCTGCCGGAGTCGCCCGTCACGTGGTCGTGCCAGGTGCCGTGCTCGGGGCCGTCGATCTTGAGACTGAAGGCGTGCGAGTTGCTGCCCGGACGCAGCGGCGAGTCGGCGCGGTATTTGCCGCCGCCCTCGTCGGCCAGGCCGTAGGCGTGCAGTGCGCGCAGCACCTGATCGCTTGTCGAGTCGTTCGTCATTGCGGGCCTTCTGGTGTCACGAGGTCACTGGCGGGCGGTTACGCCGCCCAGGCGCAAAACACCGCTACCCGGCCGCGAGCATGAGCCGCTCGATCGTCTGCGCGAGCTGCGCCGTCTGCGCAGCCGTCACGCCCTGGCCGCCCGACGCCGCGGCGAGGCGGCGCAGAAACGCCTGGCCGTCGCCACCCTCGGGGCCGACGAAGACCGTATCGATCCGGCTCGTGTAGCGCTTCGCGGCCGCCAGCGCCGTGTGCTCGTTGTTCGGCTCGCCGTCCGAGATCACGATGAACTGCATGCCGCAGCCGTCGGCCACCCGGGCGTAGTCGAGCGCCTCGGTCAGGTCGGTGCCGCCGCTGGGCTCGGGCGGCACGCCGCCGGGGCAGAACGTCGGCAGCGTCGAGAAGGCGATCACGCCGATCTTGCCCGGGTGTACGGCCTGCAGGTTGGCCAGCTCGTCGCACGCCGCGGCGTAGCGCGTGCGGCCGCGTCCGGCGTCGGCGGCATGCATCGACGCCGACACGTCCACCAGCACCAGCACATCGCAGCTCAGGAACGTCTCGGCCAGACTCGCGCCGGTGGACTGCGCCTCGGCGAGCAGGCTGCCGGTGATCGATTTGGTGATGGCTTTGCTCACGGTGTCACCCACTCTTCGGTCCACAGATCTGCGCCCGTGGGCCAGCTACTGACCAGCACGCGCCCGTCGCGCGTCAGATCCTCCCAGCTCAGGATCGTCTCGACGTGCAGCCGGCCGAGCCGCCGCACGCCGGTCACCAGCAGCAGCCCGCAGCGCAGCGGCGCGCGGTAGGGCTCGGGCGGCGGGGTGTACGTGGTGTAGCCGGCGCGGCCCAGGCGGCCGTACTGGCGCGCCGGGTCGCGCTCGGCCGCAAACCGATCGGCCAGCGCCAGCCCCGCGTCGTACTTGCGGCGCCGCGCCGGGTCGCTCAGCGTGTCGTAGGCGGCCTGGACTCGGCGGAACAGCTCGGCCGCGTCAGGCTCTTTGTTCACATCGGGGTGTGTCTGGCGAGCCATGCGGCGGTAGGCCGCCTTGAGCGCTGCGGCGTCGACGTCGGCCGGCACGCACAGCACGGTGTAAAGCGAGGCCGGCGGCGCAGGCTTCGCGTCGGGCGCGGCGCTCGGCTTCGCGCCCTCGAACCAGGCCTTGAGCGCAGCCTCGGCAACCACCAGGTCGGGCGCCTTCGCGTTGCGGTTGCCGAGCGCGTAGCCGCTGGCCGAGACGCTGCGGTCTTCGCGCTCGCGGCACGCGCCCAGGTAGGCCAGCTGCAGCACTTCGGTCACGCGCGCCGGCGCAGCCGTGTCGCCCTGCGGCAGCTCGATCGTCACGCCGTAGTGCTGCTGGATCAGCGTCGGCAGCTTCTGGCCGTGCGCCGGGTCGACCAGCCAGCGCCTGGCCTGGCCGTCCCAGCGGCGCGCGCCGTGCGGGATGGCGGCCTTGAGCGCCGCCACGAACGCCGGGTCGTACGGCGTGTCGAGCGCCAGGCCGTCGGGGGTAAGCGTGAGGCTCACCCGCCCGACCGGAGTGATCGTCGTGCTCACTGGCTCACCTCGCCGTCGATGATCTCGCCGGTCTCGGGGCTGGCCAGCGGGCCGGGCTCTACCTGCAGCTCGGTCGTCAGGTACAGCCCGGCGAGGATGTCGGGCGCCACGATGCGCGCGCAGCGGCCGACGGCCCGGTTGCGCAGCATGTCGGTCAGGTAGCGCTTCCAGGCGCTGCCGTCCTTGTCCTGCTTGATCAGGCCGGCCGTGCGGGCGTCGTCGACCGTGTAGCGCACGGTGTGCGTGAAGCCGGTGTCGCGGCGGGTCATCGTGACCGTGCAAGCGTCGGCCGCGCTGTCGTCGATCGCGACGTCGATCAGCTTGCTGCGGTGGATGAGCGCGAGCGCGCCGACCGGCTTGAGGGTCGGCCGGCCCTCGATCACGTCAAAGAAGTCGAAGCTGGCCGTGTAGGGGATGCCGAGCTCGACGGCCTTGGTCATCACCACGATCGCCTGCTCAGGGCTCTGCAGGCCGTACCAGCGGCAGGCGTGGAAACTCGGCGCGAGCAGCTGGATCAGCGTGATGGTCGCCACGTCGAGCGCGCCGGAGCGCATCGCAAGCGGGGCGGGGGCGGGGGCGGTCATCAGGTCGGTCGTTGTCATGGCTGGTGTGTGCTTTCTGCTGTCAGTTTCGGCTGTCGATCGCCAGATACTCGCCGTCGGCGAGGCCAAGCGCCTGGCGCGCGCGCTTGATCGTCTCGGGTCCAATGCCAGATGCCTTATGGGCCGGGTCGGTCACGCTGACCAGCGCCAGCACCGCGCGCTCGCCGGTCTCGCGCAAGATGGCCTCGGCGCGCTGCTCGCCGATGCCGGGGATGGCGCACAGGATCTGCTCGGCCGGGCTGGCAAAAAGCGCCTCGCGCACCGGCTGCAGCCGCACGCGGCCCCGGTCGCGGCGCGCGATGGTCTCGACGACCTTCACGAACTCAGTATCGCCGCGCACGTGCATGACCACGCAGCCGATCTCCTGCACGCTGGCCAGCGCGCCCTGGATCGCTGACCAGGCCCACTGCGTGGGGCTGCCGTTGATGCCGGTGTGGCCGCCCGCCAGCGGCAGCAGGCTGCCGACGATGACGACGTAGGCCCAGGGCGTGAGCTGGCGCAACGCCGCGGCCCGCGCGGCGAGCGTGTCCTGGCGGATCGCGTGCGGCAGGCTGTCGGCCGGCACGCGGTCGATCGCGATCAGCGCGCCGTCGGCGAGCGTGATCAGGATCGACCCGGCGGCGAGCTCGGTCACGACCACCGGGGCGTCGTCGACCGTGACGTTGTGCAGGTAGGTGGGCAGGCGGCCGTCGATTAGGACGGCCGCCGCCTTGGTCGGTGTGGTCATGGCCGGCTCCTAGAACGGCAGGAGGGCGATCTCCAGCGCCTGCTCGTACGTGAACGCCTGCGCCAGCACCGGGTTGGCCTGGAACATCGTGCGGAACACGTCCTGGTTCTGGCCGCTCGCCGCCCAGAGCGCGGGGATCAGCTTCTGCAGCGCGGCCGAGTCGACCGACGGGGCCGCCGGCGGGGCGCTCGGGACAACCGGCACGGCCGACGACGCGCCGCCGAAGCGGGCCTGGCGCGCGGCCTGCATCGCCTCGCGGGTGTCGTAGACGGCCAGGAGCTCCAGCGCCGTCTTGGCCTTCAGCTCGCCGCTGCTGTTCGTGTAGGTCTCGCCGGTCTCGACGCGCCGGACCTGGACGAACTTGCCCGTGAGCGTGCTCAGGCTCACGCCGAGCTTCTGAATGCTCGGCAGCAGGTGGCGGCGCCAGGCCGGGTCGATCTCGAGCAGCGGCTGGCGGCCGGTGTCGATCTGGAACACGCCGCCGTCGCGCTTCTGGCACTCGATCACGAGCGTGATGGCGCGGCGCTTGTCGGCCGGGTCGTCGTAGGTCGGATCGAACATCGCGCGGCCGCGGCCCTTCACGAGCTTCCAGGCGCTGAAGTCGAGGGTGATGACCTCGCCGAAGAACGTACTGGTGTCGCCGGTCGTGATCGGGTTCGTAACCATCTCGTCGATCTCACTGTGGGTCGTCATGGCTGGTGCACTCCTGCTGTTCGCTCGCGGCCCAGGTGGCCGCACTGGCGGGCGCGTGTCGTGCGCCCAGGCGCAAGGTCGGTCAGGCGGGCTTCGGCGCGTGCCTCTTCAAGAGCTCTCGCACGGCGTCGAGGCGCTGTCGGAGCTTCGCGCACTCCGCGCAGGGCTGGTCATCGACGACGGCTACCAGCGGCTGCTGACGGGCCTCAAGCAGCTGGCGCCGCAGCTTGACGCACTCCGCGTCGAGGGCGTCGCGCTCGCCACGCAGGCGGGCGATGGTCGCGCGGTCGTCGGCCTGGCTCGGCTGTGACGCGCGCAGGGCTGTGAGCTGCTCGGTCAGTATCTCGACGCGGTGTAGCGCCTGGGCCCGCTCGCGCTGCACGGCCTCGAGCGCCGAGAGCGGCACGAAGCGCGGGAAAGCCTCAACAGGCACCAGGCCAGGGATCGTGGTCGTCATTCGTCAGCTCCTTGGGTTGCTGGGCGTCGTGCGAAACGCCTCGCACGCGGGGCAGTGCAGCCGGCCAGCGGCGTCGCGGTAGACGGCCAGGTAGCCGTGCTTGGGGCAGATGTCGCGCAGCCGCTTCGGCGACTCTTCGCCGCGGGCCACGCGCCGCACCAGGTCCAGCGTCGGGTCAGCCTTCATCTCGACACCTGCAGGCTGTTGAGATACAGCTGCTGCCACGCGGCGAACGAGTCCAGCACGCGGTAGGGCTGGCGGTGGTCGCGCTTGCTGTAGGCCACGGCGTAGGCCACGCGGCGCGACGGACTCATAGCCTCGAGCTGCTCGCCGCGCTGCACCAGGGTCAGCGACAGAAAAGCGTCGAGCTCGTCAGCAGTCGGAAGCTTCCAGTAGGGCTTGCTCATGCCGCACCTCGCATCGTGTCGCGCAGCAGCTTCTGCAGCTGCACCTGTTCGGCCGCAAACTCGACTGCCTGCTCGAGCGACACATCGGACATGCCAAAGCCAAACTTGGCCGAGAGGCCCAGGTCGGCCATTGCCTCGCCCAGCCGCACCTCGACGCGCAGCGCGGCGTCGGCGCTGTCTACCAGTGCGACAAACTCATCGCCGGAGTACCAACGGCCAGCGACTTCGCCGCGGCGGCACACGGCCAGCGCCGCCCGGATGCGGCGATCGACCTCCTGATAGCCGTGGGTGGCGTTGAGTGTGTGCATATCGTCGAGGTCGAAGAACAGCACGGCCATGCCAGGGCGCCAGCGGCGCGCGATGCCGGCGCGGGTCAGACAGCCAAAGACGGGATCGATCAACAGGCGCTCGGCCTGGTGGGTGGCGCGGGCAGCGATGCCGGCAAGGCCAGCGGCGGCGCCGAGAATGGCAAGCTCGATGATCACGCCAGCACCTGCGCGATCTGCTCAGCAGCGGCCCAGTCGACCAGCTCGGGGCGGTCAACCAGCAGGTCGCGGCGCCACAGGTACACGCCCGAGCTCACCAGCGCCGCCAGCGCGCCGACGGTCACGCCGGACTCGACGGCCGCGCGGAGCGCTCCGAGGTCTATCGTCAGGCGCTCATCGATGTAGCCGCGCCGCTCCAGCTTGGCAACGTACGCGCTCAGGCCAGTGTTGCCGCGCTCGTTGTTGACGTACACGCGGGGCATCTGCGTGCGACCGTCGATCGCAGTCGTGATGACCAGTGCCTCAGGCGTCGTGATGATGTCGTAGGTGAGCAGTGGGCAGAACGTGCACATGTGCGGATACTGGCCGCTGCGTGTGTTGGTGTCCGTGGCGCCACAGATAGCGCACTGCCATTCGGGGGTGTGCTTAGCCATCACCGCACCTCGCTTCTGGTGACAGCCGCGCGGCGCATCAGCGTCTCGTGAGCCTTGCTATCAGCGAGCAGCTCGGCCTCGAACTTGAACTGGCGCGTGCCGATGTACTCGCCGTCGATGTAGACATCCCACTCGCCAGCAACGCGGCGGATGTCCTTGACGATTTCGGCCGGGGCAGTTACGATTGCGCTTGTCATCCAAGACCTCCGTCAGACTTCTTGGGCGGCACTGGCGCTGCATCCTGCTCGAACGGGGTGCGGCGCCGCTTGTTTCTATGTGGCCAGTATAGTACCTATAGGTTCTGTTGTCAATACCCATAGGTAACAATTCTGACAACAAAAAGCCCGCACTACGGCGGGCCGTGGCGGGCTAAACCGCTTGGTTGTCGAGACGCTTCTGGAGTAGGGCCGCAATCAGCAGGCGATCGGTGCGGGTCCATCGGCCGGTGCGCAGAAAGGTGATCGTCTTTGTAGACAGACCGTACAGCTCGGCCAGCTGGGCGGCGCTGGTCACACCATGAAGCCGCGCGGCTTCATCGAAGGCGCGCTTCACCTCATCGCGCAGATCCTGGTCACAAGCGACGGTCATAGCTCACCTCTGGGTTCTCTTCCTGATACTCATAGGTAGTATACACCTATGGGTAGCGAAGTCAAGACGCGCGGGTAGCTGTTCTGGGGTGTACACATAGGTAACGTGTACTACAATGGAGGTATGAGCGTGCAAGCAGTAGGGGCCTACTTCCATAGTACACACCTGAGCGTGCGCTGACACGCTCCGGCCGGCGCCAGCTGGCCGACCATGCTGAAGCCCGATCGGCCCTGGCCGTGCGTTGTGGAGCGCTTGCGGACCGGGCGATCGGGCTCTTCTATTGTACACCAAAACCCCCAACGCCGCCGCCGGAACGCTGCATCTGGGGCGCGCCGTGTTAACTGATAATTGTTGAGTGATTGAGTCGCCTCTGTCCAACCTTGTCCGACCTTTTCGGGCTATTTTTGGCAGGTTGTCCAACCTTATTTGGCATTAGGACGCCATCCGTCCAACCTCCCAACCTTGGATGCCGATTTTCAACACTTTGAAAAATTCGCGCGATTTTTTTCGATCCCCGATCGCCCGAATTTTCGGCTCAGGAAAATTTTTAAGTCTTTGTTGGCGATCAAGGTTGGGAGGTTGGACGGATGGCTTTCTAATCAGATCTAAGGTTGGCCAGAAGGTTGGACAAGGTTGGACAAGGTTGGACAGAGATAAGTAAGTAAGTCAAGAATAGTAAGAATAGAGTGATAGTCTCCCAACGATCGACAGCCGTAGCACCGGTCGTAGATTGTCACTTGCCAAGGGGCTACCGGTAGATTTATACTGTGGGCGTGGAGCGCTTGCGGCCTATGTGGGCCGTCAGGCGCGTTTTTTGTTGGAGCTGCCGCATGTCGTTTGCCTGGCAGATTGAGCACTGGCCCACGGTCGGAGCGTTCGAGGCGCACCTCGCGCGGCATGATGCGCTGCGTACCAACCTCTGGACAAAGAAGATTGTCCTGCACCACACCGTACGACCCCTTCCCGCCCAGTGGCGCGGCTGGCACAGCATGGCCAACCTCGCGCGCTACTACCGCGACACCCTCAAGTGGCCGGGCGGCCCCCATCTCTTCATCTGCGCCGACGCTCCGAACCGGGCCGACGACGGCATCTGGCAGGGCTCGCCGCTGAACGTTCAGACCATCCACTCGAACAACTGCAACAGCATCGGCATCGCGATCGAGGTCGTCGGGAACTATGACCATCAGCCCTGGTCGCCCAGGACACGCGACCTGGTGCTCGGCGCCACGCGCGCGCTGCTGGCCTGGCGCCGCCTCCCCGTCGAGGCGGTCGTCGGCCACCGCGACTGTGGCAGCCGGAAGACGTGCCCAGGCCGGGCCATCCGGCTCGACGAAGTGAGGACTGCACTGTGAGCAACACGGATCAGCAGCTGAGCGAGGTCCTGACCGCGCTGAGCGTCGCTGAGCGAACGGCCGTCGAGGCGGTGCTGAACCGCGTCGCGTACCTCGTGAGCAACGAGCAGGCCGGGCGGCTTATCCTGGCCGACAAGGTGGCCGAGCTTGAGGCGCGCGTGGCCACGCTTGAGGGCGGCCCCGGCCGCTACGCTGCAGAGTAGGGACGGATGAACGCAACGCAGCCAGAGCTGCCGGCCTGGGTCACGCTGCTGCTGATCCCCGCCGCCATCGCTCTCTGGAACTGGTGGAAGGCCGACGGGTGGCCGGCGCTTAAGGCGCTGGTCAACGTCGAGGCGAGGACCAAGCGCGAGGCGCTCAAGGCAGCGTCAATCCAGCGGGAAGAGCGCTTCCTCGCCGCCGAAGAGCGCTTCCTCGCCGCCTACGAGCAGACGGCGCAGGCGCTGGCCGACATCGCGCGCAACAGCGAGGCGAGCGCGCAGGCGCTCAGGGTGGCCGCCGAGACGCGCGTGCTGGATAACCTGACGCTGCAGCGGGTCGAGCGCCGGCTCGACGCGATTGAAGACGTGGTCGGGCGCGCGCCTCCGGTGGCCGTGCGCCACCGCACCGAAGGCGAGCGGGGCGAGTGAACGCCCGCGACCCGGACGGCGAGGGCGTGCGGGGGCTGGGCTGGGCGCTGCTGGGGCTGGGGATCGCGCTGGTGTGGGCGGGCGTGGGGCGTATCGCAGGGTGGTGGTAGGGAGGATCTGATGAGCCTCAATAGACTGTATGACGGAACAGGTAGCTGGGATCTTCAGCGCAACAACGCTGAGTTCACCGTGCTCGAGAGCGCGCTGCGCACCGCGACAACGGAGAGCGCTGACCTGATCAACTACAACGCGCGGGGGGCACTGATCTTCCTGAACGTGACGGCGGCCAGCGGCACTGGCGGACTGCAGGTGCGCTTTCGCTACAAAGATCCGGTCTCGGGCCAGTATCAGTATATGAATACCGCGCCGACAGCGATTACCGCAACCGGGCTGGCGATCTATGGTCTCTACCCGGCGGCGCTGGCAAACGGCAACCAGATGACCAATCAATTCTTGCCGCGCACCTGGCAGATTCAGGTGCAGCATGGCAACAGCACTAACTACACGTACAGCGTCGGCGGGTGCTATCTGCTTTGAGAACGCTCGCCGCCATCCTGGTGGTCCTGCCGCTGATCTTCGGCGCCGGCGACGACGCGCGCGCGCTCCCGGCCTGCACGGACGCGCAGCACGCACGGTACACCGCAACCGGCCCGGATGGCAAGGTCTACGCCACCTGGCACCCGCTGATCGACGTCGCGCAGGGTTGCGTTCACAGCCACGAGCACGGCAGCGACCCTGCGCTGGTCGCGCCCGGCTACCGACCGCTGTACGGCTATAGCACGGCGGCGCGCGGCATGGAGAGCGAGCCGCACGCCGGCTTTAAGGGCTATGCGTTCAGCCTGGGCGGCTACCAGTGGTATTTGGTCCACCACCAGGGCAGCGGCGGCCAGCGGCGGGCGTGCGTCGAGCATCACACCGTCGATATTGCGGTGTGGAAGGATGGCCAGCTTGTGGCCGATCTGCACACCCTGCCGAGCTTTGGTAACGCCGTGATCAATGAGACCGGGCAGCCGATCACGAGCTGCCCCCAGACCTCGACAAGCGGCGGCGTGCGGATGCTGCCTGACGCCAGCGGGCGCAGCGTGGGCTACGAACCCTGGCGCGTCGGCTGGAACGGCACCGAGACACCCTTCCTGCGCTACGGCGATCTGACGATGAACGTCAAGAACCCCCAGACGGCATGCGCCGATAGCACGTGCGCCTCGGTGGTGCCGCGCGCGGACGCCTACGGGCCGGCGACGGGTACCTACCGCGAGTTGACTTTCGAGGCGGCGCACGCGTTCTGGCTGCGCGCCAGCGCGGGCTACGAGGGGACTTTCGTGTGGGAGGGCGCGCAGCAGTTCATCGCGCCCGGCACGGATATTCGGATCGGCCAGCAGGCGCTGGCGCCGGTCACGTCGGCCGCGCTGTACGTCTGCGTGCCCGGCGCGCCGATCGACGCGGCGCAGTACATGCGGCTGCCGGTGAGCGGGTCGAACTAAGGCAGCGGCCAGAGCCCGGCGGCCGCGCCGGCGATGAGGATTGCGGCGAGCGCCAGGCAGGCGAGGCCGGCGGCGATGAGACGGCGAACCATGAGGCGAGTGTAGCAGGTGTCAAGCGACCTCAACAACTTTAGCCCTGAGCAGCTGCGGTTCATCGCGTGGCTCGCGCTGCCGAAAGCCGAGCGCAAGCCGAAGACGCAGCGCGAGCTGGCGGGCGTGTTTGAGGTGGCCGAGGAAACGCTCAGCCGGTGGAAGGATCTCCCCGGCTTTCGCGACGCGGTGAACCGCACCGCGCGCGAGTATGTGAAAGACGACATCCCCGATGTGCTTGCCGCGATCCGCAAGCACGCGAAGGCCGGCAGCGTGCCGCACATCAACATGGCGCTGGCGATGGCCGACATGGGCGCCGACGTGCGCGACGCGGGGGCGGGGCCGGGCGCTGCCCTGCCGCCAATCCGAGAGGTCGTGGTGAGGCTGCATGGCGGGACTGTGGAGCCTGAGTGATAGCCGGCTTGAGCTCGACCTGCACCCTGGCCAGGCGCGCGCCTGGCAGTCGCGCAAGCGCTTCGTCGCGGTGCTGGCAGGCACGCAGGGCGGGAAGACGAGCTTCCTTCCCTGGCTGCTGTGGCGCGAGATTCAGGTATGCGGCCCAGGCGACTACATCGCGGCCACGGCGACGTACGACCTGTTCAAGCTCAAGTTTCTGCCCGCGCTGCGCGAGGTGTTCGAGCACATCACCGGCTGGGGCCGGTACTGGAGCGGGGATCGCGTGATCGAGCTGAGCGACCCAACCACCGGGCAGTTTCTGGCGCGCCGCGCTGATGACGCGATGTGGGCGCGCATCATCCTGCGCTCAGCCGAGAGCGGCGCCGGTCTGGAGTCCACCAGCGCGCGCGCGGCCGTGCTCGATGAGGCCGGCATGCCGCAGTTTCAGCTCGACGCCTGGGAGGCGGTGCAGCGCCGTCTCTCGCTGGCGCAGGGGCGGGCCTTCCTCGGCACGACACTCTATGACATGGGCTGGGTCAAGAGCCGCCTGTACGACCCGTGGGAGCAGGCGAAGGGCCGGCACCCGGAGATCGACGTGATCCAGTTCGACAGCACCGAGAACCCCGCGTTTCCCGCTGAGGAGTACGAGCGGGCCTCGCGCGAGCTGCCGCGCTGGAAGTTCGATATGTTCTACCGCGGGCGCTACACCCGGCCGGCCGGCATGGTGTACGACTGCTGGGATCGCGCCGTCCACACCTGCCCGCGCTTCGCCCTGCCGCCGGAGTGGCCGCGCTTCGGCGGACTTGACTTTGGCGGGGTGCATACGGCGGGGTTGCATCTGGCGCAGGAGCTGGGCGGCGACGGCGAGCCGACCGGCCGCCTGTTCGTACATCGTGAGTACCTTGCCGGCGAGCGCACGACGGCGCAGCACGCGGCCGAGCTACTCAAGGACGAGCCGACCACCCCGATCTTTGTGGGCGGCGCGGCCAGCGAGGGCCAGTGGCGGCGCGAGTTCCGCGCGGCGGGCCTGCCGGTGCGCGAGCCCGACCAGCCGTCGGTCGAGGTCGGCATCACCCGCGTGTACGGCGCGCTGAAAGCGCGCGAGCTGGTGGTGTTCGACGACCTGGCCGGGCTCATCGGCGAGATCGAGAGCTACCGCCGGGTGCTCGACGCGGCCGGCGAGCCGCTTGAGGCGATTGCCGACAAGAGCACGTACCACCGGCTGGATGCGCTGCGCTACATCGTCGGCTGGCTGCGGCGCAGCAACCGACCAGGAGTCCGCTAATGCTGAACGGCCTACGGCTCTCGATCGCCCGCGCGCTGGTCAAGGGGATGGCGCTGCCGACCCTCTCGCCGTGGGTCAAGCACTCGTTCCTTGAGCCGACCTTCGACGCGCTGATCACCGAGGCGTACCAGCGCAACCACGTCGTCGGGGCGTGCATCGGCGCACTGGCGCGCACGTTCCCCGAGCCGGCGCTGCTGGTGTACGCCGACGAGTCGCCCGGCGCCGAGCCGATCCCCAACCACCCGCTGCGCCGGCTCATCCGGCGGCCGAACCCGATCATGGGTGAGGACCAGTTCGCGCAGTATCTCATCGCCTACATGGCGATCGGTGGCACGGCCTACGGTGTGGCGGCGCGCAATAGCAGCGGCCTGCCGGTCGAGCTGTGGCCGTACCACGCTGGCCAGGTGCGGGCCGTGCCGGGCGGCGACACATGGGTGCGCGGGTACGAGTTCCTGACCGGCGACGGCGAGTGGCGCGCGATCGACCCCGAGCAGCACCTGGTCATCCCGTTTCACTGGCCGCTGCCGGACCCGACCCAGCCATGGCAGGCCCAGCCGCCGCTGCGCGCCGCGGCGCGGCATGTCGACACGTCGACCGAGCTGGATACCTACATCTACAGCCTGCTCAAGAATGACGCCGTCGTGCGCGGCGTGCTCGAGCTGCCGCCCGAGGCCGCGCTGACCGAGCCGGAGTACCGGCGCATGCGCGCGCAGTGGGATCAGCGCCACGGCGGCGACCGGCGCGGCGGCATCGCCATCCTTGAGGGCGGCGCGAAGTACAGCCGGATCGCCCTCGACCTTGAGGAGCTCGCCACCGACGCGCTGCGCGGCGTGAGCGACCAGGCCATCGCGGCGTCGTTCGGCGTGCCGCTGAGCGTGGCCGGCATCGGCGACGATCCGACCTACGCCAACAGCGAGGAGGCCTATCGGCGCTTCACCCGCTCGACGCTGGCGCCGCTCTGGCGGCTGGTGGCCAGCGCGTACCAGGCGACGCTCGGCGAGGTGTTCGGCGAGGTGGTGTGCCGTCACGACCTGAGCCAGGTGGTTGCGCTGCAGGAGGATACCAACCAGCGGTGGACGCGCGTGACCGCGGCGTTTACGGCCGGGCTGCTGAGCCTGCCGATGGCGCAGGCTGAGCTGGGCTACCGCGACGCCGACCCGGCCGGCGCCGAGACGAAGAGCGCGACGCCGATCCTGGGCTACCACATCGAGACCGGCGTGGTGAGCCGCAACGAGGCGCGCGCGCAGCTGAGCCTGCCGCCGGAGGATGAGAGCAACGATGAGCGGCTGCGGCGGCTGCAGACACAGCTGGCGGTGCTCAACGCCGCCACGCTGGCGGGGATCGACCTGCGCGCCGCGCTGCGCCTCGTGGGGATGGATCCGGCCATCGCTGAGACTGTCGGTCAGCGGGCGCTCCCAGATGCGCGCACCCCAGCGGCGAAGGCCGCCCGCGACGCAGCCCGCACCGCGCGGGCGCTGCAGCGGGTGCGCGGGCGCGTGGCCGGGCGCATGGCCGACGCGGTCGGCGGCTGGTTCGACGGCTTCGCCGACACGGTGGCCAGCCGCGCGAAGGCCCTGCCCGATCCCGATGAGCTGGTGCGCCTCGACGACTTCGACGGGCTCAAGGCGGTCATCAGCCGGTACGTCGTCGAGCTGCTGCGCGCCTCCTGGGAGGTCTGGAATAGCGCCCTCGACGACGACGCAGAGTTCAATCTGAGCGACCCGGCCGTCGCGCTGGCGCTGCGCTCGAGCGGCACGCGGATCGGCGGCATCGCCGAGACCACCCGCGACGCCGTGCGCGCCCTGCTGAGTGACGCGGCCGAGCAGGGTCTGAGCGTGGCGCAGGTGGTGGCCGGCGGCGACGGCCGGCCCGCGCTGCGCGACCTGGTGGCTCAGACGTACCGGGGCCGCGCCTCGACCATCGCTCGCACGGAGCTCGGTACGGCGCAGCAGCAGGCCGCTGTGGCGCGCTACAAGGCGGCCGGCGTCACGCGGGTGCAGGTGCTCGACAACGGGATGGATGACAGCGACCCGCGCTGTACGGAGCTGAACGGCACGATCCAGACGCTGGAGTGGGCCGAGGCGAACCCGCTGCAGCACCCGAACTGCGTGCGCGCGTTCGCGCCGGTGGTGGAGTAAGGAGTCAAGCATGAGACGACAACTGCCCGTTCCACCGCCAGGATGGCCCGATCCTGAAGGCGACATGATCAACGACCCGAATCGCCCGCGTACCATTGCAGAGTCGTGGGAGCTGCTCGGCGATGCGATCGCGGAGTGCATTGTAGCCATGCTGAGCGAGCTACAGCGCGCGGTTGACGATCTGCGCGCTCGCGTGACTGGGAAGTAGCCCCATGCGCCTGAGCCTGACAACCTGGCTGCACCTGCGCTCGGCGCTGCTCATGGCGCTCAAGGCGATCGACGCCGCGCTGCTCGAGGGCTACGGGTGGACGCCGCGCGGTAGTAGCGGTGTGGTTGACGGTTCAGGTATACTAGATAGGGGATAGATCCCACCAACATATCGTCTCGGCCGATGCTGGGGCGCCCACTTCCTACGGGGAGTGCGGCGCCCCTTTTCGTTGTTGGAGCGCCAGCCCATGCCAGAGTACAAGAGCCTGCCGCAGTTCACAAAGGCCATCGACGACCGCACGGTCGAGGGGATCTTCGCCGTTCACGGCAACGTCGACAGCGGCGGCGACCGCGGCCACCCCGGCCTGTTCGGCGACTTCCTGGCCGGCGGTCGCAAGCGGGCCGTGTTCCTCTGGCAGCACGACGCCAGCGCGCCGCCCATCGCCACGATCGACCAGGTGTACGAGGTGAGCGCGGCCGACCTGCCGCCCGCCGTCAAGCTCTACGCGCCTGACGCGACCGGCGGCGTGGCGGTCAAGCGCACGTACCTCGACACGCCGCGCGGCAACGAGGTGCTGGCCGGGCTGCGCGCCGGCGCCATCCGCGAGATGAGCTACGCCTATGAGCCGAAGCGCTGGGACTTCGAGGAGCGCGACGACGGCGGCATGGTGCGGAATCTCTATCAGGCCGATCTGCTTGACATCTCCGACGTCAACTGGGGCATGAACCCCGCCACGAGCGCCGACGGCACGAAGGCCGGGCGCCCGCTGATTGTGGAGCACGCCGCGGTGCTGGCCGCCGTGGATGCCTATACCACCCGCTACCAGGAGCTGGCCGCCTTGCGTGCAAAGGAGGGCCGGGTGCTGAGCGGGGAGAACCGCAAGCGGATCAGCGACGCGGTTGAGGCGCTCGACGGAGCGGCCACGGCGCTGCGCGACCTGCTGGCGGCCACGGAGCCCGCGAAGGGATGGCATGAGACGCACCAGCTGCGCGCGGCCTGGGCCGCGACCCAGCAGCGGCTGCGCGAACTAGGAGTGACAACGCTATGAGCATGCGACAGCGCGAGCAGGCGCTGATGACCCAGATCGCCGAGAAGGCGAACGAGGTCAAGGCCCTCTGGGACCGACAAGGCGACGCGCCGATCGACGAGGCGACCAAGAAGACGGCGCAGGAGCTTGAGACCGAGATCGGCAAGCTCGAGGCCGAGGTCAAGAGCATTCGCGAGGCAGCCGGCGCGTACGAGCGCAACGAGCAGCGCCTCAAGGAGTACCAGACGCCGAGCGCGCGCCTGGGCCTGGGCGGGCGCGAGAGCGCCGGCGAGAAGGCTGCGCGGGCGATGAGCCTGGGCGAGCAGTTCACCGAGGCGAAGGCGTTCAAGGAGTGGCTCGACAGCATCAAGACCGGCGACGGGCGGATCCCCGACCGCGCGCGGGTGCAGTCGCCGCCGGTGCAGATGAAGACGCTGGTCACCGGCACGTCGAGCACCTCCGGCGGCGCGCTGGTGGTGAACGAGCGCACCAACATCGTCGACGCCGGCACCAGCTACCGGCCGCTCACCCTCCTGCAGCTGATCACGATGGGCACGACCGGCAGCGACACGGTCGAGTTCGTGCAGCAGGGCACGCACACCAACAACGCCGCGCCGACGGCTGAGGCCAGCGCGACCGGCGACGGCACCGGCTCGAAGCCCGAGAGCGCGATGGCGCTGGCGGTGGTGCAGGCGGTGGTCAAGACGGTCGCGCACTGGATCCCGGCCACCCGCCGAGCGCTGGCGGACGCCGGCCAGATGCGGACGCTGATCGACACGTTCCTGCGCTACGGCCTGGTCGAGGAGCTGGAGGATCAGATTCTCAACGGCTCGGGCTCGGGCGAGAACTTCACCGGCATCTACAACACGACCGGCACGACCACGCAGGCCTACGACACCGACCTGCTCACCACGACCCGCAAGGCGCGCACGAAGGTCGGCACGACCGGCCGCGGCACGCCGACGGCGTACCTGATGCACCCGAACGACTGGCAGACGATCGACCTGCTCAAGGATGGCGAGAACCGCTACTACTTCGGCGGGCCGTCGGTCATCGGCACGCCGCGGCTGTGGGGCCTGCCGGTGGTCGAGAGCGAGGCCAACACCGAGGGCTACTCGCTGGTGGCCGACTGGCGGCTGGCGGCGCTGTGGATGCGCGAGCAGGCGCAGATCCTGGTGAGCGACAGCCACTCGGACTTCTTCACCCGCAACCTGGTCGCCATCCTGGCCGAGGAGCGCGCCGCGTTCGGCGTCATCCGCCCGGCGGCCTTCGTCGAGATCGACATGACCGCCTAGCAGCCTCCCAGGCTGCACAGGACGGCCCACGCGGGGCGCGGCGTCCGCGCCCCTAGCCCTGGAGGGGATGCATGGGAGTCACGCTCAACGGGCGCGCGCTGCGCGCCGTCGAGGCGAAGACGGCCAACTACACGGTCGTCGCGCTCACCGACAACGGGAAGACCTTCACCAACGAGGGCGCCAGCGGCACGATCACGTTCGCGCTGCCGGCGGCTACCGTCGGCCAGTGGTATCGGTTCACGGTCATGGCCGCGCAGCAGCTGCGGATCGACCCGAACGGCACCGAGACGATCGCGCTGCCCTCAACGGGCGCGCAGTCGTCAGCCGGCGCCTACATCGTCGCCGACGCGGCCGGTGAGAGCGTCGAGATCGAGTGCGTCAAGGCCGGCGAGTGGTCGGCGCGCTACTACGTCGGCACCTGGACAGCTGTCTAGTGCGCTGCCTGGTGTGCGGGGCCGCTGCCTGCGGGTGCGGCGCGGCCCCGACCCGCTACTCACCCGTCACGCTGGAGCGAGCCATGCCGACCGCCCTCTGGACCGCTGACCGCCGAATCTACCTCGACGCGGCCGGGCGCGCCGTCGAGGCGAAAGACCCGCGCCGCGTCACGCTGCTGGTGGCCGAGGGCGGGCAGATCCCGCTCGAGCAGGCCCAGGCGCTCGGCCTGCTGGCCGCGCCGGCGAAGACCGCGCCCGCCAACAAGGGCCGCAAGGCGCCTGCCAACAAGGGCGAGTGATGAGCTACGCGACCGTCGCCCAGCTGCGCGAGTATCTGCCTCAGGTGCCTGAGCGCGCCGCCCAGCGCGTGACCGTGACGGGCGCGCCCACCGGCGGCACGTTCACGCTGACGTACGAGGGCACGGCCAGCGGCACGATCGCCTACAACGCCCGCGCGTCAACCGTCAAGACCACGCTGAACGCCACGAGCACGATCAACGGCGACGTCGCAAGCGTGACCGGGCCGGCGGGCGGGCCGTGGGTGGTGACGTTCAAGAACACGCTGGGCAACGACGCTTCGCCGCTCGCGCTCGGCACGAACAGCCTGACCGGCGGCAGCACGCCGAGCGTCAGCGTTGAGCCGGCGACCGACGACGTGCTGCAGGCGGCCCTCGACCGCGCGACCCAGATCCTCGACACGGCGATCGGCTACAGCTTCGCCGTCTCGGCGTCCGGTACCCAGGTCGTGTATGGCGATGGGACGGCGTACCTTGTGCCGGCCGCCTGCCTGACTGTGAGCGGCGTCACCGCGCCGAGCGGGTACGACATCCCCGACTACGTGCTGCGCGACGGGATGCTCATCCTGACCGACTCCAGCGGCGTGCTGGTCCCTGAGGCCTACCAGGGTCGCGGCCCGGCGCCGGCGTGGCGCGAGGGCGTGCCGTACACCGTGGCCGGCACGTTCGGCTACGCCGCGATCCCCGACGACATCGTCGAGGCCTGCCTTGAGGTGGCCGCGCGCATCTGGCGCGGGCGCTCGAGCGGCTTCTCGGACGTGATCGGCGTCGAGGGCGGCGGGGCCGTCGGGTACGAGAAGGCCTTCCCGGCGATGGTGCGCCACATCATCGGCCGCTACCGCGCGAAGCGCTACCCAGGGGTGTGGTGAGCGACCTTGACGCCGACCGCGAGACGCTGCGCCGCCTGATGACGCGGATCGTCCTCATCGTCGAGGGCCACACGAAGGAGCGCACGCGGGTGCGGACCGGCCACCTGCGCCGCTCGTGGACAACCGAGGTCACGCCGACCGCCGAGCGCGGCTTCGTGGGCACCAACGTGATCTACGCACGCTACCAGAAAAACCGGCCGCTCCATGAGGGCGTCGAGGATAGCCGCGCGCAGATCCAAGCCGAGCTGCAGGCGGTTGGCCATGAGTGGCTCGAGCGGATGAAGGCGAGGATCGAGGGATGAGCGCAACGACGGTACTTGCCGGGCTGCATGCGCGCTTCGCCACCGTCGAGGGGCTGCGCGCGATCCTCATCGGCGAGCCGCCCACGTTCGACGACGCGCCGCTGCTGTACTCGCTGCTCGACCGCGTGCCGGAGCGCAGCCAGGCCGGGCAGGTCACGACGATGCGCTATCGCTTTCTGCATCGGCTGGTCGTGCTGTGGACGGATCCGCACCAGGCCGAGCAGGAGCTGCTGCGCTTCGTCAACACGATCCCCGCGGCCGTCGACGCTGACCAGCAGCTGGGCGGCACACTGACCAGCGGCCTGGCCTCGTTTGTCGAGGGCCAGGCCGGCTTCGTCGTCAACAGCCAGACGCTGTACCGCGTGTTCGATTGGTACTCCGAGACCGTTGAGAAGGGGCCGTATCGGGGCGGCTTGTAGGAGGGCATCATGGCCGAGCTGGCGTTCGAATACCTGCTTATGGCGCTGGAGGCGTCGCGCGGCACCGCCGTGGACCCGCCGACGCACTACCTGAACATGGCCGGCACGGTCACGCCGCGGCAGGCGCGCTACCGGCCGGACGAGTCGCGCGGCTCGCTGGTCGCGCACTACCGCAGCAAGACGGTGCGCCGCTGGTGCGAGCTCAGCGCCGAGGGGCCGCTCGACAACGCCGTGCTGCCGCTCCTGGCCTGTATGGCGCTCGACGGCAGCGTGAGCGCGACCACGCCGGGCGGCGGCACCAACTCGCGCGACTGGACCTTCGTGCCGACCATCACCAGCGACGACGTTGACGCGGCCACGGTGTACTGGGGTGACCCGAACATTCAGGCGTTCAAGGCCGCGTACGTGATGCTCGACGAGTTGCGGATCCGCGCCGGCACCGACAGCACCGACGGCGCCATGATGAGCATCAGCGGACAGGGCCAGTTTCCGAGCAAGGACGCGCCCGACAGTCTGCCGACCCAGATCACCGGGCCGCTGTTCGTGCCGGGCGAGATGCAGCTGTGGATCGACACCGGGTCGGATGCGATCGGCACGACGGCCGTGACCGGCCGGTTCATCGCCACCGAGATCACCATTCCGACCGGCGTGACTCGCAAGTGGCACGCAGCCGGCGCCGGCGCGACGCTGAACTTCACCGGCATCGGCCGCGCCAAGCGCGCCGCGACGCTAAGCCTGACGCTCGAGCTACCAGACATGACGCAGTACGACCTGTTCGCCGGCTCGAGCGGTGACACGACGGCGAAGGTGCGCGTGCGGTTCAACGGGCCGATCATCGAGGGCTCGCTGCGCCACCAGGTCACGTTCGACATCTACGGCCCGCTCGAGCTTGACAGCTGGGGCGAGCACGCCGGCACGAACCGCACGATCGTGCTCAACGTCATCAGCGAGTACGACAGCACGCTCGGCGCTGACTTCCAGCTGGTCGTACGCAACGATCGGGCAAGCCTATGAGGCCGATGTTTGTCGACACGTCGCGCGTGGCGGTTACGGTGGACGGCGAGATCGACCCGCTCGCCGTCACGCCCGATATGGACGTCATGTTCATCCGCAAGCGCATGGACTTCGGCACGCGCTCCAAGGTCATCTCGGCGTTTGTCGAGGTGAGCGGCCTCGACGTGGGCGCGCTGCAGCTGGCGCTCGCGCAGCACAACATCCTCGACTGGCAGGGGCCGAGCTTCGGCGGCGCGCCGTGCAACGCCAAGACGATCGCGCAGCTGGACCCCGAGCACCCGCTGCTGGTCAAGGCGCTGGAGCGCATCGCCGAGCGCAACCCGATGGGGGCGCGACCAGACCCAAAATCTACACCGCCTGGCGATCCAAGTGGGCCGGCCAGCGCGTAAAGGCCGGGCGGTACGACTTTCACGTGCTGTGCGCGTACCACTTCGGATGGACGCACGACCAGGTCGAGACGCTCGATCCTGACTACGCCGACGAGCTGCGCGAGGCGATGCGCGCGAAGGCCGACCACGACGCGGCCGAGCGGCGCAAGCTCGGCCAGGCCGGGCGGCGCGGCGAGCACGCCGGGCTGATCGTCGAAGACGCGGAGATCCCCGATGACTGAGGCCGTCCTCAAGCTGATCGTCCAACTGAAAGACGAGGCCAGCAAGCAGGCCGAGGATCTGCGCGGCCGGCTCGGCGGCCTCAAGGATGTGCTCGGCAACATCGGCACGGTGGCCGGCGGCGCAGCCCTGGCCGGCGTGGTGGCGTTCGGCGCCGGGATGATGACCGGCGTTGGCGACGCGCGCGAGGCCGCGCAGATCATGGCCCAGACCGAGGCGGTCATCAAGTCCACCGGCGGCGCGGCGGGCGTGACAGCGCAGCAGGTGGCCGACTACGCCGCGAGCCTCTCGGCGGCCTCTGGCGCGTCGCTGTTCGGCGACAGCCAGATCCAGGAGGCGCAGAACCTCCTGCTCACGTTCACGAACATCAAAGACACGACGCTTGAGGCCTCGACGGCGATCGCGGTGGACATGGCCCAGGCGCTGGGCGGCGAGCCGCGCGACCAGGCGATCCAGCTGGGCAAAGCGCTCAACGACCCGATCGCCGGCATTTCGGCCCTCACCCGCGTCGGCGTGACGTTCACCGAAGAGCAGAAAGAGCAGATCAAAGTCCTGCAGGAGTCCGGCGACATGGCCGGCGCGCAGGCGGTCATCCTCGCCGAGCTGAACAAGGAGTTCGGCGGCAGCGCGCGCGCGGCGGCCGAGGCCGACGGCGGCATGGCGCAGTTCAACGACACGATGGGTGAGGCCTGGGAGACGCTTGGCGCCGAGCTGCTGCCGCTGCTCAACGAGTTCGCGGCCTGGCTCAACTCGCCAGAGGTGCAGGCCGGGCTGGCGGCCGGTGTCGAGGGGCTGGCCACAGGTATCCGCGTGGCGGCCGAGTGGATATCCGGCACGCTCATCCCGGCGGCGACCGACCTGTACAACTACCTCGCGCCGATCCTGGGGCCGGCCATCGCCGAGATCGGGCGCGCGCTGCAGGAGGATCTGCCGCGCGGCGTCGAGCGGCTGGTGGCGGGCTGGGGCGTGCTGACCTCGACGCTGGCCGGCTGGAAAGAGGACTACATCGACCCGATCGTGCGCGGGTGGGAGTACCTGACCTCGCTGCGCCTGCCAGAGTGGGTCACGAGCGGCCTGGCCGGCGCGGCGTCGACGCTCGCCAGCGCGGGGATCCCCGGCTTTGCTGGCGGCGTCGAGAACTTCCGGGGCGGCCTGGCCTACGTCCACGCGGGCGAGGTGCTCGCCAACCTGCCGCCCGGCACCGACGTGATCCCCGCCGGGCAGGTGGGCGGGATGGGCGGCGGCGTGAGCATCGGCGCGCTGAGCGTGACCCTGACCGAGCCGGTGCGCGACGCGCGGCAGCTGGCGCGCGACCTGTACCCGGCGCTGCGCGAGGAGGCCGCGCGCTACGCCGGCCGGAATGTAGCGACGGGGCTGGTATGAGCCGACCGACCCTCAGCGTCAGCATTGCGTGGGCCTCCAACCCGATGGATATCGGCGCGGTGTTCACCGACATCTCGGCCTACGTGATCGAGGCGCCGGAGGTCCGGCGCGGCCGCGCGCGCCTGCGCGACCGCATGGGCGCCGGCACTGCGCGCGTCATCCTCGACAACAGCCTGGGCTACTTCACGCCAGGCAACTGGCGCAGCCCGTGGGTGGCGTACCTGCTGCCGCTGCGGCGCATCCGTATCTCGGCGACGTGGGGCCTGAACACCTACGCGATCTTCAACGGCTTCATCGAGCGATGGCCGCCAAACGAGCCGGGCGGCGCCGACGGCACGGTCGAGATCGAATGTGCAGACGGATTCTCATGGCTGGCGGCCGTGCCGGTCACGACCAGCCGCGGGGCCGAGAATGCCGCGCAGCGAGCGCTGGCGCTCAAGACCACAGCCGGCTGGGCGATCGGCGACAACCTGCCGGTTGGCAGTCCAGACGGCGCGCTGACCACGGTTGCTGCCGTCACGCTCACGAACGAGCCGATCCTGACACACCTGCTTGACTTGGCCGACGCTGAGGACGGCATCATCTACATGTCAAGCGGCGGCATCCTGAGCCTGCAGGGGCGACACTACCGGCTGCTCAACACGCGCGCCACCGACGTGCAGCTGCTGCTGGGCGACAGCGACGACGCGACCACCAGTTGGGTGCTTGGCACATCTGTGCTTGGCGTCTCGACTGTGCCGCGCCCGGCGGGCTGGTCGGCCGGCGACGATCCTGAGCGGCCGTACTTGCGCGTGGATATGAGCTACGACGTGCAGGACATCATCAATGAGAGCCGGGTCACGCCGTCGGGCGGCGCCGAGCAGATCGCCGTCGACGCCAGCAGTCAGTCGACCTACGGCGTTCGGGCGCGCGTGCGGTCGCTGCTGCTCACCTCAACGACCGAGGCGGCCGACCGGGCGGCCTGGGAGGTAGCGCAGAACCGCGAGGCGCAAATCCGCTTCGACGCGGTGACGACCAGCGGCCTACGCGACTCGGCGATGTGGGATGAGCTGCTCGGCCTTGACCTCTCCGACCGCGTTGAGGTGCGCGTGCGGCGCATCAATCACGCGCCGATCGCCCGCCAGGGACACGTCGAGCAGATTGTGCACCGCAACCTCGTCGGCGAATGGGAGGTCACACTCGGGCTCAGCCAGGCGGCAAACAGCGGCGCTGGCGGCGTCGCGGCGTCGTGGATGATACTTGACACCGGCGTGCTTGACGCGAGCGCGCTGGGCTACTAGGGGGTACGTGATGGCATGGGATCCGCCCAGCGCATTCTCGGCCGGCGCCGTGCTCACGGCCGCCCAGATGAATCAGGTGCGCGACAGCCTGCGCTACCTGAAAGGTCTTGACGGGGCGGTCACGCTCTCTGACGCGCTGATCGCGACGATGCTGGAGAGCAATAGCGTCGGCCGCATGAAAGTGTGGGCCACGCCGAGCGCGTCGCCGCTGACCACCAGCTATCAGGTCATCGTTCCGGACGGCACGGGCGACGCCACCCAGACCGCATGTGTAGTCGGCGTGGCGCGCTCGAGCGGCTCGGCCGTCGCGGAGGCGTTCTTGATCGGCGCGTCAACCGGGACGACGCGCGTCTGGACAACCTCGATCGCGACGGCGCTGAAAGATATCACGCTCGATGTGCAGTCGAGCGGCGAGGTGCGGATCTATCTGGCCAACTCGCCGACGGCCAACGGCCACATTGTGCTGGCTTGTCTGTGGAGGTAGGCATGCGCGACTACTGCGAGCGGGAGATCGCCCGGCTGCGCCAGCTGGAGGCCGATGAGCTCGCGACGCTGCGCCGGCTGGCGGCCGAGGTGCGCGCGGCACAGGAGCGACTGATGGCGATCCGCGGCGGCCTCAACGCCTACCAGGATGTGATCGCCCAGATCGAGAAGGAGCGCGACTGATGGCATGGACTGCGCCCGCCACCTGGTCAGACGGCGTCGTCGTCTCGGCGGCCGACCTCAACAACCAGGTGCGCGACAACCTGCGCTACCTCAAAGGCCTCGACGGCGTGCCGTATATCGAGAACGCGATCGAGCTGCCGGAGAGCGCCGCGCCCACCACCCCGGCCAGCGGCCGCGGGCGGCTCTACGTCGGCAACAGCGGCGTCAACAACGGCGTCGCGTCGTGCGTCGACGACGCCGGCACGGCCTACCAGATGGTGCGCTACGCCACCGGGACGTTTACCCCGGCGTTCACCGGCTCGGGCACGGCCGGCACGATGACCTACTTCAGCCAGACCGGGAGGTACACGCGCATCGGCAACATCTGCGCGGTGCGGATCTACCTCGAGGTGGCGTCGATCTCGGTCTCGCCCACGGGCGACCTGAACATCACCGGGCTGCCGTTCACGCACGTCGCCGGCTACTACTCGCCGCTGGCCGTCGGCTACCTGTCGAACTTCAACCTGTCGGCCAGCTGCGTGCAGCTCGGCGCCTACGTGGACTCGAACAGCACGACCGTCCGCCTCATGGAGATCTTCGACAACGCCGGCAACACGCGCTTTCCGGCGTCGAGCTTCCAGGCCAGCGGCATCATTCTCTCGGGGACGTATGAGATTGCATAGCGCGCTCGCCGCCATCCTGCTGGCGCTTACGCTCATCAGCGCCGCCCTGCTCGCCGTCGCCCTGGCCGGCGCCGCGCTGGCCCAGCCCGCGCCGCCGACGCTCACCGTCTACGGCGTGCCGGGCGGCGCCTGCGCCACGGCCACGGGCGCCGACACGCTCACGAGCGACCCGCCCGGGCGTGCTGTGCCCGGCGAGGCGCTGACGCTGTGCTGGGCACAGCCGCCGCGCAGCATCACGGCCACCGGGCCGGGCGGCGTGGCGATGTGGCCGAGCGCAGCCCCGACGCCGCTGCCGACGCGCCCAGCGCCAACCTCAGCACCCGTTGAGCTGGCGCCGAGGCAGATTCTGTTTCCGGTGTTCAAGGAAGGGAGGTGACGCGCGCACGACTGACCACTGCGAGCAACACCACGGCCCCGATGATGAGTCGGGGCCGTAGTGTGTGGCGGGCGCGGCGGTGGCGGCTGCTACCGCACCCAATCCTGCGTCTGATACACGTCGCTGATGATCTCGCGCACGGTCGTTTTGTCCTGCTCGATCTTGTGCCAGTCGGCGTCCTCTGTCGCGGCGTCCTCGTCGCTGAACTCCACCGTGTTGGCGTGGTCGGTCTGCGCCACCGTCACATCGTAGCCGGGGAACACCTTGGCTACCTCGTTCGCCACCATCTGCACGAACGCCGCCACGCTCGCTGAGGCGTCGGCGTCCTGCCAGCCGTCCGAGCCCGTCATCGCCGAGTCGCTGGTGTCGATTGCGATCCGGATGTAGCTCATGTGGGTCGCCTTCCTGAGTAGGCGCGCAACCAGCGCGCTATCTGTCTCGCCGTCCTGCCGCTCCGTCCGAACGCGCTGCGCGACTTCTGGTGGCAGCGTGACATGCCAAGGCTCGTACCGCTTGGCGGGCGGCTTGGCTGGCCGCCCGCGTCCGCGCTTGTTGGTCATAAGCCTGCTTCTCTTAGTAGTTCATCCGGTACGCGATACGAAACATTGACCGGATCGGCGAGCCACCGGGCGTAGTGCGCGTTATGAACCACCTCCAGACGCCGCTCATATTCGCGGCGCGCTTCCTGGGCAATGACCGCATCCGCGTATCGCTCTAGTTGTTGCTCGGTTTCCTCCTCGGTCACGTAGTCGCCAAACCAATCAACACTCGCCAGGAGTGGTCCCCAGGTTTGCCCACCGCGCGATGCCCGAAAGAGGTACTGCGGATCGCCTTCCTGCTGCTCCCATCGCGTTGCTATTCGCAAGCCTCGCGCCCGCGCCTTGACAAGCATGGCGCGGGCATCGGCAATGATCTGCTGTTTGTCCATCACGCATCCTTCCTAAACACGTCCGCCACGTAGGAGCGGGCGATGGAGTATTCACAGAACCGGGACGGCACGCGGGCCGCGATAAACGGCTTCTCGGCGTCGTGGTCCCAGCCCACGAACTCCACCACGCCCTCCTCCATGCCCATCACAGTGCGGATAGCCACCGAGCAGCCGACCGGAAAGGCGGCCGAGATGGTGTTGAACTTGGCGCGGCGCTCGGTGTTCGTCATCGTCGTATCCTTTCGTGTCGTGCGTCATTTCCTATCGGGCGGGCTTGTCAATATCTATGGCATAGGAATATTGGACGAATCTACTACCGCACACAACAAACCCCCGGCTCTCACCGGGGGCTGCTGTGGCGAGGGGTGATCACGTCCGCAACGCCGGGCTCAGTGTATCACGGCTGCGGCGGCCGGTTCGGGCAGCTCGCCATGTGCCGCGCGCGGTTGTTGATCGAGACCGGCTGGTGACAGTACGGGCACTCGCTCGCGCGCTGCTGGGCGATCTGGCGCTGCCAGCCGGCGTACTGGTCGCGCAGCTTGCTCCGCTCGTCGAGCAGCGCCGAGACGATGAACGCCATGATCAGCCCCGCCTGGGCGGCCTGGGCCAGCACCATGATCAGGCTGGCGAGCACGTCGCCGGTCACGAGCATCGCGTCGGCCCAGGCGATGCCCAGCAGCGCCACGAACGCCACGCCCAGCAGCGTCAGCGTCAGCCACACGCCCCACTGTGCGAGGCGCTCATCCTCCTGCTTCAGCTCGGCCACGAACGACTCGCGCTGGGCGATGAACACCGACGCGCCGGCGGCGAGCACCAGCGCCTCGATAAACAGCGCCGTGGGCGCGGCCACGTACCAGCCCAGCTTGAACTCGACCATCAGGTAGTGCGTCGAGCGCCAGACGGCGTAGACGGCCGAGAGCAGCACGACCACCAGCGGGACGTGCTTGCTGAACTTGACCTCAGCCACCTGATCCAGCAGCGCGCGCACCCCGCCGGCCGGCTTGAATGTTGCTCCCTGCGTCGTCATATCAACCCCGTTTCTTGGCTTTCTAGTGCAGTGCCTTCGCAGCTCACTCGCAGCGCTGCATACGCTCACTCACAGCGATCCGGCGTCCGTCCGTCCGCGAGTCACCCGCCGGCGAGCGTCCACTGATCGTTGCTAAAGGACAGACCCATTGACCGCGCCTGCTCGCGGGTCCAGCCCGCGTCGCGCAGGTCGCGCAGCAAGTCAATCAGCGTGCCCGCATCGGCGGGCTGTGCGACCGGCCCTGGCTGCCACAGCGCGGCGCTCAGACGCTTCGGCCGGCGCTCGCGCACCTCACTGCGGTCGAGCAGCATCACCACGCCGTTGTGCAGCATCGCCGCCGCCCACGGCTCGCCGCGCAGCCGCTCGATCATCGCCGCGGCCTCGTCGCGGTCGCGCACCTCGTCGTCGATGAGCTTGCGTGCCTTCTCGCCGAGGCCGATAATCACGAAGTTCTCGCGCGTGGCGGTCGATCCGCCGATATCCTTCACCAGGTGCGACTGCGTGATCATCACCAGGAAGATGCTGTACTTCCGGCCGCCCGACCCCATCACCGTCTGGAATGCCTCCCAGTCCTTGCGGATCTCGTAGCACGTCTCGAGCGCCTCATCGACAAACACGCTCAGCGGGGGAAAGCCGCCCGGCTGTGGCATCTGGCCCTGCTCGGCCAGCGCCTTGCGTCGGTCATACTCGGCGCGCACCTGGGCCAGCGCCTGGCTCACGGCGTCCCACGAGGCGCCGCCCACGCCGCGCAGCCCACACCAGGTGGTTTCGCCGTACTTGTTCACCGGCTGGTAATGCGGGTCGATGATGAACACCTCGTCGCCGCGCTCGACACGAGCCGCCAGGATCAGCTCGGCCATCGTGCTCTTGCCCGCCTTGGTCTTGCCGGCCAGCATGATGTGCGGCTCGCCATCAGGGTCGTTCAGCAGCGGAAGCCACGAGTCGATCGGCGCAACCGGCGCCTCTGGCGGCAGCTTCACCGTCTCGCCAGTAGCCGGCTGGTTGCTCGGCGAGTAGTTGTTGATGCTGTGTGCCCACTCATACGGCGCCGTGAGCTTCTTGAGCGCCACGTCGCCGGCGTAGCGCGCCGGCTGGTACTCAGCGTCGCGCATCAGGTCGACGCGCACCGGGTTGCCGAAACGGTTGTAGCTAGTGGCCACGCGCGCCGCACGGGCCTGCGCCAGCCGCCACTCGCCGAGGCCCCACAGCGTCACGCGCCACGCTGGCAGGCCGACGATGAGCAGCACGGCCGCCAGCGCACCCACCGGCTGCACGGCGTCGATCCGCTCGCACGCCAGCCAGTTGCGGCCGTCCCAGCAGTAGCCGGCGCGCCACAGGCCGAACAGCGCCCAGGCCACGGCAAGCGACACGAGCAGCACCGCCGCGCGCACGGCCTCGACACGCCAGTCAGGCCGCTCATAGCTCGGCTTGTACTCGCGCGTGGCGTCGGTGTAGTCCTGCAGGCCGGCGGCCGGCATGTTGTCGAGCATATTCATCGCGCCGTCGCGGTTGATGTTGACGTTCTGAGCCATGGTCTACCTCACAACCCTCGTATCCACGTCGTCGCGGCGTCGAACAGCCCAGCTGCTACCACGCCCAGCAGGAACATCGCGAGTCGCTCGCGCCCGCGCGGCGTGAGCCTGCGGCGTTGGCGGCTCACAGCGCGCAGCCGGCCGGGATGGGCGGCGCGCTCGCGATGTAGGCGGCGAGGAGCTTCACGGCTGGCGCACCATCTTGAGCGCCGCGCGGCACAGCGCCAGCGGCAGTGTCTCGGCGATGGCGAGCGCCCAGCGGTCGCTATCCTCGTCGAACGTCGAGCGCACCGACGACTCCCAGTCGCGGAAGACAAACCAGCCGTCGCGCGGCATGCCGCTCGGGTCGGTAGACCAGCCTGCCTGGAAGTGCGGACCGACGACGAAGCCGAAGCGGTCGAGCAGCGGCCACGCGGCGGCAAGGTCGGTGGAGTAGGCGGGCACGTCTTCCCAGTAGTCATCAAGCGGCACGCCGATCCACTTACCATATGATGCGTCAAAGTGTGCCGTGCGCCACCCCATGACCTTTGTAGCCACCAGTGCGTCAAGCTCGCGACCGGCCGGCATCGTGTTGATGTTCATCGCCGCTCCCCCCGCGTCAGCACGAACGCCAGCGCGCCCGCCACGACCGCCACCGCCGCGCCGCCGACGTTGCCCGTCGCGCCGAGTCCGATCGCCGCCGCCAGGAAGATCGTCACCATGACCGGCCACAGCGGTTCGGGCCGCTCGCGCTGAATGTGCGCGCCGCGGTAGGGCGTGACTTGGATCGGCGGGTGCAGCGTGTCGGCCTGGCGCTGGGCCGCGTGCTGCGCCTGGAGCGCCTCAGCCGTGCGGGCGCACGCGGCGGCCAGCTCGGTCGCGGTGTAGCGCGGCAGGTCAAGCGGCTCGTACAGCACGCTGTCGGGGATCGGCGCGGCGCTGGGTGCCTCCCAGGCGGTTGGCTCGGCCGCGTCGGGCGCGGCGTCGAGGGCGCGCAGCAGGTCGCTGGCGCTGATGGGGGTCAGGCCGCGCTCGGCCTCGGTGGTGGTGGTCATGGTGCTCTCCTGCTATACTGCCCGGCGGGCCGGGCGTCCGGTGCTCTCCGGCGGCGTGGGGTGGCAGCCCTGCGCCGCGCCCGGTCTACGTCAGCGCGCGGATGGCGGCGGCGCACTCGCGCGCCTCGTCTGATGCGTCCTGGTATGCGTCGGCGCTTGTCTCATCGCCGCTTGCGCGCGTGTTCTTGGCTCGCTTGCGCCAGCCTTCTGCGCGGCGATTGCACGCCCCCGCCGCCGCCTCGTAGCCCTCGCGCCGGGCGGCGGCGGCTGCCGTGTCCAGTGCCGCGCGCACCGCTGCGATGAGCCGGTCGCGGCTCGGGCCGTTCGCAATCACGCCCGGCCGGCTTGCGTACCACTGCTCGACGACTTCGAAAGCTAGTAGGTCGTGGTCCATCGTCTCGCTCCTGACAGCGTATCTGTAGTCTATTGGCGTCATTCCTGATCAGCGGTGAGGCTCAGTCGGTGCGGCACTTGAACGGCCGATCGCATCTGATAACACCTGATCAGGTGTGACGATAACCGCGCCACAATTTGGTATAACGTACGGTTCCGCACTGGGCTGCGGTCGGCGCGCGGATGACAGCAAAAAATGTAGCAAATGGGGTCAGGTTGGCTCTTTGCCCCACTCCAGATAGCCGGCAAGCATCCGCTCGAATAGCTCAGTCTCATCGGCCGGCGCTGCGGCGTAGGCGCGAGACAGCGCCAGCAGCAGTTGACGCGGCGAGCCTTCGCCGTGGGCCGCGCTGCCGACTGTGAGGTAGCCGAGTCGAGCGGCGAGCCTGACGAGCGCGGCGTACGCGGCATCGTCGTTCAGATTGATCTGCTTGCGGGTCAATTACGCCACCTCCACATACCGCTGCGCCATCGGGACGAGGTTTCGGCTGTGCTTCAGTGCATCCCACCGCTCGTCAACCGGGATGATCGTTGTCTTGACGCCCGAGTCGCGCTCGATCCGCGCCGCCCAATGGCTGACAGCCTCTCGGTCGAATGCGTAGGCGAGACACGAATACACGGACAGGTCAACGGCTGGCGTCAGATGGATAATGGCCTGCGGTGTCACGTCTACAACAAAACCCCAACCGCGCTCAGACTCGACCTTGATGATGGCAAACTGCTTGGCGTTCATCCGCGCCTCGTGGGCGCGCTGTGCCTGCTCGCGGATTTCAGTCTTGGTCGGCTTGCGTGTCATAGTAGGTGCCCCACAAACAATCATCGAACTAAGCGTAGTATAGCACATATGCATATGTGTGTCTATAGAAATAGCACGCTATTTCGGCACGGGTTTACGACGATGGGTACTACCCCGCGCGCTGGTCGGGCCAGGGCAGCACGCGCCCGAGCGCCTGGGCGGCGTCGCGCCGGCCGGCCTCGGTCGAGTCGGTGTAGAGCAGAGTAGTGTCGATGTTTGCGTGGCCGAGTTGCTCGAGCACGTCGCGCAGGTTCGCGCCGGCGGCTTGGGCGATCGTGGCGCTGGTGCGGCGCAGGCTGTGCAGTGTGCCAGGGAGGCCGAGCGCCACGCGCTGGGCTTTGTACCACCCGTTGAGCGCGCTGGGCGCGAGCGGCTCGCCGCGCGTGTTCGTGAGCACGGTCTCGGGCGCCGGCCGGGCGTTGGTGAGCGCCTCGAGGCGCTGGCGAAGGCCGCGAGGGTGGTGGTGGAAGTAGTCATAGAGCCTCGCTTTCGACCGGGATCGGCCAGCGCTCGCGCCAGTAGGCCACGGCCTGCTCGAGTGTCGGGTGCCGCTTGTGAAACTCCGCCGCGCCGTGGTCGCGCGGGTGGATGCGGATCATCAGATTCTGGTGGCTGTGCGGCGAGATCTCGACGCGCAGCGCCATGTCGTGAGCCAAAAACACCAGCCGCGTCAGGCTGCGATCGTCGTAGGTACTCATGCTGGTGCCGTAGCGCATCTCAAACCAGGACTCGTTGCTCCAGTCGAGCGCGGCCGCCCCGCGGTAGTGGTAGATGCCGAGCAGCCACACGTCGAGCAGCTCGGCCACGCGGGCGCCGAAGGCCGAGATCTCGGTAACGCCCGCGCTGCGCAGCCAGCGCACGCCCTGGCCAGTGGTGTCGTCGCTCACGCCGTCGCCTCCTCCACCTTCACCAGCCACCCCATCGCCCACGCCCGCGCCGCGCGCACCAGGTGCGCCTCCAGGCTCGCCAACTCGCCCGGTGAGGCCAGCGGCAGCCCGTCGCCGTCGCCGTCGAACAGCGCGGCGATGGTGAGCACCACGCCCCGGTCGTCGGCCTCCTGCAGGTCGCGCGCCAGCCGATCGCCCTCCGACTTCCACGCGGGGTTGCTCGCGTTCGCCTGCCGCTGCTGCTGGGCGCCGGCGACGGTGCGCGCCTCGGCCGCGCTCAGCTTCGCCTTCGCCGCCTCGATGCTCGCCACGGCGGCGGGCTTCGCGGCGTCGTACTCGGCCCGGAGCGCCGCGCGGATATCGGCGTCGCTCACCCGCTTGATGCACGCGATCGCCTCGGTTAGCGCGATCTCGGCAACCCGCTCGGTCGCCGCCGTCTGAGCGACCGCCAGCTCGTGGCGCGCCTTGCCCGCCCACGTGGCCGAGCTGCGATCCAGGTCCGCCAGCCAGAAGCTCAGCTCGCCCTCAGCCAGCTCGCGCTCGTCGTCGGCCTGGCGGAAGGTGTGGAAGGTCGTCGCGCCCTTCTGGCGGGGCGCGCCCACGCGGTCCCAGCCGTGTCGGCTGAGGGCGCCCAGCAGCGCGTCAAGGCCCGGCGCGGCGGCCTTCGGCGTCGTCGCCTCCAGCATCAGCATCAGCCCGTGCAGCGTGTGGCGGCTCACGTCCGACTCGCGCCGCAGCGTGTACACCGTGCCCTGCGGCGTGTCGCGCTCCCACCCGGTGACCGTGTAGCCGGCCGCCGTGAGGTCGTCGATCACGTAGTCGAGCGAGGCCAGCATCGCCACCCGATCGGCCTCTTCGACCGACGGGACCTCCGCGCCGTCGGCCGCCAGCATCAGGTCGTCCGGGTCCAGGTCGGGGCGCTCGCGGATCAGCTGCGCCGTCCGCGCCAGGTCGGCGTCGTCGGCCAGCTCCATCTCCCACAGCATCCCGTCGGCCGGGTCGGTCTTCACCCAGGTCCGGGCCTTCGAGGCGTGCGGCGCCCAGCCCGCGCCGGCGAGCGTGGCCGCGTCGTCGTCGTGCGGGGCCGGGGCAGGCGTCGGCCGCTCGGCGCGGGGCCGCTGCCCGATCACCGCGTAGTGCTCGGCGTCGAGCTGCTGGTAGCGCTCCATCGCCAGCGCGCGCGCGTCGCCGTTCGGCAGCTGCACCACCGCGACCACCGCGCCCGCAAGCGCCTTCCGCCGGGCGTCGGTGCCGGGGGCCGCGTTCGCCGCCGCGTCGAGCGCCGCGACCACGTCGGCGGGCAGCGCCACATCGGCCACGCGCTCGGGCTTCGCCGGCGGCCTGTGCTGCTCAACGATCTGCCGCGCCGCCTGGTGGGTGATCGTCTCGCCGGCGGCGGCCCGCTCGAGCGCCTCGTCGCGCGCGGCGTCGGGGGTGCTGGGCGCGGCCAGCAGGTAGAGGGCGGAGGGGGCGATCTGTAAATCGGACAAATTGTCCGATTTGAATTGCTCGGCGACCGCCATAAAGCGGCGCGCGGTGCGATCGTCCCAGCTAAACTCGGCCTTCAGCCACGCGCCGAACTGGCCGTGCTCAAGGTGCTCTTTCACCTCGATCAGCTTCTGGCCGATCTCGATGATATCCTGGGCGGCCCGGCGAACCAGCGTTTTGATCTCGCCGGTGCGCTGCTTCACGACGATGCGCGCCTCGGTCTCGAGGGTGTCGTAATCAAACAGCGAGCCTTGCACCAGCTCGCCGCCGCGCTGGGCGGCCGTGTCGAGCATGCGCCGCTGGCGGCGGGTCAGGGTCGTGGTCGTCATGTCAGATGCTCCCGGATGTGCAGCATCAGCTGCCGCGCAAACTCGCACGGCACGCCGTTGCCGTTGATCTCACTGGTCAATCCCTGGTAGCTGTCAGGCACGGTCTGGAAGCGGCCGAGCGCCTGGATGGTCATCCGCACCCAGCGGCCGGCGACGTGGGCGCGTGTCACCTGGCGACTCTCGCTGCCGGCGACCATCGTCATGGCGGGCTGCTCGTCAGTCCTGACGAGCAGCCCGCCGCCGCTCTTGTAGCCGCCGATCAGCAGCGCCCGGGTGCGTCCGGCCGCGTTGCCAGTCACGGTGTGCGCCGGCTCGTCGCCCTCGCGCGGATCGACCTTCTGCGCGTTGCTGTTGGCTGCTACCAGATAGGCACGGATCTGTGCGCTGTTCCCGGTGCTTCCCGGGTCGCCACCGTGCGCGAGCGTGAATGCCGGATCGTCCGCCGCGCGTTGCACCACCGTCCCGTCGTAGCCGCCAGCGCCAATCAGCGTGGTCTCGCGCAGCTCGGCCGGCATCCGCGCAAGCTGCCACTTCGCCGGCGTCGTCGGCGGCAGTGCGTCCACCAGGTCGGCGATCGCCGCGTACCAGCCGCGCCACGGGGCGTGGAACATATCGCCGCCCTTGCGGTGCGTCGGGTGTGGCCGCTCGACGTAGCACAGGCCCTGCCACGCGGCGAGGATCTGCCGCGTCGGTTCAATGTCGAGCTCAGCGTCGGTCAGGTCGCTCACCTCGTCACCAGCACTTTCTGCGCAGCCGCCAGCGCCACGCCCAGCGCGTCGGCGGCGTGCTCGCCGGTCACGCCGCGCTGGTGCGCGCAGGCCTGCATCAGCGTCTTCGAGGCCGTGCCGCCGCCGCTCAGCGCCTTCTTGGCAGCCGTGGGCGGCACGTCGACCACGTGCAGGTCGACCAGGCGCGCGGCGGTGCGGAT
>JACCDG010175051.1_pt1 | contig 34324 bp, 45 predicted proteins | sample 7442471 | NCBI WGS metagenome assembly JACCDG01 (sample SAMN15323444, study PRJNA562643) | freshwater metagenome | isolation source: river surface water | place: USA:Blue River Watershed | collected 2017-08-17 | reverse complement strand
GCATATTTCAAGGCGGTCAGGGCCTCTACGGAGACACCCGTCTTCTGGGAAAGCTTGAAAAACTCGTCGCCGACCCGGGCCACCGGCATGATCAAAGCTGTAAGTCCCACGCCGATGGCTGCGATGCTGGCACCCGCGATCAAACCGGCAGGGCCGAGCTTTCCCAGCACGGTCCCCAAGGCGCCTAGCCTCTCGGTGGCCGCTTCCAGCTGAAATCGCGCGTCATTGGCCGCCGAGGACAGTAGCTTCAGTCCGCTAGATGCCGGGGTGGCCGCCGCCTCGATTTTTTTGAGCGAGCGCTCTCCCTTCTCGCCGATCTCGGACAGTTCGGCCTTGACCTTGCCGCCGTCGACCACGGAAAGACGGATGGAGAGGTTGCGTTCAGCCATGGGGGAATTCAGTCTTCGTTTTGAAATGCGCTCATCAGGCCCGCCTCGACCGCCGGGAAGAGATCGATCGCCGTGGCCTTATCTAGACCCGTGCATTCGCAGGCCAGCATCCAGGCGTTGAGATCCAGTCCCACCACACGGCCCTGCGCCATGCGGAGCTGACTGGCACAGACTTCAATCGCACTGGCGGCTTGCCAGCCATCCAGGCTTTGGGGCGCGTTCATGGTGTACGGGCATTCGGGGCACGGATCGGGGCAGGCTTGGCAGTAGCTCGGTCCACCACCGAAGTGCCACGCGGTGCGGGCCTTCAGGCGTTTTTTTCGGAATCCAGGGCGTAGAGGCCGGCGAGATACTCGCGCTCGAATGCGTCAGCCAAGAGCCAGTGCTCCATGAGGGCCGCCACACCCTCGGGCGTGACGGCAGCCGGTTTACCTTTGTCATCGGCCACGCCTTCCCAGGCGAGCACGGCCAGCTTGGCCAGTTCGGTGATGAGGGTGGCGGTGCGTTCGCCTGCAGCTGCGGCGTCGGTACCGGTCACCTTGGAGGCAGCGTGGCGCGCAGCCATCACCAAGGCCGTGGTGGCGGGGCGGACCTGCAGGCGCACGCCTGCGGCCAGCGTGATCCAGTGCGGTTCACGCGAGATGTTCAGTTTGATCATGGGAATGTCCTGGGTGAGAGTCAGTACGTGGTCACGTCGTTGACCAGTTCGACGGTGAGCATGCGGGCCACACCGGCGGCCTTGGCGGCTTGCCACTCGAAGGTGGCCTGGATGCCGCCCGGCCCGGAGATGGAGAGCTTGGGTTTGGGCAGGTAGACCTCGTGCGCGATGAAGGTCAGACGCCGCTCGGCGTCAATCGCATAGCCAAAGGTCAATTCCAGCGGCGTGTTGTTGGTGGCCGCATCGATCAGCGTGGTGTCGGCAAAGCGCACCTCCAGATTGCCGGTGAGGCTGGCCACCGTGGGATCGGCCCCGTCGATCTTGCCGTCGGAGCGGATGGTCTCGATGCGCTCGAGGTTGTTCGAATACGTCAGCTGCGCCGAGACCACATTGCCAAGCGCCGCACCGCCCTGCTTGATGGCGCCCTGGAACTGGTTGAAGCGGATCAGGTCACGGCTGGCCGGGGTGGCATCGAGCGTGGCGGCCTGTTTGGCTTCGCCCTGGGCGATCAAGCCCACGGTGGCATTCGCTGCGCCGGATCGCGCAAAGCCAACCTGCAGGCTGTTGACCATGACGCCCGAGGCCACAAACCAAGCCGGGATGTCGGGCAGGCCCGTCTCCAGCGTCAGGCTGGGCAGGCTGGGCTTGCCGGAGGTAAAGGTGTGGGTGACCACGCCGGAGCCGCTGGTGCTGGCTTCACCCAGCAGGGCCTTGAGCCAGATGCCGATGTTGCGCACATCGATGGGCACGACAATGTCGCCCTCGACCTTGATCACATCGCGGATGGGGGCGCTGGGGTCGCGGCCGAGGCCGATCAGGTCGTTGGCGATCAGCCCCTGTTCGGAACCGAGGGTGGTGGAGACGAAAGGCAGCTTCCAGTAGTCGCCCACTGGGTTGCTGCCATAGGTGGTTTCGAACGCGGCCAAGAGGCTGGCGTTCGCGCCATAGGCACGGGCCATGATGACTCCTTACGGAAATGGGTGTGAATGGGTGTCGAAATGGGCTTCGACGGGTCAGTTCAGCGGCGTCAGTGCAAAGGACCTGAGCTGCTGTAGTGCAAGACCACGGGCAGCAGGCAGGCCTTGATGCCACTGGTCCCATCCGGGGCCAGTTCATCGAATTTGGGTGGGCCGATAACGGCGTACTCAATGACGCCGCGCAGCGTCCGGTCGGCTCCAATCAGGGTAGCCAACTCCATGAGCAGACCGTCCATGCGCGCATCGCGTACTGCAGCATCTGGGTCGGCCACAAACAGTTCGATGGCCACCTGGTGCTGCCAGTGGTAAGTCAGCGGCGAGAGCGACACCTCCGGCTCGCCCATCTCGCCGTCGCGCAGGATGGCCATGGCGTGGTCGGCGATGCGCTCGGGCAAGGCGGCGTTGCGTTTGACCGTGGTGCCGAGGGTCAGTTGGCCCAGCAGGGCAAACACTGCGCCGATGGCGTTTTCTCTTTGACTCATGACGATGCCCCCTTGCGGTCGGCTTCATCGAATCGGTTGGCAATGCGCGGGGCCAGCGTGCTGATCCACCGGCGCGAGCTGCTGTCGATGTCGAATTTCTTTTTCAGGGTCACTTGGGGCACCAGCAGGAACATCGGAACAGTGACCAGTCCTCGGCCAGTGGCCTGAGCCTTTTGTGAGGCTGCGGAGAAGCCGCCGCGCTGGCCTTGGCGGGCGCGCTGGTTTTCTGCGACGAGGAGCGACGGTTGACCCCGGCGGTAGACAAAACGCAGGCGCTGGCCGCGCATCCGCTCCCACAGGCCCGGCGTCATGCGTTTGCCGCGTGGGCCCTTGCCGGCAGCCAGCAGTGGGATCGCCAGCCAGAAGCCGTCTTTGGAGCGGATGGTGGCGCCCTGGTCATGCGCGCCGACGATGACGGGCGCCCGGCTGTAGACCAGGCCTGCTGCCTTGATGCTCATCTGCCCCTTGGGGTAGACCTCGCCACGCCAGGTGTTGGCCAGCCGCTGGCCCAGGCCGGCACCGGTGATCTGGTTGCGCAACTCGGTCTTCAGCCCATCGGTGGCCTCGCGGATGGAATGCGTCACCGCCTGTTCGGCAATGCGCACTTCATCTGCAAGCATCTGATCCAGATTGCCGGTGAGTGACGCCATGAGCTTCACAGCGGTGCTCCGGTCAGCGTCCAGATCAGCCGGTCCCGATCCGCCAAGGGCTCACCCACCACCTGGTAGGTCTGGCCAGCAACCGTGAAACGCTCGCCCTCGCGGGGCGAAGCCACGTCGCGGGCCATCACATCGAAGCGATGGGTGGCCAGTGCCAACCGGGTGTCACCGAAAGACTCGACGACATCGGCCTGTTTGGCGATGAACCGCGTGGCGATCTCACGACCATCGGCCAGGCGGTAGGTGCCAGGCACCCCCAGCCGGGCAAACAGGCGCAAGACCGCCCGCTCAAAGGCGTGCTGCATGTCCCTGTTTACACCGAGGTGAGTTTCACCAGCACGCCCGGGCGGTGGCACATGGGCAGCGGGTTGCTCTGCGTGTGCAGGTCAGTGCCACGGTCGAACTGACGTGGGGCCTGCTTGGCGTACAGCGACTGGCCCAGGGTGTTGACCGTCTCGTTGAAGTCGGCCGGGGCAAAGTAGGTGCCGAAGGTATCGACCGTGCCGAGCGGAAAGGCGTGGGCTTCACCGGCTGCAATGAAGCGGCGGGTACCCAGATCCCCATTGGCCTGCAGGTAGGCGGCCTGGCCCCGGTATTCCTCGAAGGTGACTCCGGCGTAGGTGAAGCCCGAACGCACATCGTTAATCAGCACCGCGCCTTGCTGCCAGTTGGTGTAAGCGGTCTTGACCTCCTTATGGGTGGTCAGCGCCCGGAAGAATTCGGGTGAGCACAGCACATGCACGCCAGTCATGAATTCACCCTGCAGGGCGTCTTCGATCTTGGTCAGCAGGTCATAGCAGTGGCCCTTGACCTCGCTGTTGGCATTGGCCAGGTCGAAGTTGACCGACTGCGGCGTGATCTGGAATTCGTTGAACAGGTTGCTGATCACGCTGCCATCGGCGTCCAGGATTTCGCCTTTCAGGGCACCCATGCGCAGGTGCTCAAGCGTGATGGCGTGCTTGTTGCGCATGGTCTCCAGGTGCCGAGCCAGCACACCGGAAATGGCTTCCATCTCGGTCTCCGAGCCGAAGGCTCGGATGCCCTGGACTTCCTCGGGAAGCACCACATCGTCGTGCGGGATGTGCGGAATGACGAAGGAGCGCAGCTTGCGCTTGCCACGCTCTCCGACCGTGCCGGGCGAGCCAGGCGGCTTGGTGGGCAGCAGGTTCAGACGGCCGGCGTACTCCTCCACAATGATTTGGCGGGTGCGCACAGGCTTGGGCGGAAACAGGTTCAGGGCTTCCAGGCGGCCGTAGCGGTTGGGGATGAGGTTGATGGCAGCGGTGAGGCTGGCCATCGAGAATCCAGGGTTCAGAAACGGGTTGTTCATTCGGGGCTCCAGAAATGACGAAACCCGCGCAAGCCAAATGGCCAGGCGGGTTCGGGGGATGGAAGGACGGGCTGTTTGTGGCGAAGGTCAGGCGGAGATCAGGCAGATTCACGCACCAGCACACCGCGCTCGGCCAGTTGCTGTTCGTAGCCCGCGCGCTGGGCACCGGTGAGCGCGATCGGCCAGACCAGCGCAGTCTTGGCCACGATGGCGTGGCGAGCGATCAAAATGGCATCGCTGCGGTCGGCATGGGTGGCATCGATCGCGTTGGCAAGCACCCCGATGGCGTCCTCAGTGCCGTCTGTGGCGGCTGGGTCGATGGCGTAGTGCTTGCCATCGCTGGCATTGCGGCCCAGCACCGTGCCCAAGGGCAGGTTCTGGCCAGCGGCGATGGTGGCGACGTCACGCGAATAGCGGTTGGGGGCTTCGTACTTCAAGAGGTCGCCGAGGTTGTTTTGTTCGGTGATGGGGGTCATGGGTTACTCCTTTGCAGTGAGTTTTTTGACGGCGGCCACGATGGGTGAGGCTTCCGGGCGATCGAGGTTTTGGGTGCCGGCATCCACGATGATGGTCGAGCGGATGTCATTGGCTTCGGAACGTGCCGCACGGGCGTCGATCAGTACGCGCCGTACATCGGCCTCGGTCTTGCCGGCAGCGATGAACTCGGCCGCGCGGTCGGGGCAGCCGGCCAGCAGGCAAACCTCGGCAATCGCCTTGGCAGCCTGGGTCACCTCGCGGCGGGCTTCTGCCACCAGCACGGCGGCTTCATCAACGCCGATGGTTTCAGAGAGGCTTTTGTCGGGGGTGTCTTGCAGTTCAGACATGGATAGCTCCTTGTGGGGAAACGCCGCCTCAGCACGGATGACGCCCCGCACCTGAGACGGCGAATGGTTACGGGCGTTGATAAATCGATGGAGTTCGGCAAGGGTGGCGTCCAGCGTCTGGACGCCATCGGCAAGACCCTGGGCCACGGCATTGGTGCCGAAGAAGAGTCCTGCCTCGGTGGCGCGCACAGCGTCCAGATCCAGGCTGCGCATGGCAGCCACGTGCTCGGTGAAGATGGAATACAGCCGATCCACCTCGCCTTGCAGCTCGGTCTTGGCGGTATCCGACAAGGGCTCGTGAGGTGAGTAGTCGTTCTTGTGAGCACCTGCCGTCACAGCGGTGAACCGATAGCCATCCTTGGCATCCTTGACTGACTGGTCGACATGCAGAGCGATGACGCCGATGGAGCCGACCCCACCCGTCTCGGTCACGAACAGTCGCTGGGCACTGGCGGCAATCGCATACGCAGCTGAGTACGCAGCGTCGTTGGCCACCGCCCAGACGGGTTTGACCGCAGCCACCTCGCGCACGCGGCGCGCCAACTCGAAGCTGCCCGAGGCTTCACCACCGGGAGAATCGATGTCCAGCAGCACGCCACTCACCTGGGGATCGGCGAGTGCCGCATCCAGCATCGCAGCGATCTCGCCGTAGGAGGTCAGACCTGACGCGGCCTCCATACCCAGCGAGCGTTTGACCAGCGAGCCGTGGATTGGGATCACCGCGATGCCCTCTGGGGCTGCGGCTGCGGGTGGCCGTTGGTAGACAGCCATGTCCATGGCAGGAATGGCAGGGACATCGGTCATGCCGATGCGCTGGCCGACCACCGACAGGATCACGTCCAGCTTGGGGCGGTGAATCAGCAGGGGCGTCCCGAACAGGCGGGAGGCAAGGTAAGTCATGGTTGGGGGTCCTGGTTGTTGAGTGGCGCGGCCACTGGGTCACTGGACTGCGGATCCGTCGGCTGCGCGTCTGGGGTGTCGGTGGGTGGCGCAGCGACTATCTGGTCATGCCGAGCATCAGAGTCAAAGACCAGACCCAGCGCATCGGCCCGGGCGTTGTCGGCTGCGATCTCGCGGTCCACGTCTTCGGCGTCGTAGCCATTGCCGGAGATGGCCTCAGATCGGCTCATGAGGCCCGCGCGGATCGCCAACTTCATAGCGTTGAATTCCTTTTGCGGATCGACCCAGCTCCAGCCCTGCGGGATCCACTTCGCTGCCTGATAAGTGCGGCGGTCCTTGCGGTAACCAGGAAGATCCAGTGCACCTTCCAACACCGCCTGGTCCATCCAGGCGCGCCAGATCGGCCGGCACAGCTGGTGCACGATCACACCGTGCTGCAGGGCTTCACAGCGACGACGGAACTCCAGCAGGCCCGCCCGGATGGAGGAATAGTTCACCTGCGTCAGGTCCCCAGTGAGCATCTCGTAGGTGATGCCCATGGCAGCGGCCACCGCACGGAACTGCTGGCGCATGAATTCGGCGTAGGAGCTGCCAACATCGGCAGGCGCTGAGAACTTGATGTCCTCACCGGGCTCCAGGATCTGCAGCGTGCCGGGCTCCATGCCCGCGAGCGCCACCCCATTGCCATCTGCTGCCGACTCGCCCATCAGGTTGTCTTCAGGGGCCATGCGGGTGATGAAGCCAGCGAACATCGCCGCCGTCTTCTTTCGCACCAGCTCGGCATCGTCGTACTGGTCCAGCTCGTTGAGTTTCACGAGCGCCCGAGTGAGCCACGGCTCGCCCCGGATCTGACCGGGACGCAAGGGGCGGAACAGGTGGATCACTTCACTGGCATCCACCCGCACGGTGTCCATGCCACCGCCACCGGCATTGCTTGACATAGGTGCCAGAAGACCATCGTTGGGGTGCGAGCGGTACAGGTGGTAAGCCACCCGACGACCCAGCCGATCAAATTCGATGCCCGCGCGAATGACATTGCCACCAGGCAGATCCCGGTTCATGGTGGTTGGCAGGTGCTCAGCTTCCAGAACTTGGATCTGCAGCGCCACTGGCAGGCCATCTTCAGTGCGGCGGTAACGCAGTCGGATCAGTGCTTCGCCGCCTTCGAGCATGGCCCGGGTAGCGAGTGCCTGCAGGCCATAGAAGTCGGTGAGGCCCGCAGCATCGGCCTGTTCGCACCAGTCCCACCACAGGCTGTGGATGGCTTCGCGCGTAGCCTGGTCTTGCACCATGCTCTGCGGCTTGATGCCGGTACCGATCGCGTTGGCCACAAACGCTTCGATGCCGGCGGCAGCCCAAGCGTTGCGCCTGACCAGATCACGGCTTTTGGCGCGCAGTTCGTCTTGGGCCAGCGAGAGCGCCGCGACAGCACCCGGATTGCTCGGCATCCAGGCCAGGGCACGCCGACCACCACCGGTGCCGTCGTAGACCGGCGTGCCGCCAAACATGCGGCGGCTGATCCGGGTCATGGTTTTGAGCCAGGCCATCAGAGTGCCTTGCTCGTGGTCACGCGGATCTGGCGCGATTTGGGTGCGCCGGATTGACGAGCCATGGTGGCTTCGACTTCGACAATCGCAGCTTTCAAATCGGTCACGCTGCGGTACTCGATGCTCTTGCCGTCGTAGGTCACGCGGTGTTCGCCGCTGGCCAGCGCTTCGCGCAGGGCTTGCAGGTGTTCTGCTGTGTAGGTCATGTTCAGGTCATCCTCAATTCATCCATTTGCTGCGCACCACCCGACGCGGGTTGGATTTGGTGCCGCCAGAAGTAACAAGGCCACCGTCGAATTGCCGTTCTCGGGTGGCCTCGGGGGTTGTGATTTGTTGGGCGTCGACCGGAGGACCGACACCGAGTTGTTTTTCCATTTCTTGCCAGTGCCGGTCTTCGAACCGATCCAGGCCTGCCGCTGCTGCGGCCGCACGGGCGTAGACGTAGCAGTCCAGCGCTTCATTGCGCTCGCGCATCTTTTGCCACTCGCGGTGGGCAAAGCCGTTGCGGTCGCGCCGTGTGATCAGTTGCTCGGCACAGAGCTGTTGCAGGTATTCCGCGTCGACCTTGGGCAGGTGCACGAAGCCGGCCGGGTAGATCGGTGTCACGCCGTCCTCGGCCACCTCTGCGGCCTTGCGCAGGTTGTTGTAGAACTCCAGCTTGGCAATGCCGCCAGCCACCGGGAACACCTTAATGCCCCGGCGCAGTTTCTTGCCGCTGGCCGTAGCGTCCACCGCTGTGGGTGTGCCAATCAACGCCGCACCACCCGCAATCCCCTTGATCGGCATGAGCCGGGCATCGCGCACGCTGCGCACAAAGGCATAGGCCTCCTGGGTGGCGTAACCGGTATCCAAGGCCAGGCGCGCCAGGCTCAGTTGGCAACCACTGCTGTGGGTCCAGGTCTCGCCCATGAGCTTGCCGAGAGCCGACCAGACTTCGGTGCGGGCGGTATCGCCCATCAGGATCCGGTGCTCCACCAGCCATGCGGCTTTGCCTCGTCCGAAGGCCCAGACCGAGACTTCGATGCGGTCTTTCTGCACATCGGCACCGGCAGTGAGCAACAGGCCGCCCGCAGGCACGGTGCCGATGCGGTAGTCCTCACGGCGCTCCAGCAGGCGCTGCCAGTCCGGCGCCTCGCCTTCCTCGACCCAAGTTTCACCCAGTTCAGTGTTCTTGAAAGTCTTGATGGCCGACGACGAGCGGGAATCCGACATGGCCGCCGACTCCCAGGCCCGGGCGATCTCGATCCAGCTGCGCCAGCCCACTGGGCTGTAGAGGCTCGACAGATGAAACCCCGCGGTGCGCCCCGCTTGTTCCGGCGCGCAGGCCTGCCACTGACCGTTTTCCAGCATCCAGGTTTTGTGGTGTTCGGCGATCGGCTGGCTGCAAGACTCGCAGATGTAGGCCGCCGTTTCCGGCTGGCCCCGCTCCCAGCGCAGCTGCTCAAACCGCAGCCACTGACGGTGGTCGCAATGCGGGCACGGCACAAAGTAGCGGCGCTGGTCCGAGGCATCGAACTCGCGCTCCACCGCACTGGCCCCGGCGATCGTCGGGGTTGAGACGATCAGGATCTTGCGCCGCGCAAAGGTTCGGGTGCGCGCCTCGGCCAGCGAGATCGCGTCGCCTTCGCCCTCCACATCCAGCGGGTAGCCGTCGACCTCGTCCAGGAACAGGTAGCGCACCGGCATGCTTCGCAATCCCACCGCGCTGTTGGCGCCGGTCATCACCAGCACGCCACCATGGAACTCCTTGGCCAGGATGGTGTTGCCCGAGTCGCGGCTGCGCGCCGGAGCAATGCGCTCCTGGATGGCGGGACTTTCTTCGATCAGCGCGTCAATGCGCTGCTTGGAAGCCCGCTTAGCCATCTCCACCGTCGGCCACACCGCCATCATCGGGCCCGGGGCGTGATGGATCACGTAACCGACCCAGTTCAACCCCAGTTCCGTGCCGCCGACCTGGGCGCCTTTCATGAACACCACCCGCTCGATCGGCGACATGGGCGACAAGGCATCCATGATCTCGCGCAGATAGGGCGTGCGGCTGGTACGCCAGCGGCCCGGCTCCGAGGCGGCCTTGCTGGAGAGCACCCGGTGCTTGTCGGCCCATTCGGACACCGTGAGCAGTGGATCGGGCGTGAGGCCTTCGCGCCAGGCACGCTCGATGGCGTCCCAGCCTTCGTAGTAGAGCTCGTCCATGGTCAATCTACCTTGGCCTGTAAGTCGCCCAGGTCTTGCAGTTGCTGGCGCACAGCAGCATCCAGCGCCACATGCAAGACATGCGCATCGACGCCCAGCCCTGCGGCCATCTGCGAAGAGATGCGCGCCGGCCAGTTCAGCCAGGCATCGCGCTCGGCCCGGGCCAGCTTGAACACATGGGCCACGGCCTGCGAGCGATCGACCAATTCGCCCTTGAGGCGGGCCAGGCGGACCTTGTTCGTCTGCGCCTTGACCACTTCGTTGACGGTGCGTGCCTGAAGCAATGACGTGCCACCAGACGACAGGGCCGAGGTAGGTGGCTCAGGCGTTTCCCGCAGTGGCCGTGCGGAAGCTTGCAGAGCCTCGCGGGCAGGGGCGGAAACCTGCGGGGCCGGTTTGTCGCTGGGCAAGTCCGCGACCGACCGCCGGGTCGGTGTGGTGTTGGCCGCCCACTGGGCATCGGCCACCACCGGATCGATGGTGCCGTCCGGCAACTGGCTGATGCGCCCGGTATCGATGGCCTTCTTGACGGCCACATGCGACACGCCTCGGTGGCGCGCGTAGGCGCGAATTGACAGTCCCATGGTGTTGATCTACTCAGTGCAAGTGGGTGGCCTCCGATGTGCTGGGTTTTGCGGCAAAGGCGAGTGAATCACCCGGGATAAGAAAGAGCTTGGCTTCTGTGGCGCACAGCGCGTGAATGCGGATGTCGATTGACAAGCAACCCACCAAGGAGCCCGACATGGCCAAACCCAAGCAACCCACCGCACTCTCCCCCGACGAGATCGAGCTCTTGCTCGAATCGATTGCCCTGGACCACCTGTTCATCGAAACCCTGCAAACCCGCCACCGCGACAGCCTGGACTTCCACGATGTCAGCGTCTGGGGTGTCAAGAGCGCCCTGCAAGCGGCGTTTGACGCTGGTCTGCGTGCGGCAGGCGGCGCACCGAAGCAGCCCGTGCAACGCACGCGCAAAGTCACCGCAGCACATCAAACCAGCGGCAACGGCAGCACCGCCGCCATGCAAGCGTGAGGACGCCATGACCACCGCACTCAACCCCAACCAGCAGACCATCCTGGAGCGCGCCGTTCAAGACAGCGGCGGCAAGATCGCCTGGTTCCCCGAGCACATCAAGGGCGGCGCCCGTGCCAAGGTGCTCGAAGGCTTGTTCAAACGCGCCCTGATCACGCCCGATGGCGACGATTGGGTGGTGGCCGCCGAGGGCTACGACGCCCTGGGCCTGCCCCGACCAGGCGCCTTGCCACCGACCATCACGCTGGACGACCCGGAACTGGAAGCCGATGTCGCCAGTGCCGAGGCCAGTTGGCAGCAGCCCGTCAAGGACAAGCCTGTTCGTACCCGCGCCGACAGCAAGCAGGCGCTGGTGATTGGCCTGCTGCAGCGCCCCGAGGGCGCCACGATCGCGCAGATCATGGAGGCCACCGGATGGCAGCAGCACACCGTGCGCGGCACCTTGGCCGGCACGCTCAAGAAGCGCCTGGGACTGACCATCACATCAGCCAAGGAGGCCGGCGGTCAACGGGTGTACCGCATCGAGTCCACGGCCTCTGTCAATGCCACCGCCACCACCACTGAATCGGAGGCCGCATGAACGCCCGCCCCAACTTGGCGCGGATTGATGAACTGGGGCAGCGCCTGGCCGACCAGGCGTTTCGCACCCTGATCAGCCTGTGCCCCGAAATCAAAACCGCCAGCCCGGTGCGCCAGGAGGCGGTGTGTGCCGCGATGCGCGCCAAGGTGGCGCCAAGCATCGACAGCCTGCTCCAAGACGCGCGGCTCGCGCCCTGTTTGGCAGAAGCGGCGTTTCACAACGCCGTGCTGACCCTGGCGCTGGCCGGCGTCGAAGCCTTGCAAGCCAAGGTCGCCAGCCCCAAGTACCGCTCCACCAACCAAGACTCAAATCAATCCAGAAAGGTCCGTCGTGCCCAGCATGTCCATCACCGTTGAAAGCACCCCATTGACCCTCCAGTGGGAGGGCCAGGACATTCAAGTCGAGCAACTCGGGATCCGACTGCCCTTTGCGCGCAAGCCCGAGAACATCAAGGACATGAGCGCCAGCGGCGACTACATCATCTACGTCACCGAGACCCGGACCATGACGCCCGAGGAATTCGATGGCTTTGCCGCCAACCTGCTGGTCTCGCGCGACTGGCTAGCCGGCAAGGGTGGCTATGTCGGCCAGGGACGTTTGTGCGTGGAAGTTCACGCTCCTGGACGCCCGTATCTGTATGTCGATCCTTCTGGCGGCGACTACGCCCGCTACGCGGCCCGGCTGGGCTAGTGGCTCTGCCGCCACGCTGTTCATCTTCTACAAGCAAAGCCTTGGCTTTGTGATGGAACAGCGCGTGAATGGAGCCATCGCCAACACAGACACGGAGCCGATGATGAACACCACCAAGATGCCAGCGACGAACAACCCCGATTGGGGATTTTTTGGCAGTCTGCGGGACCAAGCAGAGGTGGCTTGGCCCATCGCCATGACGGCGATTTCGGACGCCACCAACCAGCCTCTCGAATCGGTCCGCGCCTTCCTGGACAGCCGCCACGGCCGACACTTTGCCGACGATGTGTTGAGCGGCCTACACGCGGGATCGAACCTGAAGGATGCGATCCACGCAGCCACCCAACGCTGGATGAGCTGGACCATCGGTCGCCTGACCTGCAAGCAACACGGCATTCCCAAGGGTCTGCCCTACCTGACGGGCTTTGTGATTCACTGCGAGATCGTCGAAGAGCCACTGGCGGACTGACAGAATCCGCTCAATGAACGCCACCGCCAGACACCAACTCACGAACCGCTCTGTCTGGGGATCCAGCGCCCTTGCTCAGTGGGCCGCAAGGCACGGCAGCCAATTTCAGTGACAACGCCAGAGGATCGACGAGACCGCCACGATCTCGGAAAGCCTCGGCGAGGAATGCAAATTCATTCATCATGCCAACCACACTGCGGTTTGATGTCTTGGCATAAACCACCTCGTTCATGCCCCCGATTTCCGCATCGATGAATTCAGCGGGCAATTCCAGTGCCTGCAATATCTCTTTCAACGCTCCCGGAAATCGCTGGGCTAATCTGGCCGATGGCGCCAGGGACAACACCACAGGCAACAGCGTCCGCTCATTCACCAAGAGCGACATCTGTGGCTTCCAGAACAGGGCTGTGGCGTACCATTTGCCCAGATGTTTCGATGCAGGTACGGGCGTACCGACCGGATGACCCATCCGATCGATCAGTTTTTGGGTGCAGTGAAGCGTGAACATGGCAACGATCAGGTTGGTTCATCCATCGGCATCAACTCGTAGCTCGTACTGCGACCACTGGCCTCTGACTTTTTCAACACCCCACGTTCCACCAAGTCGGTGATGTCGCGCAACGCGGTGTCCTGCGAGCACTTGCCAATTGCCGCCCACTTGCTGCTGGTCAGCTTGCCATCGAAGCCATCGAGCAATTTGTTGAGCAGCTTGATCTGCCGATCGTTCATCGGCACGCCCGCCCAGTGTTGCCAAAAACGCGCCTTGACCAACACCTGCGCCAGCGTTTGCTCGGCCCCTTGAACGGCCCGAAGCAAGCAGGCTAAAAACCACGTCAGCCAATCGGTGACATCCAGGCTCCCCTTCTGGGTAGCTTCGAGGCGGTCGTAGTAATCGTTGCGCTCGCGCTGTATCTGGGCCGACAGGCTGTAGTAGCGCTGTGCCGACTGCTCGGCACGTGCCAGCGCCATGTCGCCCACAGCCCGTGCGATACGGCCATTGCCATCTTCAAACGGATGGATGGTGACAAACCACAGGTGCGCCAGCCCGGCTTTGATCACTGGGTCGTCATGCTGGTCCACGTTGAACCAGTTCAGGAAGTCCAACATTTCGGCGTCCAGCAAGTGTGCCGGTAGCGCTTCGTAGTGGACCTTTTGCCGATGGATGGGACCAGAGACCACCTGCATAGGACCTTGCGCGTCGTCGCGCCACTGGCCAACACGTATCTTGCTCAGGCTGCCGTAGCCTGTAGGGAACAGAGCGGCATGCCAGCCGAACAAGCGCTCTGCCGTCAGCGGCTGATGATGAAGTTGTGTGGCGTCGAGAACCATGTCCACCACGCCGTCCACCTGGCGGTCTGTCGGTGCCAGGGCTCCGATGTCGACGCCTAGCCTGCGGGCAATCGATGAGCGGACCGAATCGGGGTTGAGCTTCTCGCCTTCGATCTCGCTGGTCTTGAGCACGTCCTCGGTCAAAATGCGCAGCGTAGCCTGGTCTCGCAAATCCAAACCCAGATCGTGCATGCGTCCCAACAGATGACCCTGTGCCCGATGCACCTGCGCCAGCAGTGGTGCTAACCGTTTGTGGTCATACGACCAGTGCGGCCACCCGTCGAGTTGCCAGACATACCGTTTATCTTCGCTTTTCATGCGGTGATTGTGGGCGACTTTCACCGCAAGGTCAAGACAATCACCGCATTTATTGCGACTTTAAACGGGTGGATTCGCCGCATCGGCAACCGCATGCTGGCCCAGCTGACGCACCCGCAGAGCTTCAAAGCCCCGGCGCAGCGCGTAGCTGCGCACGATCGAGACGGCCGTGAAGATCAAGCCGATCAGCAGGTTCTCAGTGACGGTCACTGCCAGGCCGAACTGCGGGAACACCACCATCTGCGTGACCACCGCCACCCCGAAACCCACCAGCACATTGGCGAGCGATTCCACCAGTGACATCAGGCGCGACTGCTTCATGCGCTGGCCTCCTCTGAGTCTGCTGTGACTTCTGCGCCACCCACTGTCGCCAAATCATTGAACTTCACTGCGTCAGCTTCCCGGTAGGCTTCCTGCCCACTCCAGTCCTGCCAACGGCGCACGATCACGTCCACGTACTTGGGATCGAGCTCGATGAGCCAGCCGATGCGGCCGGTTTTTTCAGCGGCGATGAGGGTGGTGCCGGAGCCACCGAACGGGTCCAGCACGATGTCGCCCGGACGGCTGGAATTCCGAATCGCCCGCTCGACCAGTTCCACCGGCTTCATGGTCGGGTGCAGGTCGTTCTTCTGGGGCTTCTTGATGTTCCACACGTCGCCCTGGTCGCGGTCACCGCACCAGTGGCGGTTCTCTCCTTCGGGCCAGCCGTAAAGGATAGGCTCGTACTGGCGCTGGTAGTCCGCGCGGCCAAGCGTGAAGGTGTTCTTGGCCCAGATGATGAAGGTGGACCATTTGCCACCGGCTGCGCGGAAGGCCGACTGCAGGGTGTCCAGCTCGCTGGACGACATGGCCACATAGACAGCGCCGCTACAGCGCGCCAACATCGGCGTCATGGCCGCCAGTAGGAAGTCGTAGAAACCATCACCCAGGTTGTCGTTCAGGATCGGGCGGTCCTTGCCGCGCATCTTGTCCTTGGCGCTGTTGGCGTAGTCCACGTTATAGGGCGGATCGGTGAAGACCATATCGGCCTGGGCATCGGCCATCAGCAGCCCGTAGCTCTTGGGGTCGGTGGCATCGCCGCACACCAGCCGGTGCTTGCCCAGCTCCCAAACATCACCCGGGCGGGAGATGGGGGTGGCCGACACTTCGGGCACCGCATCGTCGTCCGTCTGGCCATCGACCGTGGTCTCTTCGCCGGCCATGATCTCGGCCAGGGCATCGGCGTCAAATCCGGTGATGTCCAGGTTAAAGCCATCTTCCTGCAAGGACTGCAGCTCGATGCGCAGCATGGCGTCGTCCCAGCCGGCGTTTTCTGCAATGCGGTTATCCGCAATGATCAGCGCGCGGCGCTGGGTGGGCGTCAGATGATCAAGGACGACCACCGGCACAGTGTCCAGGCCCAGCTTTTGTGCAGCGGCCAGCCGTCCGTGACCGGCCACGATCACGCCATCGGATCCGGCCAGGATCGGATTGGTGAAACCGAACTCGGCGATGGAGGCGGCGATCTGCGCCACCTGCTCATCGGAGTGGGTTCGGGCGTTGCGCGCATACGGCACCAGCTTGGCCGTCGGCCAGCGTTCGATGTGGGTGGAGAGCCAAGGTTCAGACATGGATCAACCCCGCCTCATAGATGGTCTTGCCCTGCACCAGCTTGGCCGTGAGCAGTTGCGTGCGCTCGTTCGAGATGGCCACTGACAGATGAGTCCAACGACCGAACTCATGAATGATCTGCACGCAGGGCAGCTTCAACTGATGGGCGGCCTGGCATACGGCCAGCGGTGCCATGCCTGGCACGATGAGGTCAGCGGCACGACCTTGCATATGGTGACTGGTCGGGCTGCCACCGACCGAGCGATTCAATGCGAGCGAGCGGTAACCGGAGGTAATCACCACGGGACTCTTGAGGCTGACGCGGAGCGGCTCCAGCACCAACTGACACAGCCGACGCAAGTTCTCGATGATCTCAGCCGTAGGCTCGTTGACAATGCCACGGCGGGCGGCAGTCTCCGAGACCAGAAACTCGGCCAGTTCGAAATGTTCAGACAGTTGCATGGTGTTCAAGTCGTTGAGCTGCGACAGCCTCAAGGGGTTCGCCTGTGGCGGCCAGGGTGACCGGCACGCCGGGAAAGTTCTGTTGGAAACGGATCAACGCCACATCGACGTACTCCGGCGCGATCTCCACTGCACGACCGATGCGACCAGTACGCTGCGCAGCCATCAAGGCGGTGCCGCTGCCGCCAAAGGGCTCAAACACGATCTCGCCTTCATCGGTGTACGCCTCAATGACCTCCACCGGCAGCGTCACCGGGAATACCGCCGGGTGGTCGATGTCCTTGCCGATCTTTCCCTTGTGGCGCATGACCCGAATCACCGAATCTGGGATGCGGTGGTCCTGCGTCGGCTGGCCCGTAGCAGTCCAGCCATTGACCTGACCATCCTTGCCGCGCATCGCGGTCGAGGATCCGTCGGCCCGCAGGTGGGTCTCTTGACCCGCAAACTTGCAGGGCACCGTCTTGTTGGGTTTTCGTGTCTGGCGATTGAAGTGGAAGATGAATTCAAAGCTCGGCGCCAGGCGTCCTTGCCAATCCCCCGGCATCCCCGGCCCCTGGTCCCAGACGTACCAGGCAAAGCGCCGCCAACCCTGCGTCCGCATCCATTCCAGCCACTGGTCCCAATACGGGATGAACTCGTTGTTGCGGTGGATTAGGCCGAGGTTGACCAGCACCTGGCCATCGGCGGTCATGGGCACTTGCGCAAACACGCCGCGCATCAGGCCATCCCAGTCGGAAATACCGCCGGAGGTGTAGTCGCGCTGGTTGCCGTAGGGCGGCGAGGTAAAACACAGGCTGGCCTGCTCACCCTGCATCAACATGGCGATCACCGTCGGATCGCTGGCATCGCCACAGATCAAGCGGTGCGGACCCAGTTGCCAGACATCGCCAGGGCGTGAGATCGGCTGCTTGGGTGGTTCCGGGACCTCATCGTCCTCATCGCTGGCCGGTTCTTCATCGGTCTCCGAACCATCTGTCTCTCTGATGTCAGCCAGCATCTGGGCCAGCTCGTCATCGTCGAAGCCGGTGAGCAGTAGGTCGTATCCAGCTTCGGACAGCTCCGCCAATTCGAGCGCCAGCAACTCGTCATCCCAACCAGCATCCAGTGCCAGGCGGTTGTCGGCGATCACGTAGGCGCGCTTTTGCGCACTGGTCAGGTGCCCCAGTTCAATGACCGGGACCTCAGCCAGTTCTAGCTTGCGCGCGGCCGCCAAGCGTCCGTGGCCGGCGATGATGCCGCTGCCACCATCGACCAGGATGGGTTGCGTCCAGCCAAACTCCACAATGCTGGCTGCGATCTTGGCAATCTGCGCCGGGGAATGCGTGCGCGGATTGCGCGCGTAAGGCAGCAGCGCATCGATCGGGCGGTATTCGATCTGCAGGTTGGGCGTCATGGAATTGAAAAACCCGCCGAGCGTTGCCGCCGGGCGGGTGAGAAATTTTGAAGGGGTGGTAACTGTCTGGGGCGGTGGTAACCACAGGCCGGTAACCTCGCCGGGTGGTAACCTCATTTCAGGGGCAGACGCTATCGAAATCTCGCGCTGTTGCCCCCCGCATACCCTCATGGGCAGGAAGGACCCATCAGATTTCCGCAGGCCTCCTCAACAGCACTCTACGCATCAGCCATCAGATGTACGCAGAGATCTGCATCTATTGCCATGACCGTCAGCGATCAATCGATCTGCTCGTTGCTCGCGCCGATGTCCTGACCATAGCTGAAACTGTACCCCCGAATAGGGCAAATCGCGACAGGGGGCGTTTTGGCGTTTGCCATCAACATTCCTCACTGTCCCGCAGTCACCCCCAACTTGCCTCAACTTCTATCAATGCCCTTTGTTCAGATGAAGGGTGACGAGGTGGATGGCTGCGTCGTAGCGCCGCTGCGCAGTGCGGGCCGCACATGCAAAGCGCCGACCAATCTGCTCCCAGCGATACCGGTTCGAGCGCATCCAGACAAGGTGTCGCTGCTCCACCTCCAGCCACTGCACCCAGCGCATGGTCTCGAGCATCCGCTCCACCGCCTGAGGGCTGGGCGGCATGGGCCGATACAGCCGCTCAGGATCGGGGTAGCGCTCGGGCACCTGCATGGCCAGCGTCATCCAGGGGTTGAAGTAGCCGCCCGGTCTGACCCGAGGCAGCTTGTATGCGGTCTCGGCAGCGTCGGCAAAGCGAGCGGCCACATCATCCACAGTCCATTCGGTTCGGGGCTCAGTCATGGCGCTTGCCTCCCTCACCGTAGAGGCGTTCGCCCAGCCTGCGCACGAACTGTTTCTCAACCCAGTCGAGCCGTTCATCGTGCTCGGAGACCACCAGGATGTGATCGGTGCGCCAGCCCTCGCGTTTGACGGCGTCCAGGTCCGGCGTGGTGGGCTGGAGATTGCCCAGTGGGCAGCGGTAGCGGTGTTGCGGCACCATCATGTCACACCTCATCCTGAGCCATCTGACGGGCCAGGTACAGCAAGGCGATGGCGTCGGCCTCGTTGTCATCAGCTGGGTTGTGGCCGCGAGTACGGACGGATGCCACCATCTCGTCCTTGCTGGCGTTGCCCTTACCGGTAGCGTGCTTCTTGATCGTGCCGACGGGGATGCCCTGGTACGGGATCTGGTGGTGCTCGCACCAGGCGGTCAGCTGACCCATGAATCCGCCGTAAGCATGCGCGGCGTCGACACCAACGTGACGACGGACTTCTTCGAACACCACCTGGTCAATGCCGTCGTTGCACTGCTTGATGTCGGTAAGCCAGCGTTTGAACCGCAGGAAGCGCATACCGCCGCCCTCGAAGCGTTGGGGTTTGAAGGATTGGCTGCCACTGGTGATGCTGCGGTCGCGGCTGGCCAATGCCCAGCCAGTTTGGGTGCCCAGGTCGAGGGCGAGGATGGTCGTTGAATTCATGTCATCTCCAGGTTGGGACTGACGCAATGACGCATTTGGCTCACGAAACATGAATGTTTCGTCACGTGCATGTGTGAGAAGAATTACGTTATGAGCTGTCCAAAACGTCAGTCGGTTTTTCATACGAGGGTTGCTGCGGAAGATTTCAAAGATCTGAGTAGTGCTGCGGCACGGATGGACTGACCTTCAGGCCGATGCCACGAAAGCCACGAAGCCCCACGCTGTTGCGCCACTTCTCAGTTCCGCGTGTGATCAAGAGATCAGCAAACCGTCGTTGTGACCCGACAAACTCACCGGCGCCGTCGGCCCACTGCTTCCAGTCATTGAAAAGCTCAGCGGTGAGCGACTTGGCGTTGGCGCTCAGTACACAGCGCTCCTCGATCCAGCGGCCCATGGCGTCCTCACCTTCGAAATACTCCGAGGTCGCGTCCTGCACCGATTGGGGCGGGCACAGGCCCAGGCGCTGCCACTGCATGCAGCCCTCCAGCGCCCAGGCCAAGATGCCATCTCGCTCTTTGAGCAACTTCTCCTGAAGTTGGTGGTCACGCCTTTCGCGCGGGATCGTCACCTCGAAGGGGATGAGGTGCATGCGTCTTCGCATGGCTTCATCGACGTTGCGAATGGCTGGCTTGTGGTTGCCTGACATGAACAGCTTGTAGGTCGGCGGGTAGGTGAAGTTGTCCCGGTGCATGAAGCGGGCCGTGATGCGATCGCCACCCGTGATTTCCTTGATGCGCGACTCGTTCCAGCGGCGGCCCTGCTCGGTTTCGGTTGCTGTCACCACACGTGCGCCACGCAAGCCAGCCAGATCCGTCGGATGCCGGTCATTGCGGTTGTCCATGAACGTCTCCATCGGAGCGTTGGCCGCGTAGTCGCCCAGAATGGTCACGAGCGTGTTGACGAACACGGACTTGCCGTTGCTACCCGTGCCGTACAGAAAAAACATCGCGTGTTCCTGTGTCGAGCCGGTCAGGCAATAGCCCGCCACCCTTTGCAGATAAGCTTGCAGATCGTGGTCACCACCAGTGACCTGATCCAGGAATGACAACCACAGGGTGCACTGCCCACGAGGCGTGGCGGTCGTGATCTTGGTCATGCGGTCTTTGCTGTCGTGCGCACGCATGGCGCCGGTCTTGAGGTTCACAACGCCATCGACGGTGTTGAGTAGCCAGATATCGGCGTCCCATTCGTCCACAGTGGCCGCGTGCTTGGGATCGCTGCGGGCAATGCGTTCAACGGCAGAGATGGTCGATGCACTGGCCAGCCTGGCTTTGAGTCGGGGGCTGTCGGCCCGGGCTGCAGCTGAACGGCAAATGCCACGCACCAAGTGCTGCACATGCAGCACGATGTCTTCGTTCCAGCGTCGCCCCGTCCAGGTCAGCCAACGTCCCCACGCCGCGACGTAACGCCAGTCCTTGCTGAACCGCCGCGTAAAAGTCGCTGCCAATCCGTCCTCGGTACCCCAAGAAACCGCGTCAGACGCGTCGGGTGCTTCATCCATGTCGATGCCAAGTACTGCTTCGGCTGGCTCCGGGGTCACCTGAAACCGCCCACCCGTACTCAGAAATCCCATGACATCAAATGCCGGGGTATCTGGTGTGATCGGCTGCAACTGTTCGGCCAGCGCATCGGCCGCATCCCATCCCTGGGGACGGTTTGCCGGCGGCATCAGGATCTCGCATGAGGCAGCCCCCGCCTGCAATGCCGCTTGCGCCGCTGCCTGCGCGTAATTCATGCCCGGAGGATCGTTGTCGGGCCAGACAATCACGTTCTTACCGGCCAGTGGCGACCAGTCCGTCTTGTCGATCGGCGCGTTGGCGCCATGCATAGCGGTGGTGGCGTGAATGCCCGTATCGATCAAAGCCTGGGCTGATTTCTCGCCTTCGACCAAGATCACGGCTCTCGCACCAGCGATCCCAGGCTGGTTGTACAGCGGCCGTGGCTCGGGTGGAGCCATCTTGCGACGCTTTGCATCCCAGGGTCGGAACTCCTTCTTGCCGCCGGGCGGGTCGTAGCGATAGACGACGGCGATCAGCTTGCCTTGTGCATCCAGGTAGTCCCACTTGGCTGTGGCTGGCCCCAGATCATCGATCGCCATAACTTTCTTCGGCTTGCGCGACTGGAGAGTTTGTGTCTGACCAAGCAGGTCAGCAGCAAGCTGCATCACACGCGGGAAGTCAGTCTGGACATTTACGCCCAGATGGGCCGCGATCAGATTGAAGATGTCGCCGCCGTCACCGGTAGCACGGTCGGTCCACAGCCCGGCCTTCTCACCGTCGAGTACCACTTCCAGGCTGTCGCCAGGGCTACCCAGCACATCTCCAATCAGAAATTTCCCCTTGCGCCTTTTACCAGCCGGAAAGAAAGTGGCCAGAACGGTGTCCAGTCGTGCGACCAGATCGGCACGCAAAGACTCACGTGTCAGGCCAGACTCGGGCGGTAGCTCTGCAGGGGCATCGTTGAAGTCAAGCATTGACCACCCCTCCAATGATGTCCGCTGTCCCCTTCAAATCGGGTGAGCAGCGGAATTCAGCGCGCAACTTGCGCAGCGCTTTCTGTTCGACTTGACGAATCCGTTCCCGGGTCAGATTGAAGTGGTCAGCCAACTCCTCCAGTGTCCAGTCTTCGAAGAAACGCGCGTACACGACCTTGGATTCTTTAGGCGTCAGAGTCTCCAGGCTGTGCAGCAGCAAGCGCTTGGCCTGGTCTTTACTGGCCACCTGAACCGGGTCAATGGCATGCCCATGAAAATGCATGAGTGCGCCCAATTGCCCAAAGTCCATATCGACGTTGGCATGATTCTTTTGCAGGGGATGCAGTTGTTCGTCAGACCAAAGGTCAGACGGAGACGCTCCCAAGAAATCACACAACGCCCAGGCGCATTCGCGCAGCAAACCCTCACGATTGAGCGGAGACCGGGTCAAATTGAGGTAGGGCAACAAATGCCCGCCATAGCTGATCCCGGCGGCCATGGCAAAGTGATGGCCTGGCTGATGCCCAGCCGCCTCGATCGCGCGCAGCAAGCGTGCATTGCGCACCGTAATCCTGATGCGGTAGTCACTCACCTTGGACCTCCTTTCGCTCTGCTTTCCAGCGCAAAAGCTCCGAAAGCTTGAAACGGACGCGACCATTGACTCGGTGATGTGGAATTTGCCGTTCGATGCGCAGTTGCACATCGGTCAGCCAGTACTGCGGGATTTGTGCGAGATAGGCGCCCTCCTGCAGGGTGATGTACGGCTCCACGACCGTTGACGGGTGTTGTGGGTGGACTGTTGTTCTCATGATGTTTATTTCCAGCAACGCTCTGCCCAAGCGCAGAACTTGCATTCAAAGTGAGTGGATTCGGCGTAGCTGCGCGTCAGCAGCTCGCCTGCTTCGGTGGCCTGGATGACCTTGACGGCCCGGTCGGACATGCGCTGGGCAAGCCCCGCATCGAAGGGGACCAGTTCGGCGTAGATTTCCATCGTGTCGGCGTTGACCGCCGTGAAGAGCGCCGGGTGCTCGTGCAGGGTCAGGTAGCTCTGGTAGACCGCAATCTGGGCGGCATAGACCGGCTTGGCCACGGCCAGCTTGTGCTTTTGCAACTCACGCCAGGACTTGGACCCCAGGCACTTGTTCTCCCAGAGCGCTGGGTAAGCGAAGCCCTCGGGGCCACCCACCAACACGCCATCGACGTGACCACGCAGGCGCCCTTGGGCCACGCTGAAGCCAAACTGCCGGCCATCGGCGTCCTCGGTTTTAAGGATGAAGCCGGCCATGCGCAACCAGCGAATGACCATGGCTTCTGTCTGATGCCCACGCTCAAAGATGCGAAGCAGCCGGCCGCCGAAGCCCTTGCCTGGGTCGACCGGCGCCTTCGCATACTCGAACTGCAGTTGCCGCTCGCACGACACCCCCAGACGGGAGCCACCCAGGTATTGGCGTGGTGGCGTGGCATCGCGCTCTTCCTCCAGCGCCTTGTCGACCAAGGCTTCGATCCGGCCCGAAAGACTGGCTGATGCGTTGAAGTCCAGCATCAGGGCGTCTCCCAGGGCAGATCGCTTTCCAGATCGGCGAAAGGATCGTCGACCGTGGGCTTCATGCCCCGCACTGGCGGGTACTTGGCCTCAGCGTGGTGGGCGACCATGGACTCGGTGTACCGGGTGACGATCGCGTCAATCACCCGCAGGGCCTCCTTTTCGGAGTACGCACCCAGAGGCTTGTCGAAGCCGATGTCACCGGCCACCTCGCCAAAGGCGCGCAGGCACGAGCGCATGGCCGAGCGTTCAATGTCCGTGGCATCAATCATTTCGACCTCCTGCCCGAATTTCTTTGCATCGACCCAGCGCCCATACATCTGGTGAAAGATGTCCTGGCAGCGCCGGCTGCAAAATACCCAGTCCAGCGGATAGCGTTTGGCTTCGCCAATGGGGTAACGGTTGTCGGTGTGTCCCAGCCCGCGCGCCTGGCGCGAGCACACCCAGCATTTGCCTCGCATGCATGGCGCCTCCCTCACTGAGCCCAGGCGGGTTTGCCGGTGGGCACCACAGGGCGCGACGTTTGCGCTTGGGGCGCCTGTTGCGCGTAGGCGGGCGTGGGTTGCACCGGTGCGCCAGAGTGGCCACCACCGCCCCTGTGGCCGCCACCCGGGGCGTGCATGCCGGTCAGGGGGACGTAGTCCTTGTGGTCGGGCTCGATGGCGACCTTGACCACGTTGCGGTCTTCGCCCTTGCCGTCTTTCTCGACATCGACTCGGGCCAGGAACTCGATGCCATCGAGGTCAGCGAAGCTGTTGATGCGCCGTGCAGCTGCCGCCTGTGGGGATTTGTCCTGGGGCTGCACATTGCGTGCACTGTTGAGCACGGCCCGGATGAAGCTGCGCCCCATCTGTCCCCAGGTCGGACCCTTGGGCGAGTGCAGACCGACGTTGGACCACATCTTGCGTTTGGCAAAGGGGCCGTCTGTGACGACGAACTCGCAGGCGAGGTACACAGCGCCGGTGTCAAACGATTGGGTCGCATAGCCACCGGTCCAACCTTGGGTGTGGTCGTCATGGCCACCGGGCTTGATGGTCATGCGCACGGGCACAGCGATGCCGCGCGGGATCAGATCGAAGCCGCTTTGCTGGGCTTCGGCGTCGTTGAAGTCGCTCCAGCTGGCAGCGGGTGTGGCATGGTCATAGGTATTCATGGGGTGTCCTTTCAATTCGTGTTGTCTGAGGTGTTGGTCTGGGCTAAGCACTTGGCGATGAGCCGACCCAGATGGGGTTCTTCGATGGGGTCAAGCCGGCCACTGCGGTCTTTGCTGGGGAAGCCAAAGCTGTTGTCGGCCCCCGTCACAAAGCCCCGGTAGGTCGAGCCGTCATCGGCTTTGAGCACGGCCAGCGTCACCACCTCATCAAGCACGCCCGGCAGTTCCAGCGCGGTCTTGCTGCCCTCGAGCTGCAGCTGGTAGTAGCGGCGGTTGAAGTCGTCGGTCTTCTCTTCCAGGATCGCGACGTAGATGACGTGCTTGTCGCGCACGTGCTGCAGGTGCGTGAGCGCCGTGATCATTTCTTGGCCCAGCAGGCCGTAAGCCCCCCGGTTGTCGGGCTTGCCGGTTTTTTCGCTAAAGGCCTGCGGCTGGGTTTTGCACCAGGCCAGGCACAGCCGGGAGAGCACGGTCAGGCTGTCAACAAAGTAGGTGTCGTACTTAGCCAGCTGCGCCGGATCACCGTAAGTGGCACAGACATGGTCGAAATGCGCCTTGCTGAAGGCCTGGTCAGCTGATGCGGTGGGCATGGGCCCAGCCAGGAACACCACCAGGTCGCGAAATTCCTGCCAGGTCCGCGGGCGCACCGTGTCACCGGGCCAGTCCTTGACCGAGAGGTCGCCGGCTTCCAGATCCACGAATAATGTGGACGCCGGCGGCAGGGTCCGCAGCTGCGTGGTCTTGCCCACGCCAGGAAACCCCACCAGGCCAACCTTGGCGCTGTGCCGTTCTTTGAGCCGTTCTTCGGCGGAGATGATGGGCAACATCACTGTGCTCCTTCGCCGGCAGAGGGCTTGCGCAAGGTGAACTTGGCCGCCTTAGGTTTGACGGTGCGGGCGGCCATGAAGGGCTGACGGAACACCTCGGGCCAGGCCTTGAAGCGCGGTTCGCTCACGCTGTACTTGGCGGTGATGAATTCCGTCGGGTCCTGACCGGCTGCGACCATGCGACTCCAGATGGTCTGCAGTTCCTTCTGATCCCAGGACACGTCCTTGCTGACTTCAACGGCCACGTCGAACTCGCCATCGAAAACATGCGTGGTGCCGGTGTCCTTGTTTTCGGCGAGCAATTGGGCCTTGGCCTGTTCACCGAAGCGCATGTCCAGGCCCGTCTGGATCATGTTGGACAGTGCCGCCAGCTCGGATTTGGCAGCTGCCTCGAAACGCTTGAGGTCAGCCACATGGGTCAGCGGCAGATCACGAATGACCGTGGCCGACAACTCCATGAATGGCACCGGCAGTGCAATGCCGCTGCGCTCGAAGGCGGCCTCGAGTGCCGAGGTTTCGGGAGTGGTTGTGGTGAGCGTGCTCATGCAGCCACCGCCTTGCTGGTGCTGGCACGCATGCTGTCTTCCTCGAAAGCACGGATGTCTTCGAGTCGATAGCGGACCTGGCCGCGCAGTTTCAGAAAGATGGGGCCAATGCCCTCAGCACGCCACCGCTCGATGGTGGATTCACTGAGTTGCCAGCGCTCTGCCAGCTGACTCTGTGAGATGTGTGTAACGGTTTCGGACGCTTGCACGTGAATCTCCTTGATGGTTGATGAGCCCTGGTTTCTGGCCGCTTGGGAGCGGCGCTAACCAGTGCTGGCATTGCATCAATCGAGATTCCACAAAACGTTCTGCAGATTCTGCAGAAACGTTCTGCAACACGGATTCGTGTTGCAGATTCGTTCTGCAAGCGCTGCTCGCCCGTTCTGCAGAACGTAAAAAAAACCCAGCCTGCGTTGTGCGGGGCCGGGTCATTTGAAGGGGGAAAAAGGTGTGTGGCTTGGGGGCGGATCAGTGCAACCAGTCACGATCGCCGTCGGGGATGATCAGCGCATATTCCTTGTCGCCAAAGATGTACTTGATGAAGGTTTTGTAGACCAGTTGATTGCGCCCGAAGAATTTGATCGGAGCAAACCGCTCAGCATCTGAGCCAGAGGCTTCGCGCAGCTCGCTGCCTTCCATCCGGTGGTCGAAGTCGTCCATCAGCGCCAGCAGAATGTTGACCTGCATGGCTTCCAGCGGATAGGCCACGCCGTCGATGTAGGCATTGCGCTCGGAGCGGACATACCGCAGCGTCGTGCCCCGATCCGTCGCCGAATCATCCACTTGGTACACGGCGACTGGCTCCATGAGCCGGTTGGCAAAAAGCTCGAAGCGGTTTTGCGAGACGCGCATCAGATCGGCCAGATGCACCACCTCGTACTGCACCAACGGGGAACTGGTGGGTAGTGGCACTGGGCTGCTGGTCAGGATTCGAGCACTTCGGTCGGCACGGTGGCCGCTCAAATGGATCAGCAGCTTTTGAGCCGTGTTGTCACGGTTGAGGTGGCGCGCGAAATACCATGTGACGGGTTTGCCATGCCGCTCCTCGACCAGGCCCATGCGCCAGGCCAGGTCGGGCACGAGGCATTCGACCTGATGCCGGTTCAGATCCAGCCCCGTGGCCAGATGGCCAACCACACGTTCGGTGTTGACCACCGTGGTTTGGCACACGCTGCGGGGCGCCTCGAAGTCTTCACAGTCACCGCCGCACAGCAGGAGCACCTTGTCACCGGGCAGTTCACGCACCACGCGGGCCATGTCATCACGGCACTCCGGGCACTGCAACCAGTTGAGCGGCTCACCAAAACCCACCAGGTGCTCACGCCGCAGTTGCGCCAGAGCGTCCTGATTGCCCGGGTCAGACAACAGCGGCCCCGAGATTTCCTTGGCGGTACTCTCCAGCATCCGGCACAGCAAGGCCGTAGCCTCGATCTGCGTCTGGCTCATGCCGCCGCACCAGGCGATTCGACGATGCCCAAGCTGCGCATCACGCACTGCGCCAGTTGCTGATTGCGGTGCGACAGGTTTTTGATGGTGGTCGATCCGCTGGCGTAGATGTCGAAGCTGAAGTGACCCTCTCGGCTGCTTACCTGGTCACGGGTGTAAACCATGAGCGTGGCACGGTCCATTTCGAATTCGCTGTCAAAAGAGTGCGCCACTCTCAGCTTGTCGCGGGCCACGCAAATGGCGTCCTCGCGATTGGCCTCGGGGCTGGCTTCGATCTGAATGGCACTGCTGCGTTGGTCGGCAGGCGTGAACTTGGCCCGGCGCAGGCGAACCTTCTGGATGCCTTGCGTTGACCAGTCTTCCTTCGGCGCCAGCAGACCGTCGTTCAACACGCTGAGCTTGAACCGGCCGGGCGTGATTGCCTCGGGTTTCAATTCGGTCTTGGCCAGGTGCTTGGCAAACAGGGTGAGGACGGCAGCGTGGTTTTTGGCGCCACCCTTGACCACGGTTTCCACCACGCCCGATTTGGGATGGTAGACCAGCGCGTTTTCCAAGGCGACGCGGGTGGCGATGCGCTTGAAATCGTGTTTACGGAACTGGGCGATGGCCGTGATCGGTCCCTCGACGTACAGCGTGAACTGGATGCTGCCATCGGTACCGTAACGACTGACCTCGATGTGTGAACCGATGCCGCCGCCCGATTTTTGGTAAAGCGCGGCCACGTCCCGCTTGAAGGCCTCAAGGGACTCCTGATCCAGGTGTGGCACGAGGTCAGGAAGGATCTGGCTGGGCTTCCACGTCCGGCCATGGGTCTTGGCCCGAAACGCCAGCCGCAATTCGATGTCCCGAAAAATCTGTTCGTGGTGGGCGAGCATCCACAGCGCCTGCTCGCGCGGATCCATGCCCTGAAGATGTTCCTGCGCGGCGGCGTCATGCGCCAGCGCCAGCGAAAACTCTCGGGCCCCGGCCTCTGTGCCGGTGATGTGAGCACGACGCAGGTCTTCGTTCCACCTGAACAAGTCTTCCTCGAGCGCGACTTTTTCAGCCGTGGTCAAGGCGATGTCTTCGAGCAGTTGGGCCTGCAGGTTTTCGACGGCGTCGGTGAGCGCAATGGCCAACTTCGGTTCTGGCAATGTCCAGTCGACTGACAGGTGCGCACCCAAGGGATGGGATTGCACAAAATCCTGCAGGACGGTCGGCGCGATGTGGCGCAGGAAATGGCGGGGGTTGAAGATCTTCATTGTTGGTCTCCTCCAGGGCTGGGTTACGTGTATCGACGCACCAGACCCACCACCACACCGAAGATCTCCAGCTTGCCGTTGGGGCGTATGACGGAGTAGTCCGGGTTGGCTGGGATGAGGTGGTAGCCCTCCTGATCCCGACCAAGGGTCTTGAGGGTGAACTGGTCGTCAACCACGGCCACAACTTGTTCGCCCACGTTGGCGTTCTTGCGGCGCTCTACCACGGCCAGATCGCCGTTGTGGATGCCTGCGTTGATCATGGAATCGCCCTTGACCCGAATGAGCACGGTCTCGCCGGGATCCTGGATCAGAAATCGATCGATCGTCATCTGCTCGACCCCGTCATCCAAGGTGGTGACGGGCATGCCGGCCGGCACAGGTTCGTTGGCCACCACCCGTTCGAAGAACCGCTCGGTGGGCGCCCAGTCTCCGTCGGGGGTGCGCTCCAGCATGCCAGCGGTCTCCAGGCGCTCGAGCACTTTCTTGACCGCCGACTTGGACGCGTAGCCCAGGATTTCCATCAGCCGGGCGTAGGACGGCAGCACGCGGTGCTGGGCGTAGTAGCGCTGCAGGGTCGCCAGGTGCTCGTGGTCGTGAAGGGCTTTCATGATGAGCTTGATTATAGAGAACGATCGTTCGCCATGCAAGCAAGTGTCAAAACCCGCAACAAACCTTGAACTGAAGAAAAAAATTCTGCGCCTTTTCCGCAGCCTTCCTCATCTGTCCGCAGGCATCCCCAACTCCCTTCTGGTGTTGCCGTGGCCGGTTCCTGAGAATTTGCGCATGCAGTTTTGCTTTCAGGAGCCCCTACCAATGAACGATGTCAACCAGACTCCGCCCGACAAGATGCGGACCGATGAACGCCTCGACGAGGTTGCCCAATTGCTGGCCAGAGGCCTGCAGCGCCTGCGCACATCAGATACCCGGGGAAGTGACGGAAAGAGCGCGTTAGGACTTGGCTTTTCTGGCACCCAGCGCGTTCATACGGACACATTCAACGAAGTCACGGAGTCCAACTGATGAACACCCCATCCCTCTACGCAACGCCACCTTCGGTACTGGCACAAATCACTGCGCTACCAGACCTGGCCATGGCGGATATCAAAGCGCTCTGGCAAGAACTGTTTGAAGAAGACACCCCCACCCACAACCGCCAGTTCCTGGAGCGACGGATTGCTTACCGGCTGCAAGAAATCGCCTTCTGCAAGGTCGACCGCCATCTAATGGACCGCAACAAGCGCCGAATTCAAGCCATCCTGGAAACTGGGCGCAACACGCAGGACAACCGCGACGCACCACTGATGGCGGGCACCGTGCTCGTTCGCGAACACCAGGAAAGAGAACACCGCGTCATGGTGTTGCCTGATGGCCAATTCGAATACGAGGGCCGCCCATACCGCAGCCTATCGCGCATCGCGCGTGAAATCACGGGCACCGCATGGTCAGGACCGGTGTTCTTTGGGCTAAAGAAGCAAAAGCCCACCAAAGACAAGAAGACGGGAGCGCGCGTATGAGTGATGCATTCAAACGCCGGCAGCGCTGTGCCGTGTATTGCCGCGTGTCCAGCGATGAACGGCTGGACCAGGCTTTCAATTCGATCGATGCCCAGAAAGAAGCCGGTCACGCCTACGTGGCCAGCCAACGCAGCGAGGGCTGGATTCCAGTGGCCGATGACTATGACGACGGCGGATTCTCCGGCGGCAACATGGAACGTCCTGGCCTGCGTCGGCTGATGCTGGATATCGAGGCTGGCAAGGTCGACATCGTGGTGGTTTACAAAATCGACCGGCTCACCCGCAGCCTGGCCGATTTCTCTAAGATGGTCGAAGTCTTTGAGCGCGCCGGCGTGTCCTTCGTGTCTGTAACCCAGCAGTTCAACACCACCACGTCGATGGGCCGGTTAATGCTGAACGTGCTGCTGTCCTTCGCCCAGTTTGAACGCGAGGTCACCGGCGAGCGGATCCGGGACAAGATCGCGGCCTCCAAGCGCAAGGGCATGTGGATGGGTGGCGTACCGCCCTTGGGCTATGACGTTGAAAATCGCCGCCTGATTCCCAACGAGCGGGAAGCCAAAATCGTCCGGCACATTTTCAAACGCTTCGTGGAGTTGGGATCGGGAACCAAGTTGGTGAAGGAATTGCAACTGGATGGCCTGACATCCAAGTCATGGACCACCCAGGACGGCAAGCAACGGGAGGGCAAGCTGATCGACAAGAGCTTGATCTACAAGGTCCTGAGCAACCGCACCTACTTGGGGGAGTTGCGGCACAAAGATGCATGGTTCAAGGCCGAGCATCAGCCCTTGATCGAACTCAGCACATGGGAAGCCGTTCAGTCAGTTCTGCAGGTCAGCCCGCGCGTGCGCGCCAACAGTACCCGCGCCGCTATCCCGTTCCTGCTCAAGGGCATCGTCCAGGGTGCCGACGGTCGGGCTTTGACCGTGGCCTGGACTCGCAAGGGCACCGGACGGCTGTACCGCTATTACATGCACACCCGAGAAAACAAGGAGTACGCAGGTGCATCTGGCCTGCCCCGACTGCCTGCCATCGAATTGGAGGGCAATGTCATTGACCAAGTCCGGCAAATTTTGCGCGCGCCGGATCTCAAAACCAGGGTGGCCAAGGCCATGCATGCACTGGACCCGAGCATTGACGAAGCGCAGGTGTGCGTGGCCATGCTGCAAATCGACAAGATCTGGGATCAGTTATTTCCGGCGGAACAGGAGCGCATCGTACGTTTGCTGATTAAGAAAGTGGTCGTCACCCCGCACACCATCGAGGTGCAATTCCGGCCCAACGGGGTTGAAAGCCTGGCCACCGAGATGATGGTCAAAAAGCACAAGGCGGTGACTCAGGAGATGGCAGTATGACGGGGGTCAATATCAAGGCTGTGGGCGACGCCGACATTGCTACAGCCAGTAACGGCAGTTTCCATGTGACCATCCCGATCAAAATCACACGCCGTGGTCGGCGCAAGGCAGTCACGCTGCCGGACGGTACCGCATTAAAACCGCGCGCATGGGACAAAGACCCCACACCCATCCAGCTGGCGTTGGCCCGGGGGCATCAGTGGCTGGGACTGCTGGAGTCCGGCAAGGCAAAAAACCTGTCAGAGGTTGCCGAGCTGGTCGGTATGGACCGGGCCTACGTAAGCCGGATGGTGAATCTCACCACCCTGGCACCGGACATCGTGGCCGCCATACTGGACGAGGCATTGCCCAACCACGTGACGCTGTTTGACCTGGCGTCCGGCACGCCGTTGCTGTGGGATGAGCAGCGGGAGCTGTTGCAGAAATGAATTGCTGCGCAGCATTTGTCTAAGATAAGGTCTTGCGTGCGGGTGTCTTTCTCGCTGATTTTGCTGGTGTCAGGAATGCCTCGGTACTGAGAATTAGTTCACGCCCGTACACCTTAGCAGCGTTCCACACAGCGGTGCGACTTACCGCCAGAAACATGTAAAAGGCGTGGGCAGCTGCAACAACCAAGACCACCGTAGTCTTGTTCCCCATCGGTGTATCGATAGCCCACGATGTGCGCCATAAGAAGAACGCGCAGATAGCGACAATTATGAAGTTCAGGCAAAGCGCTAACAACTTGACCCCGAGCAGGTTTCGACGAAAGCCGTACGTGACGTTTTCACTAAACAGGATAGAGAATTTTTTGGTATCACGGGTATTCTGCCGGAGCCAGTTACCACACTGATCATAGAAGGCGTCTGCTGCGCGCTGATCCGTGTTTTCTTCATGGACGGTGGGTACGGCGACGCCCAGCTTGCCTGCGAGAAACTCTCGATATCGATCTTTGGAACCAGCATCGAGGGTCGTGTCGTTCCTTCGAAGCATGATGATCGAAGGCATGCCTCCGTGACTGGCGTAGAGATCGCCTTCAATCGCTTTGCCACGAGCGCGTGCAAGGTCTGAAATAGCGAACAGGAGCACCAGTAGCCCGACAGTTGCCACCAGATTTGAAAGTCCGAACGATTTCCACGAGATCAGAAGCGCCAGCGCGGCAAGTGCCGGGGCAGCCGCGATGATTGCTGGGAATAGCCTTGCGCGCAAAGAGTACGCATCGAAAAGCTTGAACACATCCATCATAGACCTTCCACCACGTTGGCAAACGCTTCTGCGGTAGCAACTACCGCGTTAGGGCGGCCAGGACCGTTGTAGTGTGAAATCCACTTAGTACGGGTGCAGTAAACGGGGAAGCCTCTCCGCATAAAGGCATTCTTTACCTGCCCGCGCGGGTAGTCGTCCTTATTTGAACCGACCGAGCAGAACGCTGTACCAATATTAGTTTCATGTGGTTGCTTTGGTCCAAGCCACACATCTAAAACGGAAGGGGTTACATTGTGCCTGCTTCCATGGTGGGGCACTTGCACGAACTTTGGTCTGGTTAATCCGAGCTGGGAAGCATAATCTGCTGCTTCCGCAAGCCCGACAGGTCCCACGTCAGCTGTAAGCAGAACGCCTTTGCCGTTAAGTAAACCATACTGCACCACGCAGCTTTCATTCGAGGCTGACGTCTCAGTATTTTCGGCGAGCGTTTCCACATCCCATTTTTCTTCGAGCCAATTCTTCGCAGCTTCGACTATCGAGCGGAAAAGCCCTGGGCGTTGATTTTGTGAAGCTTCAGTTGTGTACCTCGTAGGCGTTTTCCCAAAATCTGGAATCGAATTGATGTACCGCTCCCTCGCAGGTGCGAGTACGGTGAACTCTCCGATCTTTGCACCTTGAAAGACCTCGTGGATGACGGTGCCCCTCTCATTGGCAAGTCGCTCTAGCTCCACCAGATAGGGATGCCGCTCTTTGATATCGTCGATTAGGCCTTGTAGTGTGAAGTTGCCGTGGAAATGTTCAAGAATTTGTGATGCGTAAAGCCATGGTCTGTTCATCCACAGATGCTCGACTTCCATCTTTTCCATTACGCCGACAAGTCCCGTCGCGTGATCGTCGTCAGCGTGTGATAACACCATATGATTGATGTGATAACCGGGGTAGAAATTGTTAATGTGATTGATTATGGTTTCGGCAGTATCAGTTCGACCACCATCAACAACATGAAGGTAGCCAGAGTTCTCGTCACCATACCGAACGACGATTGCGTCTCCGGAGCCCTCGCCTATTGGCAAGAAATCAACCTCAAAGTTCATCTTCGCTCCTTGGTATCTGCAAATTCTCTCTTGAGCATGATGTTCTTCCCCACATTGCTGGATCGTCAAAATACTGCGAATTTTGGTCGCAGTGATCGAATCCGTCGGGGCGAATTATCCAGCTCAGCCTAGACATTAAGTTACCCCTGGCATTCGAGACAAATAACCAACATGGTTGTGATCCCCGACCCCCCAATGTTGGAATAAAACAGCTCGACACATCCACTCATAAGCTATTGATTTTATTGGTGCCGATGAGCACTTTTTATGACAGCTTGCGGACTTCGGCCCCGCCCTGAGCTCAGGGCACGCAGAGAATAGGCGCCAAAGCTGAGGAGATAGTAGCCTAGGGCGTCCAGAGCAGGCCTGATGCGAAGTCCGCAGGGATACTCACAAACCCGCAACAACCACTGGCAACACCCGCCAACGGTCGAAAAAAAACCCCAACTCAGAAGAGCTGGGGTTTGTATATTGGTGGCCTGGGACGGAATCGAACCATCGACACGCGGATTTTCAATCCGCTGCTCTACCAACTGAGCTACCGGGCCGGAGCAGAAATTATAGCAGAGCCAATGGGGTCTTTTTGAAGGAAGTTCAGACAAATCAAACGAGGCGCTTGCTGCGGG